>OWIE01000022.1_pt1 | contig 65565 bp, 59 predicted proteins | sample 1733001 | NCBI WGS metagenome assembly OWIE01 (sample SAMN05065778, study PRJEB22554) | human gut metagenome | biome: ENVO:2100002; feature: ENVO:00000062; material: ENVO:00002003 | host: Homo sapiens | place: USA | reverse complement strand
TGCGATCGTCGGCAGCGTCAGATGTGTATAAGAGACAGTCCTCCATCCAACCGGCAACGCCCGGCTTTTCCGGGCCCACATACAGGGACAGTTCATGGACAAACTGATCATCGAAGGCGGCGTTCCGCTGACCGGCGTCGTGCATGTGAGCGGCTCCAAAAACGCGGCTCTCCCCATCCTCATGGGCAGCATCCTGCTCGACGAACCCGTGACCTACACCAATGTCCCGGATCTGCGGGATATCCGTACCACCTTCAAGCTCCTTGAACTGCTCGGCTGCCCGAACGCCTTTGAAAACGGGCAGGTCACCGTGACCCCCGGCGCGCTCAGCCCGGAAGCCCCCTATGAACTGGTCAAAACCATGCGCGCCTCGGTGCTCGTGCTCGGCCCGCTGCTGGCCCGGCTCGGCGAAGCCCGCGTAGCCATGCCCGGCGGCTGCGCCATCGGGGCCCGCCCTGTGGATCTGCACCTGTCAGCCCTCGAAAAGATGGGGGCGCGATTCGATCTTGAGGACGGGTACATCCTCGGCCGCTGCCGCAAGCTCAACTTCTCGACGGACGCCGCCTTCCGCTTCGAGCGCGGCGTCGACTTCGGCACGAACGCCCAGCACATGGAATACGTCACGCGCCTCGTCCTCGAGATCTGCGGCACGTCCGAAACCCGCGTGGGCCCGGTCGACGACCAGATCGTCAACCTCCCCGAAAGGAAGCCCGTCACGATGCGTGTCGCCCGCTGCCTGAAGGTGGTCGGCATGGACATCCCCGTCGAGGCCATGCACAACACGTTCACGCGCCTCGGCTTCGAATACACGTTCGACGGCGAGGTCTTCACGGTTCAGGCTCCGTCGCACCGCTTCGACATCGAGATCGAGGAGGACCTCATCGAGGAGGTTGCCCGTCTCTACGGCTACGAAAAGCTTCCCGACCGTCCGCCGCTCGCCCGCATTGCGATGAAGTCTCCGAAGGAGGCCTCCCGCACGGGTCACGCGCTTCGCCGTGAAATGGCCGTCCTCGGCTATCAGGAGCTCATCAACTTCTCGTTCGTGCCCGAAGCCTGGGAAAAGGACTTCGCCGGCAACGACGCGCCGATCCGCCTGCTCAACCCGATCGCGAGCCAGCTTTCCGTCATGCGCACGCAGCTCGTGGGCGGTCTCGTCGACATCCTGAAGTACAACCTCAACCGCAAGGCCGAACGAGTCCGCGTCTTCGAGCTCGGCCGCGTGTTCTTCCCGGATCCCGCCGTGCTTGACGGTCCGTGGTCCGTCAAGGGCGTGCGCCAACCGTCCCACATCGCAGGCCTCGCCTACGGCACGGCCAGCGACGTTCAGTGGGGCGTCGAAGCCCGCCGCGTCGACTTCTACGACGTCAAGGGCGACGTCGAGCGCCTCGTCGCTCCGCTCAAGGCCCGCTTCGTGAAGGAGGTCTTCCCCGCCCTTCATCCGGGTCGCAGCGCCGCCATCTACGTCGGCGAAAAGCGCGTCGGCTTCATCGGCGAACTTCATCCGAAGCTCGTGCACGAATACGGCCTGCCCAATGCGCCGGTCGTCTTCGAGCTTGAGGTCGAGCCGCTTCTCACGCTCGAGCTGCCGCGCTACACGCCCGTGAGCAAGTTCCAGCCGATGCGCCGCGACGTCGCCGTCGTGGTACCTGCCGACTTTGAAGTGCAGGTTCTCGTGGACGCCGTCAACGACGCCCGCGTCTCCGACGCCCGTCTCGGCGCGCTCGTCTCTTTCGGTCTCTTCGACCTCTATCGTCCGAAGACCGACGAGGGCGATGCCGAGAAGTCGCTTGCCTTTGCCGTCGAGCTCAACTCGACGGGCGAGGAGGCCCTTACGGACGCAGAGGCTGATGCAACGATGCAGGCCCTCGTCGAGGTGCTCGAACGTGCCGGTGCACGCCTTCGCGCTTGATCAACGTCTTCATCCTGCGATCTGCGCCCTCTCCGTGAGGGCGCAGGTCGAGAATCCTTATGAAATCCTTCACTGAATCTGGTGTCCTCTTCCCCGACGACTGGGAGAACGAGCCCGAAGAGCCCGCGGGTCCGCCGCCCGCCCCCGAGCCCAAGCCCGAGCGCAAGGTGCGTGACACGGCCGCAAGGCCCGCCCCGAAGCTCGCGTCCGAGGACGAAGACCTGGACTACGGCACGCCCTGCTTCAAGAGGGCGGACCTGGTCGATCTGCTCTGCGAGGAGCACGGGTTCGATGTCGCCGAGAGCCGCGCCTTCGTGGCGGAGTTCTTCGACATGATCTTCGACCATCTCGTGCAGGGACATATGGTCAAGCTCTCGGGACTGGGCAGGTTCTCCGTGCGCTACAAGGCGCCGAGACCCGCCCGGAACCCCTGGACGGGCGAAACGGTCATGCTCGAGGAGCGTACGGTGGTCTGCTACCAGTCCTCCGACACTCTCAACACTCGCGTCACTGCGAAGCTTCGTGAGAAGAAGAAGGGCTGAAAACGCCTGCAAAAAAGCAGGGCTATCACGTAAATATGGTATTTGAAGAAATGCTCTTGCTTTTTTCGGCAAGCTAGGATAAACTTCAAATCCTTCGGGGCGTAGCGCAGCCTGGTAGCGCACTTGCATGGGGTGCAAGGGGTCGCGAGTTCGAATCCCGCCGCCCCGACCAAATCCAGGAAAAGAGGTTGTTCAGAAATGAACAGCCTCTTTTTTTTCATCCGTACCTAGCGCCCGGGGGCCTCCGGTCGTTTCGAGCCGTAAGGTTCCCTTGAGGTTCGCGGTCTAACATTCATGATGCAGGCGTCCGCACGCGGCGGGCGCCTTTCGATTCCACGACCCAAGGAGAGACGTCATGACGCCGCAGGAAGCCGTCAGTGCATTTTTCAACACCATGAGGAGCGAGACCGATCAGGCGGGTCTCATGTACTCGCAGTTCGCCGTCGTTCAGGCGCTCGATTACGTCATCGACCGCTGGGAGGATCTCAACCCGCTCGCCCGCGACAAGGCGGGGAACCGCACTCGAGAATGGCGCGAGCACCTTGAGACGGTCTTCGGCGGCATGAGCACCGAGGAGCTCTGCGCGCACAAGTTCGACTTCTCCGCCGAGCTTCGCGACATCGCCGACCGCGGCTTCACCGAGGACCGCGTGATCCCCGACTACAGGGGCGACAACTTCCAGCGCGTCGCACAGGCCCGCGCCATTCTCGCCGACGGCATCTACGGCTCCGTCGACGGCATCGTCGCGCACATCAGGGACCAGGGCTGCCCCTACGCACTCCACGCCACGAGCCTTGAAATCGTCCGTCGCCTCGCTCGCATCGACGTCGAGCGCTTCGGTGAGGACAACTGCCCCGGCCAACTGAAGATGCTCGAGACGATCGAGTCGCTGCGCGGCTGATTTGCATAAGTCGACATATGCGCGTCCGAACTTCGGACGCGTACCCGAAGTCCCGTCCGGCGTCCGCCTGCGGGACTTTTGCGTTTGAGCCTTCATGCCCCTTCTTGCGCTTTCATCGGGCAGGCTTTGCTAAGATCGAAGGATGCCGCCTGCGCACGCCGCAGCCGGCGCTCAGAAAAAGAGGAGAGGATAGTGCGTACTGCATTCAAACTTCTGCCGGTCGTCGCCGGCATCTTCGCCGCGGCCTTTGCCGCTCCGTCCCACGCCGTCGGCGGCCCGAGCGGCCTCAAGGTGGGCTATGCCGTGCAGGGCACGCTCGGCGAGACGATCGTGAATCCCTACGGGCTTGCGCCCCTCACTGCCGTCATCAGGAACGGCGGCTACGTCCTCAAGCATGCGACCGTGCGCATCGTCCCGAAGGAGGGTGGCCAGGAGATCAAGTACGACGTTGGCCCGCAGACCCTGCGCACGCACGGCGGCATTCCCGTCTTCGGCCTCTACGCGGGCTGGCGCAATACGGTCGAGGTGACCTATACGCGCGTCTTTCAGGGCGAGGAGAAGACCGTGACGGAAAGCTACGTGATCAACACGCAGCCTGCCTGGCTTGAAACGACGGGAAATCCCGCGATTGCCCAGAACTTCATGACGGCCAAGGTGACGACGCCCGCGCCCAAGGAATTCTCAGATCGCCTCTACTTCATCAACAATCTCGGCGCAGCCGATGTGCGCGCGAGTCGCGCGGTCTGGAACAATCCCGTGGGCGGCGCCCTGCAGTGGAACAATCCGCCGCGAAACGCGATTCTCGACACGAAGGGCGAGATCCGCTGGTACATGAAGGCCGACCGCATCTATGATCCCGAGTCGCTCTACGACGCGGGCATCATGATGGGCTTCCATCAGAACGCCGACGGCGCGCTCTCCTGGGGCTACGGCCAGCACTATGCGAAGTACGATCTGCTCGGCCGCAAGGTCTTCAACCGCCGCCTGCCCGCCAACTACGCCGACTTCAGCCACGCGATGATGCCCGCTGAAAACGGCGGCTACTTCCTGCGCGTCGCTTCGCCCGACCTCAGGCGCGCCGACGACACGCGCGTGCGCACGGTCCGCGACGTGATCATCGAGGTCGACGCCTCGGGCGAGGTCGTCGACGAATGGCGCCTCTTCGAGATTCTTGATCCGAACCGCAACATCGTCCTCAAGTCGATTGACCAGGGCGCCGTCTGCCTCAACATCGACACGTCGCAGTCGGGCAAGACGCTTTCCGCCGAGCAGCTCGCCAAGCTCGAGGCCCAGCACGCCTTCGGTGACATCGCGGGCACGGGTGCGGGCCGCAACTGGGCCCACGTCAACTCAGTCGACCACGACCCCGTCGACGACTCGATCATCCTCTCCTCCCGCCACCAGTCCGCCGTCGTCAAGATCGGCCGTGACAAGCAGGTGAAGTGGATCCTCGCCGCTCCGAACGGCTGGCGCGACGGTCTGAAGGACAAGGTCCTCACGCCCGTCGGCAAGGACGGCAGGCCCCTCTCGTGCCGCATCGGCAAGTGCGAGGGCGGCTTCGACTGGACCTGGACGCAGCACACCGCCTGGAAGATCGATGAGCTGAGCAAGGGCGACATTGTCTACGTCTCCGTCTTTGACAACGGCGACGGCCGCGCCTTCGTGCAGCCCGAGGACCAGAACGAGAAGTACAGCCGTGCCGTCGTCTACAAGATCGACCAGAAGGCTATGACCGTCGAGCAGGTCTGGGAGTACGGCAAGGAACGCGGCCATGAGCTCTACTCGCCGATCACGTCCTCCGTCGAGTATCAGGCCGACAAGAATTCGGTCGTCGTCTACTGGGCGAGCATCGGCACGGGCAGCAAGACCGGCCCCGCGCCCGTCCTGACGGAATTCCGCTGGGGCGAAACGAAGCCTGCTTTCGAGATGCACCTCAAGGGCGGTATGGGCTATCGCGCACTGCCGATCGATGCGCAGAAGGCCTTCGTCCGCTGACGCTCCTGCAGCCTGACGGGCCGACAGGATGACAAGGGGAGGATTCCGCAGGGAGTCCTCCCTTTTTTATCTCGGGGGGCCTTAGCTCAGGCAATTTTGTCAGACAACGAACTAGCGGCTTCTTGTACAGGAGATTTGACGGGCAGAAGTTTCTGAAGGTGTGTCTTCGCCGCGCGGACCGCAAAAAAAAAGCGCCCGACCAAATGCCGGTCGGGCGTTGAAGGGGCGCGGAACTACCAGATTCCGCTAAAGGACCGGAAGAGGAACAATCGCGCTGCCGGCCTCTGGCAGAGCGAAGGGGAGGAGATTGGAACCCCTGATGTCCCTTTCCATGTGACACATGCTAACCCGACTCGGACCGGGGGTGGTTAAGCCCCGAATAAGAATCCGACCAAATCACTCGGGATTTGATCTTGCTCAATAAATGAGAACGTTTCTTAAGTGCTTTTAAGCAAAAAGGGCCCTGCGGCGGGGTTTCGGGTGTCATGAAATCGTCATGAAATGTTCACGGGGGCGTCAAGCCGGGTGTTCATACTGCGTTCACGTACAGGAGAACAGCACCTGCACGACTTTTAAAACTGAATGGAACACTTATTCATCATGCAGAACACCATCTTTTCCCGCCGCCGCGTCGTGACCTTCGTCTGCGCCGCCTCCGTCCTTGCCGCCTGCGGTACGACGTTTGCCGCCGGCACGGTCAACCTCAACGGCTCCACGACGGTTCTTCCGGTCATGCAGCAGGTTTCCGAAGCCTTCATGCAGAAGAACCCCGGCGTTGTCGTGACGATCTCCGGCACGGGTTCCGGCAACGGCATCAAGGCGCTCCGCGACAAGATGACCGATGTGGCCATGTCGAGCCGCGACCTCAAGGACAAGGAAAAGAAGGACTTCGAAGCCCACGGCATCAATCCGGTCAAGATCCCTGTCGCCCTTGACGCCATCATCCCTGTCGTCTCCCCGAAGAACGCCGTCGCCTCCCTTACGATGGAGCAGCTGCGCGACCTCTTCGCCGGCAAGATCAAGAACTGGAAGGAACTCGGCGGTGCCGACGCTCCCGTGGTCGTGGTCGGCCGCGACTCCTCCTCCGGCACGTTCGAATCCTGGCAGGAACTCGTCATGGGCAAGACCCGTGTGTCCCAGCGCGCTCTCCTCCAGAGCTCCTCCGGCGGCGTCGTTCAGGCCGTTGCCGGCAATCCGAACGCCATTGGCTACATCGGCGTGGGCTACCTCGACAGCCAGATCAAGGGCCTCGTCGTGAACGGCGTCCAGCCCGGTGCCAAGACCGCTCAGGACGGCACGTGGCCGATCTCCCGCGAACTCTACCTCTTCACCTCCGGCCAGCCGCAGGGCGACGCCAAGAAGCTCGTCGACTACACGCTCTCCGCCGAAGGCCAGCAGTTCGTCTCCAAGTCCGGCTTCGTTCCGCTCAAGTAATCGCCTGACCGGCGAGATGCAAGCGGTCAGAAAAACCGATTGAAGCACGCCGGCCGATCGCCCTCGATTCGGCCGGCGTTTCTTTTGCTCCAGAAAAGATCCAGCCTTTCCAAGGATCCCTCATGCTCAACTACAGATCAGCAGACACGCTGTTCAGAAGGGCCTCGGGCACCGTGGCGTGCGTGAGCGTGCTTGCGCTCACGGCCATCGTGCTCTTCCTGCTCGCACAGGGCCTTCCGATCTTCAAGGACGTTCCCATCGGGGACTTCCTCTTCACGACCGACTGGTACCCGACGGACGAACCGCCGGTCTTCGGTCTCGGCGCCATGATCGTCGGCTCCTTTGCGGCCGCCGTACTCACCGCCGTCATCGCCGTGCCGCTCGGCGTGCTCACCGCCGCGGCCCTTCACTGCGCGGTCCCCGCCTGGGCCGCCCGAATCCTCAAGCCCGTCATCGAGCTGATGGCGGCGCTGCCCTCGGTGGTCATCGGCTTCATCGGCATGGTGATCGTCGCCCCGTGGCTTCAGGAGACGTTCAACCTTCCGACCGGCCTCAACCTCTTCAACGCGGGCCTGATGCTCGCCTTCATGTGCATCCCGACGATCGCCTCGATTTCCGAGGACGCGCTCAGGAACGTGCCGGGCGCGCTTCGCGAGGCCTCGCTCGCCCTTGGCGCCACTCGCTGGGAGACGCTCTGCCGCGTCGAGCTTCGCTGGGCCATGGGCGGCATCGGCACCTCCGTCATGCTCGGCCTCTCGCGCGCCATCGGCGAAACGATGGTCGTGCTGATGGTGGCGGGCGGCGCGGGCATCATCCCCGAAAGCATCTTCGATCCGGTCCGTCCGATGACGGCGGGCATTGCGGCCGAAATGGCTGAGGCCGCCGTGGGCGGAGAGCACTACCACGCGCTCTACGCCGCGGGTCTGCTCCTCTTCCTGATCACCTTCGCCTTCAACCTCGCCGCGTGGTACTTCACGCGCCGTCTCTCCCTCAGGAGCGCATGATGAAAGATCTCAAGATGCGCAATCTCTCCGGCCTCGCAGGCTTCACGGTGATGCGCGGCGCCGCCCTCGTGTGCGTGCTCTCGCTCGTCTCGATGCTCGGCGTCATCTTCTGGAACGCCATGCCCGCCATGACCTGGGAGTTCTTCACCGAAGCCCCGCGCAACATGATGAGCGAAGGCGGCATCTGGCCCTGCATCGTGGGCACGTTCCTCCTCGCCGCAGGCGCCCTCGTGATCGCGCTGCCGCTCGGCGTCATGAGCGCCGTGTTCCTCAACGAGTACAACCTCGACTCGCCCGTCATCACCGTGATCCGCCTCTCGATCGCGAACCTCGCGGGTGTTCCGTCGATCATATTCGGCCTCTTCGGCCTGACGTTCTTCGTGGTCTTCTGCGGCTTCGGCGTGAGTCTTCTCTCCGGCATCCTCACGCTTGCCGTGTTGAGCCTGCCGATCATCATCAATACGACGGAAACGGCCCTCAAGCAGATCCCGCAGGACTGGCGCGAAGCCTCGCTCGCCCTGGGCGCCACGCGCTTCGAGACGATCATGAAGGTGATCCTGCCGAACGCGCTCCCCGGCATCCTCACGGGTGCCATCCTCGCGCTCGCCCGAGCCGCAGGTGAAACCGCCGCCGTGATGTACACGGGCACGGTCTTCTTCACCCAGAAGGACGGCGTCTCGCTCTTCGAGCCCGTCATGGCGCTTCCCTACCACGTCTACGTGATGGCCACTTCCGGCACGAACATCGAGGGCACCCGCCACCTGCAGTACGGCACCTCGCTCGTCCTCGTCGCGCTCGTCTTCCTGATGAGCCTCGGCGCCATCATCCTGCGCGAACGCCGCCGCTCCCGCTGAGACGGATGCGGCCGACATTGAACCGAATTTGAAAAGACACGAACATGACCAGCATTGATCTGAACAGCATGACCGCGATGAACCTTGACGGTCTTTCCACGAAGATCGCGGTGAACGACCTCAACGTGTGGTACGGCAAGTTCCATGCCCTCAAGCACATCACGCTCGCCATACCCGAGGGCCGAGTGACGGCCTTCATCGGCCCGTCGGGCTGCGGCAAGTCGACGCTCCTGCGCACCTTCAACCGCATGTACGCCCTCTATCCGGGCCAGCGCGCCGAAGGCGAGCTGATGCTCGACGGCGTCAACATCCTCTCGGGCACTATCGACGACTGCACGCTCAGGAGCCGCGTCGGCATGGTCTTCCAGCGCCCGACCCCGTTCCCGATGAGCATCTACGACAACATCGCCTACGGCATCCGCTTGCGCGAGAACGTCGCGAAGTCCGAGCTCGACGACCGCGTCGAGTGGGCCCTTAAGAAGGCCGCCCTCTGGAACGACGTCAAGGACAAGCTGCGCGAGCCCGGCACGAGCCTCTCGGGCGGCCAGCAGCAGCGCCTTTGCATCGCCCGCGGCGTTGCCGTCAAGCCCGAGGTCCTTCTGCTCGACGAGCCGTGCTCGGCCCTTGACCCGATCTCGACCGCCCGCATCGAGGAGCTCATTGAGGAGCTCAAGAACGACTACACGGTCGTCATCGTCACTCACTCCATGCAGCAGGCCGCCCGCGTCTCCGACTACACGGCCTTCCTCTACCTCGGCGAACTGATCGAGACCGGTCCCACGACCGACATCTTCACCCGTCCGCAGAAGAAGGCGACCGAGGACTACATCACCGGCCGCTTCGGCTAAAACGAAAGGAAACGACATCATGAACCACATCGTCAAAAGCTACGACCGCGACCTCGAGGAGGTCCTCGGCGAGGTGACCGCCATGGGCAGGCTCGTGCGCGAGCAGCTCGTCAAGGCGGCCGACGCCCTCGAGAAGCTCGACGCCGACGAAGCTCGCTCCGTCATGACCCGCGACGCTGAGGTCAACGGCTACGAGGTCTCCGTCGACGCGAAGATCGAATCCGTCTTCGCCCGCCGCCAGCCTGCCGCCCGCGACCTGCGCACGCTCATCGGCATGAGCCGCGTCTCCGTCGACTTCGAGCGCATGGGTGACGAAATCCGCAACATGGCAGGCAGCGTCCTAGAGCTCAAGGGACTCGACGACTCTCTCCTTGAGAACCGCTCCGCCATCATCATGGCCGTCAACACGGTCGCCCACATGATCGACGACTCGATCCTCGCGCTCTCGCGACTCGACACGAACCTCGCCCGCGAGGTCATCGCACGCGACAGGCTCGTCGACGACGTCTACCGCACGACGCTCAGGAGCCTGATCGTGCACATGATGCAGGATCCGTCCTCCACCGAGGGCGCCATCGCGCTCACTTGGATCGGCCGCTCGCTCGAACGAACGGGCGACCACGTGAAGAACGTCTGCGAGGCCGTCATCTACATTGAGGAAGGTGCGGACGTGCGTCACGAGTTCTATACTGGCAAAATGGAATCCTGCCGAAACGGCTCTGCCGAAGGCTGATCCGCCCATCAACAATTGTGACAAGGCATCTATGGCAAAACTGCTCACCGTCGAGGACGAAACCGCCATCCGCGAGCTCCTCGCCTTCATCTGCGAGACAGACGGCCACGAGGTCGTCAAGGCCGCCAGCCTGGCCGAGGCGCGCGAAGCGCTGCGCCGGGGCGGACTCGACCTCATTCTGCTTGACGTGATGCTCCCTGACGGCTCGGGGTTCGACTTCCTGCGCGAAGTCCGCACCGACGCCGCCAGCGCCTCGGTGCCCGTCGTGATGATCACCGCCCGCGGCGACGAGGCCGACAGGGTCGAGGGACTGGACGCAGGCGCCGACGACTACGTCGTCAAGCCCTTCATGCCCAGGGAGCTCACCGCCCGCATCCGCGCGGTCCTTCGCCGCGCGAGCGCCGAGGGCAGGGCGCGCGAGTCCGCAGTGCCTCCCGCCGACGACCGCCAGGAGGAGATCGTCCGCTGCGGTCCGCTCCTCATGAACGAGACGCGCTTCGAGGCGACGGCCGACGGCATGCCCCTCAAGCTCAGCGTCAAGGAGTTCAGGCTGCTCCTGATGTTCGCCTCCCGTCCGGGACGCGTCTTCACGCGCGGCCAGCTCCTTGAAAACATCTGGGGCAACTCCTTTGTCGACGAGCGCACGGTGGACGTGCACATGCTTCGTCTTCGCAAGGCGCTCGCTGGCACGGCCGCGGAAAACCTCATTGAAACCGTCAGGGGCGTCGGCTACCGCTGCCGCCCGCTTGACTGACCTCCCGCAGGCACGCATCCCGACCGCCCCGCACGATCGAGCACGCGCCCATGCACAGGATTGAGAAAGGAGACACCATGCCCGAAGCACTGTCGACTCGTGGACGCCGCACGCAGTTCCTCGGCATTCTGATTGTCGGGGGCCTCATTCTGGTCGCGCTCGTCTCGGCCGTCCTGTGGCTGAGCGTCGCGGCAGGCACGGCCGCGATCTTCTTCTGCATGGGCGTCTCGTTCTTCGCGCTTCTCGCCGTGTACGCGGGCAAGCTCATCGTGGACGAGGAGCGCTACATGCAGGCAAGGCTCGAGGCGCGCGACGCGCGCTACCGCCAGACGCTCGAGCTCTTGCCCGAGGGCGTCGTCATCCTCAAGGGCGAGGACGGCGTCATCGAATGGGTCAATACCATGGCGGGCGTTCATCTGGGAATCACGTCCGAAGACGTCGGCAGCGTCTTCACCGACAGGCTCATCGCCTCGCAGCCCGCCTTCTGCGCGTGGCTGCGTTCGCGCGACTTCTCGCGCCATTATGCGCTTGAGACCGCGGGCGGCTCCGTGCTGCTCGATGCGGCCGTCGTCGCGCCCGACGAGCGCCACACCATCATCGTCACGCACGACGTCACCGAACGCCGCCGCGTCGACGACATGCGCCGAGACTTCGTCGCCAACGTCTCCCACGAGCTGCGCACGCCGCTCACCGTCATCGCGGGCTTTCTCGATCTGGCGGACATGGACGTGCCGCCCGAGCTCAGAAAGCGCCATCTCGCCCTCATGCGCGACCAGACGGCCCGCATGAAGCGCCTCACGGACGACCTGCTGATGCTCTCGAAGCTCGAGAACAGGGACGAGCGGGGGACAGACCAGCCCGAGCTCATCGACATGTCCGCGCTCATCGACGACGCCGTGCGCGAGGGCATGGCCTACTCGAAGATGCAGCACAAGTTCGAGGTCGCACACGAGCCCCTTTCGCTTCTCGGACATCCCGAGGAGATCCGAAGCGCGGTCCTCAACCTCATCACCAACGCCGTGCGCTACACGCCCAGAGGCGGCCGAATCAGGGTGGTCTGGAAGCGCACGGGCACGGGCGCCGTCCTCACGGTTGCCGACACGGGCATCGGCATTCCGCCCGAGCACCTGCCCCGCATCACCGAACGCTTCTACCGCGTCGACAAGGGGCGCTCGAGGGACACGGGCGGCACGGGCCTCGGTCTGGCCATCGTCAAGCACGTCATGCGGCGTGCGGGAGGCGAGCTCTCCATCGAGTCGACTCCGGGCGAAGGCTCGAAGTTCATGCTCAGGTTCCCCGAGGAGAGGATCTTCTCGGGCCGCTATCTGTAGAACGGACGCGGCATCCTGCGATCGGAGCCCGTTCGGGCGCGCCCTTGCTGGCGCGATGGGCTAAAATCAGACGATCCAATTCACCGAAGTCCGCAGGATTTCCATGCACATTCTTGTCTCCAACGATGACGGCTACCGCGCGCCCGGCATTCAGGCGCTCGCGCAGGCCATGCGCCGTTTCGGCCGCGTGACGGTCGTCGCGCCCGACCACAACCACTCCGGCGCCTCCAATTCGCTCACGCTCAACCGTCCGCTCACCGTCGAGCATCAGGACGGCGACAGCCTATACGTGCTTTCGGGCACGCCGTCCGACTGCGTGCACGTCGCGCTCACGGGTCTTCTGCCGAAGCCCGACCTCGTCGTCTCAGGCATCAACTGCGGCGCCAACATGGGCGACGACACGATGTACTCGGGCACGGTCGCGGCGGCCATCGAGGGCTACCTCTTCGGCGTTCCCTCCATCGCCTTCTCGCAGATCGACAAGGGCTGGGCCGAACTCGACTCCGCCGCGAAGATTGCGCAGCTCGTCGTCGAGCGTTATCTTGAAAGCCGCGAGGACGAAAGGGCCGTTCTGCTCAACGTCAACATGCCCAACATGCCCGTCGAGGCCCTCAAGGGCATCCGCGGCACCCGTCTGGGCAAGCGCAACTGCGCCGAGAGCGTCATCCGCGAGATGAGCCCGCGCGGCTTTCCGATCTACTGGCTCGGCGCTGCGGGCAAGCCCGCCGACGCAGAGGAGGGGACGGACTTCTGGGCGACCTCCCACGGCTATGTCTCCGTGACGCCGCTGCAGGTCGACCTCACGAACTACAAGCAGGTCCCGACGGTCCGAGGCTGGATGGACGGCCCCGCCGTCTGAGATCCGCAAGGCACATTCAAGGGATAGAACGGAAAGGAAAGAAGGTTCAAGGACATGAACAAAACCGTACGCATTCTGTCGATCTCCGTCGCGGCCGCCGCCGCGGCCTTCCTGTCGGGCTGCTCCTCCGTGGACATGGGCCCGGCTACGGTCGTCGACCACTCCACCTACAGCGACGGCGCCGCGACCGCGCCCGTCCAGACGCCGAGCCTGCTGCCGGGCGGCATCGTCGACTCCGGCCGCACCCACACGGTGGCCGTGGGCGACACCATCTACAACATCTCCGTGCGCTACGGCCTCTCCGCCGAACAGCTCCAGCAGCTCAACGCCATCACCGATCCGACGCAGCTGCGTCTGGGGCAGGTCCTGAGGCTTCCCGCCTCCGTCAACGCGCCCCGCGCCTACACGGGCAATCCGCAGGTCCGCGTCAACCGTGTGACGAACGACACCGTGCTTGAGACTGCGCCAATCCGCAATGCCGAGACGGTGCCCGCTGCGGGTGAAACGACCGCCACCTCGTCGGCTGCATCCGCTGACGCCGCCGAAGCCGCCCGCAAGAAGGCCGAGGCCGAAGCTGCCGCCGAGAAGGTCCGCCCCCAGGCCGAAGCGGCCAAGTCCCAGGCCCAGCAGAAGCTCAACGCCGTCACGCCGGGCCAGCGCATGATCTGGCCCGTGAGGGGCAAGATCAAGAGCGACTTCGCGAAGAACACCTTCGGTCTTGAGATCGCGGGCACGCAGGGCGACGTGGTCGTCGCGGCCATGCAGGGAGAAGTCATCTGGGTGGGCACGCTCAAGGGCTACTCAGGCACGCTCGCCGTCGTCAAGCACAGCCCGACGCTCATCACCGCCTACGGCGGCCTTGAGAACGTGGCGGTCTCCCAGGGCTCGAAGATCAAGTCGGGCCAGAAGATCGCCGACCTCAAGGGCGACACGCTGAGGTTCGAGGTCCGCGAGACCGGCAAGTGCGTCGATCCGCTCAAGTACCTCAACAAGCGCTGATCCTCGGAGAGTCAGTCAAAAAAGAGCGCCGGCTTCACCGCCAGGCGCTCTTCTTTTTGGTAAAGTCTCCTACCTGAATTTTTGAGGACGGCCGGATGAAGTCGGCCGCCCAGGGATCCCCGTTTTACATAGAGAGTCAAGAGTCATGGCACGACGCAAAGAGAAAACCCCCGAATACTTCACCGTCGAGGTGGAGCGCCTCGACCAGGAAGGCCGCGGCGTGGGTCATCACGACGGCAAGGTCGTCTTCATCGAGGGCGCCCTTCCGGGCGAGCTCGTCACCTACGAGCGCATCCGCAACAAGACCAGCTTCGAGATCGGCCGCGTCGCCCAGGTTCACCGCGAGAGCGTTCAGCGCGTCGAGCCCCGTTGCCCCAAGTTCGGCCACGGTCCCGGCAGCTGCGGCGGCTGCGCCATGCAACACCTTGAGCCACGCGCCCAGGTCGCTTACAAGGAGCGCACGCTCATCGACACGCTCTGGCACATCGGCCGCGTTCGTCCCGAACAGATCATCACGCCGATCTACGGTCCGTTCTGGAACTACCGTCACCGCGCCCGCCTGACGGTCCGCGACGTCGCCAAGAAGGGCGGCGTGCTCGTCGGCTTCCATGAGAAGTCCTCCTCCTACGTCGCCGAAATGACGGGCTGCCACATCCTCACGAAGAACGTCTCCGACATGATCATGCCGATGCGCGAGCTCGTTTCCAAGCTCTCTATCCGCCAGCGCATGCCGCAGATCGAGGTCGCCGTCGGCGGCAACGGACGCACGGCCCTCGTCTTCCGCACGCTCGAGGAGCCGACCGATGGGGACATGGCCCTGCTCAACGCCTTCGGCGCCGAGCACAAGGCCGACATCTGGCTCCAGCCCAAGGGTCCGGACTCCGCCCACCCGGTCGATCCCGCCAACATCAACGCGCTCGGCCTCCAGCTTCCCGAGTTCGGCGTTCGCATCAACTTCAAGCCGACCGACTTCACGCAGGTCAACCATGAGCTCAACGAGACCATGGTGAGCCGCGCCGTTCGCCTGCTCGGCGTGGAACCCGAGCACAAGGTCGCCGACTTCTTCTGCGGTCTGGGCAACTTCACGCTCCCGCTCGCCACGTGCGCTTCGCACGTGACCGGCATCGAGGGCTCCGACGCGCTCGTCGTCCGCGCCCGTCAGGGCGCCGCCGACAACGGCCTCGCCGAGAAGACCGACTTCGTGGCCCGCAACCTCTTCACGTGGTGCGACCAGGACTGGGAGGCCCTCTGGAAGAAGATGGGCGGCATCGACCGCGTCCTCATCGACCCGCCGCGCGAAGGCGCCCTGGCGCTCTCCCGCGTGCTCGCCGCCACCGACAAGCGTCCCGCCCGTATCGTCTATGTCTCCTGCAACCCCGCGACGCTCGCCCGCGACTGCGCCATCCTTCATCATGAGGGCGGCTGGCACATCCGCGCCGCCGGCATCATGAACATGTTCCCGCACACGGGCCACGTCGAGTCCATCGCCGTGCTCGAGCCGGGTCCCAGGCCCGAGAAGAAGTCCGAGGAGGCCGAGGCCATCGAGCGCCGCATCGCCGCCTCGGGTGACGACGACGTCAAGATGAACCTGCCGCAGTAACCTCAGACGGCTCCGTCCCGTCCCGCTGATGCGGGCTCGGGGAACGAGACTATCCAAGAGTCGAAGGAGTCGAAAATGTCGAAAAAAGCGCCGGACGCCATCGCGTCGCGGCGTTTTTTTCGCATTCCGGCTCATCGAACACGATGTTTTCCTGAGGCCTTTCACGGCAGGATCAAAAAACGCTCATGTTAAGTCGAAATATGCACAACGGGAGGGTTACAATGGGCGAACAAAGCCCGTCATGCAAGGAGGAACAATCATGACCAGAGCCGCAGTCAGAGAAAGGGCGCAGGCCCGCCGCGCAGCCGATGCGGCCTTCAGGGAGGCGTTCGACGCCTACATGTTCGAATGCTTCGCCAAGCCCGGATTTAAGCTTGAGAGCGAGGCGCAGCTTGCCGAGCGTTTCGGCGTCACCCGCTACAAGGTTCGCAAGGCGATCGAGGCCCTTAATCAGGCGGGCGTGCTCGAGCGCGTCAAGCACGGCGGCTCCACCGTGAGGAGCGTCACGCCCGAGGAGCTTGCCGACCGCGCCGATCGTCTTCTGAGCGTCGCGGGGCTGCCCGCCGAGGAGTTCGAGGACGGCGTCTCCGATCTTGTCTGCGGCCTCGTGCCCGTCATCATGGACAAGGTCGACCCCGAGAAGCTCGCGGGTCTTGAGACCCTCGTCGAGACCGTGGGCGCCGCACGCACGCCTGCCGAGCGCCGCAGCGCCGTCTTCGACTTCCTGACGGGACTCGTAGCTGTCGACGGCAACCGCTACACCGCGCTCTGCGTGAGCCTTGCCGTCAGGCAGGCCGCCCGCCGCGAGGCCTATGACCTGAGGCTCGATCCCGCCGAGCTCGCCGCCGTCTGTCGCGGTGTTCTCAAAGAGCTGATGAAGGGGCGCCGCAAGAAGGTCGTGGCCGAGCTCGAGGATCTCTTCGGACTCGTGTTCCCGAAGCGCGCCGAGCTGAAGAAGGCCGAAAAGACGGAAAAGTCCGAGAAGGCCGAGAAGGCTGAAAAGGGCGGCAAGTAGGACTCGTCCCGGAAAAGAAAGAGGGGCGCAGGCGGCATGGCGACGCCTGCGCCCCGTTTTTGGCGGGCGCAAAAAAGGCGGCTCGATCGAGCCGCCCGTCAGGCGCCTGGGCATTCACCTTGCGCGGGATGGCGTCACTTGGCGCGAACCCAGGAGTTCGGAGAGTTGAGCGAGATGTCGAGCAGGCGCTTGAAGAGGCCCATGGACATGCCGATGTGGCCGGCGGTGTCGCTCACGCGGGAATCGGGGACGGAGTCGGGCGCGGTGCCGTGAACGAGCGCGAGGAAGGTGCGGGCCATGGACTCCTTGTCGGCGCCGGGCGTGAGGGCCGCCTGCGTCATGCGCGAGCGGATCGTGCTGTAGCGGTCGAGATCCTCGGGGGAGAGCTTCGAGAAGAGCGGACGTCCGAGGGCTTGGTCGACGAAGGTCTGCATCTGGAAGAGCGTCTTCTTCAGAAGCTTCTCGTCGGCATAGGAGGGGAGGTTCTCGACGGCGGTCCTCATGGCGACGGCCTGAAGGTTGGCCGCCCAGAAGGCCTTGAAGCGGCGCTTCTCCTCGCCGCCTAGAAGCGGAATCGGGCACAGGCTCACGCCGGCGGCCTTGGCCACCTCCTTGTTGAAGAGCGAGCCGGAGAGGTCTCGCACGCAGCCGCCGAAGGTGTAGCCGAGGTTTTCCGCAAAGATCTTGTCGACGGGACGATTGACGGGCGTGTCGTTCTTTTCTTGGTTTTTGGAGGACATGAGCTGGAATCCGAAATGGGTGTGCCGGAAACCTCCGTGCAGGGGAGATTTCTCAACAGGTGCAATTCTGCCATGACTCGCACGCGGTGAGAAAGGGAAACTAACCCTGATCGGGTTGTAGCCAAAAGAAAAAGGCGTGTGCCCCGGGGAGTGATTGCGCGGCCTCGTGCTAAAATCATCAGTTCAGTACGAAAGGGAGCACAACCGCTCCCTTTTGTCGGTTTTTCCACGTCCCGGAGCCTTTTCCGGGCATTTTCTCTGAGAGAACAAAATGGCTATTGAACGCACCCTCTCCATCATCAAGCCGGACGCCGTTGCCAAGAACGTCATCGGCAAGATCTACTCCCGTTTCGAAACGAACGGCCTCAAGATCGTCGCCGCCCAGATGCGTCAGCTTTCCCAGGCTGAAGCCGAAGGCTTCTACGCTGTTCACAAGGAACGTCCCTTCTTCAAGGATCTCGTCTCCTTCATGACGTCCGGCCCGGTCATGATCCAGGTTCTCGAAGGCGAAGGCGCCATTCTCAAGAACCGTGAGCTCATGGGCGCCACGGACCCGAAGAAGGCCGCCGCTGGCACGATCCGCGCCGACTTCGCTGAAAGCATCGACGCCAACGCCGTTCACGGCTCCGACGCTCCGGAAACGGCCGCCGTCGAAATCGCCTACTTCTTCCCGGCTCTCTCCATTCACAGCCGCTAATCCGCTGCGAACACAGTGAGGAATAATTCGTGACCGACAACGTCAAAGAGTCTGCCGCCGCCTCTAAGGTGAACCTTCTCGACTTCGATCTGGAAGGGCTCACCGCTTGGTGCGCCGGCATCGGCGAAAAGGCCTTCCGTGCAACTCAGCTCTCGCGCTGGCTCCATCGTCATGTCGAAGGCGACTTCGACAACATGACGAACCTCGCGAAGGTGTTCCGAGCCAAGCTGAAGGACATGGCCGAAGTGCGTCCTCCCGTGCCCATCACCGAGAAGAAGTCGGCTGACGGCACGCGCAAGTGGCTCTTTGACGTCGGCAACGGAAACGCGGTCGAATCGGTGTTCATTCCAGAGGATGACCGCGGCACGCTCTGCATCTCCACGCAGGCGGGGTGCGCCATGGGTTGCCTCTTCTGCTCCACGGGCAAGCAGGGCTTCAACCGCAACCTCACGACCGCCGAGATCGTGGGCCAGCTCTGGTGGGCCGAACGCGAACTGCGCCGCGACGCAGGCGTGACGGACCCCAACGACCGAATCATCTCCAACGTCGTGCTCATGGGGATGGGCGAGCCGTTGCAGAACCTCGACAACGTTCTGCGCGCCCTGCACGTCTTCCTTGACGACAACGGCTACGGGCTCTCCCGCCGCCGCGTCACCGTCTCCACGTCGGGCCTCGTCCGCCAGATGGACAAGCTCGCCGAGGACAGCCCTGTTGCGCTCGCCGTGAGCCTGCATGCGGGCAACGACGCGCTGCGCGACAAGCTCATGCCCGTCAATCGCAAGCATCCGCTTGCCGACCTGATGGCCGCGTGCCGCCGCTACCTCAAGGTGGCCCCGCGCGACTTCATCACCTTCGAGTACGTCATGCTCGGCGGCATCAACGATCGCCTTGAGCAGGCCGACGAACTCGTCGAACTCGTGCGCCGTGAAAACGTGCCGTGCAAGTTCAACCTGATTCCCTTCAATCCCTTCACGCAGTCGGACCTGCGCAAGCCCGAGCGCGAGCAGGTTCTCGCGTTCTGCCGCCGCCTCAACGAGGCGGGCATCGTGACGACGGTCCGCAAGACGCGAGGGGACGACATCGACGCTGCGTGCGGCCAGCTCGCGGGCGAGGTGCGCGACCGCACCCGCCGCGCCGAGCGCCTTGCACAGCAGAAGGCCGAGGCCGCGCCTCTTCTGCAGGCGGCCCGCCGCAGGGAGTAGCCTCCCGCCGGGGCGTGCGCGAGTCCTGAGGGTCCGCGGCGCCCAAGACACCGAACATCAAAACACTCCTGGAAGGAAGCGCCATGGCCCAAGAAACGTCTGACATGAACGAGCCGGTCCTGCATCCGGCCCCCGCCGAAGGCTTCGGCGCCGCGCTCAAGCGCGCCCGCGAGGCCCAGGGCATCTCCATCGGCGACATGGCCGCCCGCTCCCGCCTTTCGGTCCAGCAGGTCCGCGCGCTTGAGAGCGAAAGAACTGCCGAGCTTCCCGAGCCCGTCTACGTGCGCGCCTTCATCCGCGGCGTCGCCTCGGTGCTCGGTCTCGAACCCGATCCGCTCGTCGCCGACTACACCGCCCGCTACGGCGCCGCAAGTGTCGGGGTCCTTCCCGACCATGATCCCGCCAAGGAGACCGTCGTGCGCGCCTCCGGCCGCCGCACGGGCCTCAAGGCCGCCGTCGTCGCCATCGCTGCGGTCCTCGTCTGCGCCGCAGGCTGGTACGCCTGGTCGAGCATGAGCGACGGCGCCGAGACGCAGCCCGCTGCGGAGACGCCCGTCGTCGATGCCCCCGAATCAGTTGAAGCGGCGCCCGCCCCTGAACAGGCGGCAGCCGATCAGACTGCTCAGGAGAAGACTGCGGCCGAACAGGCCGCCGCCGAGAAGGCCGCTGCGGAAAAGGCCGCTGCCGAGAAGGCCGCCGCTGAAAAGGCGGCCGCCGAAAAGGCCCGCGCCCAGTCGCAGGCCGCCGCGACGGGTGAGCGCCGCGTCACCCTCTCGACCTCGGGCGCCTGCTGGGTGCAGATCCTTCTGCCCAACGGCCGCAGCTTCTTCGCCAAGGAGATGGCCGAGGGCGGCAGCGAGACCCTGAACGTGCCCGTCGGGGCCCGAGTGACGGTCGGCAACGCCTCCGTCATGACGCTCACGGTCGACGGCAGGCCTTACGAACTCACCAAGTCCACCCGCAACGGCATCTGCCGCTTCGTGGTGAAGTAAGAAGATTCAACAGAGCAGCGGCCTTCGGGCCGCTCTTTTCACACCGGCCTCCGGCCGGTGCGTATTTCCCGGAGACTTAAGCCGTGTCGGAAAACCCCCTTGAATTCCGTCGCAAGACCCACGCCGTCAAGGTCGCCTGGGGCGGCCGCGTCGTGACGATCGGCGGCATGAACCCGATCGTCGTGCAGTCGATGACGAACACCTCGACGGCCGACGTCGAGTCGAGCGTCGCCCAGGTGCTTGCGCTTGCGCGCGCGGGCAGCGAGCTCGTTCGACTCACCGTCAACACGCCCGACGCCGCTCGCGGCGTCGCCCGCATTCGCGAGGCGCTCGACCGCTCCGGCTGCGACGTCCCGCTCGTGGGCGACTTCCACTACAACGGCCACAAGCTGCTCGCAGATCATCCCGAATGCGCCGCCGCGCTCTCCAAGTACCGTATCAATCCCGGCAACGTCGGCAAGGGCGAGAAGGGCATGGAGAACTTCGCCTCCATGATTGAGTGCGCGAAGAAGTACGGCGCCGCCGTACGCATCGGCGTCAACTGGGGCTCGCTTGATCAGGCGCTCCTCGCCCGCATGATGGACGAGAACAACGCGCTCTCCGATCCGCTTCCCCCCGACGCCGTCCTTCGCGCCGCTCTCGTCGAGAGCGCCGTGCAGAGCGCCGACATGGCCGTGAAGCTCGGCCTTCCCGCCGACCGCATCGTGCTGAGCGCCAAGGTCTCCGAAGTCCAGGGCCTCATTTCCGTCTACCGCATGCTCGCAAGGCGCGGTAGCTACGCGCTCCACCTCGGCCTTACCGAGGCGGGCATCGGCTCCAAGGGCATCGTCGCCTCGACGGCTGCGCTCGCCGTGCTCCTTCAGGAAGGCATCGGCGACACGATCCGCGTCTCGCTCACGCCGTCTCCCGGCGCGCCCCGCACCGAGGAGGTCGTGGTCGCCCAGGAGATCCTGCAGTGCATGGGCCTCAGGAGCTTCACCCCGATGGTGACGAGCTGCCCCGGCTGCGGTCGTACGACGTCGGACCTCTTCCAACGCCTTGCCGCGGGCACGCAGGACTACCTGCGCTCGCGCATGCCCGAGTGGCGCGTCTCGTGCCCCGGCGTCGAGAACATGACGGTGGCCGTCATGGGCTGCGTCGTCAACGGTCCCGGCGAGAGCCGTCAGGCCGACATCGGCATCAGCCTGCCGGGCTCCGGTGAGAGCCCCGTGGCTCCTGTCTACGTTCGCGGAGAGAAGGTCTGCGCCCTCAAGGGCGATGACATGCAGGCCCGCTTTCACGCTATGATTGAAGAATTCGTCCAAACGACCTACGGCGCATCGTCCCGTGGGCAATCCGATAATTGACAAGAATGAGCAAAGAAAAATTCGCCGGCGTCAAGGGCATGAACGACATGCTCCCCGCCGATGCCGCCGTCTGGCAGACCCTGCAGCAGACGGCCGTCGGCGTTCTCGAACGCTACGGCTATCAGGAAATCCGCACTCCGATCCTTGAAAACACGAAGGTGTTCACCCGCGGCGTCGGCGAAGTGACCGATATCGTGGAGAAGGAGATGTACTCCTTCACCGACAGCATGAACGGCGACCAGCTCACGCTGCGTCCCGAATGCACCTCCGCCGTCGTGCGCTCCGTCAACGAGCACAGCCTGCTCTACGGCGCCACGCAGCGCCTCTGGTACTGCGGCCCGATGTTCCGTCACGAGCGTCCGCAGCGCGGCCGCTACCGCCAGTTCCACCAGCTCGGCGCCGAGGCGCTCGGCATGGAGGGTCCGGACATTGACGCCGAGATGATCATGATGCTCGCCCGCATCTGGAAGGAACTCGGCGTGGGCGATGTCCGCCTCGAGCTCAACACGCTCGGCGCGCTGCCTGAACGCCAGGCCCACCGCGAGGCCCTGATCAAGTACTTCGAGGGCAATCAGGACGTGCTCGACGAGGACGCCCGCCGCCGTCTCTACACGAATCCGCTGCGCATTCTCGACACGAAGAACCCCGAGATGCAGGAGCTCGTCAACGCTGCTCCGCGTCTGCTCGACTTCCTCGGTGAGGAAAGCCGCGCCTTCCTCGCCCGCATGGAGCAGCTCGTCTCCGCCGCCGGCATCGAGTACGTGATCAATCCCCGCCTCGTGCGCGGCCTCGACTACTACAACCACACGGTCTTCGAGTGGATCACGGACAAGCTCGGCGCCCAGGGCACGATCTGCGGCGGCGGTCGCTACGACCCGCTCATTGAAATGCTCGGCGGTCGTCCCGCCCCCGGCGTGGGCTTCGCCATGGGCATGGAGCGCGTCATCGAACTCATGCGTGAATGCGGCCGCGTGCCGGTCCGCACCCAGACCGACGTCTACGTCATCCATTCGGGCGGCGACACGCAGGTCCAGGCGATGCTTCTCGCCGAAGCGCTTCGCGACGCGGGCGTGCGCGTGATGGTGCACCCCGGCAAGTCCGGCTTCAAGAGCCAGATGAAGAAGGCCGACGCGAGCGGCGCCCGCTTCGCGGTCTTCGCCGCCGAGGACGAGCTTGCCGCCGGCACGGTCTCCGTCAAGGCCCTTCGCGAGGGCGAGAAGTCCTACGCCGAGCAGACGGCCCTGCCGCTCGCCGGCGCCGCCGCGGCCATTGCCGCCGCGCTCGCCGCGTAATCATTCAATCGAGTTGACTTAAGGAGCGCAAGCGATGGCTTACGACTTGGAAGAACAAGAGAGCATTGACCAAATGAAGGCCTGGTGGGATCAGTGGGGCACCCCGATCACCGCCGCCGTCTGCGTCTGCTGCCTCGGCTTTGCCGGCTGGAACGGCTGGCAGTGGTACCAGCGCAATCAGGCCGCACAGGCGTCCGGCGCCTACGTGCAGCTGCAGAACGCGATCTATCAGAACGATACGAAGAACGTGAAGTCGATCGCCGACGGCCTCATCGAGGACTACGGCACGACGATCTACGCGCTCCTGGGCGCGCTCGCCTCCGCCGCGGCCGAAGTTCAGGAGGGCAATCTCGACCTCGCCCGAGACCGTCTCGTCTGGGTGATCGAGAAGTCGGGCCATCCCGAGTACGACACCATCGCGCGCGTTCGCCTCGCGGGCGTCGAGCTCTCGGCCAAGAAGCCCGAGGCCGCCCTCAAGGCGCTTGAGCCCGCCAAGCCCGTTCCCGACCAGACCGCTCTGGTCGAGGACCGCCTCGGCGACGTCTACTACGCCATGAACGACTTTGAAAAGGCCCGCGCCGCCTGGCAGAAGGCCGTTGAGGCCGCTGGCGAGCAGAGCCCGATCCGCGGCGTCCTCCACTACAAGCTCGCCTCGCTTCCGCCTGTTGCGGAATGACGGACTGCGCCGCCCGGCACGGCCGTGACCGGGCAGGAGGCCCCTGCATGACGGCGGCGCAGGACGAATGAAAAATACGAGTCATTTGTCCCCGCTGCCGTTCTTTTTGCTAATACAATCATGGATTCAGCCGCGCGGTGGTTTGCCTGCGGCGAGAAGCCCAACACAACGAGATGAATACGATGTTTGCCAAGAAAGCTCTGCTCGGCGCCGCCGCAGCGTTGACGGTTCTCACCCTCGCCGGCTGCAGCACACCCGACAGCCACGAACCTGCGGACCTGCAGGACTTCCGTGAAATGGTCAGCCCGAAGGTCTCCTGGACGGCTTCCGTCGGCGAAAGCGACGGCTATCTCACGCCTGCCGTGACGGACAATGCCGTCTACGCCGCGGGCGGCAGCAGCCTCTACCGCCTTGACCGCCATACGGGCGACAAGGTCTGGGAAGCCGAAGCCGGCTCCCGCATCGTCGCAGGCGTCGGCACGGACGGCATGCATCAGGCCGTCGTAACGGACCGCGGCGAAGTCGAGGTCTACGACGCCGAGGGCAAGTTCATCTGGCGTGCCACGCTCTCCGCCGAGACGGACGTTCCGCCGCTCGTCGGCCAGGGCCTCGTCGTGGTGAAGACCTCCGACACGCGCATCACCGCCTTCGACATCGTCACCGGCGAACGCCGCTGGCACTATCAGGGCCAGGCTCCCGCGCTCACGCTCCAGGCCTTCAACCAGATGGCCTGGTCCCCCGCGGGCATCCTCGCCGGTCAGGCCAACGGCCGTCTTCTCGCCCTCGGCCTCAACGGCAAGCCCGTCTTTGACGCCGTCATCGGTCAGGCCGCCGGCATCACCGAGGTCGAGCGCCTCATCGACGTCGTCGGTCGTCCGTGGGTCGACAACCAGCTCATGTGCGCCGCCGCCTTCCAGGGCAACCTCGTGTGCATGAGCTCGATGAACGGTCAGCTCGTCTGGAATGCGAAGGTCGACAGCGTCACCGGTCCGGTCGCCGACGCCCGCATGGTCTACGTCGTCGACGACCAGAGCTACGTCCACGCCTACAACCGCGCCAACGGCCGCGAAGCCTGGGTCAACCGCGACCTCGAGTACCGCACGGTCTCCGCTCCGATCCGCATCGGTGCCACGGTGGCCGTTGCCGACTATGAGGGCTACGTCACGATGATGAACCCCGCCAACGGCGAGGTCGTCGGCCGCACCCGCCTTGACGGCGCCGTGCGCGCGCCCGCCGCCCAGTTCGGCTACGGCGCGGTCTTCCAGACCGTCGAAGGCGAGGTCGCCTACGTGCTTCAGGAGTCGCTCGGCGAATGACGCCGCGCGCCCGCGCTCTTTAAAACGCCTTGAATCCACGCCGGTCGATGCTCCTCTGGAGCGTCGTCCGGCCTCTCTTTTTCCAGAAACATGCTTCCTGTCATTGCTCTCGTGGGCCGTCCGAACGTCGGCAAGTCCACGCTTTTCAATCGCCTCACGCGCAGCCGCGACGCCATCGTCGCCGACTTCCCCGGGCTTACCCGCGACCGTCAGTACGGTCAGGGCCGTGTCGGCCGCATGCCCTACATCGTCGTCGACACGGGCGGCTTCGAGCCCGTCAAGTCCGAAGGCATCGTCAAGGCCATGGCCAGCCAGGCCGAGCTTGCGATCGACGAGGCCGACGTCGTCATCTTCGTCTGCGACGCCCGTTCCGGCCTCACTCCGCACGACCAGCGCATCGCTGTTCGCCTGCGCCAGTCCGGCCGCAAGGTGATCCTCGTCGTCAACAAGGCCGAAGGCCTTTCCGCTGTCGCCGCCGCCGAGTTCTACGAGCTCGGCTTCGGTGAGCCGTGGCTCATCTCGGCCGCCCACGGCCAGGGCGTCAACGCCGTCATGGACCTCGCCCTCGAGGGCTTCGAGGAGGAGCCCGAGGATGAGGAGGATGACGACCCCGATGCGCCCAAACGCCTCAAGGTGACGCTCGCCGGCCGTCCGAACGCCGGCAAGTCCACGCTCATCAACGCCCTGATCGGCGAAGAGCGCCTCATCGCCTTCGACATGCCGGGCACCACCCGCGACGCCATCCGCGTCGACTTCGAATACAACGGCCGTCCCTACGAGCTCGTCGACACGGCCGGCCTTCGCAAGAAGGGCAAGGTGTTCGAGGCCATCGAGAAGTTCTCCGTCGTCAAGACCCTGCAGGCCATCGAGGACGCCAACGTCGTCATTCTCGTCGTCGACGCCAAGAACGGCATCGCCGATCATGACGCCCACATTGCGGGCTACGTACTCGACTCAGGCCGCGCCCTCGTCGTCGCCGTCAACAAGTGGGACCTCATGTCCGACTACGACCGCGAGATGTTCAACCTCGAGCTCGAGCGCAAGCTGCACTTCCTGCGCTGGGCCCGCATGATCCGCATCTCGGCCCTCAAGCGCAACGGCCTCAATCACCTCATGAAGGCAGTTGACGAGGCCCACGCCGCGGCCTACCGCAAGATTCCGACGCCCAAGCTCACGCGAGCCCTCTTCGAGGCCGTCGAGCGCCAGCAGCCCCCGCGCGCCCGCGGCGGCCGTCCGAAGCCCCGCTTCGCGCACCAGGGCGGCTCGAATCCGCCGGTCATCGTGATTCACGGCAACGCCCTCGAGGACATCGGCGAAAGCTACCGCCGCTATCTCGAAGGCTTCTTCCGCGAGAAGTTCGACCTCGCCGGCACGCCGCTTCGCATCGAGTTCCGCACGAAGGAAAACCCCTTCGTCAAGGACGACAACAAGCGCTGATCCTCTCGAGATCCGGGGGCGGTCGTCGCCCCCGCGTGCACGAAAACGCTCCCCTCGAATCTGGCGGGAGCGTTTTTTTCGCCGCCGTCTTTTCTGATGCCCGTGAAAACGCGTTTTTCGGTTTCTTTTTCTCTTTGCGGACGATATTTACAATCGTCAGGTGATAAGATAGAAGGGAGTGCCGCAGTACGTGCGGCCGTGCGCGGGCGGTTGCCGGAACCGGTTCAGATCCACCCGCATCGAATAACAACAAAGACTGATGGGCTGCCGCAAGGAACAGGCCCAGACGGTCGGAGAACAACAAAATGACTCAGAAAGGTCAGCTTCTTCAGGATCCGTTCCTGAACATCCTTCGCAAGGATCGCATCCCCGTTTCCATTTATCTCGTCAACGGCATCAAGCTTCAGGGCCAGATCGAATCCTTTGACCAGTACGTCGTGCTTCTGCGCAACACGGTCACCCAGATGGTCTACAAGCATGCGATCAGCACCGTCGTTCCGACGCGTGCCGTGAACATGCCCTCCGTGCCGGAGAACTGAGATAAGCACGTTCCAGATCGATGAGACGCGCGCGGTGAAGGCCACGCGCGCCTTTCTCGTATGCGTCGTCGTCGGCCGCGTCGTCTACCAGGACTCGGCCGAAGAGCTTGCGCTTCTCGTCAAGTCCGACGGACTCGAACCCGTCGGACTTCTTGATGCCAAGCGCGACAAGCCCGATCCCGCCTTCTTCATCGGCTCGGGCAAGGTTGACGAGCTCGGAGAGCTCGCTCATGAGCTGCATGCCGACGTCGTCGTCTTCGACGTCCCCCTCTCGGCGGCCCAGCAGCGAAACATCGAGCGCGCCATCGAGCTTCCCGTTCTTGACCGCACCCAGCTGATTCTCGACATCTTCCGCGCCCGCGCGAAGTCCCGCGAAGGCCGCCTGCAGGTCGAACTCGCCCAGCTCGAGCATCTCTCCACGCGCCTCGTGCGCGGGTGGACTCATCTGGAGCGCCAGCGGGGCGGCCTCGGCAAGACCGGCGGCCCCGGCGAAAAGCAGATCGAGCTTGACCGCCGAATGATCGGCGTGCGCATGAAGCAGCTTCGCGACCAGCTCAAGCGTCTCGCGCGTCAGCGTGACACGCAGCGCCGCTCGCGCTCCCGCTCCGACACGCTCTCCGTTTCGCTCGTGGGCTACACGAACGCAGGTAAGTCGACGCTCTTCAACCGCCTCACGCGCGCCAAGAGCTACGCGGCCGACCAGCTGTTCGCAACGCTCGACACCACCGCCCGCCGCTGTTGGATCAGCGACGAGGAGACGGTCGTCGCGAGCGACACTGTGGGCTTCATCAGGGGCCTTCCGCATCAGCTCGTCGAGGCCTTCAAGTCCACCCTTGACGAAACGGTCCATGCGGATCTTCTGCTTCACGTGGTCGACGCCTCCTCGTCGGTCCGAGAGGACCAGATCAGCGAGGTTAACGCGGTGCTCGAGGAGATCAAGGCGGACGACGTCCCCGCGATCCTCGTCTACAACAAAATCGACAATACGGCTCTCGAACCCGAGATCGTGCGTCATCCCGACGGCCGGCCCAAGGCGGTCTTCGTTTCCGCCCTTACGGGTGAGGGGCTCGATCTTCTGCGTCAGGCGATCGGCGAGTTCGCGCACCAGTGGCGCGTTGACAATCCGAACGAACCGCGCGCGCCCGAACCCTGGGAGGAAGAGGTCGCACACGACCTTGTCGCCCTGGCGGACGACAACATCGAGGACTTCCTCGTTCGCAAGAAGAAGAGATAGCCGCTGACGCCCTTCTGCGCCTTCATGCAAGAAAGCCTGCATTCGCGATGAATGCAGGCTTTCTGTTCATCAGGCCTGAGAGCTGTGCCCTGACTTTCCGCCGAGCCTTTCGGAGATCGCCTCGAGCATGACGTCCGTCATTGCGTCGAGGTCGTACTCGGGTTTCCAGTCCCATTCCTCGCGCGCCGTCGTGTCGTCAAGTGCGTCAGGCCAGCTCTCGGCGATGCCCTGCAGCAGGGGATTCACCTCGTAGGTGAGCTCGAACCCGGGCATCCGCCTTCTGATGCTCGCCGCCACGTCCTCGGGCGCAAAGCTCATCGCGCCCACGTTGAAGCTGTTGAAGTGCCGGAGTCTTGAGGCATCGGCCTCCATCAGCTCGATGGCGGCGCGCAGCGTATCGGCCATGAACATCATCGGCAGCCTCGTCCCTTCGGCGAGCGGAGAGGCGTAGCGGCCGTGCTCGACTGCCTTCCAGTAGATGTCGACCGCATAGTCGGTCGTGCCGCCGCCGGGCGGCGTCACGTGGGAAATGAGGCCCGGATACCTGACGCTTCGGGCGTCGACGCCGTACTTCGCCCTGTAGTAGTCGGAGAGCAGCTCGCCTGCCACCTTCGTGATGCCGTACATCGTCCTCGGCCTGCAGACCGTGTCCTGAGGCGTCGGATCATGGGGCGTTTCGGGACCGAAGACCCCGATGGAGCTCGGTGTGAAGACGGAGAGGTTCTTGTCGCGTGCGAGCTCGAGAAGACCGATCACGCCATTGACGCCGATGTCCCATGCCGTCATGGGCTTCGACTCGCCCACGGCCGAGAGAATGGCCGCCATATTGAAGATCGTGTCGATGGCGTAGTGTTCGACGGTCCTGCGCAGGCCGTCCGCGTCGAGAAGGTTGACGACGGCCGTCGGACCGCCTTCGGAGAGCGCGGCGGTCAGCGGCGTGCGACCGCTGCCTGCGGCCACGGTCATGTAGCCGCGGCGCCTGAGTTCGGGGACGAGCTCGGAGCCGATCTGGCCTGCCGCGCCGATCACGAGGATGTTCTTCATGGGCCCTCCTTCCAGAGTGTTGTCCGAATCAGGATAGCACGGGTGCGCGGAGGCACAGGCTGTTCAGAACGTACAAGGAAAAAGGCCGCTCCTGCGCCTTGTGGCGCGGAAGCGGCCTTGTTGGAGCGGGCTCCGGGAGAGCTTAGCTCGCGAGAACGATCAGCTTCATCACGAAGAGCGAGACGAAGGCCGTGACGATCGGGAGAGCCATGATCTTGAAGAGGTTCGAGCCCTTGATGCCGATCACGCCGAGGCAGCGGCCCATGTACTGGACCTGGCTGCCCATGAGGTAGATCGACGGGGCGACGATGGCGACGTGCTCGCCGGTGAGAAGCCCCTGGTCAAAGAGCGAGACGGCAACACCCACGCCGCCGCCCATGGACATCCAACCGCCGAGGAGAACGGCGGCGGCTTCGCCGGGGAGGCCGAAGATGGCCATGATCGGGGCGAACAGTTCGCCGAAGATCGTGAGGAGGCCCGAGTGGTTGAGGACCTTGATGATCACGAACGCCATCAGGACGTTCGGAATCGTGGAGGTGACGGCGATGTTCCAGCCCTGGACGGCGCCCTTCACGAACACGTCGGTGACCATCGGATTAGCAGATTCATGTCCGGACATTTTTGTTCCTTCTTCTGTTTTTAACGTTCGTGGTTACTTGCGGGAGGCGCGGATCTGGAGGAGGCGCATCATGTTGGCGGAGAGAACCTTGCCGAGCAGGATGACGCCGAGGCACAGGCCCAGGCTGACCGGAACGGCGAGCGTGCCGTCGGCAGCGACGAGCGTGAAGAGTACGGCGCCGGAGGAGAAGAAGTTCGTGATCGGTGCGTCGGCCGTCATCTGGAACGCGGCGAACGTGTTGGTCTCGGATTCCGTGAGCTCGCCGGCGTCCTTGAGCTGGCGGGTGAGGGCGGCACCACCGTCGGTCGACTGCATCGAGGCGATGAGGGCGAGAGCGGCGGAACCGGGGATGCCGATGAGCGGACGCAGAACCGGGGTGAGGATCTTGCGGGCGGCCTTGAGGGCGCCGTAGTGCTCGAAGACGGTGATCATCGCAAGGGCGAACATCACCGTCGGAACGAGGGAAAGAGCGAACATGAAGCCGTCGATGGCGCCGGAGCCGCCCTTGCCTCGGAAGTTGGCCATGGCCGTCTTGATGGCGTCGCCCTGTTCGGTGACGCCGCTTACGAGTCGGCCGAAGCCGCCGTTGACGGTCGTGAAGTCGAAGACGCCCCACCACTGAGAGGAGGCGCAGAGGCCGGAGAAGAAGACGACGGCAAATGCGAGCGAGAGATACGCGCCGATGCCGACCTTTTCATTGACGGCCTGTTCGGTCGTTTTTTCGGGGGTCATGATACAAGTCCTTTGGTTGTTTTGGAGTAAGGGGGCGGTCTTGAGCCGCTTTTTTCCTTGCTGCGCGGGAAGGGAAAGCTTCGCGCTCGCCTGCAAATCATAATGGAGACGCCTTAAAACGTCGCTAAGCGTTTACCCTCTGCCACTGGGCATGCGGAGGAGATGCCGCTTTTGGTGATCCTTCGGACGTGTACCGTGCGCGCGACTGCTTGAGGTGTTCCTGCCGGTTGCCGATTGGAAACGCCTATCTTACTGATGAAAAGGCGCTTTCGGATTGCTGTGTGCGAGGCCGGTAGTTGTAAAGAAGCTTGCCCGCGAGTCGGGCATGCAACAAAAGTCATTAAAATGAAAGATTCAGTTCGGGAGTCTTCAGCAGAGTCCTGCGCAGACCCGCCGACACGCCATTCAAAGACAAACATTGCTGACTGGAGCAACGCATATGCCGCTCAATGACCCCCGCTGGGGCCGCTCCTCCGACGAGGAGCCGCGCAGGGACGATCGTTCCGCCGACGAAGAGCCGCCCCGTCGTCCCGACGAGGACGATGACCGACGTGACGACAACCGCCGCGACGACCGCCGCCGCGGCGATCGACGCGATGACAACGACGGGATGGACGATCTCGACCGTCTCTGGAAGGAATTCTCCGAACTTCTGCACGGCGCAACGGGCCGCGACAGGAAGGAGGATCGCCGTCATCCCGACCTTCGCAGCCGAGACGACTTCTCCCGCGACGATGTGGATGAGCGTGATGACCGCTACGGTCGTGACGAGGATCGTGACGACGAGCGTGTCGAGCGTCCTCAGGCCCGCCGATACGGCGACGACGACCGTCGTGACGACCGCGCCGACCGCCCGACGGGCGCCCGCGGCATCTTCGGCGGCCTCGGCGGCATGGGAGGCCTCGGCGGCATGGGAGGCCTCGGCGGCTTCGGCGGCAAGCGTCCCAATCTGCCTGCGGGCCGCAAGGGGGCGGGCATCGGCATGTCCGTGATCGTGGGCCTGGCGGTTCTCGCCTGGGGCGCCACGGGCTTCTACATCGTGCCCGAAGGCCAGAGCGGCATCGTGACCACGTTCGGTCGCTATGCCGAGACGACCGCCGCCGGCTTCCGCTGGCATCTCCCGATGCCGATTCAGGACGTGCAGATCGTCGACGTCTCGAGCGTTCGCACGACCGAAATCGGCTTTGCCGGCCGCTCCGACCGTCTGCGCGAAGCCCTGATGCTCACCGACGACGAGAACATCGTCGACGTGCAGTTCACCGTCCAGTACCGCATCAAGCCGGGCGACGGCGCGCGCGACTACGTCTTCCGCATCCGCCAGCCCGACCTCACCGTGACGCAGGCCGCCGAGTCCGCCATGCGCGAGGTCGTCGGCCGCAAGGCAATGGACAGCGTCCTCTTCGAAAGCAAGGCCGAGATCGCCGAGGCCGTCAAGAAGTCGATGCAGGACATGCTCGATCGCTACTCCTCCGGCATTGAGGTCATGAGCGTCGCCATCCAGAACGCCCAGCCGCCCCAGCAGGTTCAGGCCGCCTTCAACGACGCCGTCAAGGCCGGTCAGGACCGCGAGCGCTCGATCAACCTCGGCGAGGCCTACCGCAACGCCGTCATCCCGAAGGCCGAAGGTACCGCCGCACGCCTCAAGGAAGAGGCGCTCGGCTATCAGGCCCGCATCGTCGAGACCGCCCGAGGCGATGCCGACCGCTTCTCCGCCCTGCAGTCCCAGTACGCCAGGGCTCCTGAAGTCACGCGCGACCGACTCTACGTCGACACCGTGCGCGACGTCATGAAGAACGTCACCAAGGTCTACGTCGACGCCAAGGGCGGCAACAACCTGCTGTACCTGCCGCTCGACAAGATCGTCAACAACACGAAGTCCGACGCCATGACTCAGGCCCAGAAGGAGGCCGCCGCGCTCGCCGACCACGGCGTCACGGCCGCCCAGAGCGCCGTCGAGACGACGGGCTCCGCCCAGCCGACGACTTCTTCCGCCGCTCCCGGCGACGAATATCAGCGCATGCTCCGCGACCGCCGCTAAAGGACGACAGCCATGAAGAAACTCTCCACGCTTTTGATCGCCGTCCTCGTGGCGGCCGGCCTGCTCCGCATGTGCGTCTACACCGTGAACGAGCGCGAGTACGCTCTTGTCTTCGCCCTCGGCGAACTCAAGACCGTGATCTCCGAGCCCGGCCTTCATGTGAAGCTCCCGCCGCCCCTGCAGAACATCGTCTACCTCGACAAGCGCATCCTCAACCTTGATGCGGCCGGCGCCGACCTCGTCCAGACGTCCGAAAAGAAGAACCTTCTGATCGATACGTTCGTCAAGTGGCGCATCGAGGATCCGCGCCTCTACTGGGTCTCCTTCCAGGGCTCCGAACCCGCTGCCGCGAACCGCGTCTCCGCACTTCTGCGCGACGTGCTCAACGTGGTCGTCAACAAGCGCACCGTCAACCAGATCACGTCCTCCGAGCGTGACAAGGCCATGGTCGAAATCTCGCAGCTCCTTCAGGAACGCGTGCGCGACGTCGGCATCGGCATCGTTGACGTGCGCATGAAGCGCGTTGACTTCACGCCCGAGATCTCCGAGTCTGTCTACCGCCGCATGGAGGCCGAGCGCAAGCGCGTCGCGAGCGAGGAACGCTCCAAGGGCGCCGCCCAGGCCGAGCGCATCCGCGCCTCCGCCGACCGCGAGAGCGAGGTGATCCTCGCCCAAGCCTATCGTGATGCGCAGAAGGTCAAGGGTGAAGGCGATGCTCAGGCCGCCGAGATCTACGCCGAGGCCTTCGGCCGCGATCCCGAGTTCGCCCGCTTCTACCGCAGCCTGCAGGCCTACCGCGACAGCTTCGCCGACAAGAACGACGTGATGGTCGTTGATCCGTCCGCCGACTTCTTCCGCTACTTCAAGTCGGAAAAGGCGCAATGAGCAGGCTCGACGTCATGATGCTCGCGCTCGGGTGGGTCCTCGTCATCGAGGGCTTCACGCCGATGGTGGCCCCGGGCTTCTGGAAGGAGTCGATAAGCCGATTCCTCGACGAGCCCGACCGCGCGCTGCGCATCACGGGCCTTCTGCTCGTCGCACTCGGACTGGCGATCATCTGGATCGTCTGATCCGCTGATTCAGGATCAGGTCCTCGGCTCTCAAAGCCGTTCGAGCCGAGTTGAATTGGGAGGGGGCGGATGCTTTGAGGTATCCGCCCCCTGAGTTTGTTGCGCTCGGCGAAGGCGTCTAAGTGGTTTTTCGGACCCTGATTCGGGAGCGGCGCGCGCATTTTGCTAAACTTACGATTCGTGTGAGAGACGACGCCCCGCCGGCGGGTACCAAGCCCTGTCGGCTTCCGCCGTGCCCGCAGACTTTGCGGTCGCCTGCAGCGGGCCTGCGTCGCCGCTCTCAATCCATTTCAAGCCCGCAGCTGCTTCCCTGCTTCTGCGGGCAGCCAATGGGCGGCTCGGATCCGCCGTCAATCTGTTCATTAAGGGTAATCTCATGGCCAAGAATGTAGTTGTGGTCGGCGCTCAGTGGGGCGACGAAGGCAAGGGCAAGATCGTTGACTGGCTGACCGAAAAGGTCGCCGGCGTCGTCCGCTTCAACGGCGGTCACAATGCCGGTCACACGCTCGTGATCAACGGCAAGAAGACCATTCTCCGTCTCATTCCGTCCGGCATCATGCATGCCACGTCCGTCTGCTACCTCGGCAACGGCGTCGTCCTCTCTCCGGAAGCCTTCTTCCGCGAAGTCGACGAACTCAACGCCATCGGCGTGCCCAACGTTGAGAAGCGTTTGCGCGTCTCCGCCAACGCCGCCCTCATCATGCCGTACCACGTCGCCCTTGACCATGCCCGCGAAGCCGCTGCCGGCGACAAGAAGATCGGCACGACGGGCCGTGGCATCGGCCCCGCCTACGAGGACAAGATTGCCCGCCGCACGCTGCGCGTCGCCGACCTCTTCGACAAGGAACGCTTCGTCGAGCAGGTCCGCTCCGTCCTGAAGTATCACAACTTCGTTCTCGAAAACTACCTTGGTGCCAAGCCGCTTGACGCCGACGAAGTCATCGACCACATGCTCTCCTACGCCGAGCGCCTCCGTCCGATGGTCTGCGACGTCTCCGCCGAACTCCATCAGCAGTGCGCCGAAGGCAAGCAGTTCCTCTTCGAAGGCGCCCAAGGCTCGATGCTCGACATCGACCACGGCACGTACCCGTACGTCACGAGCTCCAACACCGTCGCCGGCTCTGCCTGCGCCGGCGCCGGCGTCGGTCCGCACATGCTCAACTACGTCCTCGGCATCACCAAGGCCTACTGCACCCGCGTCGGCGAAGGTCCGTTCCCGACCGAACTTCACGACGAAGTCGGCCAGATGCTCCGTGAAAAGGGCTGCGAGTTCGGCGCCGTCACGGGCCGTCCCCGCCGCTGCGGCTGGTTCGACGGTGCCGCCCTGCGCCGCGCCGTTCAGATCAACGGCCTCACCGGCCTCGCCGTCATGAAGCTCGACGTCCTCGATGGCATGGAAGCCGTCAAGCTCGGCGTGGGCTACAAGTACCGCGGCGAAGAGATCGCGATCATGCCCGCCGGCGCCGATGCCGTCGCCGAATGCGAACCGATCTACGAAGAATTCCCGGGCTGGAAGGAGAGCACCTTCGGCGTCACGAAGTGGGATGAACTCCCCGAGACCGCCCGTCAGTACCTGACGCGCCTCTCCGAAGTCGCCGGCGCCCCGATCGCTCTCGTGTCGACCGGTCCTGACCGCGAACAGACGATTCTTCACGTCGACCCGTTCGAAGCCTGAACTCCGTTAGACTGAAACCATGAAAAAAACGGCGGGAAGCTCATGCTTCCCGCCGTTTTTTTCATCTATTTCGCCCCTTCTTGACCGAAACCTCTCAACAAGGCGAACTTTTTGGTCTAAAATCCCGTCTTTCATTTCTCGGATCCCGCCCATCTTCGCGGGTCCGCTCACTTGGCACGTTCAGAGAGACACACATGTCGGACATTTCTTACACCTGGGAAGAGTACATCGACCTTAACGAAAAGCTTGTTGCCATGGTCGCCAAGAGCGGCTGGCAGTTTGACAGCATCCTTTGCCTGTCTCGCGGCGGCATGCGCCCGGGCGACTTCTTCAGCCGCGTCTACGACATGCCTCTTGCCGTTCTCGCCACGAGCTCCTACCGCGAAGCCAAGGGCACGGTCCAGTCCGACCTTGACATCTCCGACTGCATCACTGGCGTCTCCGAACTCAAGGGCCGCGTCCTTCTCGTCGACGACATGGTCGACTCCGGCAAGACGATCCGCGAAGTGATCGAGCACCTCAAGAAGCGCTACCCCGGCATCACCGAGATCCGCGTCGCCGTCCTCTGGTACAAGGCCCACTCCGTCCTCGTCCCCGACTGGCACGTCGAATACCTCGAGGACAATCCCTGGATCCACCAGCCGTTCGAATGCTACGACGCCCTCGGCCCGGCCAAGCTCATCGAGCTCGTCGAAGCAAAGGAAGCCGCCAAGAAGGCCTGAGGACCGGTCGGGGCGTCACATTTCGAGAGCTTTTCGGCTCTTGAACACGCCTCGCGCTGAGTTATACTGACCAGAGCGCAAAGCCGTTTTCGGAACTTTCCGGAAGCGGCTTTTGAACTGATTTCCCATCTATGCGAAGCATGGGGGCAAGCGGGGCTGATGAAGTCTGTATGGGTGTCGATTGATCGTTGATCCACTTAAGTTGCGCCGAAACGCAATGAAGGTGATTTTGATTTGGTATGTGATCTGCGCGGGGTGATGGATAATTAGGATTAAAAAGCATACTAATGTTCGATTTTAATGTAGTGCTTTTTAAGCCTGTCCAAAAAAATCAAAACTTGGTAGCATGGATCCATATTCCAGTTAACCAGACTGCAGATTTCGATGAAGATTGCGTCCGCCTATTCCGTGCGCCTGCGCAACTTCTGCCGCGTCTTCGATGATACGGTCGAGGTGTATCGCAAGGCAGTGGACTTTTTCATCGAGATCATGCTGAGGCACCGGGATCCGAAATTCACGGAACTCAAGCATGACAACGACTGCATTCGACTTGCAGAGGGGTTGAACGTTGTCAATAAGGACATTGCCGTCAAGACGGCAAACTTCATCGTGAAGCTTGCGAATGAATTCAAGGTTGACGTCATCGTCATGGAGCACCGCGATCTTACGGGTCGAAAACGGGGCACCAAGCGGCAACGGCTGCATCACTGGCGGGCCAAGTATGTCTAGAAGATGGTGGAGCACAAGGCGCATCGGTGCGGCATTCGCATTCGTCGCGTCTGCGCCTGGAACACGTCGAGGCTTGCCTACGGCGGCTCGGGTCCTGTCGCAAGAGACACGGAGAACTACAGCATGTGTACGTTCAAGACAGGGAAGCGCCATGAGTGTGATCTGTCGGCTTCGTACAATATCGGATCTCGCTACTTCCTTCGGGAGTACGAGAAGTCCATTCCGGCAACGGAATGGCGACGCATTTCGGCAAAAGTTCCGGAGTGCGCCCATAGGATCCCTCGCACCCTGAACACTCTAATTAGGGTATGTGCGGAGCTGCACTCCAAGTGAGCGCAGAGTTCTGAGCATTCCCGCTATCTGTGGTTAGGGAGCCCTCTGGTAAGTCGGAGGGAAGGCACGTCCATGCGACCGAAAGGGAGGATGGGCGTGGAAGATTCTCAATACTCATACTGAGCAACAACAATGACTCAACCTGTTACGCCCGATCTGACCAACGCCGGCATGGACGTCACGGAACTCGCCGATGGTGCGAAGGACGTCATCGCCTCGACGGCCGAGCGCTTCACGAGCGTGATCGAGGGGCTGCTCCAGCACCTCTCGCTTGAAAACGTGCTCATGCAGATTGCGGCCGTCTTCGTCAGCATGGCGATCGGCTACGTGATCTCCCGCCGCATCAACACGCTCGTCGACCGCGTGCTCCCCGGCGAGGACGTGCGCGGTCTCGGCGCATACGCCCGCCGCGCGCTCGTCGCCTTCACGCACAACGTTTCCTTCAGCTTCATCTCGGGCTCTCTTCTCGCCCTCATCGTCTACTGCATCGTCAAGATCTTCGAATTTGCGCCGCAGTCGATGGTCATCGCCCGAGTCTGCTACAACATCCTCTACGCCTTTGCGCTTCTCTCGCTCCTCATGGCCTTCCTTCAGGGAGGCATCGGGCTGCGCATGATCACGCCGGGCGTTCGCCGCATCGTCACGATCATCTTCTGGGTGATGGCCGTGCTGCAGTTCTTCGGCATCCTCACCGACATCATCCAGTACCTCGATACGACGGTCATCCCGATCGGCGGGGGCAGCATGACCGTCTGGAAGCTTCTCGTCGCGATCGTCTCCGTCCTCCTCACGCTCGGCGTTGCGAACTGGCTCGCATCCCTCATCAACCAGATGGTCGAGGGCCTCGAGAACATGTCCGAGAACATCAAGGTCGTTCTCAAGCGTGTAGTCACCGTAATCTTCATGGTCCTCGCCGTGATCATCGCGCTCGGCACCGTCGGCATCGACCTCACGATTCTCTCGGTCTTCGGTGGTGCGGTCGGTGTCGGTCTCGGCTTCGGTCTGCAGAAGATCGCCTCGAACTACATCTCGGGCTTCATCATCCTGCTCGACAAGTCGATCAAGATCGGCGACCTGGTCACGGTCGGCGGCTTCAAGGGGCGCGTGACGGAAATCAACACCCGCTTCACCGTTGTGCGCAACAACGACGGCGTCGAGAACATCGTGCCGAACGAGTCCTTCGTGACGAGCGCGGTGCTCAACCACTCCTACACCGAGTCCACGTCCGTCCAGTACATCGACATCTCGGTCGCCTACGACGCCGACGTCGAGCGCGCCCTCGCGATCATGCTCGAGGAAGGCATGCGCGCGCGTCCGCGCATCGATACGGGCCGCCGCGGCTGGGCCTATCTCGACACCTTCGGCGACTCGGGCATCAACCTGAGGCTCGGCTTCTGGGTGAAGGATCCCGTCAACGGCGTCGCCGGTCTCAAGACCGCCATCTCGCTCGCCATTCTCAAGCGCTTTGCCGAAGAGGGCATCGAGGTGCCGTACAATCAGCTCGAGGTCAACCTGCGCAAGGTCGACGTCGGTGAAATTCCGGTCCGCATGAAGGTCCAGTCCTCCTGACGATCGTCACCGACAACTCGGAAATGTTCAACGAGAAAGGGCGCGCCTTCCGCGAGGCGCGCCCTTGTTATTTCGATTGCTGCGGTCGGACTTGAGCGCGGACGCGGCTGCTTTCGACCAGTCAATGTCTGAAGGTGACCGAACAGGTGAGTTCGCCACCGAGCGCTGAGAGCGCCGCGGAGATCGTGTCGATCTTCGTCGGGTGGCTGAGTTTCAGAAGACGGTGGGTTTCCTGCGGCAGGCAGCCCAGACGCCTGGCAAGCTCGGAGCCGCTCAGCTTCTCCTTCTTCAGCGCGACGATGAGGTGAAGCTTGCTCGCGAAGTTGGGGGAGAGCGAGAAGATTTCCTCGCCTGCGCGGGGCTCGCGCGGCTCGGGCAGCCTGTCCTCCTTGAGCCTTGCCTCAAGTGCGGGCAGCACCTCGTCCTGCAGCCCCTCGACGAGCTTTGCGATGCTCGGCGCCGTAGGTAGAATTTCCGGAATGCTCGGAAAGCGCGCGCGGTAGCTGCCGTCGGCTGTGCGTTCAATCCAGTAGGGGAAGCGTGTTGTTGTGATCATGGACGATAATGGTGTTCTGCTGTCGACAGTCAGGATAGCACGGGCTGAAATGAAAAAAGGCCTGTACTTTCGTACAGACCTTTTAGAATTTGGTGGTGCCCGGAAGAGGACTCGAACCTCCACGGCCGTGAAGCCGCCAGCACCTGAAGCTGGTGCGTCTACCAATTTCGCCATCCGGGCAACCTTGAGGATTTGAATTATGCACATGCTTTTCGAGTTTGTCAAGAATTTCTAAAAATATTTTTTTGAGTTGGCTGTAGACTGTCGCAATGCATGAACAACAGAGGTGTTATGGCTAAAAAGAAGAAGACGCCAGTGGCGCAGATCGAACCGATTTCCCTTCCTGACGAGGATCTCGCCAAGGCGCGTGCCTGGCTTGAGGGGCTCAATGCCGACATTGCCTACTCGCAGGCAAAGCGCCAGCTTGCAGAAGCCTGTGGCTGGGAACGCTCGAAGTCCAACGCCGTCATCGTGGCCCTCCACGAGGAGGGATTCATGGCGGGCGAAAAGAACTATTTCTGCAATCCGAACGCGCCTGCCGAACCCGGCGTCGTGCGCGGCGCCCGCGAGGTCTCGAACTTCACGATCATGCTCCAGAGCGATCCTGAGGTTTCGGTTCCCTTGCCCTACGCAATCCATTGCCTGCCCGGCGACGTCTTCATGCTTCGCAAGACGGTCACGGGCAACTGGCGCGTTTCGAACTTCGTCGCACGTCATCAGACGCGCTGGGTCTGCAAGCTTCGCGGCCGCATCCGCCGCGGCCGTCGTTCGGGTATCGCACAGGTCGTTCCGATCAACGGCTTCGCCCCGGTCGAGATGCAGATGGACCTTGCAGATGTTCCCGCCGAGGTCGATCTCGAGAAGGCGGCCTTCGAGGTCGAGTTCCTGCCCGAATCGATGAAGCCCGAGCCCTACGTCGAGATCTTCGTGCGCTTCGTCAAGGAGATCGGCAACCGCTTCGATCCGCTCGGCGAAATCGCCATCGCCTCGGCCGAATACGACCTGCCCGTTGAATTCAGCGCTGCGGCGCTTGACGAGGCTCAGGCCCTGCCTGACGAAGTCGATCCCAAAAACATGGGTCGCCGCGTCGACCTGCGCGACATCCCGTTCGTGACGATCGACGGCGAGGATGCCCGTGACTTCGACGACGCCGTCTACTGCGCGCGCGTCGAAGACGGCAGAACGCGCCTTCTCGTCGCCATCGCCGACGTGAGCCACTACGTCAAGCCCGGTGCGCCGCTCGACGTTGACGCGCAGCAGCGCGCCACGAGCGTCTACTTTCCCGCGAGCGTCGTGCCGATGCTGCCTGAGAAGCTCTCGAACGGCCTCTGTTCGCTCAATCCCGGCGTCGATCGCCTGACGATGGTCTGCGATGCGGTCATCGATCCTGAGGGCAGGACCGAGGCCTATCAGTTCTATCCCGCCGTCATCCACTCTCACGCACGCCTCACCTACACCCAGGTCTGGGGCGCGATGCAGGGCGAGGAAGGGGGACTAGCCGCCGTCGGTGATCGCCTTGACGACATCCGTGCGCTTTACGAACTCTTCAAGACGCTGCGCAAGGCCCGGGATGCACGCCATACGCTCGACCTGGAGACGAAGGAGACGATGGCCGTCTTTGACGACAAGGGCGTCATCAGCGAATTCAAGGTGCGCGAACACAATGACGCGCACCGTCTCATCGAGGAGTGCATGCTCGTCGCGAACGTCTGCGCCGCGGACTTCGTGATCCAGAAAAAGCGCGGGGCACTCTTCCGTGTTCATGACGCGCCGAGCCAGGAGCGTCTCGAGACGCTGCGCACCGTTCTCAAGAGCTTCAACGAGAAGCTCGAGTCGCCGACGCCCGAGGGCTTCGCGGAGCTCATCTCGCGCACGAAGGAAAATGAATTCCTGCAGACCGCCATCCTGCGCTCGATGTCCCGTGCCTGCTACTCGCCCGACAACGTCGGTCACTACGGGCTGCAGTACGAGGCCTACGCCCACTTCACGTCTCCGATTCGTCGCTATCCCGACCTGCTGCTTCATCGTGCGATCAAGGGAATTCTCTCGCGTCGCATCTATGTGCCGCAGGTGGTCTTCGACGACTCGTCCCTGATGGTCTCGCGTCAGGCCCGAGGCCTCGGCAGCAGGCCTGAGGCAGGGGACGGAGACAAGCCCGCAACGCAGGCCGAGAAGCGCCACAGCGTCTGGGAGCGCCTCGGCATTCTCTGCTCCGCGGCGGAGCGCCGCGCCGACGACGCGACGCGCGACGTGATGAACTATCTCAAGTGCGACTACATGCTTCGCCACGGCAAGGGCCGTCACGAAGCGGTCGTCACGGGCATGATTCCCGCGGGCGTCTTCGTCGCCCTGAAGGACATCGCCGTTGACGGCTTCATCCACATTTCGAACCTCGGTTGGGGCTACTACGAATTCGACGAGAAGAACCTCACAATGACGAGCCGCGAGGAGATGACGCAGGTGCGCGTCGGCGACCGCGTCATCGTCAGGCTTGAGGAAGTCGACCTTGAGAACCGCCGCATGTCCTTCGTGCTCGAGTCGAACCTAGAGCGCCGTCTGATCAAGGGCGGAAAGGGCGGCTCGCGCCGTTCTTCGAGACGCGGTTCGAGGCTCTATGGGCGCAAGTTCGACCCGTTCGACATTGATGACGATGACTTCGACGAGCTGTTCGGCCAGAAAGGCGATGACGACTGGGACGATTGAGCCCGTTTCGAGCTGACGCTCGAAACATCGTGCGCTACAATGAGCGCAAATTTCAAAACCCCTGCGCGCTGTTGGTTTGCTCGACAGCGCGCTTTTAATAGTAGTTGCTGTAAGTGAAGAACATTGTTTTGGCAGGCTTCCATGCCGTGGGCGCCCGTCTGCGCATGGACCCGAAGTCCATCTCCGCCGTCTACCTTGATCCCGAACGCCGCGACAAGCGCATGCGCGAGATGCGCGAGAAGCTGATCGCCGCCGGCGTGCGCGTGATGACCGCCGACAACCGTCGCCTTGACGGCATGGCTCCCGACGTTCCGCACCAGGGCATCGTTGCGATGGCCGAGGAAAAGCAGGCCCAGCTCGAGTTCGATGAACTGCTCGACCTGATTACCGACGACACGCTCATCCTGATCCTTGACGGCGTGACCGACCCGCGCAACTTCGGCGCCTGCCTGCGCGTCGCCGACGCCGCCGGCGTCCAGTGCGTACTCGTGCCGCGCGACCGTTCCGCCCACATGTCGCCCGCCGCCCTCAAGGCCGCCGCCGGCGCTGCGGAAACGGTGCCTGTCGTCACGGTGACGAACCTCGCCGCCTCGATCGTTGAACTGCGCGACGCCGGCGTGACCGTCGTGGGTACTGCCGGTGAAGCCACGAAGTCGATCTACGAATTCGACCAGAAGAAGGCGTTCGCCTGGGTGCTCGGCGCCGAGGGCGACGGCCTGCGCCAGCTGACCCGCCGCCGCTGCGACGACCTTGCCGCCATTCCGATGGCCGGCGCCGTCGAGAGCCTGAACGTGTCCGTCGCCTCGGGTATCTGCCTCTATGAATCCGTGCGCCAGCGCACGGGCGGCAAGCTCAAGTAATCTTTTTTCCGGGCATGCGATTTTTTCCGCTTTTCGGGTGGCGAAAGCCCGAGAAAGTGAGTAAAATCGCATGCTTTCTGTCCTTGCTGCACCGGAGTAGACGCCCGGGCAGCTTTCATCCGCAAGGAGACAATAACAATGCGTCACTACGAACTTTGCATTCTCGTGCATCCTGATCAGAGCGAACAGGTTCCCGCCATGATCGAACGCCTCAAGACCCTTGTCGCCGAACAGAACGGCAAGATCGAACGCGTCGAAGACTGGGGCCGTCGTCAGCTCGCCTACCCGATCGAAAAGCTCGTCAAGGCTCACTATGTTCTCATGAACATCGAATGCGGCCATGAGACGATTGAAGAAATCGAAAACGGCTTCCGTTTCAACGACGCCATCCTGCGTCACCTCACCGTCAAGACGAAGCATGCCGAAACGGCTCCGTCCGTCATGATGAAGGCTGTTGAAAAGGAAGAAGCCAAGAAGGTCGCCGCTGCTGAAGCCGCTGCCGCCGAAGCTTCCGCCGAATAATTCAGTCTCGACTGAACAGATTTTTCTGTGCGATCTGAGATCTGAGTGAACCTCATCGAGATTTCCGGCACGTTGACTTCCAAGGAGGAAGTTCGATACACGCCGGCGGGCATTCCGGTTTTTGAGGGTGTCTTTCACCATCGATCCGAACTGACCGAAGCGAACAGGATCAGAAAACTCGAGTACGACTTCCCCGCCATCGCCTTCGGCGCTCTGGCCGAGAGCCTGAACAAGGCTCAGATGGGACAGGACGTGAACATCCGAGGCTTTCTGGCGCCGCGCTCGATGAAGAGTTCCAAACTGATCGTACACATCACCGAATTAAATTAAGGAGCTACAAAATGGCTTTCAAGGGTAAGGGCAAGCCCCGTCGCGCTAACCAGCAGAACTCTCTCTTCAAGCGCAAGAAGTTCTGCCGCTTTACGGCCGAAGGCGTTGAAACGATCGACTACAAGGACATCGACACGCTCAAGGACTTCATCCAGGAAAACGGCAAGATCATGCCGGCTCGTCTGACGGGCACGAAGGCTCACTATCAGCGTCAGCTGGACACCGCCATCAAGCGTGCCCGCTTCCTCGCTCTCCTCGCCTACACCGACAACCAGTAATCAGATTTAAGGAGATATCAAATGCAGGTTATTCTTCTCGAGAAGATTGCTCACGTTGGTGACCTCGGCGACGTCGTCAAGGTCAAGGATGGCTACGGCCGCAACTTCCTGATCCCGACCGGCCGTGCCAAGCGCGCCACGAAGGCTGCCATCGCCGAATTCGAAGCCCGTCGTGCCGAGCTCGAAGCCGCTCAGGCCGAACGTATCGCTGCCGCCCAGAAGATCGCCGACACGATCAACGAAGGCGAAATCGAAATCTCTTCCAAGTGCGGCGTTGACGGCCGTCTCTTCGGTTCCGTCACGAACGCTGACATCGCCGAAGCCATCGATGCCAAGTACGGTCTTCAGATCAAGAAGTCCCAGGTCCGCACGCCGCTTGGCGCCATCAAGGCTGTCGGCGACTACGTCATCACGATCGGTCTTCTCACCGACATCACGGCTGACGTCACGGTCCACGTTGTTGGCGAAGCCTAATTCGCTTCCGCTTCAACTGACTTGAAGTCAAAAAAAAGGCCCGCAGAACTGCGGGCCTTTTTGCCATTCAGGCGTCGGGAGAGCCATGCCTCAAACTTTCGTTTGAGTTAAGATGTTGCCAGATGCTCGCGTCTGCCTGCTGACGCCGTGCGGCCATTCGAGTTTCAGATCTGATGCTGGCTTGAGTTAAGATGTTGCCCCGCCCGCAGTACCCTGCAGCGCAGAGGAAAAGGAGCCAAGCAGTGGAGCATTTTTTCGAAAATGCCCCGCCTGTCGAAAAAAAAAACAGCATTTTTTGCGTAATTTTGCAAAGCATGGCCTGGGCAAAAGGGAGTTGAGCTCGCGCTCAACTCTTTTTTTTATCAGACGAAGTACATCACGATCATCAGCCCGAGCATGGTGAATGCCAGAGCGATTTTGACGGCAGTTCCGACGACCATGCCGATCCAAGTCGCAACACCTACGCGCCCCGCGTGAAGATAATCTCGTTTGGCCCAGAACTCGCCGATGAATGCACCGACGAGCGGCATGATGAAGATGCCTACAAGACCGCCCATGAAGACACCGACGAAGGTACCAATGACCGAACCCCAGATGCCGTAGGAGCTGGCACCGGCCTTCTGTGCCCCGGCGGTCTGCGCCACAGTGTCGACGATGACGCCGATGATGGCAAGAACGGCGAGCGTCGCGATCGTGCCCCAGCCGATCAGTTCGAAACCGCCTGCCCATCCGATCAGGGCGCCTCCTGCGGCGATCAGCGGAAGTCCGGGAATGGCTGGGATGACGGTGCCGGCGAGGCCGGCGATGATCAGCGAAACGGCACTCAGCCAGCAGATGACGGCAAACCAGTCTATTTGTGCAAACCAGTCGAGCATTCGAAATTCCTCTTTAGGTTACTGTGCGCCTTCCCAATAGCCGACATCGCCTGCCCAGGGCTCGAAGCGGGTGTTGCCGCCGCGGAAGACCATGCGGAGCGTACCGATTGGACCGTTACGCTGCTTGGCGATGATGATCTCGGCAAGATTCTTGTCAGGAGTGTCCTTGTTGTAGACGACCTCGCGATAAATGAACATGATGACGTCGGCGTCCTGTTCGATTGCGCCGGATTCGCGAAGGTCGGACATGATCGGGCGCTTGTCGGCTCGCTGTTCAAGAGAGCGGTTGAGCTGCGAGAGCACGATGACCGGGCAGTGCAGCTCCTTTGCCAGCGCCTTGAGGCCGCGTGAAATTTCAGACAGTTCGGTCGAGCGGTTGTCGACGCCGGCACGGCCCGTCATCAGCTGAATGTAGTCGACGACGATGAGGCCGAGCGGGCCCGTCTGGTTGACCAGACGTCGAGCACGGCTCGAAAGCTCTGAGATCATCAGGGCGGGCGTGTCGTCGATGTAGATGGGCTTGTTTTCCAGACGATGGACGGCCTTCGAGAAGGCGTTCCATTCCTCGTCCTCGAGCTGCGCCTTCCTGAGCTTCTGGGCGTCGATGTTGGCGACGGAGCTGATCAGACGCTGGGCGAGCTGGTCGCCACCCATTTCGAGAGAGAAGACGGCGACGGGCAGTTCCTGACGTACGCCGACGTTTTCTGCAATGTTGATGGCGAACGAGGTCTTGCCCATTGAGGGACGGCCCGCGATGATGATCAGGTCGCCGCGCTGCAGACCCGCAAGCTCTCTGTCGAGATTGGGATAGCCCGTCGGCACACCCGTGACTTCCGAGCCCTGCTGGTTCTGGTAAAGATCGATGATCTTCTCGGAAACTTCTCGAACGAGCGTGGCCATGGGCTGGAAGCCGCGCTGGCCGCGAGAATTGCGTTCGTTGATCGCGAGCACGATGCGCTCGGCCTCATCGAGGATCTGCGCCGTTTCGCGTCCTTCGGGTTGCAGCGCGCATGTGACCATGTGGTCGCCCGCACTGATCAGCTGTCGCAGAACGGACTTGTCGTGAACGATTTCGGCGTAGCGGCGGATGTTGGCAGCGGAGGGCGTGTTGTTGACGAGTTCCGCAAGATACGCAAAGCCGCCCGTATCGGTGTCGAGGCCGGCATCGCGAAGCGACTCGGCGACGGTCAGCGAGTCGGCGGGACGGCCGCGCTGGATCATCGCGGCGATGTGCTCGTAGATGATCTTGTGGTCGCGGCGGTAGAAGTCATCGGGCTGAATGATGTCGACGATGCTGTCTAGAGCATTGTTGTCGATCATCAAGCCGCCCAGAATGGACTGTTCGCTGTTGATGCTCTGCGGAGGCCTACGCACGGCCTGCGCGGCGGGATCGTCAATCATGTCAGTCATGTGTTTGCTTCTTCCTCGTGTGTGAGCTCAATATCTTAGCTTCAATCACGCTTGAAAGTGAGGTCGGTCTTCGTCAAAAAACTGAGCATGTTTGCGACAGTCTGAAGATGAAGAAACAGCTTTCATTGTGCGAGAGACGTTGACGAGTTTTCCGGCCCTCCAGAAACGAAGAGGCGCACAATGCGCCTCTTCGTTGTTGTGGGGAAAACGTTGTCAGAGCACTTCAGTCGCGAAGTCCGCCAGACGCGAGCGTTCGCCGCGCGTGAGCGTGATCGTGGCTGCGTGCGGCCAGCCCTGGAAGCGTTCGACGACGTAGGTGAGGCCGGAGCTGCCTTCCGTCAGGTAGGGCGTATCGATCTGGGCGATGTTGCCCAGACAGACGATCTTCGTGCCGGGGCCCGCGCGCGTGATGAGGGTCTTCATCTGCTTCGGGCTCAGGTTCTGCGCCTCGTCGATGATGACGAACTTCTTGAGGAAGGTGCGTCCGCGCATGAAACTCATCGACTTGATGCGGATGCGGGCCTTGATGAGGTCGAGCGTCGCCTGCCGACCCCAGTCGCCGCCCGTGCTGTTTTCCGAGCGGTGAAGCACCTCGAGGTTGTCCTCGAGCGCTCCCATCCACGGCGCCATCTTCTCCTCTTCGGTGCCGGGCAGGAAGCCGATGTCCTCGCCGACGCTGACGGTCGCGCGCGTCACGATGATTTCGGAGAATCGGCGCTCGTCGATCGTCTGGGTGAGGGCGGCGGCAAGGGTCATCAGGGTCTTGCCCGTGCCCGCCTGGCCGAGCAGCGTGACGAAGTCGATCTCGGGATCGGTGAGCAGGTTGAGCGCCATGTTCTGTTCGGCGTTGCGCGCATGAATGCCCCAGACCTTGAGGCGGGTTCGGTAGTCGCGCAGCAGGCGGATCGTGACCGCGTCGGGCTCGACGCTCGTGACGATGGCCATGAAGTCGGGGTCGCCCTCGATCGTCAGACACATGTTGACGACGTAGCGGCCGGCCTCCTTCGTCTCGAAGCGGTAGTGCGTCGTGCCGTCGTCCTGCCAGGACTTGAGGGATTTGCCGACGGTCGTCCAGAAGTCGGAGGGCAGCGCCATGCGGCCCGAGTAGAGCATGTCGGTGTCGTCGAGCACCTTGTCGGAGAGATAGTCCTCCGCGGGAATGCCCAACGTCGTCGCCTTGATGCGCATGTTGATGTCCTTGCTCACCAGCACGACGGCCAGATCGGGGAAGGCGCCTTCAACGCCTTTGACGACCGCGAGGATGCGGTTGTCGCCCTTGAAGGTCGGCAGTGCGGCGGGAATCGGCACGTCGACGGCGTGGGTTTCAAAGAAGAGCCTGCCCGTCGCTTCCTTGTTGCCCAGAAGCGAGAGCGGCACGCCCTGTGTCAGATCGTGTCCGTTGAGCTCCATCAGCTGATCGAGGCTGCGACTCACCGAACGCGCGTTGCGTGCGACGTCGCTCGTGCCCTTCTTGTGGTTGTCGAGCTCTTCGAGCACGGTCATGGGCAGGAAGACGTCGTGCTCGGCGAAGCTGAAGATGCTCATGGGATCGTGGATCAGCACGTTGGTGTCGAGCACGAAGAGCTTGCGCTTGTCGGCGGGCGTTGCGGCGCGTCCGCGGCGGTTGGAGTGCCTGGATTCGCGCACGTCGGACTCGGCGACTGCGGGGGCCGTCTGGGGCTTCACTGCGGTTGCGGCTTTTTTGACGGGGGGCTTCTTCACGGCGGGCTTCGCGGGCGTCTTCGCCGTCGATTTGGGGGCGGCAGTCTCCTGCGCGGTGACGGTCTTTTCGACAGTCTTCGTCGTTTCGGCGGGCGCGGCCTTCACGGTCTTCCTCGTCGTGCGGCGGGGCTTCGAAGCCGTCTCGGGAGCCTGCGACGGTTTGGCTGCGGCCTTGGGCGCAGCCTTTCCGGCGGGCTTGGTCAGATCGGCTTCGGGACCGTAGTTGGTCAGCACGTCCCCTCGCTTGGCGGGTCTTTTCGGAAGCGGCATGGCGTTTCTCTCTAATCTATTGTCAATGAAGTCATTGTAGAGGTTCGGTGGCCGGCGGGCGTCCCCCTTCTGTCTGAAGGTCGACAAGACTTACAATTACGATCGAGTGGACGGGTGTTTCGCGTGAGCATCTGCTCGAAAGCACCTATTTCGCTGTAGGTCAAATGCCTGGGTTCCGTAAAAAACCGTCTCTTTAAGTTTTCGGAGAATGATTTTCAGGTAGTATGGCTTTATCGTCATTTGCCTGATGAGTGACAGCGACTATTTCCCCCTTTTCAAGGAGGTTTAATGCAGTACATTTCCACCCGAGGCCTCGAATCGAGCTTCTCGTTCAGCGACATTCTCTTCGAGGGCTATGCCGAGGATGGCGGCCTCTACGTGCCTGCGGTGTTCCCGAAGGTCGACGCCCACACCCTGATGACGTGGCGCGGCCTCTCCTATGCCTCGCTCGCCTTCGAGGTCATCCGCCTCTTCGCCGAGGAGCTCCCGAAGGAGGATCTCTGGCAGATCTGCTCCGAAGCCTATCAGGCCGGCAACTTCGGCCACACCCGCGGTATGTTCACGGCCGAGGAGATCACGCCCGTGAAGTGGCTCCACGACCAGGTCGGCCTGCTCGAGCTTTCGAACGGTCCGACGCTTGCCTTCGACGACATTGCCCTGCAGTTCATGTCGAGGCTCTTCGACACGTCGTTCGCCCAGGGGCGCCCGCGCACGCTGCTCGGCGCCACGACGGGCGACATGGGGGCTGCGGCCGAGGCCGCGTTCGGCGGGCACAAGAACATCAAGGTCGTCATGCTTTCCCCGAAGGGCCGCATGAGCCAGTTCCAGGCGGCGCAGCTTTATTCCAATCAAGATCCGAACGTCGTCAACATCGAGGTCAACGGCACGTTCGACGAATGCCAGGACATCGTGCGCACGATCCTCGAGGATCGCGAGTACGCGAAGGCCCACGGCCTCGGCGCGATCAACTCCGTCCTCTGGGCCCGCATCGTGCCGCAGATCGTCTACTACTTCTACGGCTATCTGAGGGCCGTCGAACGCGTGGGCGAGGAGGTCGTCTTCGCGGTGCCGGGCGGCAACTTCGGCAATGCGTACGCGTGCTGGGTCGCCAAGAAGATGGGGCTTCCGATCATGCGCCTCATCGTCTGCACGAACGAAAACGACGCGATGGACGAGTTCCTTCGCACGGGTCGCTATGCGCCGAAGCCCTCGAGCGAGACGATCGCAACGTCCTCGCCCTCCACTGACATCTCGCGCGCCGCGAGCTTCGAGCGCTTCCTCTTCGACGTGCTCGGCCGCGACGGCGCCCGTGTCAGGGAGCTTGCCGAGGATCTGAAGACGAAGGGCGAATTCACGCTCACGGCCGAGGAATTCCGCAAGGTCCGCCTGTCGGGCGTCGTGTCGGGTTCCTCGAACCATCCGAATCGCCTCGAGATCATCGAGCAGATGCACCTCGAGTACGACACGTACGTCGACCCGCACACGGCCGACGCGCTCTTCTCGGGCATCTACCTCCATCCCGTCGGCGTCAAGACGCTCTGCGTCGAGACGGTTCAGGCCGTCAAGTTCCCGAGGATGGTCAGGCAGGCCACGGGCGTTGCCGTCGAGCCGCCCGAGGACATGGCCGACCTCTTCAGCCGTCCGCTGCGCAAGGTCCAGACGCCTGCGTGTGAAGCGGCGGTCCGAGAGGAGATCGAGAGGCTGACGGAGCGCCCTGATGCCTAAAACGGTCGGGTTCGTCGGCTTTTCCGAAAGCGGCAAGACGACCCTTGCGACCCGGGTTGCGGCGGAACTCACCCGCCGCGGTTTCCGGGTCGCGGCGCTTAAGGACGCGCACCACGGGTTCGACATGGACAAGCCCGGCAAGGACAGCTGGCGCTACAGGGAGGCGGGTGCCTCGCAGGTGATCGTGCGCAGCGACCGAAGATGGGCCATGCTCGTTGAAACGCCTGAACAGCCGTCGGTTGAAGAGCTGCTTGCCAGATTTTCGGATGTCGACGTCATCCTTGTGGAGGGGTTTAAAAACGAGGGCGCATTCCCTAAAATTGAAGTCCGACGCAGGGCGTGCGAGGCCAATCCGAGACTCTCGCTCATGCATGACGACGTGGTGGCCGTCGCCTCCGACTTCGAGGAGCCGGACGAAAGGGTGCCGCGGCTCGACATCAACGACCCTGCAGCCGTTGCAGATTTTGTTGTAAGCCTATGATCACCTACGCCGAAGCCCTGCGCCGCCTCATGGAGAAGGCGGTGCCCGTCGAGGGAATGGAAACCGTTCCGCTCCTCTATTCAACCCACCGCGTGCTCGCCGAAGACATCGTGAGCCCTATCGCTGTTCCCGGATGGGACAACTCCCAGATGGACGGCTACGCGGTCAGAGCGGCCGAGCTGGCTGAGGCGTCCGAAGATCATCCCGTCGTGCTGCCCGTTTCCGACCGCATTCCCGCCGGTCAGGTTGGCTCAAGGCTTGCGCAGGGCAGCGTCGCGCGCATCTTCACGGGCGCGCCGATGCCCGAGGGTGCCGACACGGTCGTGCCCCAGGAAAACGTCGAGGTGACGCCCGAGGGCGTCTGCTTCAAGTCCCCCGTGCGCGAGGGCGCATGGGTCCGCCGCCGCGGCTCCGACGTGCCTCAAGGCGGCGTCGTGCTCAAGAAGGGCGCCCGCCTGACGCCCGCCGCGATCGGCATGGTCGCGTCCATCGGCCGCGCCTACGTCAAGGTTTACCGCCGTCTTCGAGTCGGCATCTTCTTTTCGGGCGACGAGCTCGTGCAACCGGGCGAACCCCTGCCGCCGGGTGGCATCTACAACTCGAACCGCTTCATGATCCGCAGCCTCCTTCAGGAGCTCGGCTGCGAGGCGCTCGACCTGGGCAGCGTGCCCGACACGCTTGAGGCCACGATCGAGGCTTTCGAGAGCGCGGCCGCCTCGGCCGACGTCATCCTGACGACGGGCGGCATGAGCGTGGGCGAAGAGGACCACATCAAGCCGGCGGTCGAAGCAGTCGGTTCGCTCAACGTCTGGCGCGTCCGTCTCAAGCCCGGCAAGCCCCTCGCGTTCGGCGAGGTGCGTGGCGTGCCCTTCATAGGCTGTCCGGGCAATCCCGTTGCGGGCTTCGTGGTCTTCCTGATGATGGCCAGACCCTACCTCCTGAGGACGATGGGCCTCACCGACATCGACGTAAAGCCCATGGCCGTGAGAGCCGACTTCGACTGGCTCAAGCCGGGCGACCGTCAGGAGTTTGTGCGCGTGCGCCGCAACGACGAGGGCGGGCTCGACCTCTATCACACGCAGAATTCGCAGGTGCTTTCCTCCTGCGCCTGGGCCGACGGTCTCGTCGACATTCCCGTGGGCGGCACCGTCCGCAAGGGCGACATGGTCAGCTACTACCCGTTCTGCCAGTTCTTCGCCTGAGAGTGGCTCGAAATGCGCAAACCTGAAACACAAGAAAGAGAGGACATAACAAAATGAAGATCCGCATCCTTTACTTTGCGCTTCTGCGCGACGCCCTCGGTCGTGCGCAGGAGGAGCTTGAGGTGCCTGAGGACGTGACGACGGTCGCAGGGCTTCGCGAGTGGCTTCGCGGCTGCGGCGAGCCGTATGCGACTGCGCTCGGCAATGCGCGCCGCGTGCGCGCGGCCGTCAATCAGGAGATGGCCGAGCCCGACGACGCCGTGAAGGCGGGCGACGAGGTCGCCTTCTTTCCGCCGGTGACCGGAGGCTGATCATGTCCCTGACGACCATTCGCGTGAGCGAGGCGGACTTCAATCCCGGCGAGGAGATCGAGAGGCTCATCGAGTCCTCTCCCGAAGCGGGCGGCGTGGCGAGCTTTGTGGGCGTGGTGAGAAACCGCAATGACGGCAACGACGTCACGCATCTCACGCTCGAGCACTATCCCGCGATGACCGAAAGGGCGCTCGCGGGCATCGTCGAGCGCGCAAGGGCACGCTGGGACGCCTGCGGCGTGACGGTCATCCACCGCGTGGGCGAGATGGCCGTGGGCGAGCACATCGTGCTCGTCGTCGTCACGAGCGCGCACCGTCGCGAGGCCTTCGAGGCCTGCGAATTCATCATGGACTGGCTCAAGACCGAGGCCCCCTTCTGGAAGAAGGAGAGGACGCCCGAGGGCGAGCGCTGGGTCGACGCGCGCGAGAGCGACGAAGAGGCCAGGCGTCGCTGGGGTGAGGCCGCACGATGACCAGGGACGGGCCGCTCTGGCTCGTGATCCTCGCCGTCGGTACGGGCGCCGGACTCGGCGCCGTCTGCCGATGGATGCTCTCCTATTTCCTCAATCCGCTCGCAGGATGGATGCCCTGGGGAACGCTCGCCTCCAATGCCGCGGGCGGCCTTCTGATCGGCGCCGCACTCGCCTGGACGAGCGCGAATCCCGAGCTGCCGCCCGCCGTACGGCTTTTCGTCATCACGGGCTTTCTCGGAGGTCTGACGACCTTCTCGACTTTTTCGGCTGAAGCCTTCTCGCTCATCACGTCGGGCGCCTTCATCAGGGCCGGCGTGCACATGGCCTCGCATTTGCTGCTGAGCCTGACGGGCACTTGGGCGGGCTGGACGGCCGTCCGCTCGCTCTGAGCACGGGAAGGCAGCCTGAACGCTCACGGCCCCGCCGGTCTTGCACCAGACGGGGTCGTTTCATTTCGGCTCTCCGAGAGTCTTGACGCCGGACAAACTCTGTAGCAACTTCAATGTTCAGGCATCTTGAAATGTCCTGCTCTATCCCCATATAGGTAGGGACATCAGATGAGAATCCCGTGATCGCAGGCAGAGTCAATGCGGTCCCATGCAGGGGTTTTCGAAGGAACAAGAACATGCGTCAAGACAAGTTAACGACTAAATTCCAGGAAGCGTTGGGCGAGGCCCAGTCGCTCGCGCTTGCTCATGACAACCAGGTCATCGAGCCTGTGCACATTCTGGCGGCTGTGCTCGCCGACGGTGAAGGTTCGAGCAGGAGCCTTCTTGAACGTGCGGGCGTGAACGTCCAGAGCCTGACGCGCGAAGTGAACGCGGCCGTCGAGCGCCTGCCGAAGGTTTCGGGCACGGGCGGCGACGTGCAGATCTCGCGCGACCTCATGAACCTCCTCAACCTCACGGAGAAGGAGGCGATGAAGCGCGGCGACGAGTTCATCTCGACGGAAATGCTGCTTCTCGCCCTCACGGAGGACAGGAGCGAGGCGGGCCGTCTTGCGAAGAATGCAGGGCTGACTCGCGCTGCCATTGAAGCGGCGGTCGAAACCGTCCGCGGCGGCGACAAGGCCGACAACCCCGATGCGGAAAGCCAGCGCGAGGCGCTCAAGAAATACACGGTCGACCTGACCGAGCGCGCCCGTCAGGGCAAGCTTGATCCCGTGATCGGTCGTGACGACGAGATCCGCCGCACGATGCAGATCCTGCAGCGCAGGAGCAAGAACAACCCCGTCCTGATCGGCGAGCCCGGCGTGGGCAAGACGGCCGTGGTCGAGGGTCTGGCGCAGCGCATCGTCAACAACGAGGTGCCCGACAGCCTTCGCGGCAAGCGCATTCTCTCGCTCGACATGGCGGGCCTGATTGCGGGTGCGAAGTACCGCGGCGAGTTCGAGGAGCGTCTCAAGAAGCTTCTGAAGGAAGTGACGGCCGAGTCCGGCAGGATCATCCTCTTCATCGACGAGCTGCACACCGTGGTGGGTGCCGGCAAGACGGAAGGCTCGATGGATGCGGGCAACATGCTCAAGCCCGCGCTCTCGCGCGGCGAGCTGCACGTGATCGGCGCGACCACTCTTGACGAGTACCGCAAGTACGTCGAGAAGGATGCCGCCCTCGAGCGCCGCTTCCAGAAGGTGTTGGTCGACGAACCGAGCGTCGAGGACACGATCGCCATTCTGCGCGGCCTGCAGGAACGCTATGAGGCGCATCATGGCGTCGAGATCACCGACCCAGCCATCGTGGCCGCGGCCGAACTTTCGCACCGCTACATCACCGACCGCTTCCTGCCCGACAAGGCCATCGATCTGATCGACGAGGCCGCGGCCCGCGTGAAGATGGAGATCGATTCCAAGCCCGAGGCTCTCGACAAGCTTGACCGCCGCCTGATCCAGCTCAAGATCGAGCGCGAGGCCATGAAGAAGGAGACCGACGACGCCTCGAAGAAGCGTCTGCAGGCGATTGAGGACGAGATCGACAAGCTCTCCCGCGAGTATGCCGACCTTGAGGAGGTCTGGAAGAAGGAGAAGAGCGAGGCGCTCGGCGCCAAGAGCGTCCGCGACGAGATCGACCGCACGCGTCACCAGATGGAGGAGTACCGTCGCACGGCCCAGTACGAAAAGCTCGCCGAGCTTCAGTACGCCGTTCTGCCCAAGCTTGAGGAACGCCTGAAGAAGGCCGAGAAGGCCGAGAAGGCCGAAGCGGGCGATGCGCCCAAGCCGAAGCTTCTCAGAACCACCGTGGGTGCCGAGGAAATCGCCGAAGTCGTCAGTCGCGCAACGGGCATTCCCGTCGCGAAGATGATGGAGGGCGAGCGCCAGAAGCTCCTGCACATGAAGGATGCGCTCGAGGAGCGCGTCGTGGGGCAGGACGAAGCCGTCAAGCGCGTGGCCGAGACGATTCTGAGAAGCCGTGCAGGGCTTTCGGATCCGAACCGTCCTTACGGCAGCTTCCTCTTCCTCGGCCCGACGGGCGTCGGCAAGACCGAGCTCACGAAGGCGCTCGCGCAGTTCCTCTTCGACACGGAGGATGCGCTCGTGCGCATCGACATGAGCGAGTTCATGGAAAAGCACAGCGTCGCCCGCCTGATCGGCGCGCCTCCGGGATACGTGGGTTACGAGGAAGGCGGCTACCTGACGGAGGCCGTCCGCCGTCATCCCTACAGCGTGATTCTTCTTGACGAAGTCGAGAAGGCTCATCCCGATGTCTTCAACGTCCTGCTGCAGGTGCTTGACGACGGCCGCATGACCGACGGCCAGGGCCGCACGGTGGACTTCAAGAACACCGTGATCGTCATGACCTCGAATCTGGGCTCCTCCGAGATTCAGGAGATGATCGGCGAGTCGAGGGAGAGCGTGAAGAATGCCGTGATGACCGAGGTGCGGGAGCACTTCCGTCCGGAGTTCATCAACCGCATCGACGAGATCGTGATCTTCAACTCGCTCGGCAGCGAGGCCATCCGTCGCATCGCCGCGATCCAGCTCAAGAGCCTGCAGGCCCGCGTGGCCGCCCAGGACGTGACGCTCGAGGTGACCGACGAGGCCATGGCGGAACTCGCCGAAGTGGGCTTCGATCCGCATTACGGCGCACGTCCGCTCAAGCGCGCGATCCAGGACCACATCGAGAATCGTCTTGCGATGGTCATGCTCGAGGGTTCCGCAGGTCCCGGCGACACGATCCGCGTGGGCGCGAAGGACGGCAGGTTCACGTTCGACGTGGAGAAGGCCGCTCAGTGACGCTGAGGTGCTCGGATCCGTCCGACTCGTGAGCTGCTCATGACGAAAGGGGCTTCGCCGGCAACGGCGAAGCCCCTTCGCAGTGTGTGCGTCGCGATGCGCAATGAGGCAGCTGCATGAGGGGAGTGAGCGTGTCCTTGCCCGAGGAGGCCTCACGGACATCGCCCCAACAGGGCGATGGAGTAAAGCTTGCCGTGAGAAGTCAGCAGAGGCCATGGTGCCAAGCAGGAGGGTGCTCGGGTTGGCAATACATGGTCAGCTCCATGTTTGCAAGTGCAGGGGGAGGGGTTTCGTGAAAAAGACGGTCTCGCGCAGGAAGCGCAGGGCCGTCTTTTTGCATGTGCCGCGCGTCAGTTGAGGAAGTGTGCGGGCATGACGGGGGCGAAGTTTGGGTTGAGCGGCATGGAGACGCCGCGGGCGTTCACGTAGATGCGGCCGCCCTCGTCCTCGTATTCATAGTAGCGGGGCTCTTCGTGGATGACGACGTCGGTGAGGCCGAGCATGTTGAAGAAGCGTTCGAAGTTGGTGGCGTATGTGTTGAGGTCGACGCCCGTGTCCTGGAAGGAGATGCAGTCGCCCGAGAAGGGCTGGTCGCGGGAGGTCTCCATGGAGAGTGCAATGCGGATTTCGGAGGCGTAGATCTTGGCCGCGTCGGGACGCGAGCAGAAGATGGCGATCGAGGCGCAGAATTGGTCGGGCTCGCAATCCGCCGTCTGCACGGCATTTGTAAGGAGCGGGTAGATGCGGAAGGGCGAGAGCTGCTGCTCGAAGAAGTCGAGTCCCTTGACGAGGGGCATGGGTTCCGTGAAGATCGTCTGGCAGGACGCGATGTTGGACTTGAGGGCCTCCTGCATGTCGAACGCAAACGGATTCTTGAGGATCTGGTTGGGATCGAAGTGGCCGCTGACGCAGAACTCGGGGTGGCGCGTGGTGTCCCACCAGCGGTAGGGATGCACGACGGCGAGCTCGCCCGCAGGCACGGTTACGGTGATGACGAGGTGGCGCAGGTAGAGGCCGTAGATGCGTTCGTTCTCAAGCGCGGCGATGGGGTCATCCTCGCCTTCGGGTACGTCGAGGTGTTCCTTGGTGTAGAGGGTTCCCTTGCATTCGGCCATCGCACGCGTGAGCCTGCCCGCCGTCTCGGTATCGTTGGCGGGCCCTTGATTGCTGCGGAGCATTTCATGGAAGATCGTGATCTTGGCCTTCGGGTTGATGTAGTGCTTCTTGAGGATCTCGACAACCTTGTCGGCGGTTTCCTGCGAGAGCGTGACGTTGGGGCAGGCGGTCTTGAAGAACGTGCTCATCATCAGGCCGACCATCAGCATCGATGTGGACTCGGTCGGGATCCTGTATTCGTACTTCACCTCGGAGAGCATGCCGTAGAAGTTCCCGCGGGCCTCGTTGGCGACGGAAGGATGCTGGGCCTCGATCTTGTCGAAGACTTCGTTGGCCATGATGTAGAAGTCGTCGGAGAGCGGCTTCTCGAGGATCGTGCGCAGACGCTGCTCGAGGATGTCACGGTCGGCGAGGGTCGTATAGGCCGTCAGGCGGTTGAGGATGAAGCTGAGTTCGCGGCGCTGGGCCGCAAGATGTGAAGAGCGTGCCATGAATGAAGGTCATGCGGCAGCCGGTTGCGGGCGCCGCGGAAAGCGGGATGGGGACGGCCGCTGCGGCGGCTTCCCCGAAAAGCGTTGTGCAGGAGATTCTAACGGATTTGGCCTGCACGGACTGCATTCGGGTCGGATGTGAAAAGAGGAGCGCGAGGCTCCTCTTTTCAATCGTGGCAGGCCTGAAGCGGTCAGGCGGGATTGCGCACGGCGGCCTGGACTTCGTCGAAGGTCTTCGCGATGCTCTTGGAGGGAGCCTTGTCGAGAAGGCTCACGACGACGATGGCGATGAGGGCGAAGACGAAGCCCGGAAGGATTTCGTAGAGGCCGAGCCAGGCGTAGTGGTTCCAGACGAGGACCGTGACGGCGCCGGTGATCATGCCCGCGAGCGCGCCGTTGCGCGTCATGCGGCGCCACCAGAGCGACATGATGATGACGGGGCCGAAGGCCGCGCCGAAGCCCGCCCAGGCGTAGGAGACGAGGGAGAGCACGAGGCTGTTGGGGTCGCGGGCGAGCCAGACGGCGACGACCGAGACGAGGAGCACCATGCTGCGGCCGAACCAGACGAGTTCGCGCTGGGAGGCGTTGCGGCGGATGAACGTGCGGTAGAAGTCCTCGGTGAGAGTCGACGAGCACACGAGCAGCTGGCAGGAGAGCGTGGACATGACGGCCGCGAGAATGGCGGACATTAGGATGCCGGCGATCCAGGGATTGAAGAGAAGGCCCGAGAGGACGATGAAGACGCGCTCGTGGTTCTGTTCGACGAGGGAGGCGACGTCGCGGTGCTCGGCGAAGAAGGCCGCGCCGAAGAAGCCGACGGCGACGGCGCCCGAGAGGCAGAAGCTCATCCAGAGGGTGGCGACGCGGCGGGCGTTCGGGATCACCTTGATGGAGCGGGTGGCCATGAAGCGCACGAGGATGTGCGGCTGGCCGAAGTAGCCCAGACCCCAGGCGAGAAGGCTGACGATGCCCACGAGGGTGTGGCCCTCGAGGATGTTGAGCATCTTGATGTCGACGCTCGCGACGCACTCGGTGGCGGCGGTGAAGCCGCCGAGGTCGTACATGACGGCGATCGGCGTCACGATCAGGGCGAGGCACATGAGGAGAGCCTGAATCGTGTCGGTCCAGGAGACGGCGAGGAAGCCGCCCACGAAGACGTAGCAGATCGTGGCGGCGGCGCCCAGAATGAGGGCCGTCTCATAGGACATGCTGAAGGTGTTCTCGAAGAGGCGGGCGCCCGCGACCACGCCCGAGGCGCAGTAGATCGTGAAGAAGAGCAGGATCACGACGGCGGCGATGATGCGCAGCAGGTTTTGCTTGTCCTCGAAGCGGTGCGAGAAGTAGTCGGGGAGCGTGAGCGCGTTGTGGGTCTTCTCCGTGTAGACGCGCAGGCGGGAGGCGACGACGCACCAGTTGATGTAGGAGCCGAGGACGAGGCCGATGCCGATCCACGACTGGGAGATGCCGGCGAGGTAGACGGCGCCGGGCAGGCCCATCAGAAGCCAGCCGGACATGTCGGAGGCGCCGACCGAAAGGGCCGTCACGAAGCCGCCGAGGCTACGTCCGCCGAGAATGTAGTCGCCGTAGCTGCGGGTGTGGTAGTAGGCGTAGAAGCCGACGCACACCATGACGAGCAGATAGCCGACGAAGGTGATCGCAGTGGGATTGCTGAACATAAGGGGGACCCTTTCTTATATTGATTGTTCGCCGGGCGGGGGCGCGGCGGGCGCGTCATCGAGAAGGGGGCCTGGCAGGGTGAAGAAAACGGGCGCAAAAAAAAGCGCGGCCTGGCCGCCGGATGACCGAAGACTTGTGTTCGGGTATTTAAGTATACGGACGCGAACGCCTTCTGTCCCACTGAACGGGAGAAAAGGTGAAGGACTAAGGCAAGATGCCTAGGCGAAACTACCCGCCGATGTAGCTCATTTCGATCTTCGCGCGCTCGGGCGCGAGACCGAGCGAACGGAGCTCGGAGTAGTGGTTGTCGCGGGCGGACCAGATTCGGCCGAGCGCTTGCTCGATCTCGAAGTCGGTGGCGCCGCCGCGGAGCATCGTGCGGATGTCGTAGCCCTCGGTCGCGAAGAGGCAGAGGTAGAGGCGCCCGTCCATGCTCAGGCGCGCGCGGGAGCATTCGCCGCAGAAGGCCTGGGTGACGGAGGAGATGCAGCCGAATTCGCCAGCGCCGTCCAGATAGCGCCAGCGGGAGGCGGTTTCACCCGGATAGTTGGCGCCGACGGGCTCGACGGGCCACTTTGCGCGGATCATCCCGACCACCTCCGCGGAGGGAACGACGTCGGTCATGCGCCAGCCGTTGGAGGTGCCCACGTCCATGTACTCGATGAAGCGGGGGATGATGCCCGTGTGGCGGAAGTGTTCGCAGATGCGGACGATTTCGGACTCGTTCACTCCGCGCTTGACGACGGTGTTGATCTTGACGCGAAAGCCCATGTCGGCCGCAAGCCTGATGTTGTCGAGCACTTTGGCGGCGGGAAAGCCCACGTCGTTGAAGCCCTGGAAGATGCCTTCGTCGAGCGCGTCGAGGCTGATCGTGACGCGGTCGAGGCCCGCGTCGCGCAGGGCCTGCGCCTTCTTGTGAAGGATGGAGGCGTTCGTCGTGAGCGCGATGTCGATGTCGCGGCCGTCGGGCGTCCTGAGCCTGCGCAGTTCTGCGACAAGTTCCTCGAGGCCCTTTCTGAGCAGGGGCTCGCCGCCCGTGAGGCGCAACTTCTCGACGCCGTTGGCGACCACGATGCGCGCGATGCGCAGGATTTCCTCGAAGGTGAGGAGCTCGGTGTGGGCGAGAAAGGCGTGGGGATTGCTGAACTTCTCCTTGGGCATGCAGTAGCGGCAGCGGAAGTTGCAGTGGTCGGTCACCGAGATGCGCAGGTCCCTCAGGGGGCGTCCGCGGGTGTCGGTCCAGTGGCCTACCGAGCGTCGCACGGCGCCTGTCTGCGGAATCGGAAGACTGCGCACGGGGGCGGGATTCGTAGCGATGGGAATGACCTCGGCCATGACGGTGGACCTCTGTGGAACGTTTCTGCGGGAGTCGTTTCGGGGAAATTGAATGATTATAGAGGCAGCGTGTCGGCGTGGACTGCGAGCGACCTGTAGAAGGCGTAGCGCGCCTCGTCGACCTCGCCCGCCTCGACGGCGGCCTTGACGCCGCAGCCGGGCTCCTCGAGGTGCCGGCAATTGAAGAAACGGCAGCCCGAGACGTGCGCTGCGATGTCGGGCATGGCGCGCAGGATGTCGTTGAGCGAGAGGTGTGCGAGGCCGAACTCCTGGAAGCCCGGGGTGTCGATGACGCTGCCTTGCCAGTCGTCGTCCTTGGCGTCGTACCAGCGGGCGGCGGTGGTCGTCTGCTTGCCGAGGTTGAGGGCCACGGAGAATTCGCGCGTGGCGGCCTGGGCGTGCGGGACGAGAAGGTTGAGGATCGTGGACTTGCCCATGCCCGACTGGCCGACGAGGAGCGAGGCTCGGCCTTCGAGACGCTCGATGAGGCGGGCGCGGGTCGCCTCGGGCTCGCCCGTGGCGGAGACCGTGATGACGTCGTGGCCGATCGACTCGAGAAGGCGTACGGCGGCCGCAGCCTCCTCGGCGCCTTCGGCAAGTTCGGCCTTGTTGCGGATGACGAGCGCGGGGATGCCTGCCTGATGGGCGGCGAGAAGCGCCCTCCAGATGAACCAGGGGTTGAAGGTCGGGCGGGACGCGAAGACGATGCAGACGAGGTCGATGTTGGCGGCGAGCGACTTGATGCGCCATTCGTCGGAGCGGTAGAGAAGGTTTCGGCGCTCTCGGATCGACTCGATGGCGGAGACGCCCGAGACCGGTTCGGTGCACTCGACGACGTCGCCCACAACGACGTCGCCCTTCTTGCCGCGGCGGTGGGCTTCAAGCACGGCGCCGTCCTCCGTCGTCACGAAGTAGTGGCGGCCGTGGCCTGCGGTGACGCGGCCTGTGATGAGGGGGCCGGCAGCTTCGGCGGTCGGACGGTGCTTGCGGGACGGAGTTTTGGCCATGGGACAGTAGCTGAGGTTCGTGAGCGGACGTGAGCCGCGAAGAAAGGTTGCTGGTGAGGTAGTTTAGTCCGCTTCGGGCGCTCGGGGCTCGGCGGGCTTCGGAAAGAGGTGCTCGAGCCGGCCGCCGGGCGCTGACAGGCGCTTGAGGCGCAGCAGGTTCGCAACGCGCATGCCGGGGTGCGGACGCTTGTAGTGAAAGAGCGAATAGACGAGGGACGGCGAGAGAGATGTCGTCGTGTCCTTGTGCAGCTTCACGAGGGCGCTGATCATCGGGTCGAGTCCCGCGATGCGCGCGGCGTGCAGGTCCGCGTCGTACTGCATGAGGCGTGCGGCGAGGTTGAGCAGGGGCGAGAGCGGGTAGAGAAGCATGGGGAAGACGACGAGCGCGACCGCGCAGACGCTGCCCGCATGGGTGCCGGGCATGTCGAGCGTGAGCATCGGCGAATAGTTGAAACCCTCGAAGAACTGGACGTGCGTGGCGCCCCAGCCCGCGAGCCAGCAGAAGATGTAGGAGACGGCGACGTTGATGAGGAGGCGGAGCACGCCGTGGAAGTGGCGCACGTGTGCGGCCTCGTGGGCGGCGAGCGCGACGATCTCGTCCTTCCTGAGCAGGTGCGCGACGTGCGCGAAGACGATGACGCGGCGCCTGAGGCCCCAGCCCGAGAGCACGATGTTGGAGTGGTCCCAGGAGGCGGGGCGGGTCATGACGACCATTTCGGTCATGGTGATGCCCTGACGGTGCAGGCTCTCCCGAACGGCCTCGCGGGTTTCGGCGTTCGCATAGGGGCGGCTCCGGCGCTTCCAGAAGACGCCGTAGACGCTCGAGAGCTTCCAGCGCCAGAGGAGATAGACGAGCCAGACGCCCCATGCGAGCTTCCACCAGTCGCCGCCCGCGTATTCGAAGATGGTGAGAAGCGCGGCGGAGACGGGCATGAAGACGAGCCAGCCCCAGAGGGCCTCTGAAAGGGTGCGCGAGAGCCAGCGCATGCGCGGCTCGCGCATGTAGCCGTAGCGTTCCTTGACGCGGTAGCGGGCCCACCATCCGAAGGGAAGCTCGATGAGGAGCATGAGGAGGACGATCAGGCTGATGAGGACCCAGTCGGCGGGAATGCCCGGACCCATGATCGTCTCGATGACGGCCGTGAAGACGTTGAGGCCGTTGCCGAACGTCATGAAGAGCGCGAAGCCCGCGCCCACCACGGTGAGCAGAAGGTTCGCTTGGGCGAGTTCGCCCGTGTAGTCCGCCGCCTTTCGAATGCCCGCGAGCGTGAGCTTTTTCTCGAAGCCCTCGGGCACGCGTCCGCACGACTTCTCGGCCGCGCGGGTCTGCAGGATCGTGACCGCGCACTCGAGCGTCACGTATAGCGCAAGGATGCTGACGAAGGTGTGCTCGATGGAGGTGGCGTGCAGGGACATGGGACGGACTGCGCGGACGGGCGTGATGAAAGGGACGATAATCCTATATTATGGCGGATCGGCGCCCCCGCAGGAAAGACGCGGGGGGCGGAGCGCCTCTGCTCGAACCTCTTTTGGACAAACGACTACCCATGACGAACGACATTGAACGAGATCCCGCGTATTCGGACGACAACCTGATCTGGATCGACATGGAGATGACCGGGCTTCAGCCCGAGGTGAATCGCGTGATCGAGGTCGCGGCGATCATCACCGACAAGAATCTGAACATCCTGCACAAGGGCCCCGTGGTTGCCGTGCATCAGAGCGACGAGGTCCTCGACGGCATGGACGCCTGGAACACCGACACGCACACCCGCTCCGGACTCGTGGCCCGCGTGAAGGAAAGCACGATCGACGAGGCCGAGTGCGAGAAGATCTTCCTCGAGACCTTCCGCCGCTTCGTGCCGCAGGGCAAGAGCCCGATGTGCGGCAACACGATCGGCCAGGACCGCCGCTTCATGGCGCGCTGGCTCCCGAACCTCGAGGAGTACTTCCACTACCGCTACCTCGACGTCTCGACCCTCAAGGAGCTCACCCGCCGCTGGGCTCCCGAAAAGACGCGCAACATCCAGAAGGCCACGAAGCACCAGGCCCTCTCCGACATCGAGGAAAGCATCGAGGAGCTTCAGTACTACCGCCGCGAGATCCTGAAGATCTGACGGACGGACCTCATCTGAATTGACGAAGACGGCTGTCTCCCTTGCGGGGGACGGCCGTTTTTCTTTGATTTTTTCATTTCAAACGCTGCGCAGGGAGGACTTCCCGAGTGCAGTGTCTGCGCACGAAAGGGGTTGATAAGGGTTGATTTCTATACCGAAAAGGGTAGTGGATCTGTAAGGGGTAGTCTGGTTTATCTAAAAGATCAACAAAAGTCGATGCGAAAGGATTAGGTGGTAGTAGTTAGGGGTATGCTTTAAACAACAGGACGCCGAGACCGGGCGTCAGCTGAAAGCCATTTGCAAAGCGCTCGAAACGCCTGCGCAAGAATTAAAAAGGAGAAGCATCATGTTCGGATTTTTCGAAAAGAAGGAAGCCCACGTTGATGAAGTCAAGGCCCCGGCCTTCGTCGAATGGAAGGGCTGGCGCAAGTTCAAGGTGATGAACCGCAAGCAAGAATGCGTCGACACGACCACCTTCACGCTGATGCCCGCCGACGAGCAGCCGCTTCCCGCCTTCCGCGCCGGCCAGGGCGTGGCGCTTCGCCTCGAGGGTTTTGAGCCGCGCGCCTACACGCTTTGCAGCACGCCCGACGAAGGCTGCTACCGCATCACCATCAAGGTGCTCGACAACGACCGCGGCGCCCTTTCCGCCCAGCTCGCCCAGTGCCTGCACGTCGGCGACGAGATCGAGGTTTCCGAACCCGCTGGCGGCTTCGTTCTTGACGACCGTGAAACTCCCGTCGTGATGATCGCCGAAGGCATCGGCATCACCCCGATGGTCGCGATGCTCTCCGAGATCGCCACCGACCACCCGCTGCGCCGCGTGCATCTCATCTACTCTACGAAGAACGGCGAGCACTTCCCGCTTCAGGAGGAGACGAAGAACCTCATCAAGCTTATTCCCGACAGCGGCATGGCCGTGGGCTACACCGAACCGCGCTTTGACGAACACGTCGGCCAGGACTACCAGTTCACGGGCAAGCTGATGCCCGCCACGCTGCGTCACGCCTGCATGGACGCCGAAAGCGACGTCTATCTCTGCGGCTCCGAAATCTTCGTCGAGTACGTGCGCAACATCATCCTGCAGTACCGCACGATTCCCGCCGATCACATCCACACCCAGGTGTTCGTGCGCACCCGCTGATCTGAACGGAATTGATAATCCCCTCCCAATCGATTGGAAGGGGATTCTGGGGGGCCGTAACCCCCCATTCTAGTCCCTACCCAATTCGGGCAGTAGCGGGCTGCATCAAACAGCCCTCATCGGTTTCGTCTAGCTTTTTCAAGCTTCTGAAAGCGGACGGAACGTTTGACCGTCGGATTCCTGCTTGGTCATGACGTTCATGAAGGAGTCGTGCAGATGTTTGATCTCCTCGCACGAATTTCCTTCACGAGTCTCGTGAGTTCCTCGCCGTGATGATCACGTTGGGAGGAGCTGCGGCGATGAGCGCAAGGAAGCGGGGGCGGCGAGAGAGGTGTTCCGGTTGCAGTCGTCTGCCGTGCCGAGGATCCCACGGGAAGGTGAAGGATGGGCAGGCGCGGACACGCAGGAAGGTCCTTCGCAGTCTCTGGGCTGTCTCTTATACACATCTCCGAGCCCACGAGACCGGAGCCTATCTCG
>OWIE01000014.1_pt1 | contig 74202 bp, 61 predicted proteins | sample 1733001 | NCBI WGS metagenome assembly OWIE01 (sample SAMN05065778, study PRJEB22554) | human gut metagenome | biome: ENVO:2100002; feature: ENVO:00000062; material: ENVO:00002003 | host: Homo sapiens | place: USA | reverse complement strand
CTACACTTATGCGATCGTCGGCAGCGTCAGATGTGTATAAGAGACAGGTCAATGACGATGCAATTTGACAAAAGGTATGAAGAACAGGAGGGGGATTAGTGAATAAGGTAAATTGGATGTTGGGTAATTACAGTATTATGGTGCATTATTTACCGGATACCTTAATTGATGAAAAAAAAGTTCGATATCAGGAGGGAAATATGAATTGAAGAAGCTACAGATTCATTTAAGAAAATACTGGCAGCTTTATCTGCTGCTGCTGCCGGCATTCGTATATGTTTTGATTTTTTCCTATGGACCCATGTATGGAATCATTATTGCTTTCAAGGATTTCAAGCCGAAGCTGGGATATTGGGGAAGTGACTGGGCCGGGCTGAAATATTTCAAACGTTTTCTGACCTATCCGGACTTTTGGAAGCTGGTACGCAACACTTTGTCTATTTCTTTATATACATTGCTGACGTTTCCCTGTGCAATCATTCTGGCGCTCCTTTTTAATGAACTGAAAGGCGTATTTTTCAAGAAAACGGTACAGATGGTTACTTATGCGCCTTACTTCCTCTCTTCCGTAGTCATGTGCAGTCTTGTCATATTGATGGTAGGCAGAGACGGGCCGCTGGGAATCCTGTATGGGATGATTACGGGAAAAAACGCAGATTTGCTTACCATACCAAAGTATTTCAGCAGTATCTATGTTTGGTCCGGGGTTTGGCAGTCTACCGGCTGGGGTACTATTATATATCTGGCGGCACTGGCGGGAGTATCTCCGGAATTGATTGAATCCGCCAAAATTGACGGGGCAGGAAGGCTGCAGATTATCAGGCATGTAAATTTACCCTGTATTCTTCCCACGATTATTATTATGTTCATTATGAGTACGGGAAGTATTCTGACGGTAGGGTTTGAGAAGATATTTCTGCTCCAGAATGATCTGAATCTGGAAACTTCCCGGGTGATTTCCACGTATACATATGAGATTGGGTTGTTAGGCGGACAGTTCAGCTATTCTACGGCTATCGGGCTGTTCAATAACGTGATAAATGTTATTATGCTGTTTCTGTCCAATAAGATAGCTAAAAAAGTATCGGGAATCGGATTATGGTGAGGTGGTTATGAAAAAGAAGAAAAAAATAGGGGTATTCGATGTCGGCAACTGTATTTTTATGCTATTCATTTTATTTATAACCGTATATCCATTATACTTTACAGTGATAGCATCCTTTTCTGAGCCGAGTGCGGTTGCTACGGGAGAGGTGGTTTGGAAACCCGTAGGATTTACGCTGGATTCCTATAAACAAGTATTCGCTTATAAACAGATTTGGAAAGGGTATGCCAATACTATTTTCTATACGGTTCTGGGGACGGTCTTTAATCTTTTTTTAACGATTCCGGCGGCTTATGCGGTAAGCAAGAAGTATCTGCCGCACAGAAAACTGCTTATGGGATTTTTCCTTCTTACGATGTATTTCAGCGGAGGCATGGTTCCTTCTTATCTGCTGGTGAAGAATCTTGGCCTGATTAATACCAGAGCGGCCCTGGTTCTGGTAGGCGGAATCAGTATCTATAACCTGATTGTGACCAGGACTTATTTTATGACAAGCATATCGGATTCTATTTACGAAGCGGCTAAAATAGATGGAGCAGGGGAACTGAAAACATTTCTGTCAATCGCCCTGCCTCTGGCAAAACCCATCATAGCAGTTATGGTTCTGTATTATGCGGTTGCGCACTGGAATGATTATTTTAATGCCTTACTCTATGTATCGGATCAGACACTGGAACCTCTGCAGTCGGTACTCAGAAGAGTACTGATTCAGAACCAGAATGCGTTGGATGAGAGTATGATGCGGCAGTCCATGCAGCCCGGAGAACTTGTGGACAGCGCGAAAAGGGCTTATGCGGCCTATACCATGAAGTATACAATGGTATTTATAGCCAGTGCGCCGCTTCTTATTGCATATCCCTTTGTACAGAAATATTTTGTGAAAGGGGTTATGGTGGGAGCTGTGAAGGAGTAGCGTTTAACAATTGGGAAACGGCCTGCAGTATTGCAGGATAAAACAGAATCGCGGCCCTTATCAGAGGGAACCGATTCCGCAAATAATAACAGGAGGATTTAGTTAATGAAAAAAATATGGAAAAAGGTTGTTGCTGTCAGCATGGCGGCGGTACTGATGTGCGGCTGCGGTACGGGAAGCGGCGCACAGACTGGTTCCCAGGAAGAACAGGGAGCGGTTCAGGGCTCCCAGGCAGAGGAAAATGCCGGCGGTAATTCATCCGATGAGGCCGCCATGCAGTATCCGGAATATCTGAATCTGGATTCCTTCCGCCCTATTGTAAAGGAGGGAGAAGAGGTGACGCTTCGTGTCCTCACTATGAGAGAATCTATTGCCAACAATGATGTTAAAGAAAACTGGTTTGTGAAATTTATTGAAGAAAAGCTGAATATTAATCTTGAAATCGAAGAAGTGAATACATCGACTTATGAAGAACGCAGAAATCTGATGTTGGCATCTAATGATCTTCCCGACATTATACTGAATATGCATCTGAGTGCCAACGATATGGTTACATATGGTATGGATGGACAGCAGTTTCTTGCGATGAGTGATTATATCAGTGAGGAACTTACACCGAATCTTTATAAAATACTTTCTGAAAACGAAATGGCTAAGGCTGAAAATACCGCTCCGGACGGTAAGATGTATACGATGCCTAATATCAGTGCCAGTTTTCCCGGCTGGGGAGATACACTCGGCACGCAGAGAGTATTCATCGACACCAAGTATATGGAGGCCGCAGGTATAGAGAAGGAGCCGGAAACTTTAGACGAATTTGTTGATATGCTGAGAGCATTTAAGGCACTGGATCCGGCTTCTATGGGAGTTAATGAAATCTGGCCAATGGTATCTACATGGGGAAATGATAAAGAATTCCTTCAGAATGCTTTCGGGTGGATAACAACGGATATAACTGACATGACATTGCCTGCATGGGATGTGGAGACAGAAGAAATAGTGATTCCCTGTTCTCAGGAAAAGTATAGAGATTATGTTACCCTGCTGAATACATTGTACAGTGAAGAGCTGATACATCCTGATTTTTTTACCATTGATAAAACGGCAGCGAGGGCGCTGTATACGGAAGGCGCTGTGCCTGTTCTGTGCGATGCGGCTCCCTATCTTTCCCTTCCGGACAGATTTGATGAATTTATCGCGGCGACTCCTGTCAGCAGCCAATGGTGTGAAAATGGCGTAACCAGAAAAACCCCCAGCTACACTCTGGGAACTGCCTGTATATCAGCTGACACAGAATATCCGGAGGTCTGTATGAGACTGCTTGATTACTTCTACTCCGATGAAGGCTCTGTTTACAGGCTGTATGGCTGTGCAGAAGGCAGTGAGGATACCATGAATATGATTGAAGGCTTCAGTCTTGATGAAAACGGGGTTCTGGTATTTGGTGATGTGGCTTCAGGTAAGTATGAATCCGATTTCGACTATTGGGTAAATGCAATTGAGATATCGCAGACAACTCCCGGAGATGAGGGGAAAATGAAGCTGTATTCCCAGAAGCTGGCCGGAGTGGAAAACCCGGAATATCCAGGGCTGGATCTGACGAATCCCGATGACCATTATAGATCCATCTGTTACGAGGCACAGCAGGGACATCTGGCAGACGGGCTTCCCAGCATGTATCTGGAAACAGATCAGGCAGCCCGTTATACGGATCTCAAGACAGTAATAAAGAATTATGTAGATACGGAAACAGCGAAGTTCGTGGTAGGACAGAGAGCACTGGAAGAGTTTGACACCTTTTTTGAAGAACTGAAAAATATGGGAATAGAGGAATATATGGAAATCTGTAAGGACTCTTATGCTGATTTCACAGGAGTACAGAAGTAATCAAAGAAAATGAGAAGGGCCGGGTATTCCCGGCCCTTAAAAAGGTTAAGGCATGCAAATGGAACGCTTTCTTCCGGTTACGATAGGAGGAAGTAAAAGGGAAGGATAAGTCTTCAGGTGAACTGCTGGTACGGAAATGATACTTCTGCTATACTGGAACATAGAGGTTATCAGAGGGAGGGAAGATATGGGAAAGGGTAAAAAGTACAGGTTTCGCTCCAGAACACTGAGAAGCTATATTATATCCTATACAAGTGTTGTGCTGATTGCTCTGGCAATGCTAAGTATTATGGCGGCATGGCAGCTTGCGGTAAGAATGCGGAATGAAAGCATCAGGGTGACAGAGGCCAGGATGTATACGATAATAGAAGATTTGGACAGCCAGCTTGCGGACATACGCAGTATGGCGGTGGAGTTGGCCTCAAGGGAAGAATTTTCTCTGGATTATTTTCAGGAGAATAAATACCGGGAGGTGGAACTTCTCGCGCAGTTAAAGAAATATTACAGCAATAATTCGATATCGGATTATTATTTCCTGAAATATCAGGGATATGAAAATATTTTTACATCTTCCGGTACTACGATGCCGCTTCAGGTACACTTGAAACAATTTATGAATGAGAAAGACAGCGAAAATACAGCGGCACTGATTGGTGAAATGTGCGAAGAGACGGACCGGGCATTTTTTCTGCTGAAAAATGAAGGCGCTCCGGCACTTTTCCTTTATCCGTTGGAGAAGTATGCTATGACAGGAGGCAGCAGGGGTATTCTCTGTATGGAAATTCCGGAGGACAGGCTGGCAAAGCGGATGGAAAAGATTGCAGGCCGAATGGATGGAGAGCTTACACTTTATTATGACGGAATACGAATTTACGGAGAAGAAACGGAGGGGCTTTTAGAGAGACAGTCGGATGATGGCAGAATCATGGCTATTTTTCGTCCGGCGGAAGAAAGCTGGTTTTCCTGGGGAAATGTGTTTGCGGCAAGGGAATGGCTGGTGCTGCTTGGAATTGCCCTGGCGCTGCTGTGTGTGGCGATTATGGCGGCATGGAGAAGCTATCGTCCCATTTTGGAAATCGTGAAGAAATATAAGGTAGCTGCGGAAGACAGTATGAGCTGGGAACTGGAAAATATTGATATGCTTATTGACGGACTGCTTCAAAAGGATGAAAAAAACAGCCGTATGCTGCAGGAACAATATCAGACGCTCAGGGAACAGACCATCCGTTTGATTTCCAGAGGCGGTTATTCCGAAGGAATCCGGGAGAGACTGCCCATGCTGAATCTTCATCTGGACACATCTTCCTTCTGCAGAATCCGATGCGTGCTCGAAGTACCGGAGGAAACAATGGAATGGAAGGAATTGCTTTGCAGGGATGTTGAAGAATTATCGGATGAGGGTGTGTGGCTTTATCCATTCTGGGGAGAAAATGAGATTATGAATGTTCTGGCAGCGGTCAGTGAGGAGTATCAGGCAGAAGAAGCAGCGGAAGCGCTTCGTGCGCTGTTTGAAGCTAAAGGCATCACTGCCGGGGTAATACGGGAAGAGATTTGTCATGACCTGAAGCTAATTAATCAAAATGACAGCCAATCAGACAGCAGGGCGGCTTTAGTTCAGGAAACATATTCGGAAGCGCATTACAAGCAGGAGAGGGAAAAAACAAAGGAATTTACAGGAAGGGGAGGCGAGGAGGAACTTTCGGTACCTTCAGGAAAGAAGAATAGCACTGCGCTGCGGGCAGTCAGGTATATTGAGGAAAACTGTACCAAATACGATTTGAGCCTGGATTTGGTAGCACAGGAATTTCACATTACATCCACCTATTTGTGCCGTCTGATTAAACAGCAGACGGGTGAAAGCTATAAAGAGTATTTGACGGGGCTGAGAATTGCGGCAGCCAGGCAGATGCTTCAGGAGGAGGGATCCAGTGTGGCGGATGTATGTCAGCGGACAGGTTATACGAATGTGTCACATTTTATAAAAGTGTTTCAAAAGGCGGAGGGGATCACTCCCGCCAGATATAGGGATGAATACAAAAAGGGGAAAGAGACGGAAAAGGGCTAATCCTTACGAATAGAAATCTGTGGGAGAAAGATAATTCCATTGCGATTGTTGCAAGCAGTATTGTTCCTGGCGTATAATGGGTAAATTGAAACAGAAAAAAGCTGGAGATTCAGCATAGAACTAATAAAGGATAAGTTAAGAAGGACAGATATGAGAAATAAAAAGGAAGTACTCTCTGATAAGCCGCAGATTTTCAGGACAATGCTGTCAGTGATAGCGGCGCTTCTGGTATATGAAGCCGGCAAGGCGGCAGGGCTGATTCTGGCGGGGCTTTTGTTTGGTTATGGCGGAAGCACGGGCGGATTGGATGCGGGAACAGTAAACAGCGGCCTAGCAGGAGGCATGGCAAACCTGCTCATGACACTGACAGGAGGCCTGGCCTGCCTGGCGGTCTGGAGATCCTCCCTGAATTTCCGGCTCGGGAAAAAGCCTGACTGGAAATGGATTCCTCCCTTTATTCTCCTGGCGGCCGCCCTGTCCCTGGGGCTTAACATTGTCATCGCTTATCTCGGTCTGGCACAGCATTCCCAGACCTTTCAGCAGGTGGCAAAGGAACAGGCCGCTGTACCGCTGTGGCTGGGAATCTGCCTGTATGGATTCGCAGCGCCTTTTTCCGAGGAACTGGTTTTCCGTGGAATTATCTATGGTAAATCCAAAGAGGTATTCGGTGCGCCTGTTGCCATGGTATTTTCCGGCGTGGTTTTCGGCATTTACCACGGGAACCTGGTGCAGGGGATATATGCTTCCCTGCTTGGCATCATGCTTGCCTGGGTGACGGAACGATCCGGCACACTTTTGGCTCCCGTTATTTTTCATGGGATAGGGAATCTCGCTGTTTTTTTCCTTATCGATGTGGCCGGGCTGGGGAGTATCCTTGCGCAGCCGCTTGTATGCGTGGGACTGCTGGCAATTTCCGGCGTCTGCTTCTGGTATCTGGTTACCAGGTATGCTGCCGCCTGACCCGTTCTTTTATCTGTTCCAGAAAAGAGGCGGGTCCCAACACCTGAACCACCGGCCCAAAGGAAAGGATATCGATCAGCAGCTCCGTCTCATCGGTGCGATCATAATAAATGGAGCACAGATAACAGCCCTGTTCTTCATCATATTCCGTATGCTTCTCATAGCTGGCAAAATGCAGCATGCACCGTTCCAGAGAATTCCGTTCCCCGCTTATCCGCAGGAGAACCGGTTCCGGCGCCCTGCTGACCGGACGGAAGCGGTAATCCGCCGTATGGGCGGGACAGCTTTCCGAAGAAAGGCGGCAGTCTTTGATTTTTGCCAGATTCAGCTGGGTATTGAGGCGAAAGGCACCCCGGCTGTATTTCAGACAGCAAAGCCGGAACTTATCATCTTTGGAGGAATACTGGATCTGATAGGGAGCCACTTCAAAATGGCTGATTCCCTGTTTCCCTTCATAAGCCACAAGCAGGACACAGTTTTCCTGCAGGGCCTTCAGAATGATTCCAAAATGCCGGCGGTACGCCGGATCCTCAATGGGATCTCCATCCAGATACCGGTCGAAATAATAAAAATCCTCTTCCCGGTATAACGGTTTGATATCTTTAAGCATTTCCTCAAGAGCCGCCAGATCCGAATCACTGAAAAAAAGGCGGATACGTCTGTCTTCCAACAGGGCCTTCATCCAGGATTTCTGAAGGGTGCTGAGCGGAATATGCGTAGGATGGGCGAGTCGGGAACGAAAGGTATGATCCCCGCAGGGAGTGAGAAGGGGCCAGTCATCACCCGTAAGCTTGGGAAGAATGGCCAGCGCGCTTTCTGCGAAGGCATTTTCTGCCGCGATTTCTTCCATCCGTCCGAGGGTGATGGGTGATTGGTGCGCCTCCGTAAGAATACACTGTACCACATTTATGTAACTGCTGTATATTTCATGAAAAAGTTCCATTTTTATGCCTCCTGCATATCGCAGATAAGCCTGCGATACTGCATGAATCAATAGTCTGAAAGCTCCTTACAAACTTATTTTCTTTCCCTGTCGTCAGGTTCCCCTGAAATATTCTTTTCGGGTATTTCCATATCCGTATCACAGTACATATGGTACATCCTTTCCCAATCCCCGGTCACCTTACTGACAGCGGCCTGATTGGAACACTGGATATCCATAACCCTTCCGGTAAAGGTTTTCACCCAGGAAAGCATTTCATTGGTATCGAAAAAGAAGCCGCTGTAAAGATATTCATTTTCCCGTATCCGGAGCACTTCCCCGCCCCGGCCCTCCCGGTACAGCCTGTTGAGGATGTAGGGCTCTTTTTTTTCGTCGATATAAAGCTTCATGCATATTTCTTCCAGCCGGCTGCGGCTGCTCCCGAAGGAAACGCCCCAGCAATGGGGAAGGTTCCGTTTCAGTTTAAGGGACAGCTCCTCGTAGAAAGGGCATTCCTGAAGAAGCTGTATTTTGGTGATGCAGTCCAGGCGCAGTGTGTTGAAACGCCGGCTCTCTTCCTGGTACAGGCACAGATACCGCCTTCCTGTCCTGGTGCTGACCATGATTTTTAAAGGGATCCCTTCCATAACCGTAAGCTTTCCGCTGCGGCTGCTTTTGTTTTCCAGACGTACAGCGCGTTTCTGCCGGATAGCGCTGAGTGCGTCCGAAAGGATGCCGTCCTCCAGTGTATGGACGATGAAATGATGCTTCCATTGAAATAAGGTATTCCGGGCACCGCTCCGATCCAGAATCGTGCTTCCCACAAAACCGAAGGGAACCGCTTCCTGAAAAAATTTTACGGCTGTCAGAATACGTTCCCACAGGCCGTGAGACGGATCGGCCTCCCCGGCGGCAGCCCCTTTTTCACAGGGGAGATCCGGAGCGAGGCGGTAATATAACGCTTTGCCCTTCTTCTCGGAAAACAGCAGGCCCAGGGATTCATATTCCTTTAATTTCAGGCGGATGGTCTGGCTGTCAAAGACACAGCCATAAGAAGCGACAATACTGTCACAAAGTTCACCTGCCGTCATTCCTTGTTCATTCTCTGTCAGAAGATCTGTCAGAAAGAAATGCAGCAGCAGATCGTTGTCCGTGAAGGTTTTGGACTTCCATGCGGCATAAAGGGGATTGCGGGGGATGGTTTTGCCGTCCACACTGATATACAGATGCTTTCCCTTTGCAGTATAGCCGGAACGGGTATAATCCCCCAGCCAGCTTTCGATTCGGCGTCTTTCATTGTCATAGGTACGGGCGCTTTTGGCATCAAAATCACTTCGTACCTTAAAGCCATATACATAGAACTGGCGCATATAGTCTCTTATTTTATCAAAATTCTTGATAAGCTCATGAAATTCCTGCATAACTGCCCTCCGCGGTTTCCTCTGTCTTTTTCCCTGTTCCCCGGTTTTGGTTCCTGATAAACAGCAGGCTGAGCAGCATCATGCAAATCTGGGACAGCGGAATCGCCAGCCAGGTTCCCTCAATGCCCCACAGCCGCGGAAATACAGTGAGAAAAAGCAGCAGGCACAGAGGTTCTCCATAAATAAGGATAGAGGCAAACCGGTTTTTCTCCGTTGCGTAAAAATAGGAGGTGGTAATCCGGGAGATGCCAACAAACAGGTAGCCCGCGATGAAAACAGGAAAGATACGGCTGACATTTTCCGTTACCTCACGGGAGGCTCCGAACAAAGCGGCGGCATGCTCCCGGCTGAAAAAGATGACCAGCATACAGGCGGCGGATACGGCAAGGGCAAAATGATAGGCCATATTCCGATAGGATGCCGCCTGCCGGATTTCTTTTTTTCCATAGCAAAGGCTGATGAGCGGCTGACTTCCGTCACTGACACCCTGCAGCAGCAGAAGGACTACAGAGGATATATAGCTGATGGAAGCGTAACAGGCCACCGCCGTATTCCCTCCATAATATACGGCGCTTTTGTTAACGAGGATAAGGGTAATATTAGGTGAAAAAGTGAGCCCGAATGGCGATATTGCCACAAAAAGGACTTTTCCAGCCATGTGCAGCGTTTCTTTGTCAAAGGATAAGGATGGCAGTTCCCGTTTCCGTATAAGAAAAATCAGGCATACGGCGAGAGTTACCGCCTGGCCGATTACGGTGGCCACAGCGGCGCCTGTCATTCCGTAAGGCAATACCCACACCAGAATATAATCCAGTAAAATATTGGTCAGAAAGCCTCCAGTCATGGCGAACATGGCCGTTACCGGGCTTCCCATGTTCCGGATAAAAGGAACGATACCCGTAGCCATTACCTGGAACAGGGTGCCGAAAGCAATATAACGGAAATATTCTGCCCCCAGCCTGAGAATATCACCCTCAGCTCCGAACATCCGTAGAATCCTTTCGCCGCTCCCAAGAAAAAATAATGTGAACAGAAATCCGGAAAGGGCAAGAAGCAGCAGGGAAATGCCAAAAAATTTACGGCTGCGGCTATAATCACCGGAACCGTTATGGATGGCAAACATTACGGCCCCGCCCATCCCGATTCCGGTACCGGCCGCCTGGATGAAAGCGGTGAGGGGATAGGCTATATTTATGGCGGCGAGGGCGTTATCGCCCAGAGAATTCCCAACAAAGAAACCATCGGCCACAGAATAAATGCCCGACAGTGCGAAGGCCAGCATGGAAGGGATCACTGCCTGATAAAAAATTTTACGGTGGTTCATTATTTAACCCTCCTCTTTGTGTTCTGACTGCAGACGTAAATTTTCTTCCCGGAAATAAGAAACATAGAGTATGGTGGATTCCAGCAGGGCATTGCTTTTTTCATTTCCGAGCCGTTCCCAGACTCTGCATTCCAGCGACTGCAGTTTATCAATAACCTCTCCGGCAAAGGCAGAGCCAGACCGCGTGAAAGAAACTCCCTTATTCCGCTTGTCATTTTCTAAAACATGGAAGGTTACCCATTCCCGTTCCAGGAAATTGCGGAGAATGGAATGGACCGTCTGCTTCGGCAGAGTCCACTGCTCACAGATCTGTTTCTGTGTACAGGGTTCTTTTCCTTCCCGCAAGGAAAGCAGCACAAGAAGTTCGTAGTAAGAGAGACCATACTTTTTGGCCCAGTCCTCGTAAATCGCATTCGTGGCCCGCCATGCGGAGTAGTATCGCTTTAGCTGTTCTGAAGTATTAGGTTTCATAAGTTAATTCCTCATCGTAATTAGTCTGATTACAGACTAATTTATCAAAAGAGTCTGTTGTTGTCAAGAAATATCTGAAGGGATTTGAAGTATATGGATATAATTCACGACACCGGAGCCGTGAATTGCAGCAGCAAATAATTGAAGAAAATGTTTGCAGCTGTAAAATAAAAAGGCAAGTTGACATTCTAACAATGATAAAGTATCATAATAGTAGTCTTATATAAAACACGTGCGTTCGCACATTCCGGCAGTTTCTGCCACGAATCACATTTTACGAACAGGGCAGGAATTGTAACAGAAGTCCGGCGATATGGCTTTTTCAATCCCTGCCGCATCAAGGAGGTATGGATGAAGAGAAAGACATGGATATCCCGGGAGTTGGACACTGCCGGGATAATGGTACAGTATGACGAGCATGTAAAACGTATCCTGGGGAGCCGACAGGTTCTGGCCCGGATATTAAAAGGTACGATTGAGGGGTACCATTCTTATTCCCCGGAGGAAATAACTCTCTGGATTGAGCCTGATATCGAAATAGCCAGCGTACCGCTGTGTCCCGGCGAAGAAAAAATGGATGACCGGCTCATAAACGGGGAGAACACGGAAAGCAAGGTTCCGGGAGAGGGAACGATAACCTACGATATCCGGTTCCGTGCTTTTCTGCCGGGCAAGAACAAAAAAACGGAAATCAAGCTGCTGATTAACGTGGAGGCCCAGAAGAAATTTTATGTAAAATACCGTATTGTAACCCGCGGGATATTTTATGGAGCCAGAATGCTGTCTGAACAGCTGGATCGGGAATTTTCGAATTCCGAGTATGATAAACTGAAGAAAGTGTACAGTATTTTTATCTGTATGAATGCGCCCATGCATATAGGAAATGCCATGGCGGAATACCGGATAACCAAAGAGGATATCATAGGAAATATCCCGGAACCGAGAAAAAGCTATGATAAACTGTCGGTAATCATCATCTGTCTGAATGAGAAGCTGAAGAAGGGGACCGAGGGAACACTCCATGGTTTTCTGAATACGCTTCTGTCACCAGAAATGGACAGGAAGGAAAAAGAAGAGTCGCTTGTGCGGGATTACGGAATGAAAATGGAATATGAACTGGGAGAGGAGTTGAGTGAAATGTGCAATCTGAGTGAAGCGATTGAGGAGAAAGCAATGAAAAGGGGGAAGATTCAAGGGCTCAATGAAGGAATTCAGCAAGGAATACAGCAGGGAATACAGATTTTAATAGAGGATAATCTGGAGGAGAAAATTCCCGAGGATCGCATTATCGAAAAGCTCCAGAAAAAATTTAAACTGAATAAAGAAGAAGCGGTAAAGTATTTGGAGAAATTCCGCGGTGATAAATAAGGATTAAGGATTCCAAACTGGTTTTGAAAAGAACCGCATAATATACTGATTTCTGCCGGCTATTTTTGATTTTAGCCTTGCTGACGAAAGCCCGGACTGCACTTTGATGCGGTCAGGGCTTTTTGGATCCTTGTATGGCTGTCAGTATAAAATTGTAAGATGTCAGTCAGGGTGAAGTATGGTATAGTAAGTAGTATATTTCAGGTTACAGTGTGTATCATAGGAGCGGAACAGGAACTGCTTTTTGCCAGCAGTATCCAAAGCTACAGGAGGGATAATCGTGTCATTGCGTTTTTATACAGGAGCGTCGGGAGCGGGAAAAAGTACGGGGCTTTACAAAGAAATCATTCAGCGCTCCGGGAAAGAGCCGGATCGGAATTTCCTGATCATTGTGCCGGATCAGTTTACGATGCAGACGCAGATGGACCTAGTGACGATGCATCCCTGTAAAGGGATTATGAATATAGATGTGCTCAGCTTCGGAAGGCTTTCCCACCGGATTATTGAAGAGGTGGGAGCGGACGAGAGGCCGGTGCTTGACGATACGGGAAAGAGCCTTGTTCTCCGGAAAATTGCGGGGAAGCTGAAGGGGGAAACGTCGGTAATCGGGGGAAATCTGAATAAGACCGGTTATATACACGAAGTGAAGTCAGCGATTTCGGAATTCATGCAGTATGGGATCGGTGTGGAGGAACTGGAGAAGCTGACGGATTATTCCAAAAAGAGGGGACAGCTTTATCATAAGCTGAAGGATCTTGGAGTGCTTTATCAGGGTTTCCGGGATTTTATACGGGAAAAATATATCACAACAGAGGAAACGCTGGATGTGCTGGCGCGGCTGCTTCCCAAATCGGAACTGGTGCGGGGGAGCGTGATTGCGTTTGACGGATTTACGGGTTTCACGCCGGTGCAGAACCGGGTGCTGCAGCAGCTGATGGGGCTGGCGGGCGAGGTGATTGTTTCTGTGGTTATGGACGGAAGCGAGGACATGTATGACGAGAAGGAGGAGCAGAACCTGTTTCATCTGAGCAAGAAAACGGTGGCGTCTTTAAGCCGCCTTGCGTCGGAGGCAAATGTAGCCCGGGGAGAGGATGTGATTTTGACGGCTGATCCGGTGCCCCGGTTCCGGGAGAATCCTTCCATGGCGCATCTGGAGAAGCAGCTTTTCCGTTATCCCAGCAGGCCCTATGAAGGAGAGGCTCAGATACGGATCATGGAGGCGTCCACGCAGCAGGAGGAGGTGCGGCAGGTATGCATTGCCATCCGCGAATACCTGCGCCGGACGGGAAACTGTTACAGGGATGTGGCTGTGATTGCCGGGGATCTGGCGGCGTATGCCAGCTTCCTGGAAAGAACGGCGGCTTTGTATGATATTCCCATTTACCTGGATCAGACGAGAGGAATTGCCCTGAATCCTTTTATCGAATATCTGAAAAGCGCCCTGCAGATTGTGACAAGAAATTTCACTTATGAGTCGGTCTTTCACTATATCCGCAGCGGCCTGGCTGATTTTACCCCGGAGGAGGCGGACCGGCTGGAAAATTACGTGCTTGCTACCGGTGTGCGGGGAAAAAAGAGATGGCAGACGATTTTTGTGCGCAAAACGCCGGATATGGATAACGAACTGGAAGCGCTGGAGGGCCTGAATGAAAGCAGGCAAAAGCTGATGGAGCAGATGGAGCCTCTGATGCAGACATTTACGGATACCCGATCCCTCGTCATGGGATTGTACGGATTTATTGAGAAAAACGAGGTGCAGGTTAAGCTTAAGGCATATGAAGAACAGTTTGCCGCGGAAGGGGATGCGGTAAAGGAAAGGGAATATGCCCAGATTTACAGGCTTGTCATGGATCTGCTGGACAGCATTGTGGAGCTGATCGGGGATGAGCCGGTGAAAATGGAGGAGTTTTCCCAGATTCTGGAGGCGGGCTTCCAGGAGATCCAGGTGGGGACAATCCCTCAGAACGTGGACAGGGTTGTGGCGGGTGATATGGAAAGAACCCGTCTGAAGCAGGTTAAGGCTTTATTTTTCCTGGGAATCAATGACGGCTATATTCCCAAGTCTGCGGGGAGCGGCGGGATTATATCGGACATGGACAGAGAGTTCCTGGCGGAAAGCGGGATGGAGCTGGCACCGACTCCGAGGCAGCAGATGTATATCCAGAAGCTTTACCTTTACATGAATATGACCAAGCCTTCGGACAGGCTGTATCTGTCCTATGCCAGGATGAGCAGCGAAGGGCGTTCCATGAGGCCCGCTTATCTGATTGAAATGGTGAGAAAGCTGTTTCCTTCCATACAGGTGGAAAAGCCGGAGGAACTGCCGGGCCTCATGCAGGTGCAGACGCTGGAGGACGGGCGGGACAGCCTGGTACAGGGACTGCGGAAGTTTGCGGATGCCAGAATGGAAAAAGACGGGGAAGAAGAAAGGGATTTCCGGCATCTTTATCAGATATATGCGATGCAGGAGAATACACGGGAATGGACCCATGAAATGGAGCAGAAAGCGTTTTTCAGCTACCGTGACAGGCCTCTTGCCAGAGAGGCGGCCCTGGCTCTTTTCGGGCGTACCCTTCTGGGGAGCGTAAGCCGGCTGGAGCAGTATGCATCCTGCGCTTACGCCCACTTCCTGCAGTATGGGTTGATGTTAAGGGAGCGGGACGGATACAGCTTTGAAGATGTGGACATGGGGAATATTTTCCATGGGGTTTTGGAGATTTTCGGAGAAAAGCTGAAGGAACACGGCTGGACCTGGTTTGACTTTCCAAGGGAGGAAGGGGAAAAGCTGGTGGAGGAGGCTGTGGAGGCCTATGCGGTAACCTATGGGGAAGCCGTTCTTTTTGATAATGCGCGGAATCAATATGTGATAACAAGAATCAAACGGATTTTGAAACGAACGGTGTCAACCCTTCAGTATCAGCTGAAAAAAGGTGCCTTCCGACCGGAACAGTTTGAGGTTTCGTTCTCCGTGCTGGAGGATTTGGAGTCTGTAAATATTGCCCTCACGGGAGAAGAAAAACTGCGCCTTCGGGGGCGGATTGACCGTGTGGATGTATGTGAAGAGGAAGACAAGGTGTATGTGAAGGTCATCGATTATAAATCGGGAAACCGGGATTTCAGCCTGGCGGCCCTGTATTATGGCCTGCAGCTGCAGCTGGTGGTCTACATGAACGCCGCTGTGGAAATGGAAGAAAATAAATACCCGGACAGGAAGGTGGTGCCGGCGGCCATGCTGTATTACCGGGTGCATGATCCGATTGTGGAAGGGGAAGAAACGGAGAACGAAGAGCAGATCCAGGAAAAAATCCTGGCGGGCCTGCGGATGACCGGTGTGGTGAATGCCGATGAAAATATCGTGGCCAGCCTGGACGGGGCGTTCGGAACCAAATCCGATGTCATTCCCGTGGAGAGGAAGAAGGACGGATCCTTCAGCGCCCGTTCCAGCATCCTGCAGGAAAATGATTTCCGGGTGATCTCCGATTATGTGAATTTAAAAATCAGGGAAATCGGCACGGGGATTCTGAATGGGAATATAGAGCTGAATCCTTATATCCAGGGGAGCGGCCAGTCGGCAAAGGATGCATGTACCTATTGCCCTTACAGCAGGGTATGCGGTTTTGACAGGAAAATCCCGGGCTTTCGGAAGCGGGAGCTGGAGGCGATTCCTGAGGAGGAAGCGCTCCGTAAAATGGAGGAAGCGTTAAACAGCAGCAGGGAAGGCGGAAGGAGTTAGAACATGGCAGTGACATTTACACCGGATCAGCAGGCGACCATCGATGCCAGGGGCAGCAGCATTCTCGTATCGGCGGCGGCAGGCAGCGGAAAAACGGCGGTATTGGTGGAAAGGATCATACAGATGGTAAGCGACGGGGAGCATCCGGTGGATATCGACAGGCTCCTTGTGGTTACCTTTACCAATGCGGCGGCGGCCCAGATGAGGGAGCGGATTACCCAGGCTCTTTCCGCCAGAGTGGATGATAATCCGGGAAATGCCCATCTGCTTAAGCAGCTGACGCTGATCCATAATGCCCAGATCACCACCATTGACAGCTTCTGCCTTTATATTATCCGGAACCATTTTGACGAAATTGACCTGGATCCGGATTTCCGTGTGGCGGATGACGGGGAAATCAAGCTTCTCATGCAGGATGTCCTGGCGCAGATGCTGGAGGATTATTTTACGGAAGGCAGGGAAGACTTTCTGGCCTGTGTGGAATATTTCGCGCCGACGGGAAAGGAAAAGCGGCTGGAAGAGCAGATTCTGGGACTGTATGAATTCGCCATGAGTTATCCATGGCCGGGAGAATGGCTGGAACTTCACAAAGAGGATTATGCGGTTTCTCCGGAAAACCTGGAGGAATGCAGGTGGGTGGGGCTGCTGGAAGACTATGTCCGCATCATGCTCGCGGAAGCGGGGGACAGCCTGGATCAGGCGAGGATGCTCTGTGAGGAAGCGGACGGCCCGTATATGTATCTGGATACACTGGAGGCGGATAAAAATACCATAGACCGACTTGCGTCAGCGGAAAGCCTGCAGGAGCTGTATGAACGGTTTTCGGTTCTGTCCTTCGGTCGGATAAGCTCCAAAAAGGATGACAGCGTATCGCCGGAAAAAAGGGAAAAGGCCAGAGAAATCAGGAACAGTGTGAAGGATCTGCTGAACGGGCTGGCTAAAAAGTATTTTTATGCTTCCCCCCAGGCCCAGGCGGAACGCATGGCGGCCTGTGCCCCTTATGTTTCCTGCCTGCTGTCTCTTACCGATGACTTCCGTATGCGCCTGGATGCCAAAAAAAGGGAAAAGAACCTGATGGATTTTCATGATATGGAGCATATGGCGCTGCAGATACTTACGGAAAAGCGGGAGGACGGAGTCTATCCCACCGCAGCGGCACGGGAAATGCGGGAATATTATGCGGAAATCATGATCGACGAGTACCAGGACAGCAATCTGGTGCAGGAATATCTGCTGAAAAGCATTTCCGGTGAGGAGGACGGTAAATTCAACCGTTTTATGGTGGGGGATGTCAAACAGAGTATTTATAAGTTCCGTCTGGCACGCCCGGAGCTTTTCATGGAGAAGTTTGACAGCTACGGAAAGGGAGAAGGAAAAGAGCGGCGGATTGACCTGAAACAAAATTTCCGAAGCCGCCGTCAGGTGACGGACAGCGTAAATGCCTGCTTTTCCGTGCTCATGGGCCGTGATCTGGGAGGCGTGGAATACGACGAGGACGCGGCCTTGTATCCCGGAGCCGTTTTCCCGGAGCCGGAAGGGGAGGAGGAAGATGTTTACCGCACCGAGGTGCTGCTCACGATGTCGGAGGAGGACGGCCTGGAGGATCGGGAACGGGAAGCGCTGGCGATTGCCGGGAAAATCCGCCGGATAGTCGGAACGCTGCCGGTCGTGGATAAGGAAAGCGGTGAACTGCGCCCCGCGGGCTATGGGGATATCGTCATCCTCCTGCGGACCACGGCAGGCTGGGATGAGGTATTTAAAAAGGTGCTGGAAAAAAGCGGCATCCCTGTTTATATCACCTCCAAAACCGGATATTTTGCGGCGACGGAGGTTCAGACCATACTGAATTTTCTCAAGGTTTTGAGCAATCCGCTCCAGGATATTCCTCTGTTCGGTGTTCTGAAATCAGACGCAGCAGGCTTTACCGATGAGGATATTGCCTGTATGAAGGCGGAGATGGAGGGGGAGGGCAGAAGGCTTTTTGCATGCCTGACCTCTTATACGGAAAAAGGAAGCAGGGAAGAGCTTTGTGAGAAGGCGAGGCACTTCTGCAGCATGCTGGAGAAATTCCGGAGGTATGTGGCTTATATGCCCATTCATCAGCTGATAGAGCAGTTCCTTAAGGAAACGGGGTATCTGTATACCATATCCGCCCTGCCCGGCGGAGAACAGCGCAGGGCCAATGTGGAAATGCTGCTTTCCAGGGCGGAGAATTTCGAAAAGACCAGCTATTTCGGTTTGTTCCATTTTATCCGGTACATGGAACAGGTGGAAAAATATAATATCGACTATGGAGAAGCCAACATTCAGGATGAAAATGCGGATACCGTGCGGATTATGAGCATCCATAAATCCAAGGGCCTGGAATTTCCCGTCTGCTTTGTGGCGGGGCTTTCCAAGAAATTCAATATGCAGGATACCAGCAAGCCTGTGATAATGGACATGGATTACGGAATTGCCCTTGATTTTGTGGATATCGAGTCCCGTGTGAAAGGGAATACCCTGAAAAAAAGCGTGCTTTCCGGCAAGCTGCGCAGGGACAGCCTGGGAGAGGAACTGCGCGTTCTGTATGTGGCGATGACCAGGCCGCAGGAAAAGCTGATTCTCACCGGCAGCTGCAAGGAGGAAGATAAAGTGCGGCGGATGCTGGAAAATGGGGAGGACTATGAGCGCGCCGGGGGGCATCTGGGCTTTATCCCCCGTTCCGAAGCCGCTTCGTATCTGGACTGGCTTCTGCCGGCCTGGGCTGTCTGCCGGCAGGAGGTGACACTGCTGTCAGGATCCGACCTTTTACAGGAAAATATGGAAGAAGAGCAGGGACGGGAATATCTGAGACAACGGCTGCGGACATTTGAAAGAGAGGCTTCGGAGGAAAAACAGGAGGAGGTTGAAAAACTCCGGCTCCTCCGTGAGCGTATGGAGAGCGTTTATCCCCATGAAAACCTCAAAAACCTATATACAAAAACCACAGTTTCCGAATTGAAAAAGGCGGGAATGGAGGAAGCGGCGGAAGAAGCCTATCATTTGTTTGAAGAAAAGGAAATCGTCCCTTATCTGCCCCGTTTTGTCAGGGAAGAGGAGGCGGTGAGCGGAACGGCACGGGGAAGCGCTTATCATAAGGCGCTGGAGATTTTTCCCTTTGAACGGCTGGTACAGGAAAAGGGTGCAGGCCCGGCAGATCGGGAAAAGGTGGAAGAACTGCTGAATCAGATGACCGAAACGGGAGCGCTCAGCCGGGAATTCCGTGCGGCGGTGAATCCGGATAAAATAGCAAGGTTTCTGGAATCTGATCTGGCGGCCAGGATGGCGGGCGCGGCGGTGAAAAAGAAGCTGCATAAGGAACAGCCCTTTGTGCTGGGCCTTCCTGCCAGTATGCTGAACCCCGGTTTCCCTCAGGAGGAAACCGTACTCATCCAGGGGATTATCGACGTGTATCTGGAGGAAGAGGACGGCCTGGTTGTTGCCGATTATAAGACCGATTCGGTAACTCATGCACAGGAGCTGGTGAACCGCTATCAGGTGCAGCTGGATTACTATGCGCTTGCCCTGGAACAGCTGACGGGCAGGAGGGTGAAGGAGAAAATCATTTACTCCTTTGCGCTGGCGGAGGAAGTGGTGCTTGGCGCTGCCGGCGGACCATATCTGAAATGACCGGGAAATTCAGGGAAACCATTGCAAAAACGGTGAAAATCCGATATAGTTAGGAGGTGGGTACAGGCTGGAAAACAGCTTGTGCAGACTACGTAGGAACGGTGTGCCGGGGAAGCCGCTCCGTCTTGGCGGAAACGTCCGCGGTGACATCGTAAAATACTTTATCTTATGAGGAGGAAACTCAAATGAAACTAAAATTCGGTATCAAAGAAGTAGTTGCTATCGGTATCGGAACCGCGCTTTTCATCGTTCTCACCAACGTTCAGGTTCCTTTCGGCATCATTCCCAATACCGCCCTGCAGTCCAGAGTCGCTGTCCTGACATTTTTCTCGGCAGTATTCGGACCTATCGTCGGCGGAGCCATCGGCCTGATCGGCCATGCTCTGGGTGATGCGCTCTTCTACGGAAGCGTATGGTGGAGCTGGGTGTTCCCGGATGCTCTTTTCGGTATCCTGATGGGACTGTTCGCAGCCAAATATGCCATCAAGGACGGCGGTTTCAACGGAAAAGCAATTGCTCTGTTCAATGTGGTACAGATCATTGCCAACGCTCTTGCCTGGATTTTGCTTGCTCCTGTACTGGATATCCTGATTTATGCGGAACCTGCCAATAAGGTATTTACCCAGGGCGTGCTTGCCTTCATAGGAAATATTGTTGTTGCCGGTGTCCTCGGAACACTGCTTGCGGTGGCATACTCCAAGATTGGGGCCAGATCCTCCAGCCTGTCCAAGGAAGATTAAAGGTTTCCTTTCCGGAAACAGGGTAAGAATATAAAGAATACCGGGAGGCATAGGTCCGGCTGCGTGTGCGGCCCGATCTGTGCCTCCGGGACTGCTCTGACTGCCCTGATGGCAGAGGCCGAAGCCATGAGGATATGGTTTGGGAGCGTTGCCAGAGGGAATTAAAGTGAGGTAAACCATGACCCCGATTATAGAATTCAAGGATTATACATTCAAATACCGTTCCCAGGTAGAACCGACGCTGTACAATATTGACCTTGCGGTTTATCCGGGTGAGAAGGTTCTGATTGTGGGACCATCCGGCTCCGGAAAGTCAACGCTGGCCCATTGTATCAACGGACTGGTTCCTTTTTCATTCCCGGGAGAAAGCTCCGGTACTCTGACTGTGGGAGGCCAGGATCCATCAAAAGCCGGGATATTCGGCATGTCCAAGCTGGTGGGAACTGTGCTTCAGGATACGGACGGACAGTTTATAGGCCTGACGGTGGCGGAGGATATCGCATTTGCCCTGGAAAATGACTGCGTGGAACAGGCGGAAATGTTTTCAAAGGTTGATGAAGTTGCAGAAATCGTGGATGTCAAAACACTATTGAGCCATGCCCCCACAGAGCTGTCGGGCGGACAGAAGCAAAGGGTTTCCATGGCGGGCGTTATGATTGATGACGTGGATATTCTGTTATTTGATGAACCTTTGGCAAACCTTGACCCGGCTACCGGGAAAAAGGCGATTGACCTGATAGACAAAATCAGCCGGACAACCGGCAAAACGGTGCTCATCATAGAGCACCGCCTGGAGGACGCCCTTTACCGGGATGTGGACCGGATCGTGGTGGTGGGAGACGGCAGGATTGTGGCGGACAGGAAACCGGATGAGCTTCTCTGCACGGATATTCTGGAGAAGGAAGGTATCCGTGAGCCTCTGTATATCACGGCTTTAAAGCATGCCGGCTGCGAAATCCTTCAGGAGACCCATCCCCAGCATATTGAAAGCATGGATTTGGCCCCTTATAAGGAAAAGGTACAGGCATGGTTCCGGAAAGCCAAGCTGCCTCCGGCCCGTCCCGGCAAGGAATCGGCACTGGAGGTTCTGGATCTGGATTTTTCCTATATTACGGGAAGCCCCGTGCTGCGGAATATTGATTTTAAAATCGGAAAAGGGGAAATGCTCAGCATTGTGGGAAAAAACGGCGCGGGCAAGAGTACTCTTTCCAATCTTGTGTGCGGATTTATCAGCCCGGACAGGGGAAGCATATTGCTGGGCGGCACGGATATTTCATCTAAATCCATAAAGGAGCGGGGCGAGGTGATAGGCCTCGTCATGCAGAATCCCAATCAGATGATCAGCAAGCCTATGATTTATGACGAAGTGGCATTGGGGCTTGCGGTCAGGGGCGTGCCCGAGGAGGAAGTGAAGGAAAGAGTATATGAGACGCTGAAAATCTGCGGCCTGTACCCGTTCAGGAACTGGCCCATATCTGCGCTGAGCTTCGGACAGAAGAAAAGGGTGACCATCGCCTCTATCCTGGTTATGAATCCTGAGGTCCTGATTCTGGATGAGCCTACGGCGGGGCAGGATTTCCGGCATTATACGGAAATCATGGAATTCCTGAAGGAGATCAACGACCGCCTGGGAATTACCATTATCATGATTACCCATGATATGCACCTTATGCTGGAATACACGGATCGGGCTATTGTCATTGCGGACGGAGAACTGATAGCCGATGATATTCCTGCCAATGTCCTGACCAGTGAAACCATTGCGGATAAAGCCTACCTTAAAAAAACATCCCTGTATGACCTGGCGGTGAAGTGCGATATCCCGGATCCCTCCGGCTTTGTGGAACGATTTATTTATTTTGAAAGGGAGGAGAGAGCCAATGGCTAGACTTCTTACTTATGCGCCTAAGAATACATGGATTCACCGGCTGAGCGGCGTGACGAAGATGCTGTTTTTTGTCCTCTGGTCCATTGCGGGCATGCTGACCTATGATACAAGGGTACTGGCGGTCATGCTTGCGATCAGCCTGCTGATTTTCAAGGTGTCCAAAACGGAATGGAAGCAGGTGGGTACGGTATTCAAATTTATCCTCTTTTTCCTGTTCCTGAACCTGATCACTGTCTTCCTTTTTTCGCCCTACCAGGGCACGGAAATTTACGGGACCAAGACAGTGCTGTTTCATATCGCGGAACGTTACAGCGTGACTACCGAGCAGCTGTTTTATGAATTCAATATCATGCTGAAATATTTCACGGTCGTGCCGGTTGTGCTGATGTTTATGGTAACCACGAATCCCAGTGAATTTGCGGCCAGTATGAACCGTTTAGGGATCAGCTACAATGTAGGCTATGCGATTGCCATCGCCCTTCGGTATGTTCCTGATGTACAGTCTGATTTTACCAAAATCAAACATGCCCAGGAAGCCAGGGGAATTGAAATGTCCAATAAGGCATCCATATTTAAAAGGCTGAAAAATATGGCAAATATTATTTTTCCCCTGATTTTTTCCAGTATGGACCGAATCGATGTGGTAAGCAATGCCATGGAACTGAGAGGGTTCGGGAAAAAGAAAAAAAGGACTTGGTACATGGGGAAACCGCTGGAACGAAATGATTATCTGACACTCGCATTTGTAGTCTGCTTTGTTGCGGCGGCGCTGGTCATTACTTTCCACGACGGAAACCGTTTCTTTAATCCATTTCAATAAATGACGGAATTGTCCTCAGAATACGGCAGCGTATCAGGAAGGATGCGGAGGAAAACATATGAATTATACAATAGAAAATGACAGACTGAAGATTCAGATAAGCAGCAGAGGCGGGGAAATGCAGTCTGTTATCAGAGACGGAAGGGAATATCTGTGGCAGGCGGATCCCCAATACTGGGATGAAAAAGCGCCTAATCTTTTCCCATATATCGCCCGAATGACGGAAGGAAAATATGTGCTGGACGGCAAAAGCTATCCCATGCCTCTTCATGGCTTTGTCCATGTGACGGAGCTGTCCATGGAAGAGCAGACGGCCGATCGCATTGTTTTCCGTCTGGATTCTGATGAAGAAACAGGAAAATGCTATCCTTTTGCTTTTACCTACAGAGTGATCTATGAGTTGGACGGAGATGTCCTTCATATTACCTACCAGGTAGAGAACCATGATGAAAAGACCATGTATTTCGGAATCGGCGGCCATCCCGGTTTCCTGGTTCCCATGGAAGATTCTCTCGGATTTGAAGATTATTACCTGGAATTTGAGGGAACAAAAGATTATGACGAACCTGTCAGAATAGGATTCTCACCCGATTGCTTTGTGGACGGCGGCATGACACCTTTTCCTCTGACAAACGGCAGTAAAATTCCGCTGAAGCACAGTCTTTTTGACAATGATGCCATAGTTCTGACACATACGCCGAAAACAGTGTCGCTGAAATCTGACAGAGGAACGCGCCGTGTGACGGTGAGTTACCCGGATATGGACTATATAGGCTTCTGGCATGCCACTCTGACGGAAGCGCCCTATGTATGTATTGAGCCGTGGTCATCCCTGCCTTCGCGCCAGGATATCGTGGAGGACCTTTCCACCCAGCCGGGGCTGAAAAGCCTGAAGGCGGGCGGTGTGTACCGGAACAGCTGGAGTATCGAAATTCATTAAGAAGGATAACCAGATTCAGACAAAATTCCCAAACTGTATAAAGTTTTTACAATATGGCAGTCCTGTCAGGATTTTTGACAGGGCTGTTTTTTTGTCTATGGAAGGGATTCTGTAATTAGGCTATCCTATGGCTACAAGGTTCCGACAAACAGAGAACAGCAAATCCAAGGAGGTAAGGATATGTATTACAGTAATGGAAATTATGAAGCGTTTTTTCACAAAGGATGAAGACCTCTATGACAAGAAAATAGAAGATGTTTTTACCGATGAATTTTTCTCTTCTAACTTCTGGCTTTACTGGAGAACCATGTTTGCCTTTGAGGAATGGCACAGCGCCCTGGAGATGAAGCTGTATATCCAGCGTTTTATCCACCATATCGGAGGCCTTCCTGATTTCTCCGCCCTGAAATTTACCAAGTACAATCAGTATGAATCCCTGATTCTTCCCATGGTGAAGTACCTGGAAGAACGGAGAATTCGTCCCTGGGGGATGATGATCACGCGCCTGTCCGGGATGATTCTGTCGGCGGCTGCTGGCAGCTGTGGCGCAACATCGCAGCCCAGGATCCTTCCTTCGGCCATCCGGATAAATTCTGCACCAATACCAAGGCTACCAATTGGGAATCTGCAACCATCACTACGCTGGATGACCGGATTCCTCCTTATATACAGAAAATCTGCAAGAGGGATCCCTTCAGCGGCAAGGTGGTGACCGGGGGTATTATCACGGTGAAGGATTCCAAGTGGCTGATGAGCTATACCCTGAACAGACAGCCTCATTTCAAGGATCAGCCCAAGGATCAGCTGGTAGTATGGGTATACGGACTGTTTACGGATGTTCCCGGTGATTATGTGAAAAAGCCCATGCGGGAATGCACGGGGCGGGAAATTACGGAGGAGTGGCTTTACCATCTGGGAGTACCTGTGGAGGAAATCCCGGATATGGCGGCTGGTTCCGCACACTGCGTTCCCTGTATGATGCCCTATATTACCGCATTCTTCATGCCGAGGGCTGAGGGAGACAGGCCTAAGGTGGTGCCGGAGGGCTGCACGAATTTTGCCTTTATCGGACAGTTTTCCGATACGGTAAGGGATACGGAATTCACTACGGAATATTCGGTGCGTACGGCTATGGAGGCTGTATATACGCTGCTGGATGTGGACAGAGGGGTTCCGGAGGTATTTGGTTCCTGTTATGATGTGAGAGTTCTGCTGGATTCTACGTCGAAGATGATGGATGGTAAGAAGCTGACGGATATGAAGGTGCCGTTTATATTGAATTTGGTGGAGAAGAAGGCGCTGAAAAAAATAGAAGGGACGGTGATTGAGGAGTTGTTGGAAAGGTATCATGTGATTTAAGGATGGAAGAGCCGATAACATGCGGCCTTGTGAAAACCAGCAGAATATGACCAGCCGCAGACAACCTGCCTCCTTCGGGAGGGGGCTGCCTGCAGCCTAACAGCAGCTATGAGCTGCTTTTTTTGTGCATAAGATCAATTACTGCTGGTAGCCATAACCTTCAATCTGCCCATAACCCTCTCTATCGGCGGCAGAGCGATAAGGATAACGGTAAGAATGGCTTCCGGAAGAATATAGCTCAGATTATACAGGGTAGATGCCCAGATAGCAGCCATATTTCCGCCGAAATTTCCCACATAGGTAGTATAGAAAATAAAACCGGAAATTTCATGGAACAGGAACCGGCCTGCAACACCTGCCAGATAACCCTTCAGAAGTCCATGCTTTGACTTACTGAAGAAACCGGAAAGCCCCAGTGCGCCGAAGGCCAGAGGAAAGTCCAGAAGCACCTGGGCGGGATGGACAACATAAGGGCCGGTAATAAACTGCAGGACGCCGTAGGCCAGAGCGGCGATAATTCCTACCTTGGGTCCGTACCAGTAACCGACCAGACATACGATCAGCATGGAAAAAAGAGTGATTGAACCGCCGTTAGGAAGACTGGGAAGTTTGATAACAGTGGCGATGACGGTTGCCAGCGCGATGGCAACACCGGAATAAACGACTTGCTTTACAGTGATAGAACTTTTGCTCATAAAAAAACCTCCTTGGTATTTGTACGCAAAGAGGGAAGTGATTTAATCGCTGCGAATCTGTACGGTTATGACATATAACAGAATCGCATGATATTGCTTTTGCAAATAACGGATACAGAAGGTATCGGTTAAACTATCCGTATTTACAAAATATGCTTCCTTACGCCGGTATTACCCGGGTCAAGTGGTAAGGGTCAGAAACCAGTGGTTTCATTCTCAGCAATCGGCTCCCCTAGCGTGCATTTGTATTAAATTCTTACTTACTATAAACCGGTAAAGTGAAAAAGTCAAGTGTATATACGGAACGATATCTGTTTTGACCAATATTAATATTTACGATTAAAAAGGTCAATATCAATGGAAAAATGAATTATTGTGCCCTGATTTTAAAAATTGTTTATGGAAATTATTATAAAAAGAATATATAATAAACAAAAATCAGGAAAAGTAAGGGTACATCAGATGATAGACAGACTTTTTGCAGAACGGTTAATAGACAAACTGTCACAATTTACAGAATATAATATTAACATCATGGATGAGGACGGCATAATTATAGCAAGCCGTATGAAAGAAAGAATCGGAACATTCCATGAGGTTGCTTTTCAGCTGATGAAAGGAGACGAGGACAGCCGTGTCGTTACAAAAGAAGATTCCGAAAAAGGAGTAAGATGCGGTGTCAATATGGTGATACATGCGAATAAAAGAAAAGAAGGCGTGCTGGGACTGTCAGGAGATCCGCGTGAAATTATGCCCGTGGCCAAAATTGTTAAAATGTCTGTGGAGTTAATGCTGGAATACGAATCCTATAAGTATGAAAGCCTGAGAAAATATAATCTGAAAGAGCAGCTGATACATCTTATACTATACAGCGATGATTTTGTAAGGGAAGATCTGACAAAATATATTGTTGCATTGAATTTAGAGGAAGACATGGTGCGTGTTCCGATTTTGATACAATGTAAAAATACAACGGTAAATTCGGAAAAACTCAGACAGCTGCTTGAAGAAAATAAGTCCTTCTGCAGACAGGATTTTATTGATATAACACGAGAAGGATTCCTTATTGTTTTTAAATCTATTGATTGTCCCATTGATTATATCATGCAGGACTATAAATATATGATTGCGGAATATCTGGCGCCTTTTCTGCAGTATATAAGGAAGGAAGAAATACAGATGAGGATATATATAGGGCCTCTGCAGAATGATATTATGTATTACAGGCAGGCGTATAATTATTGTATGTGGATGCAGAAAAATATCAGAAAGGACGGAAGCTTTTACTTTTATGATTATGCGGTGAGATACCTGGAATCTATGGCTACTCCGACAGAGTCCCATACACTTTTTCTAATGCTGAAACAAAAGCTTGGGAAAAAATTTACTGACAATTATTTGGAAATGATGGGAGCGCTGATTGAAAATGAATATAATTTAAACAAGGCGAGCGACTGGCTTCATATCCATAAGAATACTCTGGTGTACCGTCTGGATAAGATACGGGAATCATTAAATATGAATCCTCTGTCAAGTAATTCAGACAGAGAATTAATGGAATGTTTTTATTATTATTTATTAAGAAAATAGAATGATTGATGTCGGGAATCTTGTGTAAGAGATCCTGTCTTAAGAAAAGCGCGGAGCGAAAATAATAATTTTTGCTCCGCGTTTTTTGTGTTGGCGATACAAAAAATGCAGGGAATTTTTGTCCAAGGGTGACGAGAGAAAAGAAAAAAGCAAAGATATAATTATCATATCCAAGACAGCAAGCAAATCTTTACCTTACTTAAGTGGGGAAAGCAGAGGTGCATAAACAGAGAATGAAAGCAGAATACAAGGACGCTGAAACAATTATCCGGAATGCGATTAAAGATGTATTGCCGGACAAAGCGGTCCGTACTGTGTTGAATAACAGAGAAAGTATGGATAATGTATATATTGTGGCAGTAGGGAAAGCAGCATGGAAAATGGCTCATACATGTCAGGAAATATTGGATGGACATATTAAAAAAGGAATTATCCTTACAAAATATGGACATGCGGAACAGGAATTAGACAACTTCGAAATAATTGAAGCAGGACATCCAATACCTGATGATAATTCGATACTGGGTACACAGAGAATAATTGATATGGTGAAGGGGCTGACAGAAGAAGACAATATAGTTTTTCTGTTATCAGGAGGAGGTTCTTCCTTATTTGAAAAGCCTGTTTCAGGAATTACTTTGGAAGATATTCAGGAAGTCACGCAGCAATGTCTGAATTGCGGAGCAAGTATTACTGAAATTAATACGATAAGAAAAAGGCTGTCAGATGTGAAAGGCGGGAAGTTTGCCACATATTGTGCACCGGCTAAAATATATGCGATTGTTTTATCCGATATTTTAGGGGATAAATTGGATATGATAGCGTCGGGCCCGGCTTATGCAGATACCTCAACGTGTGAAGAGGCATTACATATTGTTGAGAAATATGATTTGAAGCTGAAGGATCACATTCTGGCGGCAATAAAAATTGAAACACCAAGATGTGTGGATAATGTGGAAACATTTCTTACAGGCAGTGTGAGTGAATTTTGCAGAGCAGCTGCAAAACATGCGGAAAAACTAGGGTATAAACCTTATATATTATCAAATATATTAGACTGCGAAGCACGGGAAGCAGGTAAATTTCTGGCTTCCATAGCCTGTACAGTGATGGAAAAGAAGGATTACAGCATAAAACCTCCGTGTGCGATCATAGTGGGAGGAGAGACTGTAGTCAGGGTTGCCGGGCAGGGAAAGGGCGGAAGGAATCAGGAAATAGCTCTGAGTGCGGCACAGGGAATAAGGGATTTGGAAAATGTAGTAATTTTTTCGATAAGTTCTGATGGAACAGATGGCCCCACGGATGCGGCAGGAGGAATCGTTGACGGAAAAACAGTGGATGAACTGGATGCTATGGGAATCAGCTGTGAAGAGGTTCTGAAGAATAATGATTCATATCATGCTTTGGAAAAAGTGGACGGGTTAATCAGAACAGGAGCAACAGGAACTAATGTGAATGATATAGCAGTCATTCTGTGTAAATAAAAGGAGGTTAAAGGTATGAGAGATTCCATTCATAAGTATTTTCAAATTGGTACAATCCAATGGATGAGTCATCCGCCGGCGGATTATGAAGTGTTGGATTCTATTAAGACTATTTGCTGTGATGATTTTTTCGATGCGCTGGAAGTAACCCAGATGAAAGATGATACCATACGGCAGAAAGCGAAAGATATGCTGGCGCAGGCGCATATGAGAGTATGCTATGGGGCACAGCCGCGATTGTTGGGAACGGGACTGAATCCCAATGATGTGGATGAGGAAGGAAGAAAGAAGGCGGAGCAGACTCTTTTGGAAGCTGTGGATGAAGCCGAATATCTGGGAGCAAAAGGAATCGCTTTCCTGGCCGGTAAATGGGAGGAAAAAACGAAAGAGCAGGCATATAGCCAGCTGCTGAAGACAACAAAAAATGTGTGTGATTATGCATCTCAGAAAGGTATGTTTGTAGAACTGGAAGTATTTGACTATGACATGGATAAAGCTGCTTTGATTGGGCCTGCTCCATATGCGGCAAAATTTGCAGCAGACATGAGAAGTATGTGTAATAATTTTGGACTGGTAGTAGATTTATCTCATTTTCCGACAACGTATGAAACATCCAAATTTGTAATTCAGACACTTCGTCCTTATATTACCCATTTACATATTGGGAATGCAGTGGTGAAGGCAGGATGCGAAGCATATGGGGATCAGCATCCCAGATTTGGTTTCCCGGAAAGTGCTAATGATACAGAGCAGCTTTTAGATTTCTTCCGGGTGCTTAAAGAAGAAGGATTCCTGAATGCAGAAGACCCGTACGTATTGTCTTTTGAGGTAAAACCCTGGATAGGAGAAGATGGAGATCTGATCCTGGCAGGTACTAAGAGAGTGATCAATAGAGCCTGGGCTCTTTTGGAAGATTAGAAGGGAGGAAAGGAAAAGATGAAAATTGTAGTTCTGGATGGTTATACGGAGAATCCGGGGGATTTAAGCTGGGGTGGGTTTGAAAAGCTTGGAAATTTGACCGTATATGACAGGACGGCCAAAGAAGATGTGGTGGCCCGGATAGGGGATGCGGATGCTGTAATTGTCAATAAGACACCGCTGGATGCAGCTGCTTTTGACGCATGTCCGCAGATTAAGTATGTGGGGGTATTAGCTACCGGATATAATGTGGTGGACGTGAAAGCCGCTGCGGAGAAAAACATTCCCGTATGCAATATTCCTACTTATGGAACCACGGCAGTAGCACAGATGACCTTTGCTTTACTGCTTGAAATCTGCCATCATGTGGCAGAACATTCAGACGCTGTTAAAAAAGGGGAATGGTCTAATAACGCCGACTGGTGCTTTTGGAAATATCCCCTGATGGAACTGGCCGGAAAGAAGATGGGAATCATTGGCTTCGGCCGTATTGGACAGGCTGTTGGAAAACTGGCAAAAGCGTTTGGAATGCAGGTTCTGGCTTATGATGCTTATCAGAATGAAAGCGGAAAAGAGATCGCCGATTATGTGACGTTAGATGAACTTCTGAAAGAATCGGATGTGATTTCTCTGCATTGTCCGTTATTCCCGGAGACAGAAGGGATTATTAATGAAGACAGCATCAGTAAAATGAAAGATGGAGTTATCATCATTAATACAAGCCGGGGACCTTTGATCAAGGAAGCGGATCTGGCAAAAGCCCTGAGAGAGAAAAAGGTTTATGCGGCAGCGTGTGATGTGGTATCCACAGAACCGATTCAGCCGGATAACCCGCTGCTGGGATGCTACAACAGCATTTTAACACCTCATATCTCATGGGCTCCGAAGGAAAGCAGACAGAGACTGATGGATATAGCAGTTTCCAATCTGGAGGCTTTTTTAGCGGGAAACCCGGTGAATGTTGTTAATAAAAATCTGTAAATCTATTTTAAGAAAAGGGGAAATATATGAAAAAGAAAATTTTATCCATTTTTTTGGCTGCGGCAATGACATTTGGCCTGACTGCCTGTGGTTCTTCCGGAGACACAACTGCTGCACCGGAAAGCGCGGAACCTGCTGTTACAGAAGCTTCTTCCGCTTCGGGAGAGACGCCTGAGGCAGATGCAGGAGAAGAAAAGGAGCCTTTTGAAGGAACCATTACGATTGCCTGCGGACCTCCGGAATCAGAAGCACTGCAGAAAATATTAAAACTTTATCAGGAAAAGAATCCGAATGTAGATCTTGATATTATCATTACTCAGACAGTTACGGATTTTGAAACTATGATGACCGGCTGGATAGCGGCTGATACTTTACCTGATATGTATATTGCACAGGTTGGTTCTGTTGAGCAGGGATATGCTGCAAATGGATATCTTGAGCCGTTGACGGATCCTGAGCTTCTGGACAGGCTGGTAGAAGGGGACAGGGAACTTATTTCTTATAATGGTGATGTATATGCATTCCCTATGAATATGTCCGTTTCCGCTATCCTTGTAAATAATGGTGTTCTGAAAGAGGCTGGTATCGATCTGAACCATGACAACTATCCTAAATGCTGGCAGGATCTCATGGATTTATTCCAGAAATGTGTGGATGCAGGTATTGAAAAGCCTATAGGGCTTGCCGGACAGGATTCTTCCGCCGTTACAGCATGGACTTTCCAGTATATTTATCAGACAATTTACGGAGAAAATCCTAACTGGTATGCGGATATCCTCAGAGGAAAAGCGGCATGGAATGATGATCTTTACATGGAAATGTTCAACAAATATTCAGAAATGCTTCCTTTTATCGCGGATGATGCTTTAGGAACTGCATCTGATGGTATGAGAAAGAAATTCATTACCGGTGAATCACCTATTTACTTCCAGGTTGCCGGCGAAGTGGGAATTTTGAAAGAGTTGGATCCGGATTTGGATATTCTTCTTCTTCCTTCCGCATTTACAGATAAGCCGGAGGATCAGACAATTATTTCCGGATTTGATTCCGGTATCAGTATAACAAAGAGTGCAAAGAATAAAGACTTATGTATGGATTTCCTGGATTTCATCACTTCTTCCGAAGGAGCGACAATCCTTACAACAACAGCAACTTATCTTCCTACAACGAAGGATAATCAGATGGAACTGGATCCGGCATTTGACCTCATTTACAATATTCTGAAGAATGATGAACTGCCTAACAGCCCTATCCTGTCCCGTCAGTGGATACCTGGTGTAAAAGAGATTATGAAAACCGGACAGCAGAACTGGTTTGCAGGTGAAGATGCCAAATCCGTAGCTGATAAGATTCAGGAAGAGCATACAAGACTTATGGAAGCGGATCCTGAATGGGTTGAAAATTTCCTGGCAAATTATCAGGATAAATAAACTTATTAATTAGCTGTACATGTTTCGGGCTGTTGGAACATTTCTGACAGCCCGTGTTTTTTGGAGGTACGGAATGAAACCAAAGTTGAAAACAACCTTAGTGGAATTTATGTTGGTAGTGCCTGCTCTGGCTTTGTTTATCCTGTTTGTTGTATATCCGCTCATAGGAGGGATATATTACAGTTTTACAAGCTGGAACGGAATAGATATCAATATAAAGTTTGTGGGATTTAAAAATTATCTCAGTATATTTAAAGATAAATATGTTCTTGAACCTATGGCTAATACATTTATTTTTGCATTTTTTTCAATGATTTTGTTAAATGTGTTAGGACTTGTTTTTGCTGTTGGTCTGGAACGGCTGACAAGAGGCAAAAATCTGATGCGTGCCCTGCTTTTTGTACCTGCCGTTTTAAGTTCTCTGGTGGTTGGGTATATTTTTAAATTTATTTTTGGCGAACCGGTTGCGGCATTGGGAAAAATACTGGGCAGCAGTGTCATGGCTAATAATCTTTTGGGAAGCAAGGACTATGTGCTGGCTATGGGTATTCTGGTGGCGACATGGAAGATGGCCGGCTGGTATATGGTTATATATATCGCAGGTCTTCAGAATATTGATCAGTCCCTGTATGAAGCCGCAGATATTGACGGGGCTACAGGCTGGAAGAAATTCCGTTATGTCACATTCCCGTTAATTGCCCCGGCATTTACCATCAACATGGTATTGTCAGTGGAAAGGGCATTTAAGGAATACGATCTTTTGTTCGCATTAACAGGAGGAGGACCGGGACGTGCAAGTGAATTGATTTCAATGACCATATATAATGAATCATTTACGAATAAGAGAGCTGGCTACGGTTCTGCCCTTGGTGTAATTCTTTTCCTGATCATAGTGGCAATCACATTATTCCAGATGCTTGTGTTAAGGAGGCGGGAAAATGACATCAACTACTAAAGTGAATAAAGGTTCCGGTAAACTGAGCAGCCGCCGGTTCAAAACGATGCTTATAGAAATTATTATGATTCTTGTAACGGCAGTGGTTCTTTATCCCTTTCTTATTATGATTTTTGTTTCTCTGAAGTCCACGAAAGAAGCGTTGATAAGTCCTAATACTTTTCCTTCAGAATTCCATTTCGAGAATTTCGTAAAAGCCTGGCAGATAATGGGCTATGAGAAGGTGTTCCTGAATACATTGATTATTACGGCAGTCAGCCTGTTGGGAATCGTGGTATTTTCGGGCATGGCCTCTTATATTTTAGCTTGGTCAAAGCATACTAAATTTTATGGATTTCTGTATTTGTTTTTCCTTTGCGGTATTATGATTCCTTTCTATACAGCTTTGGTACCGTTGGTAAAGCTGATGACAGACATACATATGACAAATTCCCTGTTTGGAATGATTGTCTATTATTGCGGAAGAAATATGCCGATGGCCATTTTCTTATATGTAGGGTTTATCAGGGGTGTTTCGGGTGAGATACTGGAGGCAGGTAAGATTGACGGCGCCAATGTATTTACTTTATATTGGAGAGTCCTGTTCCCTATCTTAAAGCCTATTACGACAACAATTATTGTTCTGGATGCTTTGAGCCTGTGGAATGATTTCCTGTTCCCCAGAATGATGCTGACTAAGTCAAACTTAAGGACAATTGCATTATCCCAGTATTATTTTACAGGAGAGTACGGGAACAAATGGGAGCTGGCATTTGCGGCATATCTGCTTACCATTATCCCTATTTTGATTTTATATTTCCTGCTGCAGAAAAACATTATACAGGGTGTAGCTGCCGGTGCGGTAAAAGGTTAATGGAGGAATATGTTCATGGAAAATATTTGGTGGAAAGAACCTATGAGGGTGCTGCAGTATAATCTGCAGGTCCGGGATACGCCCGGAATGGATGCTGAAAAAATTGCCAGGGAAACGGAAGAGATGGCTGCTAATGTTGTTGTCATGAATGTAGGCGGCATCTATGCCTGGTATCAAAGCAAGGTCAAATATCACCATATCAATGAATATCTTCCTGAAGGAAGGGATTTACTTAAGGAATGGATCGATGCCTTTCATAAAAGAAATATAAAGTTTGTGGCCAGATTTGATTTCAGTATTACGGATGATACTACCTATCAGAGCAAACCACAATGGTTCGCAAGACATAAGGATAAGAGCCCCTATTACAGAGGGGAGAAAAGAATGGGTGATTGGAGCCTGTTTTTAAATACCTGCGCGACAGGCGGATACCGTAATGAAGAGGTAGGAGTTCCTGTTATTCAGGAGGTGCTGGATCAATACGATATTGACGGGATATTCTTTAATGCTCCTTATGCTTCTGCATGTTTTTGTGAAAGATGTCAGGAAAAATATCTGGAAAGGTATGGGAAAGAGATGCCGGATGATCCGGATGACTTCGAAGCGGACTGGCTCTCCTACTGTACGAAAGAAAATATTGGGGTGATATATAAAGCAATTAAGGAGAAACGGCCTGAGGTTCCCATGATTCTTTATTACAATCCGTATAATACCAAATCAAAAGCATTCGGTAAATCGGACAGAGATAATATTTATGACAGATATGCAACGGCAGATTTGATTTGTACGGAATCACAGAATGTTTTGAGTAAGGGAGTCAACGGAATTCCTGAAACTATCCATCCTGTAATCGCGATGAAGGCAGGACAGACAGAGGATGGAGAGCTTCTTCCCTTCGGCATTATTCATTCCTGTCCCGGAATGGACTGGAGACATGTGGGACTGCCGGAGAATGAGTATCTGCCGTGGATGTGCCAGGTTCCTGCAGCCAGAGGAACCATCTGGCATTCAGTGACCGGATATAATGATACCATTACTGATAAACGGATTATAAAAACCATAACAGCGGTTGATAAAATGATCATGAAATGTGAGAAGGACATGCATGGCGCGGCAAGCAGAGCGGATGTCCTGCTTTTCTGGGATGGTACCCAGGCAGGAAAGGATTGGGCGGATATTCTGATGAAACGGCATATCCAGTTCGATTTAATGCATGATTACTGTATCAACGAACAGCGTTTGGGAAAATATAAGGCGGCGATAATTCCGGAAGGATTTCCTTTAAGCGGGGATCTGAGCGAAGTAATTGAAACATATGTGTCTCAGGGAGGCAGCATACTGGCGGAACGCAGCGAACCGGATGAAATAACGGAACAGGCGGCATTTTACGGTGTGGAAGATAAGGTTCAGAAAGGGGAATTCCTGTATGCCAGTTATATGCGGTTTGAACAGGAAGGCGCTGAGGCGAAGGCGGGAATGGATACGGATAAGGCGGCGTTCAGAGGCGCAGTAAATTACTGTACCCCTCTGGAAGGCACACAGGTATTATTTACGTTGGTACCGCCGTTTGCTCCTATGGAGGTAGTTGGGGCGCCTCCGGAGAGAGCTTCCATACCGACGCCTTATACGGATATTCCTCTGGGAATGCTTCGTCCGCATGGGAAAGGAAAGGTCCTTCTGCTGCCCTTTTCTTATCATATGCTGACGGCGGAATTTCATCTGAAGGATCATTATATGATTGCTTCTAACCTGATAAAGATGCTGGCGGGAGAGGAATTGATACTGGATACGGACATGCCTTCAGGAGTTCAGATTACAATGTATGAAAAAGAGAATCAGATATTGATTCATCTTGTAAATGAAATAGGGCAAAGGCCTCTGATGGATTCCATACCGGTATATTCCGCGAAATGCAGTGCAGTGCTGCCGAAAGGAAAGCAAGTGCAGAATGTAAGGTCGGTTATAGCGGGGGAATCATTAAATTATAAAGAAGAAGCGGGAAAAGTTGAAATAGTATTGGACAAACTGGAAGTTTGGGATATGCTGTCCATTGATTTAAAATAAAGGGGGAAGGATATGCTTTATTTAAAGAAAGAAGATGCATTGATGACAGATGCTGTTCAGTTTGCATTGACAGAGCTGGAAAAGATACTGGGTAAAGAGACTGCAGTTTCCCTGGAATTACGGCAGGACTCTTCAATAGAAGAACAAAGTTACACTCTCGATGTTTCGGGTGAAGTTTTTGCAATTACCGGGGGTGATGAAGCAGGAATTATGTATGGGATTCTGGATCTGGCGAAGAAAATAGAACATAATGGCGGAATAAAAGGAATACAGTCCACTTCTGTGTCACCATACATAAAAAACAGAGGAATCAAGTTCAATATTCCGCTGGATGCCAGAACCCCCAGCTATTCAGATGCATCGGATTCCGCCTCGCATAACATTGAGAATATGTGGGATCCCAATTTCTGGACGGAGTTCCTGGACAGGATGGCATTGAATAAGTATAATATGCTCTCTCTGTGGACCTTATCTCCATTCCCTTCACTGGTAAGAATACCGGAATATCCGTTAGTTTCTCTGGATGATGTGAAAAGAACAACACGGCCTTTTAAGGCATCTCTGGAAGGCAGGAATATGTACTCTTCCGACTTTGAGAACAGTCTTGTGACCGTGAAAAAAATGGGGATTGATGAGAAGATCAGTTTTTGGCAAGGGGTGATGGAATATGCAAAAAAGCGCTGTATACAGGTGATGATATTTACCTGGAATCTGTTTACTTTCGGAACAGAACATAATCCTTATGGAATTACAGACAGACAGGATAATCCTGTAACGAAGGATTTTGTTTACTGCGGCACCAAAGCCCTGATGCGTACCTATCCGCTGCTTGCAGGAATTGGAGTGACGGCTGGAGAAGATATGTTCCGGGATGAAACGGATGTACCGTTTATTGCGGAATCCTATGGAAGAGGCATTCGTGAGGTACTTGCAGAAGAGCCGGATCGAACATTCCGGTTTATCCACAGGATGCAGATGACCAGATATGACAGTATTATGGAGCAGTTTGAAGAGTTTCCCTGCCCGTTTGAAATCAGTTTTAAATATTCCCAGGCTCATATGTATTCCAACACCAAACCTTCCTTTATTAATGATTTTCTGAAGGAAAAAAATCCGGATGTGAAAATCTGGCTTACGGTGAGAAATGATGATTTTTATATGTATCGCTGGGGAGATCCGGAATTTGCCCAGGAGTATTTAAGACAGATGCCGGTTTCCTGTATGCAGGGATTTTATATGGGGCCGGACGGATTCACATGGGGACGGGACTACATGGATAAGAGAGATATGGCTCATCCTCAGTTTATAGCCAAAATGTGGTATATGTTCGCTATCTGGGGTCAGCTCTCCTATAATCTGCAGTTATCCAGAGAATATTTTGAGCAGGATATAGCGGATCATTTTGAGACGAACCAGGGAAGACTTCTTTATGATACATGGAAAGCAGCGTCCGATATCATACCGGAGGTGAATTGTACCCATTGGCATGATTTTGATTTCCAGTGGTATCCGGAAGGGTGCTGCATGTATGAACCTGAGACGGATAAGCTGGTATTTGCGGATATTAATGAGTTTGTTTCCTGTGACAGTGTGCCGGGAGATAATTATTTATCAGTACAGGAGTATTGCCGGGCGATAACGGCTGGAGAGAATATTGCAAAGATAACTCCTTTGGAACAGGCCGAATCGATATGGAATCATGCGGAAGAAGCCCTCGAAGGTGTCGGAAAGCTGGTGGAGGAAGGAAAGACAGGAAAGGAACTGATGAATACCCTGGAAGATATTCAGGCTCTGAGTTATCTTGGCTATTACTATTCTCTGAAAATAAAGGCTGCGGTTTCTCTCTGCATGTACAGAATGTCAGGAGAAAATGCGCTGCAGGAGGAAGCGGTAGCACTTCTTAAGCGGGCGGAAGGCTACTGGAAAATGTATTCGCATAAATCCAAGGAAATGTATAAACCTCAGACACTGACGAGGCTTTGCGGATGTGTGGATGTGGAAAGATTTAATGAACAGGCCCGGCTGGATGTGATGCTGGCTATGGAAAAGTAGAGTACCTGCAAAAAGGCTGACGGAAAAACTCCGTCAGCCTTTTTTTGCGTGCGCCCGGCGGCGCATGTTTATACCATATGAAAAAACAATGGAATATAAAGGGAAATAAGTTTCCCATAAATATAAAAAATTTTAAGCCATTTTAGGTTTATTCTCTATTGGTGAAATAGTAGATTTCAGCCCTTGCTCTTTTTTTATTTTGATTCGTTTGACTTTTAAGGATAACATCATATATATTTCCTCTTTATCTTCCTCAGATATTTGGCGATACATATCTAATATTTCCAATTCTCCTAAATCGGAACACCCGTTATTTTCCGATTCGGGAACGCTGTGCATTAATATCCAATCAGTAGAGCATTGCAGAGCATCTGCAAGCTGGACAAGAGTAGGTGAAGCAGGCAGTCTGTTTCCGTTCTCAATATCACTTAAGTTTCCGGTAGAAATACCTGTTTTTGCTTTGATATCGGCCAAAGTCAGGTGTAATTCCTTTCTGCGTTCTTTTATTCTTTTACCTATGGTTATCATATCTAAACTCATAAAATCTCCTATTCAAGAATCTCCTATAACGGAATATTTTATTGACAAAGTTCCGAAATAGGAGTATTCTATATTTGCACTGGGAAATTAATTTCCCATCAAGTATAACAATTCCAGCCAGTTTTCACAACTGAAACAAGCGTTCTACTTCTATGGCTTACTCAGAATAAATCTGTTATATGTTTAAAAGAGATGAATATGGTACAACTCATAGAATTAATAGCCGACGGCGGAAAATGGGGTGAATGAATGAGAGCAGGACGAAAAGGAAGCGACTATGGGAAGTTAGTTAAAAAAAGGCTGATTGATTTGGGAATGACACAGGCAGAACTGGCAGAAATGATTGGCGTGGGACGTCCTTATATCTGCCGCATTCTTACCGGTGATCGCAGCGGTGAAAAATATAAGGCTGATATTGATCGGATTTTAAAAATATCGGAATAGGATACAGCTGCGGATTTTGAGAACCTCTCTGAGGAGGGAAGGTAATGGACAACGTTTTAGCAGGAAAATTAATCGATCGGATATCCAATTTTACGGACTATAATGTTAATATTATGGATGAGAACGGGATCCTTGTGGCGAGCCGGATGAAGGAACGTATTGGTTCCTTTCATGAAGTTGCATTTGATATTATTAACGGTACCGAAGACATTGTGATGGTAGATATGGATAATCCGGAGAATGGTGTAAAAGCAGGAGTGAATATGGCCATTTACACCAATAAGAATAAAGTTGGTGTGGTTGGAGTTACCGGCAGTCCGGATACGGTTTTAGCCGTTGCGAAGATAATAAAGATGTCTGTCGAAGTCATGATGGAATATGAGATGTATAAGTATGAAAGCTTGAAAAAGTATAATCTGAGAGAACAGCTTATGCACCTTATATTTTATAATGATAATTATGAACGAGAAGACTTGAGTAAGTATTTTAAGGCGCTGAATCTGGACGAAGAAATACTTCGTATTCCTGTTTTAATCCAAATGGAAAATTCATCAGCACATATGAAAAAGGTGAAGGAAATTATGGATGGGAATATATTCCTTTCCCGCCAGGATATCGGGGATATTACGAAAGAGGGATTTATATTCTTTTTTAAGGGGATAGATTATGACATCAAAGATGTTATGCAGGACTATAAATATCTGATAGGGGAGTGTCTTTCCCCTCTTCTCCAATATATCAGATCGTGTCATCTGGTTTATAATGTATATGTCGGTCCCATACAAAATGATATTATATATTATCGTCAGGCATATCTGGACTGTATGTGGATGCAGAAAAATATGGGAAACAGTGAGAACAGAAGTTTTTATTTTTATGATTATATGATCCGCTATATGGAATCCAGGGTTCCGGTATCAGAGTTTAATGCCATTTTTTATACGCTGAAAAAAGAATTGGGTAAAAAATTCGAAGATAATTATATTGAAACAATGGAAGCTTTGATAGAGAAGGATTACAATCTGGCGAAGGCGGGGAATATGCTTCATATTCACAAAAACACCCTCGTATACAGGCTGGATAAGATAAGAGAAATGTTAAATATGAATCCCCTTGTAAATAATATGGAAAGAGAATTTATGGAGTGTTTTTACTATTATTTAATTCGAAAATAGATTTGTGTCAAGAAAACAAATAAGCATCGTAATTTTGGTGCGCAGGCTGATTTCAATACCTTCCTGGTCCGATATAATAAACTCATGATTCAGCGGGACAATAAAGCTGAAGATGGTAGTCACTATTATAAAGAACAGGGAGGTATTTTTAATGGGAAAAATGAAAAAACTGATGGCATTGCTGGCATGTACAGCCATGGTAGCAGGTAGTATTGCAGGATGCGGATCCAGCAGCGATACCAGCGCACCGGCGCCCGCAGAACCGGCGGTATCTGAACCGGCAGGTGAATCGGCGGAAGCGGGAAGCGAAGCTGCCCAGGGTGATTCACAGGTGGTGAGTGAAGAGAGCGGTACACTGAGAATGTATGGCCCGGGGCTTTTTGCAGCGGTCGGGGAAAACGGAACCACAGATATGATTACAGGAGTTGCCCGTCCGGGTTACAGCGAGCTTATTAAACGCTGGAATGAACTTTATCCCAATGTTACATTGGAAATTGAGCCAATCCCGTGGGATAACTGGAAGGCAGCTATTCAGACAGCGGCTTTGTCAGGCGATTATGATATCCTGATTCATGGAAACGGAAACGCGGATTACAGCCTTGACTTAACGGAATATCTGGAAAAGGATCCGGAGGTAAAAAATGCTCTTACCTTTTATCCTTACAGAAGAAATCCGGATAATATGACTGAAGTAAGACCTTACGGCCTTTCTTACACACTGAATCCTGTTGTCTGCGTAATCGACAAGGAAATTCTTAAAAATTACGGTGTAGAGCTTCCTGATTCCTCATGGTCACTTGAGGATATGACGAAGATTGCGGAAAGCTGTACGGGAACGGATCCGGTAACCGGAAAAGAGACATATGGTATCAGCATGGTGAAAGCTTCTGATGCTTATAAGAATTACATATTGATCGGCCGCGGCATGGATAATGAGATTTTTGAATTCAGCCCGAAGCTGAATGAAACAAAGGTGAACTTTGATACTCCTAAAACCCAGGAAGTTTTTGATTATCTTGCAGAACTGGGCAAATACAGCAGCCCTGATTATCTGGAAGGCCTGGATCTGGCAAATGCTTATACAGAGGATCATAATCTGGCAATGATTTGGGCAGAAGATGTTTACAATGTTTACAATACAATCAAGGCAGCAGGCCTGGAGGATCGTTTCATGTTCCTTCCCCTTCCCAAGATTCAGGAAGGCGCTCATAAAGGAATTACCTGCAGTAATGTAGGCGACCTGAATATCTGTATCTATAAAGATACGGAGCAGAAAGATCTGGCATGGAAGTTCCTGAAATTCCTGGTAACAGATCCGGAAGTACAGCAGTGGTTTATTGATACCAATTCCATTCCCGCCAATGTAGAGGCCGGCAGCCTGCTTTATGATGTAATGCCTGCGGATTATGCGGATGCTATCACTGAAGTTATCAGCACAAGCCCGGAAGGATATAATTCATCTGCATCTGTTTGGTATGACAGCACATGGTTCGGTACCTTCCAGAGTGATATTGTAACGGAATTTGATCAGCTGCTTAAAGGCAACGCAACATCAGCAGAAGTTACAAAGGATATTCAGGGTACTGTAGACGGATATCTTAAGTCACTGAATTAATCAGACAGTATTTCAGTCAGGCTTTGGTAATCAAAAAGGAGGGAGACTCATGGATCCCTCCTTTTTCCTCTAAGAATCAAAAATGCGCATACAGACAGCGCGGAGGGGAGCATTAAATGAAAGATAAAAAAACCTTTAAATTGAGGTTGAAAAGAGAAATGCAGTGGTATTCTTTTCTCATAGTCAGCATTATAGCCCTTGTGCTGCTTACCTATATTCCCATGCTGACAACAATTAAATATAGTTTTTACAACACCAGGATATTGTCCTTCGGAGGAGAATTCGACGGGATTACCAACTATAAGGTCCTGATGGGAAATAAAGCATTTATACAGTCTCTGGGAAATACCTTTATTCTCGCACTGCTGAGCCTGCTTCAGATTCCGATAGGTTTTATTCTGGCATCGCTCATTAACGGGCTTGGAAGGGGAAAACTGCAGAGCTTTTTCCGGGTGTCTTATTATCTTCCCAATATCATTACCGGTGTCAGTGTCGTATTGATATTCCAGGTGGTGCTGAAGGAAAACGGAGGCCTGCTCAATGATCTCCTTTCTTTCCTTACAGGACATAAGGTGACGATAGGATGGCTGTCGGATGCCCGTTATTCCCGTTTTGGGGCGACTATTCTTAATGTATGGCAGAATACGGGATATGCGATGCTGATTAATCTGGCAAGCATGCAGTCGATTCCCACGGAAATCTATGAGGCGGCCGAAGTAGACGGCGCCAACAGTCTGAAAAGATGGTTTTATATTACCATTCCCAATATGAAAACATGTTTTGCCTTTTTGTTTATTACAACGATTATCAACGGACTTTCCCGTTTTACGGATTTGTTTATTATCGGCGGGAACTCCGCTACAGGAAGACCCGGCGGTTCCCTTCAGACGCTGCTTATGTATATTTACCAATACAGCTTTGAATATCCGCAATATGGCATGGCCAGTGCAGGCGCCATGATTTTATTTGTCCTCACTTTTGCGATTACGATGGTAAATCTTAAAATGACAGGATTTTTCAAGAAAAATAATGACTGATGCAGAGACTTTTGTATCTGATGATATCTATTTGAAATGGAATCGAGGAAGCATATGAAAAAAAAGAAAATAACGAAATATATAGTGGCAGCATTACTGCTTATTGCCCTTCTATTGATTCTGACCCCTTTGTTCTGGTGTATTTCCCTGTCCTTTGACAGAAGGGCTCTCACGAACCTGCCGGCATTTTCCCTGATACCTCATGAGCCGTCACTCTTTAATTATCAGGCGGCATGGAATACGATTCCGCTGGTACGGTATTATGCCAATACATTATTCCTTACGGTGACCAATACGGTAATCTCTGTCTTTTTTGCCATGATGTGCGGTTATGCATTTGCAAAAGGGAAATTCATGTTTAAGAATTTCTGGTTTATTTTCATGCTTGCAGTTATGATGATCCCTTTTGAATCCAGAATGATTCCTCTTTATATCCAGTATAAGAACTGGGGGATGCTGGATACATATAAACCGTTGATATTCGGAAGTTTTGCTTATGTATACGGTGTATTTTTTTCCAGACAGAATATTGAGGCGATACCGGATTCTCTGAGAGAGTCTGCCTACATTGACGGCGCAGGGGAATGGAGGATCTTCCTTCAGATAATAATCCCTCTTTCCAAGCCTTTGATCGCTACTTTGTCGATACTGCAGGTACTGGCAAACTGGAATTCTTATCTTTGGCCGTTAATTGTACTGCGTTCCAGCCAGAAGCAGGTGATTTCTGTGGGTGTTGCCATGTTTAACGCGCAGCAGGATATGGTATATTACGGCCCGAGAATGGCAGTTGCGGTAGTCAGCGCTATCCCTCTTACCATACTCTTTCTGTTCCTGCAGAAATACATAGTCCAGAGTATTGCGTTAAGCGGAGTCAAACAGTAACCGGCGGCAAAGCAGAAGGGAAAAGGGAGAATAGAACTGTGAAGGTAATAAGACCGCAGATGGAATTGGAGATTAAAAGAAAAGCGGATATTTTAGTGGTTGGAGGCGGCCCGGCAGGCATAGGGGCGGCGATCAGCGCAGCGAGGCTTGGGAAAAAGGTACTTCTTCTGGAAAAGAGAGGTTTTCTGGGAGGAAATATCACGGCCTGTTATGTGGAAAACTGCAATCATTTTCTGAAGGGAACCCCTTTCCATTCAGAAGGGCTGTATAAAGAAATCGAACAGAAATGCTATGAAATATATGGGAATGATAATATCCGTGAAAAAAATAAAATGGCTTTCCACAGTGAGTATCTGAAAATTTTCCTGGATAAGTTTATGAAGGAAAATAAGGTGGAGGTTCTTCTTCATTCCTTTGTCAATGAGGTGATCACCCGGCGCAATCAAATAGAGGCTGTAATTATACAGACCAAACAGGGGCCGGAAGCGGTGAGTGCGGAGATCATAATCGATGCCACAGGCGATGGAGACGTGGCTTTCGGCGCAGGGCTGCCTTTCGAACAGGGAAGGGAAAAAGACGGAATGTGCCAGCCGGGAACGGTGAATTTCCGGGTGACAGGAGCGCATACGGAAGAGATGAAAGGGGAACGGCTGTCTGAAATCAGCAATATCTTCACAAAGGAATCCAAAGAAGGCAGAACAGGGCTTGCCTGCTCTAAACAGGATATCCCTTTTGGAAGGCTTACGAAGGCAGGGCAGATCAGTTACGTGAATTATTCCTGCGCTCATGGAATTGATCCTACCGATATTGAGGGGCTAACAAGAGGTGAGATGGAATGCCGTGAATATATCCTTGAAATTTACCATTATCTGAAAAATCAATTCCATGAGTTAAGAGATATTGAAATTACTTCCATTGCTCCGGAAATAGGATTCCGTGACAGCAGAAGAATCCGGGGTGAATATTATCTGACAATAGAGGATATGGAGTCCGACAGGCAGTTTGATGATGCCATTGCCGTATTTCCCAGATTTTATGATATGCTCCCTCCGGACGGAACAAGCAGCGGAGACGGAAAAGTGGAAGGGAAAGGCTACGACGGGCATATTTTTGAACCGATTGTGGATGAACGTACCTTTCAGGTGCCATACCGGGCTCTGGTGCCGGCAGGCATCAATAATCTGCTGCTGGCAGGCAGGTGCATCAGCGCGGATCATGTGGCGGAAAGCGGCATAAGGGCGATTTCCCTGTGCATGATGATGGGCCAGGCGGCAGGCGCCGCGGCGGTATTGGCCGTACAGGACAGGGTAAAACCGGCTGATATAGATTATAAGAAGCTTCAGGAAATATTGAGAAAACAGGATATTTCCCTTCCCTGATCAGAGGGAGGAAATGTCTCGTTTGCTTGGAAAGACAGGGAAAAGATATGAATACAGACAGAGTGCTTTCGGATGGCTGGGAACTGAAGAGGATTGATCCCCGGGAAAAAATAGATGCAGCTGCCTATGGACAGGAAAAAGAAGACTGGATACAGGTGAAGTCCATGCCTGCCCAGGTACATGATATTTTATATGACAATGGTTTTCTTGATGAAGAATACAGGCTTGGCTGGTGTGAAAATGTATTGTGGGTCGGAGAGTATGACTGGCTGTACCGCTGTCATTTCCGCTGTGAAGACGAAGCATCAGGCGCAGGCCTTTTGTTTGAAGGGCTTGATACCTATGCAGATATTTATCTGAATGGGAAACTGGTGGGAGAGCATGATAATTTTTATCTTCCTCAGGAGGTAAAAGTCAGTGGGTTTCTGCAGAAGGAAAATATCCTGCTCATTCATTTTCACCGGGTTTCCGATTTCCTTGAAAGGGAGAAATGGAATCCTAAATGGGACGGAGCTGTCCAGAAATGCAAGGTGATCCGAAAACCTATCCATGATTTTCCGCCGGAGGTTCCCGATGGGGGAAGCAATTACCAGGGAGCCATTCCTTATTTTTCACCGATTGGCGTCTACGGAAAAGTACATGTAAAAACATGGGGCGAAGCAAGGATTGAGGAAGTGCTTGCAAAAGTTACGGTTGATGAAGCGAATGACGGTAAAGTAAGGCTTATCATAAAGGGAGAAGGCGGTAATACCGCATTATCCTATAAGCTATATGCAGGGCGGGAGCTTGTTCAGGAAGGGGCATTGGAAGAAGTGCAGGAGCCCGGGGCAGAATGGAGCATAGAAAGCAGCTTTACTGTTGCGCAGCCCAGTCTGTGGTATCCCAGGGGCTTTGGAAAACCCTTCCGCTATCGTTTGGAAATCATAGCGGCCCAACGGGGAAACATCGTGGATAAATGGGAAAGGCAGATTGGTTTTAAAAAAGTGGAAATGCCTTCTCCTCTGGAATTTATCATCAATGGAAAACGTGTCCGCCTCTGGGGCGGCAGTATGGATCCTCTTCAGGGGTATACGCACTGCTACTGCAGGGACAGGGCAATGCGGCTGTTTGATATGGCGGAAAATGCCAATATGAATACCCTGCGGATTTGGGGCGAAGGAATCCCGCAGCCGGATGAATTTTATGAAGAGGCGGATCGAAGAGGAATCCTTATATGGCAGGAATTTTTCCTCGGACACGGGGCATATCCGGATACGGAACGGATTGCGGACGAATGCCGGAAAGAGGCGGCGGCGCTGGTTAAGCGGCTTATGCACAGGCCTTCCCTCCTGATGTGGTGCGGAGGAAACGAGACCATAATGGGAGCGGAATTTGCCGGAAAAGAACCCTTCGGAAAGGATATCCCCCTGAAGGTATTCCCGCAGGTAGTGGAAGAATTGGATCCGGGAAGGTATTACCATCCGAATTCACCCTGGGGCGGAGAATGGGCGAATGATCCCAGGACGGGAGATTATCATACCTATGATTGTGTATGGCAGTATCCTTATCAGGATTATCCGCAGTTTATCAGCGAACATATACGGACGGCGCCGCCGGTAATGCACAGCCTGAAAAAAATAATCAAAGGCTCGATTTGGCCGGAGGATGAAAAAGTATCAGGCTGGGAAGCGGCAGCAAAACAGGGGCTGCTGAGTACCTATGAAAGCCCTGACTGTATGCCGGAAAACTGGCTGCAGAGAAGCCACCGCAATGCAAACGGACAGCGGAAGAGCGGACCGTACTGGGAGTTTTATGAACCGCAGGGGCCGGAGGATATGATATACCGGTTCGGAGCTGCCTATGGACAGGAAATCAGAAGATACGGGGAGCAGATCCGCAGAGGGAGCAGACAGCCGGGTGAAAGCAGGAGAAGCAAAGGGTATTTCTCCTGTAAGCTTCTGGATACCTGGCCGAAGGTATACTGTGCATCCATTGATTTCTTCCAGGAAGGATATATTCCTTATTACTCCCTGGTCAGGCTTTTTCAGCCCGTACTTCTCAGCTTTGAAAAAGGAGAGAGTATCCGCCTCTGGCTGGTAAACGATTCGGACAGGGATGTGGAAGGAACGGTCACGGTTTCTATTTATCATTTAGGGGAAGAAAGAAATCTCCGGGAAAACCAGGTGGATGTTCGTATCGGGCAGGGCGGGTCGGATATGGTCTTTGATTTGGCGGAATACCAGTTTTTCCCGAAGGACTGTTTATTATACGTAAAATTTGTGGAAAAAAATGGTGATGTATGCTGTTCTGGTGTAGACTATGTAGATATAGAAAGACATCTGCGCTACAAGGAAGCAAACCTTGATGTCAGGCTGGATGGAAATTATCTGGTGCTGAAGACAGATGCGTTTATACGCTGCGTGGAGATCAAAGGACAGAGCGGAGAAGAAGAATTCGGCTGGCTTTTTTCGGATAATTATTTTGATTTGATGCCCGGAGAAGAAAAGAGAGTAAAGATTCTTGGAAATAAGGACAGCGGACAGCTGCGGATAAAAGGACATTATCTGCAGGATGAAAAGGTACTGTCATTTGCACGCAAAGGACTTTGACAGCGGGAGGAAAGAGATGGACGATAAGCAGAATAAGGCTCCATGGTATAAACGTACCTTTTTATGGGGGCAGACCAATTTGACGGAGGATGATCCTGAAAAATGTGATTTGGATTTCTGGATTGATTATTGGAAAAAAACAGGGGTGGAAGGGGTCATTATTAATTGCGGCGGAATCGTAAGCTATTATAAGAGCAGGTTCACGGCGCAGTATAAGGCAAAATATCTGGGAGATAAGGACTATTTCGGTCTCTGGAAGGATGCGGCCAGACAGGCAGGGCTTGCTGTGGTGGCGCGCATGGATATTAACGCCACAACGGAGACACTGTATTCTTCAAACCCGGAATGGTACTGCAGGGATAAAGAAGGAAATCCGTATCTGTCTCAGGGAAGATATGTTGCCTGTGTGAACGGCGGCTACTATCAGGAATTCCTCCCTCAGGTTTTTCAGGAGATCATTGAGAACTATCATCCTGACGGTTTTGCAGACAACAGCTGGGCGGGGATGAAGCGGACAGATATCTGTTATTGTGAAAACTGCCGGAAAAAGTTCCGGGAAGAGTACCGGATGGAGCTGCCGGAAAAAGAAGACTGGGAAGATCCGGTTTACCGGAAGTGGGTACGCTGGAACTATCAGCTGAGGATCCGGAACTGGCATTTCTTTAATAAAGTTACAAGAAAAGCAGGAGGAGAAGACTGCCGGTGGTTTGGGATGCTGACGGCTGACCCGTTTGATACAGGTGAACGTTTTTATGATATCAAAGCGTTGGTAAAGGATTCGGATTTCGTTTTCAGTGATCAGCAGAGCAGAGATCCCATTGACGGATTTGAACAGAATTCAGTGAACGGAAATCTTCTGCGTCTGGCTTCTTCAGAAAATATACTTGTTGCGGAAAGCATGGCGCATTATTATAAAGGCCTGCGTACCTTCCGGCTGAGTGCGGCGCCAAGACAGGAAGTGCGCAACTGGATGCTCACCGGTATAAGCGGAGGTATCATGCCCTGGTATCATTTTGTGGGCGGAGGTACACAGGATCGGAGAAAGTTCCGGATTTCCGATGATTTGTTCCGGTGGTTTAAAAAGCAGGAGCCGTATCTTCATGACAGGGTAAACTGTGCCTGTGTAGGACTTGTATGGAATCAGGAAAGCGCGGTCTATTATGGCAGAGGGCATGGAAAAGAGGTCTGCGGCTATCCGTTTGCCGGATTTGCACGGTCACTTTCAAAAGCGGGGATTCCTTTCGTGCCGGTTCATGCGGATGATATAGAAAAATATGGAAATCGGCTGGAAACCATTATTCTGCCGAACGTGGCTGTTTTGTCACGGGAGCAGGAAGAGCAGGTTATCCGGTTCCTTCAGTCCGGTAAAGGCCTTGTCATGACCGGTATGACCGGACGGATGGATGAAGAAGGAGAAGAAAGAGCCCAGGAGGAGTGTTTGCTCTGGAAATTTCTCGGACTCAGGAAAAGCGGCTCTGTTACAGGGGTATGTGGTGACAGCAAAGATGACTGGATGAATCATGAGACTCATAATTATCTGAAGGGCAACGATACGTTCAATCCTCTTCTGGAAGGTCTGGAGGATACTTCAATTCTGCCTTTTGGAGGATCCGTAGTGGAGACAGCAAGCAGCGGGCCGCTGGAAGCTATTTTCCATTTGATTCCGGCATTCCCTATTTATCCCCCGGAGTTTTCCTGGATACGGGAAGAGAGGGAAGACCTGGGAACTATTTTTGCGGGGGAACTGGAAAACGGGGCCAGGGTGGTATATATGCCGGCGGATGTGGATCGCTGCTATGCCCGTTTTTATCTTCCGGATATGGGGAAGCTGCTGGAAAATGCGGTGCGCTATACGGCAAAGAACCGATTCCCGGTAAGTGCTGAAGGAAAAGGGCATATTCAGTGCGATGCGTATGTTCAGGGGAAAAAGTTAATTCTCCATCTGGTGAATCTGTGCGGCTGCGATGGTCCGGTGGGAAGTGTAACAGATAATCTGCCTACAGGGCCTGTCATAATAAAAATTACATCATATCCGATGGAGGAGGAAGCTGTTTCGCTGATATCCGGAAAGAAGCTTCCCATATACCAGGAAGGAGAATGGAAATGTATCAGGCTGGAACAATTAGAAGAGCAGGAGATGATTCTGGCATCTATGAAGTAGAGGCTATGCGCCGGGATGCGGAAACTGTTATTCAGAAAACAATTGAAGATGTGCTGCCGATGAAGGCAGTGCGGGAGGTTTTGGAGGAGATTGCCTTAACCAAACCTGTTTATGTCATTGCGATAGGGAAGGCGGCATGGGGAATGGCGGATGAAGCCGCCCGGCTGCTGGGCTCCCGCATTGTGGAAGGTATTGTGGTTACCAAATACGGGCATTCGAAGGGGAATATTGAGGGATTTCAGATTATGGAAACGGCTCATCCGTTCCCGGATGATAATTCGATGCTCGCAGCCGGAAAAGTGCTTGAACTGGCGGATCGGGTGACCGAAAACGAAGAGGTTCTCCTGCTTTTGTCGGGAGGAGGCTCCGCCTTAGTGGAGATGCCGGCTGCCGGCCTTACTCTTCCGGAGGTGACGCGGGTGACGGAAATCCTGCTGAAATGCGGAGCCAATATTGTGGAAATCAATACGGTACGCAAGCATCTTTCCGCGATTAAGGGCGGAAAACTGGCAAAACATCTTCAGCCAGCCACAGGATATGCCATTATTCTTTCGGATGTGGTGGGAAACCATCCTGAAATGATTGCATCAGGAATGACGTATCCGGATGCAACCGATGCGCCGGAAGTGATGGAGGTTATTGAAAAGTATCATTTGGATGTGGGAGATAAGGTAATCCGCGTCCTGGAAAAGTCGGAGGAAACTCTGGTTTCCAATATCACGAATATTGTGAAAGGAAATGTAGAGGAACTATGCAGCTCTGCGGCGGAGCATGTCAGGGAACTGGGATATAAGCCGTATATATTCTCTACAAATGCGGATTGTGAAGCAAAGAGCCTGGGGCAGTGGTTTGCACGGACGGCAAAGGCGATCCGAGAGGATAATCCCTGGAAGCTTGAGCTGCCATGTGCAGTGATTGTAGGAGGGGAAACCGTAGTTAAGGTGACCGGAAACGGGCTGGGAGGGAGAAATCAGGAAATCGCCCTCCAGGCGGCGGATGGGATACAGGGGATGGAGAAGACGGTTCTGTTTTCCCTGGCTTCCGATGGTACGGACGGCCCTACGGATGCTGCCGGAGGAATCGTGGACGGCTATACCGTAAAAGCGCTTGAGGATAAGGGGATGAATATCAGGGAGTACCTGGAAGACAATGACGCATACTGCGCCCTGCAGGAGGTTAACGGTCTGATAATGACGGGACCTACGGGAACCAATGTAAATGATGTTACAGTATTATTAATCAAATAGGGCATGGAAACCTCTGATAAGAAGTCAGAGGTTTTTCTTTTGTCTGCCGATTTATTCTTTGTATCTGCAATACAAAAAAGGAAGGGAAATTTGTAACATGGTCTGTTTGCTCAAAAGGGTTAATTTTGTATAGTTAAGTCAAGGTTAATCATACTGTAGGGAAGCCGCAGGGATAACCAGGTATTTTAGATACTCTATACAGAATAAACAGGTGAAGGAGAGCGGAGATTATGAAAGCAGTAGTTATCGGAGGATGCGGACACATCGGAACATATTTGGTTCCCAGGCTTGTAAAAGCGGGTTATCAGGTGGTAAGTGTGACAAGAGGACAGAGTAAGCCTTATTTGCCCAGCCACGCATGGGATGAAGTGGAAAATGTCATCCTTGACAGAGAAGAGGAAGAGAAAGACGGTACGTTCGGCAAAAAGATTGCTGCAATGAATGCGGATGTGGTAATCGATCTGATTACTTTTAAGGCGGAAAGCACCTATCAGATGGTGGAAGCCCTGAAGGGAACCAATCTTTCTCATTATTTATTCTGTGCATCCATTTGGGCGCACGGACATGCGACAATCGTTCCTGCTCCGGAGGATCTTCCCAGACATCCGCTGGAAGATTACGGAATCAACAAAGCAAAGAGTGAAGCCTATCTTCATGAGCAATACAGAAAAGACGGTTTTCCGGAAACAGTTGTAATGCCCGGCCATATTACCGGACCCGGCTGGAACTGCATTAACCCTACCGGAAATCTGGATCCTCTTGTTTTCCAGAAGATCGGCAGAGGAGAAGGCATTGTCCTTCCCAATATGGGAATGGAAACCGTACATCATGTTCATGCCGATGACGTGGCACAGGTGTTTATGAATGCAATCTGCTACAGAGGCCAGGCTCTTGGCGAAAGCTTCCATGCGGTTGCGCCTCATGCCATGACGCTGCTTGGATTTGCGGAAGCTATGTATGCATGGTTTGGAAAACAGCCCGATATCTCATTCCTTCCCTGGAAAGAATGGTGTGAACATACGGCTGTTGACAGCTTTATCAACAGTACATGGTCTCATGTAACACACAGCGATAATTATAGTATTGAAAAAGGCAAGAGACTGATAAACTATAATCCCCGTTATACCATCCTTCAGGCAGTGGAGGAAAGTGTAAACAGCATGCTGGAACGCGGGGTTATTACCGTATAGTTATAAGACATAGTCAGGGAAACCCTGCTGAGGCAGGGGATCCCTTTTGAAAAGGAGCAGAGAGCATGAAATATTGTAAACTGGGAAAAACGGATATTTCCATATCCAGAGTGACTCATGGATGTATGGAGCTGGGAGGCGGACGGTGGAAAACTTTGGATAAGGAGTCCAACAGCGCCCTTTTAAAAACCGCTTTGGAAAATGGAATCACTACATTTGATACGGCGGAAGGCTACGGAGCCGGCGCTTCAGAGCTGATTGTGGGAGAAGCATTGAAGGACAGAAGAAAAGACTGTGTGATAGCGACCAAGGTGCTTCCTGATAATCTGAGGGCTGCTGATGTGAGAAAAGCGGCGGAAGGAAGCCTGAAGAGACTGCAGACGGATTATATTGATTTGCTGTATGTTCATTGGCCCAATGCCGGGATACCCATTTCGGAAACCCTCGGTGAATTTATTAAATTAAAAGAAGAAGGTAAGATACGGGCAATCGGCGTTTCTAATTTCAGCCTGGAGCAATTGAAGGAAGCGATGGAAATAACCCACATAGACGCCCTTCAGCCGGAATATAACCTTCTCCAGAGAAAGATTGAGGATGGACTGCTTTCCTATTGTGCAGATAATCAAATCAGTGTTCTCAGCTATAATTCTATTGCGAAGGGAATCCTTTCCGGAGTATTCCATTTTAATGGGGTGAAACTGGATGCAGAGGATTTCAGAAATGAAAAACCTTTATTTTTCCCTGAGAACCTGGAAACGGAGAAACCGCTGATGAACAGCCTGAAGGCGGTTGCCCAGGCGCATAACGGCACGATTTCCCAGATAGCGGCAGCCTGGGTGCTTGCACAGAGAGGTATGAGCTCCGCAATCATAGGAACACAGAACCCCCGTCATTTTGTGGAAAATATCCACAGCGTTGATATAGAGCTGACACAGGAAGAAATAGATGTACTGGATAAAACCAGCAGTGAAGTAATCGGTAAACTTATCGGTGTGTGAGGAAAAATGGAAACTGGAATTGTAATGGATATTGACCATTTTGCTGTTCATGACGGCCCCGGGATCAGAACCTGTCTGTTCCTGAAGGGCTGCCCGCTTACATGTCTCTGGTGCCATTCGCCGGAATCCCAGCTGAGAGAGCCTCAGATTCTGTTTGCACAAAACAGGTGCGTGAAATGCGGGCTGTGTGCAGCTGCCTGCGAGAATTACGGACAGATTCTGGATGAGGAAGGAAACCGGGAATACCGGAGGGAAAACTGCCGTGAGTGCAGGCGTTGTGTGGAAAGCTGTCCGACGGGTGCGCTGTTTGTTTCCGGAACGCAGATGAGCGTAACAGAAGCGGCGGCAGAACTGATTCAGGATAAGCTCTTTTATAAGAACAGCGGCGGCGGTGTGACAATAAGCGGCGGAGAATGTTTGCTTCAGCCGGTCTTTACAAAGCAGCTGCTGATGCGCATGAAGGCAGAAGGCATCCATACAATTGTAGAAACCTCCGGCTGCGGCAAAAAGGAAGACCTGCTGGCCCTGGCTGATTATACGGATACCTTTTATTATGATTTTAAACTGGCGGATCCTGCGATGTTTGAGAAGTATACAGGAGGAAACCTGAATACGGTCAGGGAAAATCTGGAGGCGCTGAGAGAAAAAACGGACAGGATTGTACTGCGTATTCCGTTGATTCCCTATATAACAGACACCATGGAAAATGTAAAAGAAGCTTATAAAACGGCTCAGAGACTGGAAATCAGGCAGATACACCTGCTTCCCTATAACCAAAGCGCCGGAGCCAAATATGAATGGTGCGGCAGAAATTATGAGCTTGGGGATAAGGGAAGAAATACGGCATGGGCGGAAGAGCTTTGCAAAGCTGCGCCGCGGGAAATAGAAGCAACAATCATGAAATGATTTCATTTGGCACAGTAAGGAAGGAAATGGGAATGAAAACTTTTGATATCGAACAGTATTCTCGCAGAATCGTTGAAAGCAAGCCCTCACAGAGAGTTTCCTGGCTGATTGATGCGACAAGGGAAAATATGCTTGTTAAAAATGAAAAAGCACCGGATCCGCCGTCTGTCTTGAATGAAAAAACGGGAAAGCTTCCTGTAATCATAAGAAAAGCGATGGCAGAACGCGCGAAATTATCCTGTGCGCCGGTGGGCATCTGGGATAAACAGGTCTTTGCGGGATGCTTTACGCTGCGTGAGGAAAGAATTGTCAATACATATGCCCTTCCTGAATTCGCGTATCCTGAGGAACAAAAGGAAGGAGAAAAATATGGTTTTGGTATTTACTCCATGTTCGGCCATATTTCACCTGATTATAAAAGGCTGCTGAAGCTGGGGACTGACGGAATAAGAAAAATGGCAGCAGAACAGCTGAAGACGGCAGAGGATGAAACCGCACGGGCTTTTTTACAGGCTGTGCTGATTTCGCTGGAAGGTCTGGAGATTTATGCTTCCCGTCATGTGGATATGCTGCTTGCCAAAAGTGAGGCGGAGGAGGATCCCGTGCGCAGACAGGAACTGCTGAGGACTGCGGCTGCGCTTGGCAGAGTGCCCAGATATCCTGCCTCTTCTTTCTTTGAAGCGTGCCAGTCGGCCTGGCTTCTGCATTTGGCGCTGCAGCTGACGGACAATTACCTGGCGCTGGGACGTCCGGATCAGTATCTGTATCCCTATCTGGAAAAGGATTTGAAAGAAAACAGGATCACGGTGGAGGAAGCCCAGGAATTAACCGATTTGTATATGCTGAAATTCAATGAGCGTTCCCAGGACAATGAAGTGGCTGCAGAAATGATGGATCTTGAAATGGAACAGCAGAAGCAGGAGAAGAAATGGGAAGAACGTAAGCTCTATGACATCGGACAGCAGAGATACAACGTAAGGGATACCATTGACGCCATCAATCACTGGAACCAGAACGTGATGATTGGGGGATGCATCCCGGAAACAGGGGAAGATGCCACCAATCTGATGACGGTGATGATGCTGGAATCCTTCCGGCGTATGAGAATGACAAATCCTGTTTTATCGGTCAGACTGAGCGGGCAGACACCGGATTATCTGAAACGCCAGACGGCCATTACCCTGAAAACCGGAGGCGGGCTTCCTGCCTTATATAATGATGAAACCGTTATAAAAGGATATCAGAAGTTTGGAGTGGATCTGGAGGATGCAAGAGATTACGCGAATAATGGCTGCTGGGAATGTATCCTGCCGGGGAAAACGGATTTTTATTTCATAAAGCTTAATGCTCTGAAATGTATGGAATGGGCTCTGAATCACGGAAGGTGTCATATTGACGGAAAACAGGAAGTGCCGGATCAGGGAGATGTCTCAGAAATAACGGATTTTGAGGCTCTGTATAAGAGAGTGCTGGATAACTTTAAAATCGTTATGGAAGGGGCGGCGGCCCATATGGTGGAGACACAGCATCTTCGTTCTATTGTAGCGCCTGTCCCGCTTCTTTCCGCTTTTCTGGAGGGGCCTGTGGAGAAAGGAAAGGACATGACGCAGATGGGCGCCCGGTTTATCCTGGGAGGAACCATTGCCGAAGGTATCAGCCATGTCATCGATTCTCTGTGTGCAATCCGCAGAGTGGTTTTCCAGGAAAAATATTGCACGATGACGGAACTGGCCGATGCCATCGATCATAATTTCGAAGGAAATGAAAAACTCAGGAATAAGCTGGATTCCTGTCCGAAATATGGGGCCAATGAAGAGGAAGCGGATGAAATAGGGGTTCGTCTCACCCATGACTATGCGGAGCTGATGATGGAAATCGACGGGAAATACCCGGAAATGAAATTTATGCCGGGCATAGGAACGTTTTCCTGGTATATAGCAGTCGGCAACGGGACGGGAGCCAGTGCGGACGGACGGCTTGCTGCGGAACCTGTCGCAAGTAATTTCTCTCCTTCCAAAGGGGCAATGACAAAAGGCATTACGGGAGCGCTTCTGTCCTTCTCGAAAATGAATCTGGATGTTATGCCGCTGGGCTCGCCGTTGGATCTGGGAATGGCAGGGCAATATGTGCAGGGAGAAGAAGGAACAAAGCGGCTGGTCGGCCTGATGGATACTTTCACGCAGCTGGGAGGCAATCTGCTGACAATCAGCGTGGCGGACAGCGAGACTCTGCGGGATGCGCAGAAGCATCCGGAAAATTACAAAGATCTGCGGGTCCGTATGGGCGGATGGTCGGCTTACTTCACCATGCTCAGCAAAGAACAGCAGGAGCATCATATTAAAAAGAGTGAATCCGGATTTTTCTGACAGACAGGAAAAGGTGCCGGTATCAGTAAAGGGGGAAGCGTATGAAGAAATGTATGAATAACAGCGACGATTTTGTGGATGAGAGTCTGAAGGGAATATATAAAGCTTATCCGTCCTTTTATGAAGCCGGATGTGATGATATCAGGGCTTTTGTGCATCCGGGAAAGGCTAAGGGCAAGGTAAGCATTGTGACAGGCGGCGGCTACGGCCATATTCCCGTATTCCTGGGTTATGTGGGAGAAGGACTCTGCGATGGGGCTGCGGTAGGCAATGTTTTTACGTCTCCTTCCAGTGAGGCTATTTTAAATACAACCAGGGCGGTTGAAAACGAAAACGGGGTTCTTTATCTTTTCGGTAACTATTTCGGCGACGGGATGAATTTCGAAATGGCGGCGGAAATGGCGGCGCTGGAAGGTATCCGTACGGAAACCGTTAAGGTATCGGATGATGTTGCGAGCGCGCCCAGAAAAGAGTATATCCAGCGAAGAGGGATTGCCGGAATCTGTCTTGTATATAAAGTCGCCGGAGCGTGTGCCGAAAGCGGAGCCAGTCTGGAGGAAGTGACACGGATAGCGCGGAAAGCAGTGGATAATACAGCAAGCTACGGCGTTGCTTTTTCTTCCTGCACACTGCCGGGAGCGGAACGGCCTATTTTTGAAATAAACGAGCAGGACATGGAAATCGGCATGGGAATTCATGGGGAGCCGGGGATAAAACGGGTCAGAATGATGAACAGCCGTGATTTGGCACGGGAATTATGCCCTGCTGTTTTAAAAGATCTTTCCATTGCGGAAGGGGAACGGGTCGCTGTTCTGGTGAACGGACTGGGTATGACAAGCCGTGAAGAATTATTCATTTTTTATAAGGATGTGGCTGAATATCTGGAAGAAAAAGGGATTGCTGTAGGAAAAACGATGGTAGGCGAATTCGCCACTTCTCTGGAAATGGCAGGGTTGTCTTTATCGATTATGCGGCTGGATGAGGAAATGGAAACCTATTTAAAAGCGCAGGAATATACGCCTTTTATTCGTTATTAAATCATTTGCAGGATTAACAGATGTGCACAACGGGCATAGATAGGAGCAGCTATGAAATATTGCAGATTGGGAAGAACCGGCCTTTATGTCAGTAAGCTTTGTCTTGGCACCGCAAATTTCGGAACGGGAAAATCCTCGGGAAAAGGGGATTGGGGTGTTGTAGATGAAAAAGGGGCGTTCCGGATTATGGATTATGCTCTGGATTGCGGAATTAATTTTTTCGATACGGCAAATGTGTATGGAGGGATTGAAACAAGAGGGCTGACAGAGACCATCATAGGCAATTGGTTCAAACAGGGCAATGGCAGGAGAGAAAAAGTAGTCCTTGGAACTAAGGTGGGAAGAGTCTTTGAAAAAAGCGATCTGGATGGCCCCAATAATGTGGAAGGGCTGTCTTTATATAAAATAAGAAGACATGTGGAAGCATCCCTTACCAGACTGCAGACCGATCACCTGGAGCTGATTCAGATGCATAAAGCGGATCCTCTTACAGGCTGGGATGAAATCTGGGAAGCCTTTGAGGGGCTGGTGAGAAGCGGAAAGGCAGACTACGTAGGCTCCAGCAATCATGATGCATGGCAGATTATGAAAGCGCAGGAAGCGGCGCGCCGGAGAGGATTTATGGGACTGGTCAATGAGCAGCATTTGTATACGCCGCTGGCTAGGACACCGGAGCTGGAGCTTCTGCCGATGGTAAAGGATCAGGGTATCGGTATTACTATTTTCAGCCCGTTATTCCGGGGACTTTTGGGAATTGATGCCTTTCATCCTGAAAAAAGGCCGATGAATGCGGAAAGCAGGAAGCTGTTTGAAAAGTATAGAGATCAGGCGGAACAGTATTCCAAACTCTGCAGAGAGCTGGGAGAGACGGAAGCCAATGTGACATTTGCCTGGGAGCTCAGCAGGCCTGAGATAACGAGTGTAATCGTAGCGCCGACCTGCATTGAGGATTTGAGCAGTGTGCTGAAGAGCGTGGATATTGTCCTTCAGGAGGATGTGCTGAGAAAGATTGATTCCATCTTCCCGCCTACTGTGGAGGCTTCTCCTTACATATAGACCCAAACAGCTGAATCACAAAAACGATGGGAGGAGAACGGACATGGGAATTATAAAGTTTACAGAAAAAGCAAATGCCTGCTTCTATCAGACTGCGGAACTGGAGAAGATTGCAGGAGGGTACTATTTCACGGAAGGACCGGTATGGGACAGTATTGAAAAATGTCTTTATTTTACAAACTTCCAGGATAATACCATTTACCGCTTTAAGGAAAGGGAAGGGACATCTCTCTACAGAAAGGAAAGCGGACGCGCCGTGGGACTGAGTCTGGCGGCAGACGGCAGAATAGTAAGCGCTGAAACCAGTTCCCATGCCGTAACCTTTGCGGGAGAGACAAAAAGTGAAGTGATAGCCGGAACGTATCAGGGAAAAATTCTCAACAGCCCCAATGATGTTGTGGTGAAAAAGGATGGCGCCGTATATTTTACGGATCCTTATTCAGTGGCTATGGGCGGTGAACGGGAATTGGATTTTAATGGGGTGTTCTGTGTGCCTGTAACAGATGGGAAACCGGACGGAAGCAGAATATGCCTGATTGATGATCGTATGGAAAGACCGAACGGAATTGCCTTTTCTCCGGATGAAAAAATATTGTATGTGAATGATACCAATAAACAGTATATCAGGGCTTACCAGATGCGCAGCGCGGAAGAGGCTTCTTTGATAGGCACCTTTGCAGAACTGGATGAAGCATATGGAGCCGGGTGTGCAGACGGTATGAAGGTAGATGAGGAAGGAAATGTGTATCTTACCGGGCCGGGAGGCATTTGGGTGATTGACAGCAGCGGGACGCCTGCCGCAATACTGGAATGTCCGGAAAATGCGGGCAACCTGTGTTTTGGCGGGGAGGACAACTGCTTCCTGTATATAACGGCAAGCACCAGTGTGTACCGGATACCGGTAAAAATCCCGGGCATTGTGCCCCGCCGTGTATAGGGACCAAATGATGCAGAGAGCCGGACAGAAGGAGTAAATATGGGAATAGGAATAGAAAAAGTTAAAAAAGCTCTTTACACTATTTGCGATGTTCTGCAGGAAGAAAAAGAAGAACTGACGGAGATAGACAGCAGACTAGGTGACGGAGACATGGGGATTTCCATGGATAAAGGTGCGGCGGCAGTCAGAGAGGTGCTGGATGCTTATCAGGGGACGGATATTTCAAAACTGCTTTCGTCCTGCGGGGCTGCATTCAACAGGGCCGCGCCTTCCACGTTAGGTACGCTGTTAAGCTTCAGCATGCTGGCTGTGGCAAAGGAAGCGGGAAAGAAACCGGAGCTTGAGGAAGCGGATCTTGTCCGTTTTCCTGCTATTATTGCAGATACCATAGCCGCCAGGGGGAAAGCGAAGGTGGGGGATAAAACCATACTGGATGCTTTGGTTCCCTTTGCGGATACGCTTGAGAAGCTGTCGGCGGATAACGTATCCTTTGCGCAGGCATGGAGAGAAGCGGCAGCAGCGGCAGAAAAGGGCATGGAAGGCACAAAGGGAATGACAGCGAAGACCGGAAGAGCAAAATGGCTTGACGGAAGAAATAAAGAATATCCGGACGGCGGCGCTGTATTATGCGTTAAGGTGGTACAGCGTCTGGCGGAACCGGAATGCGGCGAGGTGCAGGGAGAATGATAAAGGAAAGCAGCAGCGGAAGCATCCGTACATTGATTTTATCGAACGAAAAATTATCTGTTAAGATACTTGCCGGCAAAGGCGGGGATATTAACCAGATTACCTATCTTCCTGAACAGACAGAGCTTCTTCATACGGAGGATGAGAATTTTGCCCGTTATGATAATCGGGATCTGCTAACAAACCCCTTATCCCGTTATTCGGAGGACAGTACGGGAGGATGGCAGGATGTGGTGCCCGGATACGGCAGGTACGGCAGTCTTGTTTTTCAGGAATTTCCCGTGGGAACAGCTGCGACACTGCCCTGGGATTATCAGACGCAGACAGCTGCCGGCGGAGATACCCGGAAGGAAGAGGAAGTGAATCTGTCCGTGCAGCTGCCGGAATTTCCTCTGTTCATGAAAAAACAGATCCGACTGGAAGATGAGACACTTATTGTAACGGAAACGATACGGAATGAAGGCGGTGAACCGGCTGATTTTACGTGGACACAGCACTCGGCATTCGGCGGAAGCTTCCTGGATGAACAGGTTGAAATCTCCTATCCGGGTGAGGAAATTTTTCTTTCCTCACTATATGCCGGCCAGGGAGGAAAAAAGGAAGAGTACCTCAAAAATATCTGCAGTGTGCCGATGCCGGACGGGACGATATGGAATTTGAAGAATATGAGAGAACCGGGACAGGACGGACATCTGATCTTCACAATGAAGGCGGAGACAGGGGATTTCTCTCTGTATCATAAAGCCAGAAAGTTCGGATTCCGGGTGACCTGGGATAAACAGGTATTCCCTTATATCAGATGCTGGTATCAGAATACGGAGGATGGATATTCCTTCGCCATAGAGCCCTGTAATTACGCTTACAGTTCTTTTGCGGATACGGACAAAGAAAATATGTATCTGCATCTGGATGCCGGCGAAGAAATGAGTACGGAGATCCGATTGTCGATCATACATGAAAATAAAGGATAAGGTTGACGGAAGCACTTATATTTTTTGACTGGAGTGCATCTTTAATCGCTTGTGCGCCATACGCGCAGACGGGAGCAGCAATGGAAAAACTTAAATTTTTTAGTAATGGCGAATACAGAGAATCACAGACGACGGTTTATTATGAGCTTCATAACCCAAGCACGGGAGAAGTGACAGGGATGGCGCCCAGATGTACCGAAGCGGAGGTTAAGGAAGCCGTGGAAGCGGCGAAAGCGGCGTACCCGTCCTGGAGTGCGACACCGGTAGCGAAAAGGACACAGATTTTATACAGAGTCCGGGAACTGCTGATGGAGCACATGGAAGAACTGACCATGCTTGTAGCCAGGGAAAATGGAAAGACCTGGTCGGAAGCCGAAGGAGATGTGCTGAAGGCCAAGGAAGGGACCGAACTCGCCACCCAGGCACCATCCTTGATGATGGGAGACAGCCTGATGGATGCTTCCAGCGGCTTTGATACGGTTCAATACAGAGAGCCTATGGGTGTTTTCGCGGGAATTGTCCCTGTTAATTTCCCGGCAATGATTCCGTTTGGCTGGATGACGCCGGTATGTCTCGCCTGCGGCAACACCATGGTTTTGAAGGCAGCCAGCCTTACGCCTATGACAGCCCTGCGCATCGCAGGACTTTATAAAGAGGCGGGCCTGCCGGACGGGGTATTGAATGTAGTGACCTGTTCCAGGGAAGAGACAAAGGTTTTATTGGAACATCCGGATATTAAAGGAATTACATTTGTTGGTTCCACGGCAGTCGGAAAGTATATTTATGAAACGGCGGCAGGAAACGGAAAGAGAGTACAGGCTCTCTGCCAGGCTAAAAACCATGCTTTGATTATGAAAGATGTCCCCCTTGAGAGAACCGTGGCTGGTGTGATAAATTCCGCTTTTGGCTGTGCCGGACAGCGCTGCATGGCTTTGAGCTGCTGTGTGGTGGAAGAGGATATTGCAGATGCCTTTGTGGAAGAGCTTATCCGGCAGGCTAAAGAAATCAAAATAGGACCTGCATGGGAAAAAACCAGCAAACTGGGGCCTATTACCTATGAAGCGCATTATAAGGAAATACTGGCGGATATTGAAAAAGGGATAAAGGAAGGCGCAAGCCTTGTTTTAGACGGCCGGGACTGTGTGGTTAAAGGCTATGAAAACGGTTATTTTATAGGACCTACTGTTTTTGATCACGTATCGGAAGATATGAGCATCGGCAGGGAAGAAATTTTCGGGCCGGTTCTGTGTGTGAAAAGAGTTAAAAACTTTGAAGAAGGCCTCAGCCTGATGAATGGCAACCCTTATGCCAATGGTTCCGTAATTTTCACGCAGAGCGGATATTATGCAAGGGAATTTGTAAGGCATACGGACGGCGGAATGGTAGGAGTCAATGTGGGAATTCCTGTTCCCATCGGATTTGTGCCTTTTGCAGGACATAAAAATTCTTTCTTTGGGGATCTGCATTGCCTGGGCAAGGATGCATACCGCTTCTTTACGGAAAGCAAATGTGTAACAACCAGATGGTTTGATGAGGAAGAAAAGAAAAATAAAGAGGTTTCGACTTGGGACGGAACCATTTAACAGGAGGAAAAAAATGAAAATAGTATTATTAGAATCTTTGGGGATTGCTGAAAAAGAATTGGATCAGTTCGCGCAGAAGCTGAAAGCGGAAGGCCATGAGTTCTGCGCCTATGAAAAAAATACGGATGAAGATGTCCAGATAGAGAGAGCGAAGGACGCCGATGTCATCATGATCGCCAACATGCCTCTTAGCGGGAAGGTTATCCGCAGCTGCCCTTCCCTGAAATATATCGATGTGGCGTTTACCGGTGTGGATCATGTGGATTTGGAAGCAGCCAAAGAAAGAAAGGTTGCGGTCAGCAATGCATCCGGATATTCCAATGAATCGGTTGCGGAACTGTCTCTGTGCATGATGCTGTCCTTGCTGCGGAATGTAAAGCAGGTGGAAGATCGCTGCCGTAATGAAGGAACGAAAGACGGCCTGGTAGGAAGAGAACTGAAAGGAAAAACAGTAGGAATTGTAGGACTGGGAGCTATCGGTAAAAGAGTGGCGCAGCTGGTTAAGGCATTTGGCTGTGAGGTACTTGCCTACAGCAGGCATCCCAAGGAAGAAAATAAGGATTTGGCATCCTATGTGTCTTTGGACGAGCTGCTTCAGAAATCGGATATCGTAACTCTTCATTGTCCTCTGACTGATGAAACCAGGCATATGATTGATAAAGAGAAAATCGGCATGATGAAGCAGGGTGCGATTTTAATTAATGCGGCCAGAGGGCCGGTGGTGGATTATGAAGCCCTTGCGGCAGCATTGGAAGAGGGTAAGGTCGGAGGAGCCGGAATTGATGTGTTTGAAGGAGAGCCCCCGATTAAGAAAGACCATCCTATGCTGAAGACACCAAATACTATTGCAACGCCTCATATTGCATTTGCTTCTGCGGAATCTATGACCTTGAGGGCCGGAATTGTTTTTGATAATCTGGAGAAATGGGTGGCTGGGAAGCAGCAGAATGTGATTTTATAAAAGAGAGAAGATATTGGATAGGAAAAGAGAAGGTACAGCCAAATCATGAAATATATGATATGGCTGTCCTTTTTTTGCGTATAAAGATTGCTTATACAGCGTGATATCTGCTGCCGGGGGATATATTTCATATCCCTCCGGGGAATCCGGATCGCTTTATATCACAAGCCGCACCCACAGCACATCCTCCCGCATCCCCGCAGCAATCTCCCCTCCAAGCTTCTCCGTCAGCACCTTAACAACAGCAAGCCCCAGCCCCGTACTTTCCCCATGACGGGATGGATCCCCCGTATAAAACCGGTCAAATATCCGCGCAGTATCGATTTTTGTACCGGCAGGCACTGTATTTTCCATACAAAAAACAACCTTTCCGTTTCCCTCCTCAGAAAGGCTGATCATAATATCCCCCGCACAATAACGCACAGCATTGGACAGCAGATTCTGAAGGATACGTTCCATCATAATCCGATCGGTATCAAGAAAGACCGAACAGTCAGGCAGCCGGATATCCGGAATGATATTCCTGCTTTCCAGCAGAGGTGCATTTTCCGTCAGAAAATCCAATATCAGATTGGAAAAATTGATCCTTTCCTTTACCGGTGCAGCCTGTTCCGAATCGATAAGGGACAAATCATAAAAAGTCTCCATTAAGTCCTTCATTCTTTCCGCCTTGCGGAGAGCCGTCTCCACCCGCCGGTTTTGCTCCTGTGTCAAATCCGATTTCCGGACCAGCTGAAGATGCCCCATGAGGACGGTCAGGGGAGTCCGGAGATCGTGGGAAATATTGGCGATGGATTCTTTCAGGCGCTGTTCGTGCTGTACGGCACGGGCTACCGTATAACGCTGTTTGGCGTAATGCTTATTGATAGCTCCGGCAAGTTCTTCCAAATCCCTGTCAACCAGAGACATATCCAGCATTTTTTCCGACGCTCCGTCAGCCAAATCGTTTATCTGCCCGGTAAGGTATCTTATTTGTTTTTTCATCCTGATATATTTTACAGTCAGGATTATCAACAGCAGAGCGGAAAGACCAATAATAATACGGATATCAATCACCTCTTTTCCGATAAACCTCTGAATCCCATATCTATTTCAAATCACATTTACGGAACATATGCCAGGACAGGAAGAGCATCCCGCCCGCCCACACGGCAGCCGACAGCAGGCAGGACGGAAGGAACAGGGCCTGTGTGCTGACCGCTTTACGTATCTGATAGGCGGGCAAGAAGGAAACAGGAAAACCCAGCTTCATTCCATATCCCAGATACAGACTGAGAAGAAAGGACAGCCCTGCCGTAAAAGCAACGGCTTTACCGCTGTTCCTGAGCCAGAAACAGCAGAAAAAGGCAGGCAGGAATACCGCGCTGTTCAGGAGAAAGGAATAAAGGACTGCCTTTATTACAAGGAAAAGAAATGACCCGGCGCCGCCAAGCCCGAAGCGAAAAGCCTGCCGGATACATCCTGCAAAAGGGTATAGGATGATCATGAAATTAAAGGCAAGCAGATAGGAAATCACTTTGCCCGCAAAGATCGTTCCTCTTCCATGGCCGGAGCAAACCTCCTGGCTGATAGTCCTGTGGGAAAATTCCTGGCCGAGCAGCAGGGCAAGAAGGCTGGAAACGATAATATGAAGAAAAGTGGAGTCATATACCATCCCAATGAAAATATCCGAAAGGGATGCGGCAATGCCTCCGCTTGCACCCAGTACATCGGTTTCATAGGTTCTTGCGGTCAGAAAACCCAGCAGAAAAATGCCGATGCATCCGCCAAGGTAAATCCGGTTCCGAAGCAGCTGATAGTTGTTCATTTTCAGTAAATTATTCAAACGAATCCCCTCCTTTATTTTAGATCACAACGGCAGAAGCTGCCATAGGCAAGAAGACCGGATAAGAAAATCCATACCCCGTCGATCCCGGCCGTTACTGCTGTTGGAGACGTTAACTGGTTTAAGGAAATAAGCCGTATCTGTCCTATCGGCAGAAGTACTGCCAGCTGCGCGGCTCTGCTGCTGTTAAGGGCAAAGATCATCAGAAAATAAAGCACCATGGGGATGACAAAGGTTTTGCCGATATCCCTGAAAAGAAAAGCGAACAGCAGCGGCAGCATTCCCATGGCAGGAACCGCCATGAAAAGGGTCAGCATATTTGAAAGCGAAAGAATAGCTGTCTTTCCCAGAATTGCCGCGGCGGCAGAATGAAAAAGCACGGGAACGGCTAAAAGGGCGGTGCTTGCTGTCAGATAGGACAGGGCTTTGGCGAAAAAGACGTCTCCCCGTTTATGACCGGCGCTGATAAAAGACGAAATGGTACGGTTTTCAAAATCTTCACCTATAAAAAGTGCGGCAAATAGTATGCTTATGAAATATATCTGAGGAAGATTATAAAGAGAACCCTTCACCAGATCGGAAGTCGTGTTTTTGCTGTCCGTCAGAAGAAGGCTTCCCAAAGCAAGGGAAAAGAACAGCAATCCCCAAAAGCTTTGTTTATGCAGGAGTTTATAATACTCGGCTTTTAACAGATTAATCATGGGAATAACCTCCCACTCTGCGCAGAAAATAATCCTCCAGGGTATCCCCTGAAAGATGCAGCTCTGTTACCAGGATATGGGATTCCAGCAGGATCCGGGCAACCTGTTCCATGTTTTCTAAATGATCATATAAACGGATCGTTCCGTCAGGCATTAACTGCAGGTTATCGGTTTGCAGTTTCTCCTCCAATATAAGAAGTGTGTTTTGCGGATCAGCCGATTTGATTGCGATATGCTGCCTGCATCGTTCATTTAGTTCGGAATCGGACAGTTCTTCCATGATTTTCCCTTTCTCAATTAAGATAAACTGGGATGCGGTGTGGGAAAGTTCCTCCAATATGTGGCTGGATATCAGAATTGTCATCCCATATTCCTGGTTAAGATGCTTCAGCAGATTGCGGATTTCTGCAATACCTGCCGGATCCAGCCCGTTAATGGGTTCGTCCAGAATTAAGAATTCGGGCATATTTAAAAGGGCGGCGGCAATGCCCAGGCGCTGGCGCATTCCCAGGGAAAAGTTCCTGACCGCTTTTTTCCCGGTGTCTTCCAGATGAACCATATGCAGGCATTTATCAATGACTGTTTTATCCGGAATCCCTCTTTGCAGCCGCTGTACCTCCATATTTTGATGGGCGGAGAGACTGGGGAAAAGCGCCGGTGTTTCAATCATACAGCCGATCCGTTTCCTCTGTGTCTGCAATTCCTGTATTTCAGATTTCCCCCACAGAGCCAGAGTTCCGCAGGTTGGAAAGGCCAAACCGGTTATGAGCCGGAGGAAAGTAGTTTTGCCCGCGCCGTTCCGGCCGATGAAGCCATATATTTTCCCCTTTTCCAGCTGCAGATTAATATGATCCAGTACGACAGCCTCTTTATATTTTTTTGTGAGATCCTTTGCTTCCATTACTATGTCTTTCATTTTTACTCCTGTCTGTGCACTTTTGTATGAATGCGGCGGTACCGCATTCCAATCAGTTAAGTGGATTTCAATTTTCACCTCTTCTATATTTTATAGTGTAAAACGGAAACATAAAGAATTTCTTAAGTGGATAAAGAAAGGAATAAAGAAAAAATAAAGCCGGGGAATCAATCCTCAGCCTTATGCAGCCGGTAACCGATTCCCCATACGGTATCAATATATTCTTCATCAGGGCAAAGCGCTTTCATTTTATTGCGCAGGTTGCTGATATGGACATTCAGCGTATTATCTTCGTTCAGATACTCGGTATCCCAGATACTTTGAAACAGATTGGCCTTGGAAAATATTTTGTCGGGGTATCTCATTAGCAATTCCAGTATGGCCAGTTCCTTCGCAGTCAGGAGCAGCTCCTGTCCGTTCAGGAAGACCGTATTTTTTTCTCCGTCAAAAATCAGGTTCTTGTATTGCAGGCGCTTCGGAACCGCCGATTGAAACTGAATCCGGCGCAGGCTGCTTTCTATCCGGGCCAGCACCTCTTCCATATCAAAAGGCTTGGTAATATAATCATCCGCGCCCAGGCGCAGCAGATCGATTTTATTCTGCGTCGTTTCCCTTGCGGAAATAATGATTATAGGCAGGGTATATTGCCTGCGTATATCTGCAAGAACCCGATCTCCGTTCCGGTAGGGAAGCATGATATCCAGCAATACCAGGTCGATTTTTTCCCGGGCCAGGCAGTCCTGAACATGCAGGCCGTTAAACAGACTCGTCACCTGATAGCCGTTCTCTGTGAGAAAATCAGTTAAGAGCCTGTTGATTTCCGGATCATCTTCCACGAGTAAAATGTGAGACATATCAGTTCCCTTCCCTTCCGGCAGTACCTTTCGTCCGCTTTATGCAGACAAAAGGCTGCTGAGTGACATGATTACAGCAATTATAGCACGCAGAGAAAGGATACACAATTAGTGAGGCGGACAAAGGCAGGGCAGAGGTTACAGTTCAGCCAAGCCCTTTGTCTTCCAACAGCCGGTCTGCCTTCCCCCTTCCCGGTGGACCTATGTACCCTGCGTAGGCACGTTCTCACTCTGCTAAAAACGCAGCGGTACTAAGATTGCACAGAACGCAATCTAAGGACCGGCGTTTTTAGAAGGCCTTTGCAGGGTACATAGGTCCACCGGGAAGGGGGAAGGCAGACCGGCCGTTGGAAGACAAAGGGCTTGGCTGAACTGTAACGAGCAAAGACAGCGTCAATGCTCTATATCTGTACCGGGCGGATTTTTACCATATGTAAGGTATCAGGAACCGGTCGATTTATAATGTCTCACTCCTATCCTCCACAGCACATAGCAGGGAAGCAGAAAGAGGAAGCCTCCTGCAGGCAGCAGTCCATACCACCATTTGCCCCGATCCAGGAGAAAAAGAAGGGGATAGTACTGGATGCAGGCGTAGGGAACGAGAATGGTAGCGAACAGCAGCACCCTTTTCCCGTAAATATCCACAGGATATTTGCCATATTCCCGGGCCCCGTCTGTGAGGATATTCATGAATTCCAGCCCTTCCAGTGTAAAAAAACAGATTGCCGCATAAATCAGAAAAATACCGGAAAAGAGAGCGGTGCCGCCCGCCAGCATAAAGAGGACGACAAGAACCTTGGAAAGGCTCCAATCCACCCTGCCGGCCGCCAGGCCGTAGGCAAACATTATCACGGCCTGCAGCATTCTGCCGATGCGGGTAAACTCAATCCTCTGTCCCAGCACCTGCAGGATCAGGCTGCGGGGACGTACCATAATGCGATCGAAAACACCGTTCCCGATGATAGAAGCAAAGGAATCGAAGCCCCTGGCAAAAGCTTCTGCCAGACCGAATTCCATCAGTGTAATGCCGAAGCAGAGCAGCACTTCATTGTAACTGTAGCCTTTAACCGTGTGAAAACGCTGAAACATAAAGTATATCCCTATAAATACATTGAAGGAGACAAGGAACTGACCGATGCAGGTAAGAAAAAAAGAGGTCTTATACTGCATGGCGCTTTTCAGCTGAATCAGGAAATATTGCTTATAAAGATGGAAGCCGCCGCATTCTGCCGCCGCTTTCTGGTGTCTGTTGACAAACATAGTTAACCTCCCTGTACTACAATTCGTTTCATTGCCCGCTGTTCCAGAATCTTGCCTGCCAATACCATGACAACAAGCCAGAAGAACTGCAGAAGAATGGCTTGTTCCAGAGCGACGCCGGAAAGATCACCGCTGTACACCCGCAGGGGCACATTCTGCATGGCGGCAAAAGGAAGCAGCTCCAGGATCTGTCTCACTGCATCGGGAAAGAAAGGAAGGGGAATGATGGCGCCCTGCAACAGCTCAGTCACAGACAGCGCCACAATACGGATGCCGTCAGGAGTAATGGTAAAAAAGGAAAGCATATATATGAGCATGCAAAAAGCTGCCACGTTAAATAATCCCAGGAACAGAGTGAGCAAAAACAGCAGAAAGGCCTGCAGATCTGGCGGAGCGGCAAGGCCGTAGGGAGTCGGAATGAACGCCGCTGCCAGCAATATGGGAAGGCAGCGCAGCCCTGCACGGGAGAGGCGGTAAGCCAGGCTTCTCGCAAACCACATATGATATATGCCCAGAGGACGGCACAGCTCATAAGAAATATTGCCGTCCCGTATGGCATCAAATAATTCCGCTTCCATATTCCAGCCCATGAACAGCACCAGAAATGCCTGCTGTATCCAGATATAGGAGCTTGTGGCCTGCAGCGTCATGGGAAAAGAGGCGGGATCCGACTGGTAAAAAGCCCGGAAGGTGAGGATTTCCATAGTTCCCCAGAAAAACTGGGTGGCAATGCCGGCCAGGGCCGCGGTACGGTACTGCAGCCCTGTAATAAACCGCAGACGAAAAAAAGACAAATATTTTTTCATGCTGTCCCTCCTATATGTCATACTGCTGATAGAGGGAGGCGACGGTTTCATCAATGCTTTCCCCACCCTTGCGGATATCATCCAGAGTGCCGTCCATCAGGATTTTTCCTTTTCCGATCAGAAGGATCCGGCTTGCAAGAGCTTCGATATCTTGCATGTCATGTGTGGTGAGTATCACGGTAGTGTGCCGGGCAGCATTCAATTGTTTGATGAAATCACGCACAGCCAGTTTGGATACGGCATCCAGGCCTATGGTCGGCTCGTCCAGAAAAAGCAGCTTCGGAGAATGCAGGAGAGAGGCGGCGATTTCACAGCGCATTCTCTGACCGAGGGAAAGCTGTCTTGCAGGTGTCCTCAGAAGCTGGGAAAGGTTTAAAAGCTCAGTCAGTTCATCCCTGTTTTTCCGGTAGAGAGCTTCATCGATCTGATAAATGTCTTTTAGCAGTTCAAAGGAATCAGCCACAGGGACATCCCACCACAATTGGGAACGCTGCCCGAAAACTACGCCGATTTCAGCTACATGCCGGATACGGTTTTCCCAGGGGACACGGCCGTTAATCCGGCATTCCCCGCAGTCCGGAGTCAGGATTCCGCTGAGAATTTTGATGGTGGAGCTTTTGCCTGCCCCATTCGGCCCTATGTAACCTACCATTTCCCCATCCTCTATGGTGAAGGAAACGTCGTCCAGTGCCCGGATCACTTCATATTCCCGCCGAAACAGGCTGCGGAAGGCATGGCGAAAGCCAGCGTCACGCCGTGCCACGCGGTAGGTTTTGGTAATATGAGATACTTCAATCATGAAAAAAAGTCACCCCTTTCCAGGTAAACAGATAGAGACTATGCCTTACGCCGGCAGGAATCTCCCTTGCCGCGGGCACAGATCGGTGAATGGGAACAGGAAGAAAATATTTCCGAAGCCCGGTACTCAGGGCCGGCGGAAAAAGACAGGATATACTCCTGTAAAGAACGGTGAGAGGCTGTTTGATGCACAGCGTCACTGTCTGAAAGTCTGAGATGCCGCCTGAACAGAATAAAAAAGGATGATGGTAAAAAACGGAATCCTTTTCAGGCAGATTTTCAGAATAACACTATGGCGTCTTACTGTCAAGAATATATCGTACAAAAATGCCCCTCTGAAATTGTGCAAATATCCCAAATTTCAGAAGAAAAGCCTTTTGACTTCTGTTATGAACTTTGTTATAGTGAGAAAAAGATCAGGAGGATAAAGCCATGTTTCCCTATGTTTTATTTGATTTGGATGGAACACTTACCGATCCGAAACCGGGTATTACCCAATGTGTGCAGTATGCCCTTCGCTGTATGGGAATCGAAGAACCGGATCTGGACAAGCTTGAGCCTTTTATCGGGCCGCCCCTTACTGACAGTTTCCGTGAGTTTTATGGGATGGATCAGGAACAGGCAGCTGAAGCGGTGGCAAAGTACAGGGAGCGTTTTTCGGAAAAAGGTTTATATGAGAATGAGATTTATCCCGGAATGAAGCAGATGCTGGAGAATTTGAAGACGGCGGGATGCCATCTGGCTGTTGCATCCAGCAAACCGGAGCATTTTGTAAAGAAGATTTTGGTTTATTTTGATATCGATGGATATTTTGAGGTGATTGTGGGAAGTGAGCTGGACGGGACACGCTGTCAAAAGGAAGAAGTGGTGGCGGAAGCCCTGCGGCGTTTTTTTCCCGATGGAAACATTCCCTGCGATGATATTGTCATGGTAGGCGACCGGAAGTTTGATATCATCGGAGGCCGGGAAATGGGGCTTCATCAGATTGGAGTTGCCTATGGGTATGCGCCGGAAGGGGAACTGGAGGCTGCGGAGGCGGAATATATAGTGAATGATTTGGATGAATTGGAAAGAGTTCTGATTATGTGATTCATTGAGTGTATGTCAGGGGGATTTCTTTTAATGTACGACTGCTTTACTGGCAGGTATAGTTCGAGAAACTCCATTGAAAGCGGTAAAAGTGCAGAGAATAGACAGATAGGCGGGATAATCCAGAGTGGACTGTCCCGCCTGTTTTCTTACTTTGCTTGTTAAAAAGTACTAGTCAAAAATTTATATGGAGGTATTGGAATATGGTTTTCATGCAGTTTCGATACCGCTGGCTTTATAAATGTCAAAATAACATGATTCAAGTATAAGTTATAGCTGTTGAATGAAAAAAAACTAGGATTTAGAATATTATTGTAGCGAATAACAATAAGGCAGACTATTATTACAGCTAGCAGGCAGGGAAAATACGGAGTCCGGATAGAAAGGGGAAAAGAGAAATGGGAGAAATTAAGTGGATGCAGGGAAATCGTTATGGTGTAATGGTACATTATCTGAGTGACATACAACCTCAAAAAGGTCCCGGATTCGGAAATTGGGATGAAATGACAGAAGCCTTCAACATTATAGATTTTGCAAATGAGATAGAAAAGATGGGGGCCGGGTGGGTTATTTTTCCGTTTGGACAGAATTCGGGCAGATATTGTTCCTATAACAGCCATTTGGAAGCAGCGGTACCGGGATGCTGTTCCAGAAGGGATATTATGTGGGAGCTGGCACAGGAATTGAAGCGGAGAGGTATACGGCTGATTGCCTATCTTCCGTCGGAGATGGATGCTAATATACAGGAACTTCGGGAACAATTCGGATGGGATCTTGATTTAGAGGATAAATCTGTTTTCCAGGAACGTTATCAGAAGGTTATCAGAGAGTGGGCAGAGCGTTTTGGAACATTGATTGATGGATGGTGGTTTGATGGGTGTTATGATTCTCTGACAAAGGATTTTCTTCGCACACAAGGATGGACGAATGACAGATTTGACTATTGCGAATGGAAAGCTGCTTCCTGTGCAGGGAATAAGGATGCAGTGATTGCCATGAATCCGGGAGCGGAAAAAATGGAATATGCCTTTACGGAACAGGATTATCTTGGCGGAGAGGCGAATACGCTGAATCACAGGCCTGAGAAGCCGCTGCCTGGGGGAATGCAATGGCACTGTCTTGTATGGCTGGATTGTTTTTGGGCGCATTGGGAAAAAGCCGGGGAAATTGCGCCGCCCCGTTTTACGGATGAAGAACTTTGGGATTTTTACAAAGAATGTCGGAATAGAAATGGAGCTGTCACTTGGAATATTGGAATATATCAGGATGGTACATTGGCGGAAAAAACGGTGGAGCAGGTAGTACGTTTGAAGGAAAGGCTGGAGAGTATTTAAAGCTTTACGAAGGGAATGTGTTCAGAAGTTCTGTTACATCCTAGTTTCAAACTAAAACGGACATTCGTATTTAATTTAAAAGAAACATTGGAGATTAGAACAATAAAGATTGGTGGTTTTCGCTATACGTTGGATCAGACGATATAGGAGAACCGCCTTTTTTATATAAGTTACCAAGAGAATCCTGTTTTCTTATACTTACAATACCGCTGTTTTGACATATATAAGATCTGTCTCTTATACACATCTCCGAGCCCACGAGACCGGAGC
>OWIE01000009.1_pt1 | contig 89773 bp, 69 predicted proteins | sample 1733001 | NCBI WGS metagenome assembly OWIE01 (sample SAMN05065778, study PRJEB22554) | human gut metagenome | biome: ENVO:2100002; feature: ENVO:00000062; material: ENVO:00002003 | host: Homo sapiens | place: USA | reverse complement strand
AAATGCCAGGCACAGCGTACTGATAAATTCTACACCTACAGTCGGTATCACAACTACTATGTTACGCAGCAATACATAAATAGCGCAGGTACATAAAGCTCCGGATAAAAGGCCGCTGGTCAGAGACGGAGCTTCTGAATAAGCATCAGGCAGCCATGTATGCATCGGAGCCATACCGATTTTAGTACCATAACCAATAAAAATAAATAAAAAAGCCAGCTTTGTCAGCGACGGGTTAAGAAGTTCTGCATGTTCGGTCAGCCACAGCCAGCTCAAAGCCTTTTCAGCCCCAAGTGCCGAAATCTGCGCATAATACAGGATCATTGTTCCCAAAAGTGCCAGACAAATACCAACAGTACAAACCATCACATATTTCCAGGTCGCTTCCAGAGCACTGCGGGTAAATTTAAATGATACCAGAAAAGCAGACACCAACGTTGTCGCCTCGATAGCGACCCACATCAATCCCAGATTTTTTACCATCAGTACCAGAAACATAGTCCAAACAAACATCTGGAACAAAGCATAATAACGGCCAATCAAACCAGGCGTACGGCTAAGATAGCCACGGCTGTGCTCGCGCAGCAGATATGACTTGGAAACCCATGCTGCCGCTACATATAAAGCTGTAATGATCAGTATTACCCAGACATTAAGCGCGTCCAGATAAACATATTCACTGTTAAAAGGCTGTGTTGGCGTAAAACTCTGTGCTAAAAGAATAACTGCAACGCCTACAGCAGCAGCAGTCAAGCGATTAAGCCAGTGCAGCAAACTGCCGCTGCCTAAAACGCCGCTGATAGCTAAAGCCGCACAAACCACCGGCAAAGCAAAAATTATATAAATCAGCTCCAGCATCCCGTCACCCCTTCAGCTTTCTCAACACATTGGTATCTGTCGTCATAAACGACAAACGCAGCCGGTTAGTCAGTATTACCAGTACCATGACAGCAATCAGCACGTCCAAAAAGATACCCATTTCTATAACCAGAGGCAGACCTTCCGTCATCGCCATCCCTAAAAGGTAAATACCATTTTCCATTGTTATCAAGCCTACCATCTGCATAATAGCTCGGCTGCGCATAACGATCAACGTCAGACCAGTCAAAATCATTACGATGGAAAGCGCCAGAATATCGCGACCTTCTACTCCGGGCAGCATTTTATCAACAATAAGATAACTCAGAACCAGAAAAACTGCACTTGCGGCAGTTGAATAATTAACATTGATCTCTGAAATGAGCTCACGCTCATCAGCCAGCTTACTGACAAGCCGCAGCATTGCATAAGGCACTAAAAGGACTTTTACGATAATTGTCAGCAGTCCCGGAGCATAAATATGAATACCCTCGCCATGCGCAATACCGGAAATAAAGCAGGCAAGAGCAATAACAGCCGATTGAACACTAAGGCAGATGATTGCCCGGCGCAGGTCCATAATACGGGTCTGCAAAAAGACAACGAACAATAAGACGATTACCAAAAAATTCATCATACCCCTCCTTACTGCGCTACAATTGCCAGCAGCAGTAAAATACCGGCTGCGGACAGATATACGCGAACTTTGAACAGACGCATTTTATTCTTCAGAGTTTCCATAACACTTACCGCTGTCGCTGCCAAGAGCACTTTCACTGCCAACGGCAGTGAAAGCGGCAGATACAACAACGCAAACAAGACCAAAAATACTAATGTTTTCAGCATGCTTGCCAAATGGATCACTGCCAGCAACCGTCCGGAATATTCAAGGAGCATACACTCGTGAATCATTGTCAGTTCCAAATGCGTATCAGGATTATCGACAGGAATTCTTCCATTCTCAGCCAGCAGCAGGCAAAAGAAAGCAATACATGTCAGCACGCTGGCTACGCTTAAATAAACCGCCTGAAAATCAAGCGCCATTCCCGCTAAAGTTGTGCTGCCACTGCGCAGCGCATTCACCAGTACAGCCAGCAAAATTACAGGTTCTGCTAAAACAGAAATATAAATTTCACGGGATCCGCCCATGCCGCCAAACACCGTAGCCGTATCCAGAGACGATAAAGTCATAAAAAAGCGCCCCAGCGTTAGAACACCAATAAAAACAAAAACATCTCCAAAACTGAATTGAATTCCAAAAAAGTTAGGCAGCATCGCCGCTGCCACTACTACACTGGCAAAATATACCAGCGGCGCAATAATAAAAACCAGACTGGTATAAGGCGTAAGTATTGTAGGCTTCTGCCACCATTTATAAAGATCGAAATATTCCTGGAAAATACTGGAACCGATACGATTCTGCAGCAAGGATTTCACTTTTTTTATGATACCGGCAACTAAAGGAGCGCTGCACAAAAGCAGCAACACTTGTGCCAGCATCCAGCCCAAATCATAAATATGCATAGCCATTTACATCGCCCCCCAAATCAAAACCAAAAGCATAGCCACCATTACATAACTGATATACAGACGTACGCTGCCCTGCTGAATACGACGCAGAAAAGAAGCAGACCAGACCATATAGTGCTGAATCGGTACATATAGCTTTTCTGTAAACTGATCCGGGATCGATAATTTATATTCCAGCTGCCGCCCAAAATACGGATTGCCCTTTTTCAGATAGGTTGCCGTTCGCTTTGGCTTCAGCAAAAAATCAAAAGCCCGGCGGAGCGGCTTGGAAAAACCAGTAGCTGAATATTGCTGGCGCGCTGTAGGATAAGTACCGCAGTTCCAAGTAACTTCACGATGAACAAAGCTTTTATCGCCGCAGGTCATAAGGGCCACAGCCAGTAAAACAACCGACAATACTGTCAATAGCAGTAACGGTGCATAAACTGCATAACTTCCGCTGCCAAACCACCAAACCTTCTGCATATCTGCAAAACTGCGCCAAAGAGTTTGCTGGTTCTGCACTGCCGTTTGCAGCACAGCGACTACCGGCCCCGGGACAATACCAAGCAGCAATACCAATATTGCCGCCAACCCCATTCCCAAACGCATCGACCAATCGCTTTCGTGAGCACGTTCTACGAGCCTGCTTCGATTCCGTCCCAAAAAAACTACTCCATAAAGACGCACAAAGCAACCAACTGCTAAAGCACTTGCTGAACCGAACAGAACAAAAGCCAGTGCTCCTAAAAGCCGCAGCCCCTGTCCTTCACTGCTGCCGGCCAAAGTAACAAAACTCTGCAGTGCGAGCCACTCCCCCACAAAACCACCTGTCAGAGGCAGGGCAGACAAGCCCATCGAACCTACCAGTGTAAAAACCGCAGTCCATGGCATCAATTTACCCAAGCCACCCATTTTTTCAATATCCTTACTATCGGTAGCATGCATTACAGCCCCTGCCGACATAAACAACAGTGATTTCATCACCGAGTGGTTCAAGGAATGTACAACAGCGGCCAAAAAACCAATTAATGCATAGTCATGCCGTGGCGTTGTCATAAGTACCATCCCACAACCAAAAGCTCCGAAAATAATCCCCATATTTTCTACAGATGAATATGCTAAGATCCTTTTGATGTCTTTTTCCATCTGTGCATATAAAGCACCCAAAACTGCTGATAGCAGACCTACCACCAGCACAAAAGCCCCCCACCAGAATTCCATCGGACCAAGAAACTGAAAAATAAAACGTCCGAAACCATATAAGGCTATTTTCAGCATAACGCCGCTCATCAGCGCCGAAACATGACTTGGTGCAGCAGGATGCGCATTAGGCAGCCACACATGCAGCGGCAATAACCCCGCTTTTAATGCAAAACCGGCAAAAGCAGTGATAAACGCCGCATTACGAACATTATCACTCAACACTCCCTGACCGAGCACAGCAAAATCTAAAGACCCTGCCTGACTGCCTATCATCAAAAAAGCAATCATGATTGCCGCTGTTCCGATATGGGTCATAACCAAATATTGATACGCTGCATTATGTGCAGCTTTTTTTTCAGCTTCGTGGTTGACCAGCAGAAAGCTTACTACGGCCATCAGCTCCCAAGCCAGTAAAAAACTGAAAACATCAGCAGCCAGTAAAACCAGCACCATAGAAAGCAAAAATGCATTCCAGAGTCCTCCCAAAAGTCTCAGCCTTTTACCCAGATAGCTTTTCGCATAACCCCAAGCATAAATGCTCGTCACTGTTCCTGCCAAGCCCGTAATCAATAAAAAAACTGCGCTCCAACGATCAGCATTGAAAGTAAAAAATGCCCAGCTGCCGCTCAGCAGGCTCCCACTTCCCTGCATCAGATAAGCCGCAGACTGATACAGCAGAGCTCCGCTGCCAAATACTGCTGCCAAAACCGCACAGTAATGTGCCGCCATCTCCATTTTTTTAGGAAACAGTGCCGTAGCGGCACCCATACCATACACAGCAAGCGTTATATATATAAGTTCCATTCCCATCTACCTCACATTCAAAACTCAAAAAAGCTCATAAAAAAACGTATATATTATACCACATTCTTCATAATTTAGCACTCATAAATATTAACAAACCCTTGTAAAATCTACGTTAATACAAAAAAATCCTATTTGCATACGCAAATAGGATTTTTGTAGATTTTATAAAATTTTCTGTATACGACTATAAACCCGCAAAGCATTGCTGTAAAAAAATGCTTCCTGATGTTCTTCCGGGATCAGTTGACGCATTATCGCTATATAATCAGGAATATTGATTAACGGCCAATCACTGCCATACATCAATTTGTCCCAGCGGTTCATATAACGCAGCCACATACCCAAATAATCAAAATAACCCTGATTCTGCCTATAAAAATGCGGCCCCGGTATTCCTTCCAGTAAACCGGACAGATCTACAGCTACATTATCATTTTTCGTAGCCACCTCAGTTGCGTCAAGCAGCCATGGATTTCCGCAGTGACAGATAACAAACTGCACGTCCGGGAAATCAGCAGCTACCTCATCCACCGTCAACGGGTGGGCATAACGCAGTTTAGCAGCAGGCGTTGCTGTATCGCCTGTATGCACTGCCACAGGCACATTATAATGCCGGGCCAATTCAAACAGCGGATAATGACGTTCATCATAAATAAATACAGGCCGGTAACCTGGATAAAACTTTATTCCCAGACAATGAGGATCACTCAGATAGTGCTCAAATTCCTGAGCTGTTTTTTCAGCATTTGCCAGTGTAATATCTTCACTTTTGACGCCTAAACAATACCCCATTGAAAGAGGCTGGTTATAATTTTTCTCATCAAAAGGACCACTTAGATTAATCAGTCTCGGTGTACTGCCGCCGTAACGACTGGGCGCATCTTCAGAATTACCCATCGCCACAGCAAAAACAATATTATTCTCTTGGCATATCTGCTGCCAACAAGCCGCAGTATTTTCATGTCCTGCATTTTCTGCGACCTCATAAAACTTGTCTATATCATAATAATGCATATGCGCGTCAATGATTTTCATAAAATGCACCTTCTTTCATACAATTCCATTATAACACCTTTGACGATAGCCGATGCAGTTTTATTATTTACGAAAAAACAGCCCTTATTTATAAAGGGCTGTTAAAAAATCATTTATCAGGCTCTTAATTTAGCTTTATATTCTTCTCCTACTTTATCAACTACATTTTTAATTACCGTATCTATCTCCGTATCAGTCAAGGTACGATCACCGGCCTGGAAAGTAAGATTAAAGGCCATGGATTTACAGCCGTCTGCTACCTGCTTACCGGTATACACATCAAACACCTTTGCATCAGTCAAAAGCTCGCCTGCATTAGCGCGAATCACGCCTTCAAGCTCGCGCATACTTACTTCCAACGGTACAACGACAGCTATATCACGCGAAGTACCGGGGAATTTAGGCAGATGTTTATATTTAGGCACCTTAACAGCAGCATCGACCAAAGGTTCGATTGCCAGCTCCAGAACATAGGTTTCACTGCTCAGTTCAAAGTTAGCAGCAACCGTGGGATGCACTTCACCGAAATAACCAATCAGCTCTCCCTGATATTCGATTGCGCAGCTCTTTCCCGGATGCAGATATGGCTGTGTTGCCAGTATCAGCTTGTAATCAGTGACCTGTAATTTGCTCAAAAGCCCTTCTACGACACCTTTCATATCATAAAAGTCTACATTATCTTTTCCCTCAGTCCAGTTTAACACATTACGTTTACCGCTCATTGCAGCGCACAATACACGCTTTTCAACCGGGAACTCTGTCAAAGGCAGCGCTTTCGGCAGATAAGTGCGCCCGACTTCAAAAATTTTGACACTTTCACTTTGACGTGCCAAATTATAAGCAACTGTACTTAAAATACTTGGTACTAAAGTAGTGCGCATAACTTTGAATTCATCGCTGATCGGATTCATTACTTCAATAAACCGACGGCGTTCATCATCTGCAGGTAATTCCAGCTTGTCAAAAGAACATGGATGGATAAAACTGTAAGTCATAACCTCACTCAATCCGACCGAAGCCAAATAATCCTCCACACTGTCGCGTACGTCCTCAATCACATCCTGACGCCCCTGTACCAAAGGCAGAGCAGGCATATGTGAGGCAATCTTGTCATACGAATGCATACGCGCGATCTCTTCACTGATATCAGCATCACAGGTCACATCATAACGCCAGCTGGGCGCTGTAACGATCAGATCTTCTCCTTCCTCATGTACTTCGAACTGAAGCTTCTGCAGAATAGAAATCATTTCCCCTGTCTCTATCTCTACACCAATGCGGGTATTGATAGCAGACGGATTAACTTTAACAACAGCCGGCTGCGCCTCAGTCGGATAAGCTTCTACGATACCGCAGACAGTCTCGCAGGCACCCATCTGTTCCAGCAAATGTGCTGCACGATTAAGCGCATTATGAGTCAGCACGGTATCAACACCGCGCTCGAAGCGCCCTGACGCTTCGCTGCGTAATCCCAATGCTTTCGAAGTACGGCGAATCGAAGGTCCGTTAAAAGTAGCGGCTTCTAACATAACATTTACGGTATCGGCAGTAACTTCTGTTTCCAAACCACCCATAACACCGCCCAGGCCTACCGCATGTTCAGTATCAGCAATAGTGATCATGCTGGAATCAAGACTCCGCTCCTGATTATCCAGCGTCACCAGTTTCTCACCTTCAGCAGCACGCCGAACGATCAGCGTATGTCCACTGACCCTGTCATAATCATAGGCATGCATCGGCTGCCCTAATTCAAGCATTACATAGTTAGTCACGTCGACAACATTACTGATGGGGCGCATACCGCAGGCACGCAGATGTTTCTGCATCCACTCCGGCGACTGACCGATTTTAATATTTTTCAATATCCGCACAGCAAAACGACTGCACAGATCTGCCGCCTGCACATCTACTTTCGCCATTTCGGCAGCATTGCCGCCGGCAGTTTCCTGTACTCTCATATCTGGCATTCTGAATTCCGTACCCAAAACAGCAGCAGCTTCACGTGCCAGACCAATGATATTTGTACAATCACCGCGGTTGGCTGTCAGGTCAATATCCAACACCACGTCATCCAGTCCCAAAATCTTTTTTATATCCACGCCAATCGGTGTATCCGGCGGCAGGATGAAAATACCATTGCGCTGTTCCGGCAGCAAAAGCTTAGCATCAATGCCCAGCTCTTCAGCGCTGCACAACATTCCAAAAGAATCAAGTCCGCGCATTTTTGCTTTTTTAAGCTTCATCCCACTGGGAAGCTGCGACCCAACAACTGCAACCGGTACGATATCGTTTTGATGGACATTTTGCGCACCAGTCAGAATCTGTACGATCTCACCGCTGCCGTAATCCATCATACAAATCCACAAATGATCAGAATTAGGATGACGCTCAATCTGTGTTACTTTACCGGTAACAACGCCTTCCAACCCCGCTCCCAGATAGTTCACACTTTCAACTTCCAAACCTACGCGTGTCAGTTTTTCAGCCAACTCTTCAGGAGTGACATTAATATCAACATATTTTTTTAACCAGTCAATAGATGCTAACATAATCTTCCTCCTTATTTGAACTGGCGGATAAACCGCAAATCATTTTCAAAGAATAAGCGCAGATCGTCAATGCCGTATTTAAGCATAGCGATGCGTTCAACACCCATTCCAAAAGCATAACCATTAATTTTATCCGGATCGTAACCGCTCATCCGCAGCACATTGGGATGAACCATACCTGAACCCAAAATCTCGAGCCAGCCTGAATTCTTGCAGACGCGGCAGCCTTTGCCGCCACAGATAACGCAGGAAATATCTACTTCGGCACTTGGTTCCGTAAAGGGGAAATAACTGGGACGCAGGCGTATCTCCACACTGCCGCCGAACATCTCTTTACAAAAGGTTTCCAGCGTCCCCTTTAAATCAGCAAGGCTGATATTTTCACCAAGTACCAAACCTTCTACCTGATGAAACATCGGAGAATGAGTAGCATCATAATCGTTGCGGTAAACTGTTCCAGGGGCGATCATCCTGATCGGTGTGTCAGGCTCACAGGCCTGCATTGTACGAGCCTGCACCGGTGAAGTCTGGGTACGCAGCAAAAATTTTTCAGTAATATAAAATGTATCCTGCATATCCCGTGCCGGATGATCCTGCGGCAGGTTCAAAGCTTCAAAGTTATAATAATCGCTTTCTATCTCAGGGCCTTCCATGACATCAAACCCCATCCGCATAAAAATCTTTTTGATCTCGCGCAGTGTCAGTGTCACCGGATGCAGATGCCCGCAGTTTTGTGTGCGTCCAGGCAAAGTAATGTCCACTTTTTCATTTGCCAGCCTTGCTTTTAAGGACTCTGCTTCTAAAACCTCGGTTTTGGCATTGATAGCCGTTTCCAAGGCGCTTTTTACTTCGTTGACGATTTGTCCGATTTTCGGTCTTTCCTCTGCCGGCAGTGCGCCCATACCGCGCAGAATTTCTGTCATAGGGCCTTTTTTACCCAAATATTTGATGCGCAAATCTTTGAGTTCGTCTGGAGTCGTTACTGCTCCCAGCTCTGCCAGCGCTTGTTCCTTAAGTGCCTGCAATTCTTCTCTCATATTCTTCCTCCTATAAAAAAATAAAACTCCCGCCCCTGGTAAGGGGCGAAAGTTATGCTTCCGCGGTACCACCCTAATTTGTACTCTGCTGTCTTAACGCGACTGACGTTGCGCCTACAAACCAAAGCCTTCAGCGCAAACACTCACGAGTGAACTTCCGCTTTAGTGTATCGCAAGGCTTGCAGCCGTGGCCTCGCTCTCTGTGTCGCACGTCTGGCGTACTCTCTCGGTCATAGTGTCGAAAAAATGGGGCGTATTCAATTAACGTTACTTATTTTATCACAACTTGCCTTTACCTGCAAGCCGTTGCCGCAGACATTCAAACATAACGATTCCAGCTGCCACAGCAGCATTCAACGATTCGGCCTGCCCTTCCATCGGGATAAAAACTTTTTTTACGGCTGCTTCCAGCAAGCCGTCTGAAACACCCTCTGCTTCGCTGCCGACAACAACTGCTACCGGGCCCTGTAAATCTGTTTGATATAAACTGTCTGCATTTTCCAGGCAAGTTACCGTTATTTCATAACCGTTCTTACGTGCCCAGCTGATAAAGTCTGCTTCGCATATACCTTCAGCTACCGGTATATGCAGCAGTGATCCCATTGTAGAACGTACTGCTTTCGGTGCAAAAATATCAGTACAGCCAGCCAGTAGTACTACGCCGCTGATACCTGCCGCATCAGCAGTACGAATCATCGTTCCCAGATTACCAGGATCGCCGATGCGGTCTAATACGAGCACAATACCACCGGCTGCAGCCAGTTCCTCTAAGGCCGCACTTTGTTTGGCAACAACGGCAGTCAGAGCCTGCGGCGTTTCTGTGTCGGCAATTTTTTTCATTACAGGTTCGGTAACCTCATACAATTCAACTCCTTCTGCCGCAGCCGCTGCTATAATAGCGGCCTGCCTTTCCGAAGCAGTTTTACTTCCTTTAAGCACAAAAAGCTGTTTCACTATACCACAGTTTACAGCTTCCTCCACCGATCGCATTCCCTCCACTAAAAAAGCCTGCTGTTCTGTCCGATATTTTTTTTGTTTCAGCTCTGCGGCAGCTTTAACGATCGGATTACTTACGCTGCTCAATTCTTTCATCAGACCACTTCCTCCAGTGCTTTAATATTACTATGCTCACCGATAATGATCATTTCATCGCCGAGGTTAAGTACCATTTTGGGATCGGGATTGACCAGAGTTTCACTGCCGTGCTTGATCGCTACGATATTGACATTATAGCGGCTGCGCAGATTGGATTCGATCAGGTTTTTCCCTGCCAGACTTGGCGGCACAGTGATACTCATCAAGCTGATGGTATCAGACAGTTCGATATAATCGACGATGCTGTTGGAAATAAGGTTATGCGCTACACGCTGTCCCATATCACGTTCCGAATAAACGATCTTATCAGCGCCGATTTTTTTGAGCATTTTTCCATGAACCTGATTGATAGCTTTAACGACAACCACAGGAACACCAATTTCCTTAAGCAGTAAGGTCGTCAGCATATTCGCTTCCAAATCCCCGATCGCCACGACTGCCACATCAAAATTCTGAGCGCCCAAAGAACGCAGCGTACGTTCATCAGAAGAATCTGCCGTTACAACATGAGTCAGCTCATGTGCCAGACGCTGAACATTATCTTCATCAGTATCAACACCCATGACCTGATAACCAAGTTCATTAAGTGTCAATGCTACGCTCGTACCAAAACGCCCTAACCCGAAAACAGCATATTGTTTTTCACGTTGTTTTTTAATCATTATCGTTACCGCCTTTAACCAATCATAATATTTTCCGAAGGATATCTGATCTTATCATCTTTAGAATGAAGGAAGGATAAAACAAAGGTCAGCACGCCGATACGTCCGGCATACATAGTCAAAACCAGAATCAGTTTACCCCAGTCATTCCAGTCTGGCGTAATCCCAACTCCCAGACCAACAGTCGCAAATGCAGAAACCACTTCAAATAAAACGTAATCCGCCCGATGCAGCCCACCATCGCAGATCAGGAGCAGAAAATACGCTCCAAGCATCCACAACAGGCAAACTGTAAAAACATTATAAGCTTTATCGACTGTTTCCGAAGCTATCCTCCTGTCAAACAGCACCGTATCACGCTTGCCATGCAGAAGTCCCCACGTCGATACCAGCAGAACGAGCACAGTTGTCGTTTTCATACCACCGCCAGTAGACGTCGGCGAAGCACCGATACCCATTAAAAGAACCATAAAAAACAGAGAACTGGCCCGCATATCAGTCAAATCGATCGTATTAAACCCGGCAGTGCGGCAGGTAACCGCCTGAAAAGCAGCCGCCATCCATTTGTCCAATTCGTTGGGCATGCCGCCAAGAGTAGCCGGATTCGTATATTCCAAAGCCAAGATCACCAGAGTACCGCCAAAAGTCAGGATCGCGCTGGCCGTCAGCACTATTTTACTGTGCAAACGCAGCTTCTTCCATTTCCGGTTACGACGCAGATCATCCAAAACCGTAAAACCAATACCACCGATGGTTATCAGCGCCATAATACACAAATTCAGAGTTATATCGTTATAATGCCCTGTCAGACTGGCATAATCTCCAAACAAGTCAAACCCGGCATTGCAAAAAGCCGATATAGCATGCCAGTAACCCCAGGCAATACCTGTAAGCCCCATGTCCAAAGCAGAATAAAAATGCCAGGCCAGAATAGTCCCAAAAATAAATTCGATCGTCAAAGCGTATTTAACAACATTTAACGACAACCGTACTACCCCGGAAGGTTCATTCAGATTAAGCGATTCCTGAATAAACAGCCTTTCTCTCAGATTGATCCTTTTACCAACCGCCACGCTCAGTAAGGTGGTCAGAGTCATAATGCCCAATCCACCGATCTGGATGAGAACGATCATCACTAATTTTCCAAACCAGGAAAAATAATGCCCTGTATCTACAACAACAAGTCCTGTTACGCATGAAGTAGAGGTCGCTGTAAACAAAGCATCGATAAAACGCATACTGCTGCCGTCAGCACTGGCCATTGGCAGCATCAACAGCAGTGAACCGCATAAGATAAGCATGGCAAAAGTAAACGCCACCATCTGGCTGCCATTCAAACTGCGATTAAGCAGCTTTAACCATTTGTGCAATAAATTGATCAAAAACAACAAATTTTTCACCATCCTGACAAAAGCCGCTAAATATTACTTATTGAATATAAATCAAGTTTACTCTCATTACTTTATGCTTGTCAATTTTACTTGCTTACTAAAAGACCGCTTTATTTAATTACAAATCAAATGTGCAGAAATGTAAAAAACAGCGTCATCAAAATAATACTGAGCACAATAGTTATGGAATTAGCAAAACCGGCCAGTTCCACATTACCGCCCATTCTGGCAATAAAGATCGGGCCGATAGCCGTAGAAGGCGCCAAAAAAACCAGCGTCAGTACTTCCTTGACCTCTGCACTCAGCGGCACATGATAAAAACACAGCCATGCCAGGGCAATTCCAAAAACATAACGGTACAGCACTACCTCTCTCACTTGCTTCAGCTTATCTAAATCCAACGTCATTTCAAACATCATTCCGATCATCAGCATCGATAAAAAAGTATTGGCACCGCCGATAAGACCAGTAAGAGTATAAACAGGCTGAGGTAAATGCAGCTGTAGTACCGCACAGACCAACATCAGCATATAAACAACAAAAGGCACAGATCCAAGAAGTTTAGCAGCTATACTGCGCAGATTCACAGGCTCGTATTTTTCACCTGTATGCACCAGCCCACTGGTCAGAGCATAAGTTCCGCCAGTACACATAATCGAATTACCCACATCAAACATACAAGTAGCTACTACAGCGAAAGGGCCCAAAAAGCTTTGTGCAAACGGTAAAGTAAAACAGCCGATATTATAACCGGCCAGATTAAATACGTAAAAAATCTTTGCCGCATTCGTCTGATAACGCGTCAATATAAATCCCCAGGCAATCATCAGCAAATTTCCACAAAAACCGATCAGAGTCAATATAAACAGCGTATAATCCATTTTAAAAGCTGCAAAGCTGGTAATAACGGCACATGGCAGTGTAATATTTAAGACTATTTTGGCAATAAGTTCATAGTCATGCGGTTTAAAAAAGCCGCGCTTCTTTAAGAAATAACCTAAGGCAATAACAGCTACAAACGCCAGTGCCTTAGTTAAAACCTTTTCCATATGGTTCCCTCATTTTCATCAAAAGAAATCTTGTCTTTATCTACTGCTTCATAAAAAACTCACCTTAAATTATACTGCTGACGTAAAAATCAAGCAAAATTCTTTTTATCTTAAAAATATTCCTTAAACAAAACTTTGCTTTTACCATTTTGTTTGCTATAATAGTTCACAGAATATACACAAAGGGGGATATCAATGTTTAAAAAATCTAAAATAATAGTAGGTGCGGCTCTTTTAGCCGTATCAGTACTGAGCTTTACTCTGCCACAGCAGGCTGAAGCCATCAACCTTGGCAGTATTGCCGGCAAAGCCGTAGGCGCCGCCAAGGAACAGCAGGAAATCAACAAGGCACTGAATTATTATGATAACGAAGGCCGCCATGAGCTGTTCGAAGCCCTGAAACAGGAAGACGGTGTCAACAGCGATTATAATGCCAATGCCATGCTTGGCCGCATTATGCAGCGTATGACCCCGGCCATCGCCAAAAGCGACGCAACCATCAATAGTAAACCATATAATTATTTCGTTAATAATCAGGAATTTTTCAATGCTTACTGTGCATTAGGGCACAATATGTCCGTAAATATCGGCGCTTTCTGGTTCCTGGACTACAATGAAGATAAACTGGCTGCCGTTATCGCCCATGAGCTTGTACACGGTCAGAAAGAACATCCAATCAAAGGCGCAAAGAAAAAGATGTCCGTTGACTTCGTGATGAAAACTGTAGGCTCTGAAATCGGCGGTGCTAACGGTCTGGCAGCACAAGTAGTAGCAGTCCATGCCAAAAACACCGGCGTTACCAAACCCAACGAATGGGAAGCTGACAATATCGCCTTCACTTATATGGCTGATGCCGGTTATAATGTAGGCGCTCCTGCAGCTGTTTGGCAAGCAGTTATCGAAAGCTCCAGCGACAGCTCTAAAAAAGATGTTCTCAGCGACATACTCAACCCGTCTACTCATCCGAAAGACAGCGACCGCCGCAATAATTATTCCAAAAAGCTTACCGAATACAGTAACGGCAAAGTTACTGTTGACGCTAACAGCGGCGAAGTGAAAATTAACGGAAAGACCTTTATGACACCGGCTGCTGCAGGCAATATGAGCGGTATGCAGCGTTCTTACTTCGTAGCAGGCAATCTTGCAGCGATCTATCATGCAGGTCAGAATACTCAAAATGCCTATGCTGAGGGCGGCACTGTAAAAATCGCAGGCAAAGGTATTATTACTCCTGTTGCCGGTGATATCAGCGCTGGTGAATTAGTTACTATCCTTAATAACATTAAATAACAACTTAAAATAAAACAGTGTAAGTCCTAAGACTTACACTGTTTTTTATTGCCGCAGCAGCAGCAATTCAATTCATTTGTACTGTAAGCAGTAATTCTTACAGAGCAGCTTTAGCAGCTTCTACCAGTTTGGTGAAAGCAGCTGCATCATAAATAGCCATATCAGCCAAAACTTTACGGTTCATTTCGATACCAGCTTTAGCCAGACCATTCATGAAACGGCTGTAGCTCATGCCGTTAGCACGGGTAGCAGCGTTGATACGAGCGATCCACAAACGACGGAATTCGCGTTTTTTAGCACGACGGTCACGACGAGCATAGCTCAAAGCTTTCATAACAGTTTCATTAGCTTTTTTGAACAGCAAATGTTTAGAACCGCGATAGCCTTTAGCCAGTTTTAAGATTTTTTTATGACGACGATGAGCAGTAACGCCCACTTTAATTCTTGCCATTATAGTCAGCCTCCCTTATCTATTATGCGTACGGCAGCATTTTTGCTACGCGTTCATGATCAGTTTTGTGAACAAGTGCAGCCTTACGCAAGTTTCTCTTGCGGGAAGGAGATTTATGTTCAAGAATATGGCTTTTAAAAGCTTTAGCACGTTTGAATTCACCGGTACCAGTCTTTTTAAAACGTTTAGCAGCAGCTCTGCGGGTTTTCATTTTAGGCATTGTTAAGTCCTCCTTATTTGGTAGCTTTAGGCGCAACAATCATAATCATGTTTCTGCCTTCTAATTTAGGTGCACGCTCAATGACAGCCATGTCTTTGAGCTGTTCAGCCATTTTTTTGAGCAACACTTCGCCAAGCTCAGGATGCGATAATTCGCGGCCACGGAACATGATGGTGACTTTTACTTTGTCGCCGTCTTCCAGGAATCGCACTGCATTTTTGAATTTGACGCCGAAGTCATGATCCTCAATACCGGGGCGCAATTTGACTTCTTTGATATCAAAGGTCTTTTGCTTTTTACGAGCTTCTTTATCTCGTTTTTGCTGCTCGTAACGATACTTGCCGTAATCCATAATCCGGCACACCGGAGGTTTCGCTGTAGGAGCGATCTCCACTAAATCAAGATGTCTTTCCTGCGCCAGCTGCAAAGCATCACGACCGGACATAATACCCAGCTGTTCGCCTTCACCGGCAATAACGCGCACTTCCCGTGCCCGAATTTCTTCATTGATACGCAAGCTTTCTTTGCTAATAACCGTTCACCTCCAAAATTAAATAAAAAACGCGAGCAGATAATACTGCCCGCGCTGAAAATCATATCCGACCCTGTCGAGCTTTTGCTGCAAGGTGAGAAGCGAGCGGCTTCTGCTTTGTTACTTGGATATAATATCATAATGTTAACTTTGTGTCAACATATTTATTAATCTTTTCTTGCTCCCAGCTGTCCGTCAAGATAAAACAATCCGGAAATATTATCGCCGATCATTTCCAGCTTTTCAACAATCTCAGAAGCATTGGCTTCTTCTTCTACCTGCTCATCGATAAACCATTTAAGACAACTTTGAGCCGCGTAATCTTTTTCTTTCAAAGCTACTTCATACATATCATAAATACGGGAAGTAACATATTTTTCATGCTCTAAAACTTTTTTGAACAAATTCAGAGGGGTACCGTAATCAGCCGCCGGCATATCAATCTGCAGAAGCTGAGGCTGCACACCGCAGTCCTGCATAAATTTTACGAAGCGCAAAGCGTGTTCACGTTCTTCTTCATATTGCAGATAAAGCCATTTAGCCATACCTTTATAATTTTTAGCTTCCATATCCAGGCTCATCGCAAGATACATATATGCAGAATACAATTCAGCCTGGACTTGTTCATTAAAAACCTTATAAACTTTTTTATTCATGATAACATCCTCCTTAACAGCTTAAAATGCCGTTTTTACTGGGTATATTATAACACTTTTCATTCGTTTTTTCAATAATTATTATCTATTTCCGTTACCACTTATCTAGCACGACATTCATATCTAATTATTTTTTATCGGCAATTTCTTCTTGCAGCATGGCAATAAAATCTTCCTGCTTCATAGCTCCGATATCTCCTTCGCCGCGGCGGCGCACAGCAACTGTACCGTCTTCAACTTCTTTATCACCGATAACAAGCATATACGGAACTTTCTGCAGCTGTGCTTCACGAATCTTATAACCGATTTTTTCGTTACGATCGTCAAGATAAACACGCAGCCCCAATTTAAACATTTCATCACTCAATTTTTTAGCATACTCATAATGCTTGTCGGTAATCGGCATTACACGCACCTGGCAGGGAGCAAGCCAGGCAGGAAAAGCACCGGCATAGTTCTCAATCAGGATACCGATAAAACGCTCTATAGAACCATAAACCACACGATGGATCATAACCGGACGATGCTTCAAACCATCTTCGCCGGTATAGGTCAAATCAAATTTTTCTGGCAGCAGCATATCCAGCTGAATAGTGCCGCACTGCCATGTACGACCGATAGAATCTGTCAGATGAAAGTCGATCTTAGGGCCATAGAAAGCTCCGTCGCCTTCATTGATAACATAATCAAGTCCAAAATCTTCCATTGCGCTCTTCAAAGCATTAGTTGTAGTTTCCCAGGTTTCAGCATCACCCATTGAATCTTCCGGGCGGGTCGAAAGCTCGGCATGATATTTCAGCCCAAAGGTTGCATAAACCTCGTCAAATAAACGAATAACATTTTGGATCTCGTCTTTGATCTGGCTCGGCATCATAAAAATATGAGCATCATCCTGCGTAAAGCAGCGCACACGGAACAAGCCATGCAAAGCACCGGACAATTCATGACGATGTACCAGTCCAAGCTCGCCGGCACGGATCGGTAATTCCCTGTAGCTATGCGGATGAGTTTTATAGACCAGCATACCACCGGGGCAATTCATGGGTTTGATAGCGTAATCTTCGTTGTCGATCTCAGTAACATACATATTTTCACGGTAATGGTCCCAGTGTCCAGAAGTCTCCCATAACTTACGGGACAAGATCATCGGAGTTTTGATTTCCTGATAACCATAACGTCTGTGCACTTCACGCCAATAATTGATCAGCTCGTTGCGGATTACCATGCCATTGGGATGGAAAAACGGGAATCCAGGACCTTCTTCCATGATACTGAACAGATCCAGCTCTTTGCCAAGTTTTCGATGATCACGTCTGGCAGCTTCTTCAAGCATATGCAGATAAGCGTCCAGTTCTTCCTTACTAGGAAAAGCGGTGCCGTAGATACGCTGCAGCATTTTATTTTTTTCATCACCACGCCAGTAAGCGCCGGCAATACTTTGCAGTTTAAAAGCTTTTACCCTGCCGGTCGACGGACAATGCGGCCCTGCGCATAAGTCTGTGAAATCCCCCTGCGTATAAGTGCTGATAACTGCATCTTCAGGCAGATCATTGATCAGTTCGACCTTATATTTTTCATCTTTGTCTGCAAACATTTTCAACGCTTCACTGCGCGGCAATTCACTGCGTACAAGCGGAAGATTGGCCTTAACGATCTTAGCCATTTCTTTTTCAATAGCAATCAGATCTTCCGGGACAAAAACATGCTCGCTGTCTAAATCATAATAAAAACCATTAGCAATAGCAGGTCCGATAGCAAATTTAGTATCGGGGAACAAGTGCTGAATTGCCTGGGCCATGATATGTGCCGCCGTATGGCGAATCGCATGCAGTCCTTCAGAGCTTTCAGGAACAACAAATTCAACTGACGCATCATGCTCCAATTTATCTGTCAAATCTTTATTCACACCGTCTACCACAGCCAAAAGCGCCTGTTTGCCAAGTTTCTGCGACAAACCTTTTGCTACTTCCAGCAATGTCGTTCCGGCAGCAACTTCTTTTACACTGCCATCTTTTAAGGTTACTTTAACATTTGCCATTTTACTAGCCTCCTAAAAATAAATAAACTCCGTTCCCTGGAAAGGGACGGAGTTGACCGCGGTTCCACCCTAATTGACCTGCCGCTGGCAAGTCCACTCGGTACCGTTAACGCCGGCATACGACACTGCATACTAACTGCCAGAGCAGAGGTTCCGCAATGTGGTTTGAAGGTGGTAAGGTCTATCATTTTTCCAAAGCGCTTACAGCCAGGGCGCCTCTCTCTGCAGGAAAGATATGTTAGCCTCTTCCTTCGCATAACCGATTGATTATGTGACTATGTTTAATTATAAACTTAACAATAATTATTGTCAATAATTTTGATTTGTAAAATTCTTGTAGCCAAATTTATATCGTTACCTTATAATTATATTAAGATTAGTAATAGTTTTAGGAGATGCCCCGATGAAGATCTGGAATAATCCATTCAGAAAAATACTGCTGTTTTCCCTGCTGCTTCTATCTTTTAGTTCGGCTCAGGCAGAGGAAAACCAAAAAGAAACTCTGTTGTTTTTACCTTTGGATAACCGTCCTGTCTGTTCCTCTTATGTTGCCAAAACAATGGAAGCAGCGGGCTACAAAGTGCTGCTTCCGCCTGATAAATATCTGGCTTCATATAATCGAAACGGCAGTCCTGATGAATTATGGAAATGGCTCGTCAGCCGTGCGCCTCAGGCAGACGCTGCCGTCATTTCCACAGACAGTCTGATCTACGGCGGTCTGGTTGCATCACGTACTCATCACGAACCGCAGGCAGTTTTAGAGCAGCGTCTGCAGCGACTCGAAACACTGCGTGATCAGTTCCCAGTACGGCTTTATGCTTTCTCTACCTTGATGAGAACTCCGCGCGCCAGTTTTGGCGCTGTTGAGCCTCCATATTATTCGAAAATCGGTCCGGCTATTTTTCGTTATTCCGAGCTTTGTGACTCCGAAGATTTGATTGGACTCAGCCTCAAAGATGCTTTAACGAAAAAAACTTTGTCTACCAACCTGCCTAAAGCAGATTTGCAGGACTGGCTGGAACGACGCCAAAAAAATCTCAATATCAACAGCAAGCTGACGGAAATGACCCGCAGCAACCGTTTTCACTTTCTCGCAATCGGCAAGGACGATAATGCTCCGTTATCGCATACACATATGGAAGCACGCAAGCTCACTCAGGAAACCTATGATCTTACGCAGCGAACTTTTCAGATAATCCCCGGTGTCGACCAGCTCGGGCTGCTGCTGCTGACCAGAGCCGGAAACGAACTGAAGCGTTATCAGCCACGTGTTTACGCCTATTATGCAGATGGCTGGGGACCGCGAACGCTGCCGCAATATTCTGATATGACCTTGGGTCAATCAGTGCCACAGCAGATTTTAGCAGTAGACGGACGTACTGCTACCAGTGCCGCTAACGCAGACGTTGTTTTGGCACTAAACACGCCCTTTGACGGCATAATGATGGATTCTACCGCTCCTTCCAATCAGTTTTTCTCTTCACCGCAAAACCGTACCTATATCAAACAGCTCAAGCAGCTTATGGATAACGGCTACCGGGTATCTTTGGCCGACGTAGCTTATTCTAACGGAGCTGACAATGGCTTTATGAACGAACTGGCCAAACAGGGGCAGTTGGAACGGCTGACAGCCTATAATGGCTGGAATACTGCGGACAATACCGTTGGATTTGCCATTTGTCAGGGTATACTGACTCCGCAGATGTCAAAACCGGATGCTGAAAAACTGATGCGTATCAGAGTTATAGACGACTGGTATTATCAGGCCAATGCCCGACGCAGTGCTACTGCATTTTTGGAAAGCAAAAATCAAAAAAATGCAGTTTACCTTCTCGGTCCTTATCAGAAACCAGTTCACGATCTGGCTTTAGGCGTTTGCCGAGATTTATCAGGACGTTATAAATTTACAGAAAAAAGTAATTTTGATATTTCTTTCCCCTGGAACAGACTTTTTGAAATTGATGTAGAACTGAAAAAAGATAAAAAGAAATAACTGTCTTAAAATACCGTTGAACAACTTAGTCCAACGGTATTTTTTTATATTATCTGCCTATTTACTTAAATATTTATCGTTTTTCAATAAATTATTTACTTTTAATAAAGAATTGCTATATTATTTACTTAAGGAGGTTTTTATGGACAATATTGATACTGCAATTCTAGACTGTTTAAAGGAAAATGGGCGCGTCACCGCTTCTGAGATAAGTAAAAAAGTAAAACTGTCAATTCCTGCTGTTGCCGAAAGAATACGTAAACTCGAACAAAATTCGATTATTCAAAAGTATACAATCAAGCTCGATCGCCGGCAGACCGGGCAAAAACTTTTAGCTTTTATTTTTGTAAATATTGATAAAACCGAGCATATCAATGCTTTCCGCAGTCAGATAACCGTTCTTCCGGATGTACTTGAATGTCATCATCTTGCCGGAGCTTACGACTATTTGCTTAAAGTAAGCGTCAGCGATACCGATGCTCTGGAAAGCTTTCTTACTAATAATCTAAAAAAAATCACCGGCGTCAGCAGTTCTAATACCTTTATTACTCTGGCAACGCTAAAGGAAGAGTTAAATTGCTGAACTCTTTTATACGCGGTCTGCGCCTTGGTATAATTTTACAGCTGTCAATCGGTCCGGTTTGTCTTTTTATTCTGCAAACAGCTATTGCCCGGGGAATAACCGAAGCGTTGAAAGCCGTACTGGCAGTAGTTTTGGTTGACGCTTTCTATATCCTGCTGGCATTATATGGTTTAGGAACTTGCCTGAAAAATTATCCGGGCATACAAAAAAAACTACGTTATTGCGGTGCTGCCGTGCTTCTCTACTTTGCAGTTACTGCTTTAGCTGATGTTTTTCATCCACAGATTTCAACTGCCACTATTATGCTGCCACAAATCAGCAGTTTTTACGCTGCAGGGCTGCTTACGCTCAGCAATCCCCTGACGATTATTTTCTGGTTAGGTATGCTTTCAGCACAAGTTTCCCAGTACCGGCTCAACAGACAGCAGCTTCTTTCTTTCACCTGTGGCTGTATAAGTGCAACGTTCTTATTTCTCTGTCTGCTCGCTTTTTTAGGTAACAGCAGCGCACCTCTATTGTCACCTTCACTACAGCAATTAATCAACATCTGCATCGGATGTCTTCTGATTTTTTTTGCATACCGATCAGCAACTTGTAGATAAACATTTAATAAATTTAATCTAAACATCTCTCTTTCTTTAACTTTGAGCTGAACACCAGAATTCCACAATACAGAAAAGCCATCTGCAAATACACAGATGGCTTTTGCTGTTTTCCTGAAGCATTAAAAACTGTAGTTTATACCAATTTGATAGTTACGCCCAGGTTCGGCATACCACTCATCAAATCCAAGAAATCCGCTGCTCTCATTGTCCCAATTGGAATAAAACTGATTAAAAATATTATTGACCTTCACATAAAGCCTGGTATTTTTCTGCAGTTTATAGTTCAATGAAGCATTCCATACCCAGTAATTATTATTGGCAAAACGATTTTCACCACGGCCGTTAGCCTGATCAAAAACTCCGCGCCCCTGCAGCAGCACACTATACTTATCATATTCGTACATCAAATCAAGCAACAGTTCACCGTGAGGTATCATCGTACTTACAGGGCTTGAATTTTTACGTTCTGTATCCACTTTCGTCTGTGTATAAGCCACCAGAGAACGCCACTTTTCTGAAAACCGTTTCGATGCGGAAACAGTAAATCCTGTTGCTTTCTCATGCGCAATATTGGCATATCGACGAAGATATTTTGGTAAACTTATATCTACTGCAATGACATCAGTTGCATCACGATGAAAAACATTAATTTTTAATGACGAAGACTCATCCGGTATATAAGTTAATCCCGCTTCATAAACCCTACCTTCTTCTGGCTTCAGCGCCTCGTCACCATAATCAGGAGAAAATATCTGCAGCTGCTTGGGCGGCGCAAAATATTCTGTATAGGCCAAAGTATATAATACCTTTTCAGAGGGCTGATATTCCAATGACAAAGCAGGAGAAAGCTTGCTCCCTGCATAAGAATTCCAATCCTGACGCAGACTGCCGACAGCTTTGACGCTGTAAGCCAGCTGCCAGACATCCTGCAGATAAACAGCTTTACTGATCACAGTTCCGTCACTATATTTTGCTGCCAGATCCTGATAATTAAGGACCTTATCCTTGTAATATTCCACACCGCCGGTCAAAGTATGTTTTGGGTGCCACTGTTTACTGTAACGGTCAAAAAAACCTTCCGTCCGTAGATCAAGCAGCCATGGTCGTTCAACATTTAAACTTCTATCATAGGCGGCATTGCTGCTGCGTCTGTAAATACCCACAATATTATTTTCTGTATCCGAAAATTTACGCTCATATTCCAGAGTTAGATTATCTTCTGTCTTGCGGGCATCGGTCATAAAAATATTTTTAACTAACTTTGGCGGCTTAGTTTCATCAGGTTCCGTATTCTTATAATTGAAGATCTTTGATTTATACCTGCCGCTGAAAACGCTGTAGCTTAAAGTCAGATCAGCAGTTTCACCCCAGGCTTTGGTCAATTTGATACCAGCATTTTCAACATTTTCGTATGAAGGTATACTCTGCCTTGCACTACTGTAATCGCCCATAATACTTTTTCGGGCATAAACCGACCAGCTCCATTCACCGCTTTTGCCTAAATGTAAAATATTCTCTTGCTCACGTCCATAACTGCCCGTTTCCAGATTGATACTGGTTTTAACACCTTCAACAGCTTTTTTTGTAGTTATCCTGATCACACCGCCTTTAGCAGCATTACCGTAAACGCTTCCGGCTGCTGACGGCAAAACCTCTACACTTTCCAGCATTCCCGCCGGCAGTACACCGAAATCAAAATCATTATAACTGCTGCCGTTCCAGTTAGAACGCACACCGTCAATAATTACCAAATAACGATCAGAACCATTCAGCAAAATCTTACTATAGGCATTCATACCACCGCTGGCGCCCCTTGCCATCAAAGTAACACCCGGAAGTTGCTGAATCACATCCAAAGCATTATCATAATTGCCGTTTTCCAGCTTCTTTTCATCAACTTTATAGTAACCTGGTTTACCTACACTGTTGTCATAACGCGCGGCCGTAACTATCATCGGCTCTAAATAAAATTCCGCTTCACCCGCTGCAGCCGCGGTTTTCATTGAGAAAAGCACCAGGTAAAATATAGCCAAGAAACACAAATATTTTTGCTGCAAAGCAACCTCTCCTTGATAAAAGTTTCTTTTGTTATGACTTCAGCAAATACTATCAGCTAATGCAGAAACTTTTCAATACTTTTATACAATTGTTCCACATCGAACGGCTTGGGAATAAAAGCATTCATTCCCGCAGCCAGCGCTTTCTCACGATCTTCCTGCAGCGTATTGGCGGTCATAGCGATAACTGGTATTTCCTGTGCGTCGTCCCTGCTCAAAGACCTGATCTCTGCAGCAGCTTCAAGCCCGCCCTTTACCGGCATCTGCAGATCCATTAAAATCAGGTCATAAGTGCCTGGCAAAGTTTCCTGAAACCTGTCTACAGCCTGCTGTCCGTTTACAACGCGTTCAACATGTACCCCCTGCATTTCCAACATCGTTACGGCAATCTCGGCATTAAGATCATTATCTTCTGCCAACAAAATATTTTTACCCGCTAAATAACTATGTATTCTGACTTCGTTATTATTCTCCAGGATTTCATCAAACTGTTTTTCGTAAACAGGCAGCTTGATAGTAAAGAAAAATTCAGAACCTTTTTCAACCTCACTGCGTACACTTAAAATACCGCCCATCAATTCTACCAAATTGCGGCTGATAGCCAGCCCCAACCCAGTTCCCTGCTGATTGCTGCGGCTTTTTCGGAAGACCTGCTCAAACGATCCAAAAATACGTTCCAGATCTGTTTCAGGAATACCAATGCCTGTATCACAAACACTGAAACGCAGCTCAGAAACCCCTTCTTCATCAGCACTTTCCAGAACCGTTACCGTTATCTCGCCATTGTTTTCTGTAAATTTATGGGCATTGGAGAGCAAATTAATAAGAACCTGCTTTAAACGCAGCTCATCTCCAACAAAATTTTTATGTGTAAAACAGCATTTAAACTGTAATTTGATTTTCCTCTCTTCCGCCATCACCAGAAAAATATTGCTCAGCTGCCGCAGCAGATTATCCATAGAAAAAGGCCTGCTTTCGATCTGGATCTTGCCGCTTTCTATTTTTGACATATCAAGGATATCATTGACGATCGATAATAAAAATTTAGCAGAAGAATCAATTTTGGAAATATTTTTCTGCGTCACAGGATCCCCTTCACCGGAAAGCCGCATCAGATTAGCCAATCCGATGATTGCATTCAAAGGAGTTCTTATTTCATGTGACATCCTGGAAAGGAACTCTGAACGCACCTTGCTGATGTTTTCTACTTTTTTCATTTTAAAATAAATGACCTGATTTTTCATTTTAAACCAAAAATACATAAAAACAATCGTTACCACAAGTAAAATAAACCCAATTATGATCAGAGAAAATATGACCGGATTAGAATAAACCAAAGCCTTGAAAGACATTTCTTTCTTGCCAGACATCAAGGTATTATTGGATAAAACCTGCGCAGTCTGCTCATTGGTCAGGTTGACCAGACTTTTATTCAAAATAGAATACAGCTGTATATCATTACTGCTGCTGACCCCCAAAGACAAATATATCTCAGGACTCTCTATAACAGGAATGATATTAGTATAATAATCACTCATATACAGATCTTCCAAAACAACGACAGGTATTCTGCTATAAGAAGCTTCTCCCGAATCTACTGCATTCAGACATTCTTCATATGTATCAAAATGCGCAACGTCTGTATGTTTGATATTACGCGATGCACAGCTGCCGTTTATGACTGCAGCAATATTTTTATCATTTGGGAAAGGTGTATACTTATTACGCATGATGATAGAATTAAGCATCATATAATTTTTGGTGATATTTAAACCATCAGGGTTAAAGGCGTCATTTTCATTGATATAATAACCAAGGATATCTGCCTGACCGCTTTTGACCAATTCCAAAGTCTGCCCATAGGAAGCAGCCGTTATATACTCAAACTCCGCTCCGATCTGAGCAGCAATCAATGCAAAAATTTCAGGAACGATACCTTTAGGTTCACCATCCTTAATATAATAAAAAGGATAATTGTTTTTTACTACAGCTACCTTAAATGGGCCATTTTTATGTATAAACGTACTTTCCTGTTCTGAGAATACAGCAGTGTTACTGTAATTGACAGGAAAATATTTTTGAAACAGGGCTTCGCCAAAATTCGGATTGACTGCATAAATCTTTTTTATAGCTTCATTCAGCTGCGCACTTGTTTCCGGATCGTCCTTCCTGGCAACGATATAACAAGGTTCAGAATTAAAACGCAATGCGACATTATAATCAGCCAGCTTGTTAAAAAGATCGCTTACTAAAAGCAGATCCACTTCACCATTATCCAAAGAACTTTCAAATTCATCAGAAGTACCGTAATATTTGATATCGCTTTTTATATCATTGAATTCTAAAACATTATTTAAGCGCTTTATTTTATCAGTAGCCTTGGCAAAAACACCAATCGTTTTCCCTTCCAGACTTTTGATATCAAATCCCTTGATATTCTGGTCATTTTTGTTATAAATCAGCAAACTGTAGCTATAACCCATCAGATGTTCAGGATAATACAGGTTTTCACCAAATCCAGGTGACTTTAACACAGCACCCATAAGATCATATTTATTATGTTCCATATTTTTTATTGACTGGCTAATGGAATCTCCAATAAACTCATATTCCCAACCTGTATATTTAGCGATTTCAACTAACCATTCATAGACAACACCGCCACGTGTGCCATCTGCGTATGTCTCACATATACCGCGTGTTTCAGGGAATGCCACCTTTAAAACTTTTTTAGCCTGTGTTTCTGCAGCATTTACAGTCACACAGGCACAAATAGACATTATTATCGCTAACCAAACAAAAGTACTTTTAAGAAGCTTCATATGAAAATTGTTACCTTATCTTTCCTGTCAATCAAGCTTGTTTATTATATTTTAATATTTATATTCATTTTAACAAAATTATATCTTTTGAGCAATTAAATATAAGTTTTATTATTAATTTTACAACAAAAACAAAACACCCTCCATCAAATAATTATTGGTGGAGGGTGTTTAAATTATTTCCGCGGCAAAAAGATTTTTATAGTAGTCCCTTTGTCCAGTTCACTTTCCAGCTCAATGCGACCTTTATGGAACATCACCCCATGCTTGACTATGGAAAGTCCCAAACCTGTGCCGCCGGTTTCTTTAAAGTGACTTTTATCAACCCTGTAAAAGCGTTCAAAAACCCGCTCTTTATCAGCACTGCCGATACCGCAGCCGGTATCCTTAAATGTCAGTACTGCTTCACCGGGAATTACGGCTACTGTAATCTCAACGCTGCCGTTTTCACGATTATACTTGATCCCGTTGTCAATAAGGTTATAAATAACCTCGCTCAAAACTGCAGGTACTCCTTCTACCTCAGCTTCACAGCCACTGACGCTTATTGCGACATTTTTTCCGGCAGCCTGTTCCTGCAGACGCTGAACTGTACCTTCAGCCAGCTTTTTCAATTCGATAATTTCCAGGTTGTTCATATTATTCGCCGACTCGTCTAAACGCGACAGTTTCATAATATTATCGATAAGCACAATCAGATGCCCGGCCTCACTGTAGATTTTTTCCAGGAAGCGCTGCTTATCGCCTTCCTGAACTAACCCGTTTTTCATAATCTCAGCATAACCCAAAATCGACTGCAGCGGTGTTTTCAGTTCATGCGAAACATTTGCAGAAAACTCACGCCGCAGTGTTTCTGCTGCACGCTTTTCAGTAACATCAAAAATCAGCAATACGCTGCCTTTACCGCCAACACTGCTGCCGCATAGCTGATAAAAGCGCCCGTCCTTCTGATACAGACTTTCACCGCTGCCGCCCACAGCTACCTTCTGCAGCAGCTCCTGCACTTCCTGGCCTCGCTCCAAAGTCAGAATATTTTTACCAACTACTTCATGATCCTGCAAACCAAATAATTTGGCGGCACTGTCGTTGATCGATAAAATATTCTGCCGGTCATTCAAAAGGATCAGACCCTCATTCATACTCTGAGTAATAGCCGCCAGTTCATTCTGCTTCTGCCGCAGCTGCTTTAAGCCTTCTGAAACCTGCCTCTGCTGCTGGGCGATCCGTGTTAAAAACGGTGCCAGTTCATCATAAGTATCATTTTCCAGTGGGTTTTCCAGATCCACCTGATCCAGCGGTAAAACCATTTTATCAGTAATCCGCCGTGCCAGAAGCATAGCCACCAAAGCCACCACCAGCACTACCGCGATCATATAGGGAATACTTCCGGCCACCGTCGCAAAAACAGAGTCTGTCGTTCTTGCAACACGCAGTATATCACCATTATCCAGCCGCAGCGCAAAATAAAAAGTTTTTTCTGACAGAGTATCGCTCATACGCTCGGCCAAACCAATTCCACTTGCTAACGCTTCCTGTACTTCCTCACGATCTTTATGATTAAGCATTTTTTCGGCTGCCACATGATTGTCATAGATGACCCTGCCGTCAGGAGCAATCAAAGTAACACGAGTCAGCTTACCGCTTTCCATGGTCAATGCCTGCAGATAGCTTTTCCCGCTCTGTTCCAGACCCATTTTTATAAAAGTTGCTTCCTGTCTCAAATCACGCTGCATTGTGGTCATCGACCCCTGGTACATAATAACCGCAATCAGCACGGAAGCAATGATAACAGCCGCCGTTGACAAAAACAGCAGACCGCTGAAAATTTTATTTCTCATAGCCAGCTCCTATACGATAACCGACGCCGCGTACAGTTTCTACCAATGCTCCTGCTTCGCCCAGTTTCAGCCGCAGCGTACGCACATGAACATCGACAGTACGTGTCTCGCCGGCAAAATCATAACCCCAGATATCAGTTAAAAGCTGTTCGCGCGTAAAAACCTGTCCCGGCCGCTCTAACAGCTTATGTAAAAGCTCAAATTCCTTAAATGTCAGAACTACCTCCTGACCACCGGCCATCACGCGGTGTTTATCGATCTCCATTACCAACTCGCCGACAGTAAGCCTGCTCTGCTTATCCTCCTGCTTATAACGCCGCAGTACGGCTTTGACCCGCGACACCATTTCCATCATGCCGAAAGGTTTGGCTATATAATCATCAGCCCCATTATCAAGACCATGAACTTTGTCGAATTCTGAGCCTTTGGCTGTTGCCATGATCACCGGCACCTGTGCGGTCCGTTTATCGCTGCGCAGCCGCTTCAGCAGACTAAGGCCATCTTCACCCGGGAGCATGATGTCCAGCAGAATCAGAGTCGGCTTGCCGCATTCCAGCGCTTTGAACAACTCATCACCGCTGCCTACGCCCAGAGCTTTAAAACCAACTGACTGCAATGTATAAACTTCTAATTCACGAATATTAGGATCGTCCTCCACGCAAAAGATCATGCACAGTATCCTCCTCATGTGCTCCTGTAATCATAAACAGCACCCATTGGGAAATGTTTACCGCATGGTCGCCGATTTTTTCAAAATACTTGGCGATCATCAGGTAATCAATAGCCTGCTCTCCGCTATCCTGCGTGCTGCGTATGACCTGGATCAATTCTTTTTTTGCCCTGCTGAACAATTCGTCAACGACATCATCGTCACACTCTACCTGCTGAGCCAGGCGCAGATCGCCCTTCACAAAAGCGTCCAGACTGGTACTGACCATCTTTTTCGCCGCTGTCGCCATTTGCTGCAAAAGCGTTGTATCGTAATCCCTGCCAAATTCAGCCTTGCCTAAAATCTCAGCAATATTGCCCGCCTGTTCGCCGATACGGCTCAAATCCGTAATCATTTTCAGCGCCGCTGAAATCTGACGCAAATCAGAAGCGACAGGCTGCTGCTTCAAAAGCAGATTTATACAAATATTCTCTACTTCCCGCTCTTTTTCCTCTGTGCGTTTGCCTAAAATAATAATTTCTCTGTTCAAAGCATCATTATCTTCCTGCAAAGCCTGCATCACATGCTCCAAAGCATTCTCGCACAAAGTGCCCATTACGATCAGTTCTGTGTTCAAAAGCTCCATCTGAGCCGCAAATCTGCTCCTTACCATCAGCCAAACCTCCCTGTAATATAATCTTCAGTCTTTTTCTCCTGCGGGTTCGAGAACAAAGTATCAGTATCGTTGAACTCTACCACTTCACCCAAAAGAAAAAAGGCTGTTTTATCAGAAATACGCACCGCCTGCTGCATATTATGCGTTACAATCACGATAGTATAATTTTGCTTCAATTCCAATGCCAAATCTTCTATTTTCAGGGTCGAAATTGGGTCCAGTGCCGAAGTAGGCTCGTCCATTAACAAAACCTCCGGCTGTACCGCCAGCGCGCGGGCAATGCAGAGCCGCTGCTGCTGACCACCAGAAAAACTCAAAGCGCTTTTATCAAGCCTGTCCTTGACTTCATCCCAGATTGCCGCCTTACGCAAAGCCTCCTCCACCATATCATCCAGCTTAGCTTTGCCTTTGACGCCATGTGTTCGCGGTCCGAAAGCAATATTATCATACACACTCATCGGAAAAGGATTCGGCTTTTGAAAAACCATGCCCACACGTTTACGCAGCAAATTAACATCGTCATTGGCATAAATGTCATCATTGTCCAGCAAAACCCTGCCTGTAATACGGCAGCCTTCGATAAGATCGTTCATTCTATTCAAAGATTTCAGCAGTGTTGATTTGCCACAGCCAGAAGGACCTATAAATGCAGTAATCTCTTTTTCCGGTATCCGCATATTGATATTTTTTAGCGCATGGAATTCACTGTAATATAAATCCAAAGTTTCAATAGCTATTTTCGTATCCATATTATTTTCCCTTCATCAATTGTTTTGCCAGTCTGCTCGACAGAGCGTTGATAGCAACAACGATCACAACTAAAATTACAGCCGTCGCATAAGCCTGTTTCATGTACAAACCCTCGCTGGCCAGCACATACATATGTACTGCCAGAGTTCGTCCTGACGACAGCACCCCATCAGGAAGTGCCGCCACCGTACCGGCTGTATAAATAAGCGCTGCCGTTTCGCCTACGATCCTGCCAATGGAAAGAATAACGCCCGCCAGAATACCGGGAACCGCTGAAGGCAGAACTACGGCAAAAACGGTCCGCAGCTTGCCTGCCCCTAAGCCATAACTGCCTTCACGGTAGCTGTCAGGGATCGCTTTTAATGCTTCTTCTGTCGTGCGCATGATAAGAGGTAAAATCATGATCGCAACAGTACAGGCGCCGGCAAGTAAGGAATAGCCCCATTTCAAATAAGTAACGAAGAACAGCATACCAAACAAACCATATACAATCGAAGGGATACCGGCAAGAGTATCAGCAGTTACACGTACCAAGCTTACCAGCCTGTTGCCGCGGCTGGCATATTCGACCAGATAGACCGCCGCAAATATACCAAGCGGAGTCGCAATAGCCAGCGCCATTATTACCATCAGCACTGTATCAACCAAAGCAGGAAACAGAGAAACATTTTCTGAATTATACTGCAAAGCAAACAAACCTGTTTCTATATTTGGCAGCCCCTGCCACAAAATATACCCCAGTAAAAAACTCAACACCATGAAAGTAATCAGCGCTGCAGCAATCACACAGCCCAGTAAAAACAACGACAGCGGATCGCGTCCGCATTCATGCAGCTTACGGTTAAGCTGCGCTTTTAAACCCGTCATTGCTGCACCACCTTACCTTTCAGGTACGAAAAAGTCAAATTAATAATCAGGATAAATACAAACAGAACAACAGCCGTTGCAATCAACGCATCACGGTGCAGATCCGCAGCATATCCCATTTCAATGACAATATTTGTTGTCATCGTGCGCACGCCTTCTAAAATACCTATAGGCATTCTGGCCTGATTGCCTGCGACCATAATTACAGCCATCGTCTCGCCGACGGCCCGTCCCATTCCCAGAATGATCGCCGCCATAATCCCCGACTTGGCAGCCGGCACGACTGTAAAAAATACACTGCGGACATGCCCTGCTCCTAAAGCCAGAGCCCCTTCATAATAACTGTCAGGCACCGCACGCAACGCGGCTTCAGCGACGCTGATCAGTGTCGGCAAAATCATCATGCCTAAAAGCAGTGAAGCCGTAAGCATACTGCTGCCGGTACCGCCGATATGTTCACGGATAAACGGGACCATCACTACCAGTCCGAAAAAACCATAGACAACTGAAGGAATACCAGCCAGCAATTCTACAGAAGGCTTCAGCACATTGTATATTTTCTCAGGACAGAAACGCGCCATAAAGACAGCCGTCAAAATCCCGACCGGAACTCCAACGACGATCGCTCCCAGCGTAACGTACAAGCTGCCCAGGATCATCGGCAGAATGCCGTAGACATCGTTGGCAGGACGCCATCTTTCTCCTAAGAAAAAATCTGCAGCGCCGATTTTGCCGATAGTCGGCAGCCCGTTGGCAAACAAAAACAGACAAATCATAGCTACTGTAGCGATAGAGGCACACGCCGCCAGCAGAAAAACAAACTTCATTATTTCTTCTTTACGCTTCTCCATACTCCCTCACATTATACAGGCGGCTGCCCCTAGAGGCAGCCGTTAGTTTACAGTGTTCAGTTTTATCTGCTTACAGTTTATTCCATTCAGTAATCTTGCCGGTAAAGATCGCTTCGACCTGTTCTTTTTTCAGATCGCCGACTTTATTATCTTTATTTACGATTACCGCAATACCGTCAGTAGCGATAACAGTTGCTTTTAAGCCCTGTTCCAGCTCGCTCTTCTTCAAGTCGCGTGAAGCCATACCAATGTCACATATACCGCTGACAGCAGATTTAACGCCGGTAGTGGAATCACTACTCTGGATCTCGATATTAGCAGCCGGATTGATTTTCATATACGCTTCTTTCAGTTTCTCCATTGCCGGAGTTATGGAAGATGAACCTGCTACAACTACTTTACCTGCCGGTTTGGTTCCTTTATAAGGCGCAGCTTTGTCATCGCCGATGCAGCCGGCCTTAGCTACTACCTCCTGGCCTTCTTTTGACATAATGAAAGCAACGAAATCCTGGGCAACTTCGCTCAAACCATCTTTCGTACAGATATTGAACGGACGGGCGATTTTATAAGCACCGCTTTTTACATTGGCTGCACTTGCTTCTGCACCATCGATTTTCAGCGCTTTTACTGTATCGTTTAAAGAGCCCAGAGAAATGTAGCCGATAGCGTCTTTATTACCGGCTACAGTAGTCATCATGACCGAAGTATTATTGGTAATGGCAGCATTATCAGTAGTATGGTCGATTTTTTTGCCGTCAGCATCCTTCTTCTCAATACCGAACAATTCTATAAAGGCACCGCGTGTACCGCTTCCATCCTCACGGGAGATAACAACGATCTTACTGCCTGCTGCCGCATTATCAGCCTTCTTTTCCGATTCACTGCTGCCGCAGCCGGTAAAAATCATCGTACTCATTGCTGCTAATAAAATACCTGCTGCTTTTTTGTTCATTTTCATCACTATAGCCTCCAAAATTTTTATGATTTATTTTTAGTTTTCTGACTATGGCTATAGCATATCCCAGCAAAGTAAAATCCGTTAGCGCAGTTTTGTAAAATCAATGTAAAGTTTGTAAAACGAACTGTTTTACAAAAAACAGCCTCCAACAAGTAATAAAACTTGTTGGAGGCTGTTAAAGATTATTTTTAAAGCGGAAGCTTGACTGAAATCGCTTCGCCAGCTCTGAACAGTATGGCATCTAACGCCTTCTGTGCAACTGATCCGCTGCCGATAAAGAAATAGTCAGTAGAATCTTCAGCTTTTATCAAATATTTTTTATTATAAAGTTCTTTATCATTCTTTAAATCCACGATCCGCAAAACCAGCCCGGTTTCCACATTCTTATCAAAATATATAAAATTAAAATGTGTTTCTTTTGTAATGGGCTGCAGCTCGGTATAAACAAAATAATCTGCCCCGCAGCCATCAACCTGCGCCGTCAATTCTGCAAATGAAGCTTTTTCGAATGACTTTTCTTTGAAGTTTTCACCATAAGGTTCAGCATCGATTTCAAGATAAATTCCTTCGATTTTCTTCTGCAGCTTTTCCAATGCTATTTGGGTAAGCTTTTCATCATAACGTGTTCCGGCGATATTGTTAAACACCAAAAGCACGCTGCTTTTCTGTCGCAAGCTTTTAGCCGCTTCAGCTTCGCAGGCCGCAGTAAAAAATACAAATATCATTAAAAAGACCCCCATAAGCCTTTTATCAAAATATTTTTTCATTATAGAACCTATTTTTTATCAGCAGCTACCGCAACAGATTTTTCTTCCGGCAATCTGACCGTTAAAACAGAAGTGATCTGTTCGTTGATCTTATTCAGGGCTTTCATGGCAACCGATTTATTACCTATGCCGCCGATCATTGTGCTGTCGGAAGCTTTCTCAGTAAACTTGCCATTATATAAATATTTACCATTTACCAAATCAATGATTTTCAATGGTACAGTAGTCGTTATATCTTTACCAACTGTAAAGAACGTCACTTTGTCTCTTGCTATAAACGGCTGCACTTCAATAAAAACGACATAATCAACATCTTCACCTTCAAAAGCATCAACTATATCGGCTCTTTCAGCCGTAGTAATATCAACAATACCAACTTTATTTAACTTTTCGATATATGGTTCACCATTGATATAAATATATTTATCATCATTGATGCATTTTTCCAAATTGCCTAAAACCACTCCATCTACTTCGTCATTATAAGTAGTCTCGGCATTATTTACATAAAGCACAGCTACTTTAGGCATATTTTCCATTCTTTTGGCTTTTTCTGCCTGATATACCGGGTCGCTCTCCACCCTGATTTTTTCCATTCTTTCACGCATAGACACAGGAGCGTCAGCAGGTTCTGCAGCAAGTGCCGTAGCTGTGCTGAGTGCAAAGATCATAGTTAATAAATACAAAATTACTTTCTTCACCATTATCCCACCATTCTTATTTTTATGGACTTCCATAAATTCTTTACTGTATCTGATAATTTATCACCTCTTAATTCCACAGGTAAAACTTCACCCAATTATTATTCTTACAGCAAAAATACTATGCAAATACACTTTAAAGTTTTGCTTGTATTTTTATAAATAAATCATAACACACATACATATATCCAGCAATACTGTTAAAATAAAATTACAAAAAAATAATCTTATCACACATTTTTCAAACAAAGCCATCTATGTTATAAAATCACAAAGCGGCAACACAATAAATGTGTTGCCGCTTTTGCAGACAAACCAGAATACCTTGTTACGAATCATTAATCTTCTTTTTGAAGTTCTTCCTGTACATAATTAGGCAGAGCAAAAGCACCGAGATGTACCCCGGGATTATAATAACGATTTTGCAGCCCAAATTCAGACCAGCGTTTAAAGTCAGCATCTTTCACTGGGTCAAGACCTTTCGAGGCAAACCCGAACAGCCAGTGTCCGGAAGAATAGGTAGGCATATAAAATTGATAAACTGTCGCTATGGGAAATACCGAAGCAAGTTTTTTATGTGCACGGCGCATTTCATAAGCATATTCTTTATAGTAAGGCGATTCGTGCTGATTGATCAAGATACCCTTATCATTCAGCGCCCGGTAGCAATTGCGGTAAAACTCGGTCGTAAAAAGACCTTCGCCAGGTCCAAGCGGATCTGTAGAATCGACGAGTATCAAATCATATGCACCCTCAGGCGCGTCTTGTACGAATTTTAACCCGTCGCCAAAAATCAGATTGATCCGCGGATCATTATCCAGCGCACAAGCAGTCTGCGGAAAATATTTCTGGCACAGACGTACGACACGTTCATCGATTTCGACCATATCTACCTGCTCTACTGTTTTAAAGCGGCAGACCTCACGTGCAGTACCACCGTCACCGCCGCCAATGATCAAGACCTTTTTGATGTCCGGATTAACTGCCATCGGCACATTACTGATCATTTCATGATAAATAAATTCGTCCTTTTCGGTAATCATAATCAGCCCGTCTAAAGTAAAAAATTTACCAAAGGTTTCCGAATCAAAAAAGTCTATTTTCTGAAAGGGAGTCTGCTCGCTATATAATTGCTCTTTGACCAAAATCGAAAGTTTGGCGTCGGGAGCGTGAAATTCAGAAAACCATAAATCCAGCATACTTACTCCTCCTTAAAGATTGATGCGGTCCATATTTTTGCCGTAGAAGATCTCGTCCATTTCATGACGCAGCTTGGCCTCAATCCGTTTTACTTCGCCTGAATGCAGCTGTTCTTTGCTAAGCCCGAACAGATAGTTATCAAGGTCGAAATCTTTGAGCTTACACTTGGTATGGAAAATATTTTCCTGATACACGTTCACGTCTATCATCTGGTAATGTTCCTTTACCAGCTCAGGGATATAATCTTGAATTGAAGTGATATTGTGATCTATAAACAGTTTATGTCCTGTAATATCACGCGTAAAACCACGCACACGGTAATCGATAGTCATAATGTCGGTATCGAAACTGTGGATCAGATAATTAAGCGCTTTCAGCGGTGAGATCTCACCGCAGGTAGATACGTCGATATCGGCCCGAAAGGTACTGATACCACCGATAGGGTTATATTCGGGATAGGTATGCACCGTGATATGGCTTTTATCTAGATGGGCTAAAACTGTTTCCGGTAAAGGGCCCGGAGCGGAACTGTTATCTTCAGCACCAACGCTGTGCAGACAGCCTTCGGCAATGAGGATAGTGACACTGGCGCCCTGCGGCTCATAATCCTGCTTGGCGATGTTCAGAATGTTTGCTCCGATAATGTTGGAAACATTTGTTAAAATTTCCGTAAGACGGTCGGCATTATACTGCTCGTCGATATACTGCAGGTAAGCCTCCCTGTCTGCTACCGTCTTAGTGTAGCAAATGTCGTACATATTAAAGCTCAGGCTTTTCGTCAGATTATTGAAACCATGTAGCTTTAATCTCTTTACCTCTTTCTCCAATTCAACAAATCAGCTCCTTGTCACCAAATTTATTGCAAGTTTGCAATATGGATTATATTTATTATATAGGCAAACTCTGGCAAAAACAATAAAATAAAAAAATACTTCCTACGTTACGTAGGAAGTATCAAAATCCAGTTTAGCGCATATTGATGAATTGTAAATCTACGCCGAAGTCGCCTGCTTTCAGCGTTTGGATAACAGCCTGCAGATCGTCTTTTTTAGCTCCGCTGACGCGTACCTGATCGTCCTGCATCTGAGCATTGACTTTCAATTTAGTCGCTTTGATCGCGGCTACGATCGCTTTGGCTTTTTCCTTCGGTATACCCTGCAGGATAGTAAGTGTCTGGCGAACTGTGCCTTTGGATGCCGGCTCTACCTTACCCAGCTCCAGGCAGCGCAGCGGGATATCGCGTTTAGCCATACGGGCACGCAGCATATCGATGATAGCGCTCAGCTTATATTCGTCTTCAGCTGCCAATTTGATACATTTTTCTTCTAATTCGATGCTGGCATCACTGCCGCGGAAATCATAACGCTGGGCGATCTCCTTTTTCGTTTGATTGACCGCATTGTCCATTTCCTGCATATCGACCTGCGATACAACGTCAAAAGAACTGTCTTTAGCCATGATGTCACTCCATTCGTTGATTTGTTAATAATAACATTATATCAAAAAATCGGGAGCTTGTCATTTCGTCAGCGTCACCGTATCGATCAGCTTACCGTCCTGCTTCAGGCTGGTCACTGTCAGCTTACCGTCATTAACAGTCAGCTTCATATAATTAGGCTGGTCAAGCACTCCGTCAAAAGCGACCTCCTGCGGCTTGGCACGCGAACCGGCCCATGTTTTATCACCACTGCGGCCCGAAGAAATATAGATCGTTCCCTGTGATGCCACATTACCGTTTTTAAACGGAGCAGAACGGCCGTAGGTATGATTATGAGCAGAAAAAACTACATCGACATTGCCACGGTCAATAACTGGTAAAAGTGCCGAGCCCAGTTCATTGGGTCTGCCGTCCTGATAGCGGAACAGATTACGGTGCACCAACACGATTTTCCATTTCTTATCACTGGCGGCCAGATCGCGCTCCAGCCAGCTCACCTGACTTGCGATCAGTTCAGGCTGCCACTCGTTTAATTCCTCCTGCTGCGTATCGATTACAGAAAAATGCACATCGCCGTAATCATAGCTGTAAGCCTGCTTCTGCAAACCCTCCGGCCCATTCAGGGGCAGATCGAACAAATTAAGATATAAATCGCCGCGGTAAGGTTTCCATTGCAGCGAATAATTTTCATGGTTGCCACTGATAGGAGCAACCGGAATCTGCGGCAACAGCCCGGACGCTCCACGGAACCAACTGCGCCACTGGCTGTATTGCTCGCCGTTATCTACAAGATCGCCCATATTGATGAAAAAGGCGGCTTCCGGATCGTGACTGTAAGCATAAGCGGCAGTCTTCCGCCAGACATTATAATCAAGGCTTTGCGAATCGCCGAAGATCAAAGCCGTAAAAGCGCCTCCGGTATCTGTTTTCAACGTTTGCCAGGCAGAAAATTCTTTGCCGCCGCCAGCCCTGTATTCATAAACAGTTCCCGGCTCCAAAGCTGTCAGCGTTACACTTTGCTGATAAACCGTCCCTGAATCTGTTGCAAATTCTTTGCCCTGCGCCCGCACCCTGTGAAGCTCATTTTCGCCCTGCAGCTTATATTCCACCCAGGCATCGCTTTCCGGCGCCTGCGTCTGCCACATAATAGTCCGCGAGGTTTTACTGTCGGCAGTAATCACCTGCCGCAGCTGCTGCGGCTCGTAACGCGCAGGCTGTTCGGCGCCGCAATATTGACGTTCATAAAAAAAGATACCGCTCCCGACCACGGCAAGCATCAATGCCAGCAGGCCAGTTTTTGAAAAAGCTTTACTCCATCTCATTTTTTCCCCTCTCTCCCGCTACCATACTGTTTTATGCCAAGCTATACCGCTCCCAAAAGACCGTAATTACCTGCCGCATAAAAAGCAGTTCCGTAAAAAATGTTGATATCATTGCGGAAAAGGACGACAACAGCGCCCTCTTCTTTTTCCTTGTTTAAATTATATAGGTCTGGTCTGCGCTCCAGTCAAGAAAACATTTTGTGAAAAATAATAGGACCCGCCGATAATATTTTCCGGCGGATCCAAAACGTATATGCTTTATCAGTCGATGATATTTTGCTTGTAATCGTGATAACAGCTTCTCAGCTTCTCCATTGTTTTTACCATTTCCAGCTTTAACTTGGAGGCGGCATCAAAATCGCCGCGGCTAAAAGCATCGCGGATCATAGTAAAGATACACGGAGCCTCGACAGAATCTTTAGCTAACATAACACGCAGCGCTGCGATCTTCTCCCACAGCTCATCGTCACATTTATTATAAAAGCCAGTGTCATGCAGACATTTCATTGCCACGATCTCAGCATGGAATTCGGGGATGATCCTGTTTAAGAGCTCGGTCTGCCAGCGAACCAAGGCACCTTTGGCAAAAGAATCGATAAATTCTGCGCGCAGGATATTGCCGCTGGTAAGAGCAGCTTTCTTTTCGGGATATTTATTAAAGCCGCACATATTTTCCCACACAGTTGCAGGCGGTTTACCAAACAGACGGCTGCGTTCTTCCTCGCTGAAGTCTTCAAAAACATCTTCTTCGCTGCGGTATTCGCGGTCTTTTTCCAGATAGAAGCCTTCAACGCCGGCCTTTTTGGACAATTCGGCTTCCAGTTCCTTCAAATTTTTGCCTGATTCCACACAAGCCTTGATTCCATCCCACATTGCCAGATAGAAAGCAGCGATAGCAATATAGGTATTAGTATAAGGATTAGGCGAACGCATTTCTATACGGGTCGCCATCGGACTGTCGATATCGCGGATCAAACCTGCCAGAATCGTACGGTTACGGGAAGGGACCTGCGGACTGATACCCAAAGAGGTAACGATACAGACAGGGGCTTCAAAACCTGGCTTCAAGCGGTTCAATGAATCGATCGTAGCTGAAATAAAAGGATTGATGACCTCATAGTTCTTCAAAAGGCCCATCATTGAACCGTAACCGATAGCAGACAGAAAATCCGCTTTCATATCGCCGGGCGCAAACAGATTGACCATTTTACCATTTTTGAGTTTTGCGGCAATACCGACATGGGTATGTTCGCCGCTTCCTGCAACGCCGGGGATCGGTTTAGCCTGGAAGGAAACTTCCAGACCGTTCATCCGAAAAACCTCTTTAACTATAATGCGGGCCAGCAGTTCGTTATCAGCAGTTTGCAGACCGACGTTAAATTTCCAGTCTACTTCCAGCTGTTCCATAACATGCGTCATATGACCTGCGCCGTCGATCTGTCCACGTACGCCGCCGCATTCTTTATGGCCCATTTCCGGTTCCAGACCATAAGCTTCCATCATTTCTATAGTCTGTTCTAAAGCGGTACGCACGTTACCGCGGGTACGCTGCCAGTATTGCTCCTGCATCATCTGCGAAGAAGAAAGGGCTTCGATCGGTGCGTCTTCACGCGGAGATTTAACCCAGAATTCCAGCTCGGTAGCACAGGTAAAGACCAGTTTTTCAATCTGAGACAGGTCAACATGTTCAAGACCTGCTATCTGCGGATGTTTTTTGAACATTTCCAGCATTTGTGCTTCCACATAATCTAGGCTGTTTTGCAGGATCGAACGGGAATCAACAAAGATTTCGTTGTGGATCAGGAAACAGGGTATGCGCAGGGTTCCGACCATTTTACCTGTCTGAGCATCAAAATGCTCGTAATTATAATCAATATACCAGTTGACACTTTTGTCGACCTTCATATCGACGCGGGCGTTATTTAAAGTAGCAATGCCCGGCAAAACAACGGAAGAACCATCAGTCTGAGCAGCCATACCTTCCAGGAAGCTGTTGATATCTTCGATAAATAAATTGATGGGCACTTTTTCGTCGGTATCGTTACCGGCAAAGTCCACACCCATAAAAGAAACAAATTTGATTTCCGGGTGCATTTCCAGCAAAGCCTTCAGTTCCTCCGGGGTTTGCTGTTCAGGGTTAATGTAATACAACATTTCTTTGTTCATCATAGCAATCACTTGCGGCACTGTGCCGCGCTCCTTTCCCAATGCTGAAGCTGAAATACAAATATAAAAAGGACCTTCCTATTTTTAAGCAATAAAATAGAAAGATCCCCATTGATCTATCGCCATCATTATAACAAACAACAGTCAGGCTTGTCCAGTGTTTAAAACAAACTTTAAGCACTTTTTTTAACCAAACACCAAATATCACTTGCTCAAAAGCCGGATCAATATTTCTTCCAGCTTTTCAAACTGCCGGCCGCCATAGCGGATTTCGATATTGAGCTGTGATAGTTCCAAAAGTGCCCGTTCCAGTTCACCCAAGCCAAAGCGGCGGCTCTGCTCCGCCATTTTTTTTACAGCAAAAGGCGCGGCTTTTAACTCTGAAGCGATCTCGGCCTGCGAGGCCCTTCCTTCCAGAAGTTCTTTGACACGTCCAAGACGTCGCAATTGGAACGAAACCAGGCCGCATAGCGCCAGCACAGTATTACCGTGCTTACGTTCTTCACCCAAAAGCTCCAAAGTCTGCCCCAGCTTCTTTTCGGCAATGGCGTTCAGCAGCGCAAAGCGCGAAACTTCAGGCAACGCAGCGAAAGTCTGCTCGATATCATCTTTCGTCCAAATCTTACGTTCACCGGCGTAAACCGATAGTTTTTCGATTTCCTGTTCCAGCAGCAGCAGCGGCGCATTGTCAGTTACCGACAGATATTCCATGATCGTTTGTGACGCTTCATAATCAAAACGGCAGCCGCGCAGCGCAGCCTGTTCGTCCAGCCAGGGCTTCAGCTGATAGGATTTGAGAGACTTGCATTCCACCATCGCAGCAGTTTTAAGCAGGCTTTTATAAAGTTTACCGCGTTTATCGATTTTTTCGCCTAACAGCAGTACCTGACAATGTTCAGGTACATCAGCCAGCAGTTCTGCCAGCTCTTCCTGCTGCTGTTTGCGTTTTTCGCCGCCATCCTTACCTCCCCACAGCTTTTCATCTTTAATGATAACCAGACTGCGTCCTGAGAAAAAAGGGTAGGTATTGACAGCAGCAGATATTTCCTTTATATCCGTATCACGCTCAAAAACAGTTATTTCCCTGTCTTCCGGCGCGGCGTCGCCAAAAACAGCCCGCGGTAAAGCGGCGGCTATTTTATCTTTATAATAGCCTTCTTCGCCGAACACTGCGATTACACCAGCTACCTGTGTACCGGCACTTAATTGCTGCATAATTTTTTCTGCCGTGATTTCCATGTTTGTACTCCTTCAAGCCACTAAAAAAATTCCTTCTGATACCGATAACTATAACATTTTACCCGGCTGCCGTCAAAAGTGATTTTAAGCGCTCCGTCCTGATCTGTACGCCGCACCTGAGCCCCGCAGGCTGCCAGACGCTGCAGCGTTTCACTGCCAGGATGGCCGTAGCTGTTGGCCGCACCGACTGAGATAACCGCCAGCTGCGGACTGACTGCCGCTAAAAACGGCATTGAAGAAGAAGCATTACTGCCATGGTGACTGACCTTCAATACCTGACCGGGCTGAATCTGCCCCGCTGCCAGCAGTTCCTCCGTTTCTGTTGCATCACCTGTAAAAACAATGCTGCCGTCAGCAGATACAACCCTCACGATCAGCGAGCTTTCATTTGCATCGCTGTCAGCGCTGCCGACAGGCGCGCTGATGATCTGTATTGCAGTATTGCCCAGGGAATAATTTGTGCCGCTCTCGGCATATATAAGCTGCGCTTTGGTATTCTTCAGCAGTGCCTGTATATCTGCTGAAGGCTGTTCCTGAGGCAGAATGAGCCTGCGTATAGGTATATTTTTAGCTACTGCGGCCGCTCCTCCTGCATGGTCGTGGTGTCCGTGGCTTAAAAGCAGCATATCCAGACTGCGAATCCCCAGGTAACGCAGATAGGGCAGAACGATACGGCTGCCCGTATCATAGTCACCACGCAGACCACCGGTATCAATCAGCAGCGTCTGACGCTGCGGTGTTACGACCAGTGCCGCATCCCCCTGTCCCACGTCGATAAAATGTACGGTCAGAGGCTGCGGCCTGAATTTATCATAAAGCCCGATCCCCACCAGCATACAGCAGCATAAACCGATCAGCAACCGTCTTTCGCAAACAGTGAAATCATCCCAGTCGCTGCTGCCGAAAAGCAGCAACAACAGTAAATAATAGACAGCGCCGCATAAAAGAGGCCAGCTGCCAACAGTGACAGTTGCCCAGCCGCCGGATGCCAGCCAGTGAATGATATTCAGCAAGGGGTGCAGTAAAAGCCCTGCCAGTAAAAACAGCAGCTTTCCCAACCCAAATACCGGCAGGAGGGCATATCCCGCCAGTGTCAGCAGTAGTGCCAGTTCCAGCAGCGGTACTAGAAGCAGATTAGCTGCCAGCCCACTCAGTGAAAGCTGATGAAAATAATGGATCAAAAACGGCAAAGCCGCCAGCTGTGCTGTTAAAGATACTGCCAGGATCTCGGCAATCCCCACAGGTAAGTAACGGGTACACAGGCCGCTCAGTACCGGGTAGAAATACAGCAGCCCCGCTGTTGTGGTAAATGATAACTGAAAACCTGCGTCCCAAAGCCAGCGCGGTTCATAGCAGAGCAACAATATGACCACAGCACAGAAAATATTACTGCGCTGCGGCAGCCTGCCGCTAACGCCGGCTCCAAATAGTGCCAGCGACATAAGCAAAGCCCTCAGTACAGGCGGTTTGAACCCGCACAAAGCCGCATAAAAAAATAAAATTCCTGCCAGCAGCGCCATAGTACAGTGGTTACGGCGCCGCAGCAGTACAAGCAGAAAGCCTGTCACCACTGCTATATGCGTACCAGATACAGCCAGCAGATGCGCCAATCCCACAGCAGCAAAATCTTCCCGCGTCTGCGCGCTGATACCGTCGTAACCACCTAAAGTCATACCGGCTAAAACAGCCCCGGCCTGTCCCGGTACAGTATGCTGCAGATTTGAACGCAGCCCTGCAGCCAGTCCGCCGATATACTGCCTGATACTTTGTCCGTCCCCGGACAAATACAGCTCACTGCCTTTTATAGACATTCGCCCCTGTAAATCCTGCAATTCGTTCCACAGCCCGCCATCCCAACCACCCGGATTGGCAAAATCAGTCAGTGGTTTAAGCGTTCCCTGTACAATAACGCCACCGGTTATTTTCTCGCTAAGATCCTGCCCTTGGACGAACACACGTACTTTACCAGATACTGCGATTGCTGTATCGGGTAAAGAGCTGCCAAGTTCCGCACTATTTGTCTGCACCGCTTGACAGGCAAGCACCAGACTGGTTCCCTGCGGCGTTACTTTGACACTGCCAGCTTCCACTCTGCCGAAAATACGTACTTCCTGACTGGTAAAAGTCTGCAAAGGCAGCTGCGGCTGACGCATGGCCCCGCTGCCGCTGGCAGCGCCACAACAAAAACACAAACCAATACCTGCCGCGGCCAACAACTTTACTCCAGCCTTTTGGCGGCAGCACCAGGCAAGCAGCAGCAGAAAAAGTGCCGCCAGTATCAATGCTGGTATCAACGGCAACAGCTTACTGAGCCCTGCGTGGCAGCCAAGCAGAAATGCCAGTGTGGCGGCGACAATGATCTGTTCCAGCTGACGCTGCATCACAGCTCCAGATAAGGCTGCATTTTGCTAAACTTGGCCTTACCGATCCCTTTGACCTTCATAACATCCTCGATACTGGCAAACCCATGCGCCGTCCGATACTCAAGTATACGCTGCGCGGTAATATCACCGACCCCAGGCAACGCTGTCAGTTCGGCAGCCGTAGCCGTATTCAAATGTACCTTGCCGCCAGCTTTTGCTGTGCCCCTGCCACTCTCAGCAGCAGTCTTTACCGAGACCAAAGTATTTGCGCCTGCTGCCTCAGCAGCTGCACCTGCATTTACCGGCGCAGTCTGCTCACGCAATTGCCTGGCACTTAACCGCGGCACATTTACCTGCATACCATCTTTCAGCAGCTTTGCCAAATTAACTTTATCGGGATTAGCTTCCAGTGTCATTCCTCCGGCAGCGGCGATAGCCGCAGTAGCTCTGCTCCCTGCGGGGATTTCATATAAACCCGGCTTTGCTACCGCACCGCTTACATATACCTTAACTCCCCGAGTCTGTACCGCACTGATACCAGCTGCCGGTACAGGCACAACAGCAGCAGTATCCTGCGGGCTGCTTCCCAGCAGACTGCCGCCGGCACATAAAACTACGGCAGCCCCCAAAGCTGCTACTTTTCCTCTCAGCCCTCGTTCCATCATCGCTATCCAGCCCCTTTAAAACGCAAAAAAGCAGAGTTCCTGAGGTCAACAATAAATTCGTTATACCTTAGGAACTCTGCCATAGCGTCTTTATGATTTGATCTTACTGATCCAGCTATTTAATTTTTTTCTGCGATTTAAGGTCTGGCAACAATATTGACCAAACGTCCGGGTACGCAGACAATCTTCACGATCTTGCCGACATCGACCATAGCAGCGATATGTTCATCCGCCAAAGCCAGTTTTTCCAGTTCTTCCCTGCCGGCTTCCGCAGGTACAACCAAACGGCCTTTGACCTTACCGTTGACTTGCAGCACGATCTCGACATTATCGACCTTCATGGCCTCTGCCTCGGCTTTAGGCCAGCTTTGTGCATGCACGCTGCTGTCAGCGTCGATGACGCCATGCCACAATTCTTCGGTTACGTGCGGTACGAAAGGAGCAAGCAACCGCAGCAAAGCGGAAACGGTTTCATAAACCAGACCGGCATTGTAATTTTTCTGAGCTTCCTTATAAACATATAAAGCATTGACCAACTCCATCATCGCACTGATTGCAGTATTGAAATTAAACCGCTGCTCGATATCGTCGGTAACTTTTTTGATCGTATTATGCAGCACGCGGCGCAGCTCTTTATCAGCTTCATCCAGTTTTGAAGTATCATAGCCGGTGACCTTTTGGGCCAGCTCACCCTGGAAGTGGCTGACGACACGCCAGACACGGTTGATAAAACGGAAGGAACCCTCCACGCCCTGATCGCTCCATTCCAACTCTCTTTCAGGCGGAGCAGCAAACATAATAAACAGACGAGCAGTATCGGCACCGTATTTGGAAATGATCTCTTCCGGAGAAACGACATTACCTAAAGATTTACTCATTTTCGCACCGTCTTTAATGACCATGCCCTGAGTCAGCAGGTTGGTAAATGGTTCGTCGTATTTTACAAGGCCTGCGTCACGCAATACCTTCATAAAGAAACGTGAATACAGCAAATGCAGGATCGCATGCTCGATACCCCCGATGTACTGATCGACCGGAGCCCAGTAATCAACAGCTTCTTTACTGAATGGAGCAGTATCGTTTTTCGGATCGGTATACCGCAGATAATACCAGGAAGAACACAGGAAAGTGTCCATAGTATCGGTCTCGCGGCGGGCCGGCTTACCGCATTTGGGGCAGGTGCAGTTAACAAAGCTTTCACTGGTTGCCAGCGGTGAAACGCTGCCCGCATCAAACTTGACGTCTTCCGGTAAACGTACCGGCAGCTCTGCTTCCGGCACAAGAACTTCGCCGCAGTCAGGACAGTAAATAATCGGGATCGGAGCCCCCCAATAACGCTGACGGCTGATGAGCCAGTCGCGCAGACGGTAGTTGACATGACGGGAACCAAAGCCCTGTCCTTCCGCATAATCCATAATAGCTTTGATTGCAGCATGCATCTCCATGCCGCTGAACTTGCCGGAATTTACCAGCACGCCCTCTTTTTCTTCATAGGCGGCAGTCATATCTTCAACTTTTAATTCCTGGTCTTTAGGAGTAACGACAACGATCTTATCCAGACCGTATTTATCGGCAAACATCCAGTCGCGCTGATCACCTGTAGGTACACCCATAACAGCTCCGGTGCCATAATCGTACAGGACATAGTTGGTGACCCAGATCTCTACCTGGCGGCCATTGAAAGGATTGACAGCATATTTCCCGGTAAAGATACCTTCTTTTTCCGACTCGCTGGAAGTACGTTCAATATCGGACTGGTTGCGCACACGGGCGCAGAAAGCCCTGATCTCGTCTGCCTTCGGATTATCCCGGCACAACTGCTCTACCATTGGATGCTCGGCAGCCAGGACCACGAAGGTAACGCCAAATGCCGTATCCGGACGGGTAGTGTAAACAGGCAGCTTAGCATTGATGCAGGGCACGTCAAAGCTGAATTCCAGACCTTCACTGCGCCCGATCCAGTTTTTCTGCATCGTCTTAACGCGTTCCGGCCAGCCGTTCAAAAGTTTCAAATCATCCAAAAGTTCTTCCGCATAATCGGTAATTTTGAAGAACCATTGTTCCAGATCTTTTTTGACGACCTCATGGTCACAGCGCCAGCAGCGTCCGTCGATAACCTGCTCATTAGCCAAAACAGTGTTACATTCACCACACCAGTTGACAGCAGATTTTTTCTTGACGGCCAAACCGCGCTTATAAAACAGCTCAAAGAACCACTGGGTCCATTTATAGTAATCTTCCTTACAGGTGGCAACTTCGCGGTCCCAATCATAGGACAGTCCCAGTTCCTTCTGCTGACGGGTCATGTTGGCGATATTTTCCATCGTCCATTTAGCAGGGTGGATACCATGTTTGATCGCGGCATTCTCAGCCGGCATACCAAAAGAATCCCAGCCCATCGGATGCAGCACGTTAAAACCGTTCATACTGCGGAAGCGGGCAACTACGTCGCCGATGGAATAATTGCGTACGTGCCCCATATGCAGGTTGCCCGAAGGATACGGGAACATTTCCAGCACATAAGACTTGGGTTTGCCTGCATCAATATCAGTTTTAAATGCCTTGTTATCTTCCCAATATTTCTGCCATTTGCTTTCTATGGCATGGGGAGTATACTTTTCTTCGATCATTCTTCTCATAACCTCCTAAAATTTGCTTACCACCGCAGCGCGGCAAATAAAAAAGTCCCCGGCTGTTAGGCCAGGGACGAAATAGCTTTCGCGGTACCACCCTGATTGCCGAAAAAATCTCGGCCACTCGAAACTGTAACGCCAGTTATGCGTCCGCGCTTTTGACGCGGCTCCTCCGCGGCGAGTTCACCTTGCTCCCGTATTGACTCGCAGCTGCCGTCAACTTTCTGCAACAGGGATCTGTGGTTACTACTCCGCTTCACCGAATTTGTTCATTCTGCAAATACTTTAACCATTATATCACAAATCCGCGGAGTTTCAAGTCTTTTCTTCCCCATCTGCCTAGTACGCACTACAGGCGGCTTTTAATGCTCTGCGCTCATCTGGAGCCTGCTTACTCTCCCTCAAGCTTAATAGTATGACGCTGCTGCACCAACAGCCAAAATGCCAGTGTGATCACCAGTACGATGATACCTGACAATGCAAACATATTGGCATAGCCCAATATCTCGGTAATAAACCCCAGACCCATAGCGCCGACGACGATGCCGACTTCAATAAAAGCAGTAAAAAAACCCAGTGCCGGTCCACGTTCTTCCGGCCGGGTAACATCAACGACCAGTGCAGTAAGCGCCGGCACTAAAGCTCCATATCCCAGTCCGAATAATATTGCGATCAGCCCAAGCGTCCAAACGTTATCCATAATAAAGAAACACATAGCCGCCAGTGCAACCAAAAGTGAAAACGGCAAAATTACCAGACGCCTGTCGACATGATCGGACAGCTTACCGGCAAAGACCCTGCTGCCCATCGTCGCCAAAGCATAGACTACGAAAAAAATACCATAATCACTTATATTCCGCTGCTGCGCATAAATCGGTAAAAAAGTAAGAATCGCGCCATAGACCAGTGATGCACCCAAAAGGCACAGCGAAGACATAAAAATTACCCGCCGCCTGAAAATCGGCAGCAGATCCAGTTTTTGTTCCTGGTCATAAACAGGATTCGTTTCCTTGAGCGGCAGTAACACGAAAAAGCATACTAATGCCGTAACAAAAGTCACGTTGAACAAAAAAGGATAACTTTGTGTATGCTGAAGGATCCAAATGCCTGCTGCTGGAAAAACAGCCATAGAAACCACACTGCAGGTCTGATAAATCCCCAGCACCTCGCCGCGCCTGTCTACCGGCGCATAATCGGCTATATAGGCAGCCGATGCCGCCAGATACATCGCCAGACAAACACCATGCGCAAGCCTGAGTACGACCAGCGGCACCACGCCGTTAACTCTGCCGAACAGCAGAAACAACAGTGCAAAAGAAATCGCACCCAGAAGCATCATACGCTTACGACCCCATTCGTTGGCCAGTTTACCCAAATACGGCCGTATAATAAAGGACGACAGGCCGAAAGCGCCACCAACCAGCCCGATATCGGCAGGTGTACCGCCCAACATCTCCACATACTGCGGCAATACCGGAATATACAAATAAAAAGCTCCGTAATACAAAAAATTAGCTAGGCAAAACAAAATAAAATTCACTGACCACATACTGAAATCCTGCAGCTTTGTCATAGTTGCCCCTCCCCTGCGTTTTGATACTTTCATTGTATAAAAATGCTGAAAGCGGCAACAGCAACCAGGGATAGAAAGGAAAAAGATTCTCGCATCCTAATTCAGACTTCATATCTATATTAAACGGATTAATCAGACTTTGGTAGTAGACACAGGCATTTATTCTCGCGCCGAGGTCAACCCTGTCAGCAATTCCTTGCATTCCTTCTTAAAATAAGCTAACATTAAGTTAACATTAAGCAGCAAAAATGGAGCATAATTCATGAAAATTTACGCTATCGGCGACCTGCACCTTTCCGGAAAGCCTCCGTCCAAGCCTATGGAAATCTTCGGTGAACACTGGACAGACCACGCCGCCAAGGTTGCAGCCAACTGGCATCAACTTATCCGCAGCGACGATACCGTCATCATCTGCGGCGACACCTCATGGGCCATGGATCTGCAAGACGCGCTGACCGACCTGAACTGGATCGCCGCCCTGCCCGGGCGCAAAATCATTCTGCGCGGCAACCATGACTACTGGTGGGCATCTTTAAAAAAGATGCAGACTGCGACAGAAAATAATTTCAGCTTTCTGCAAAACAACTTTTTTACCTGCGGCACGACTGCCATCTGCGGCAGTCGTGGCTGGCTCCTGCCTTCATCTGACAATTTTAACGCGGACGATGCCGCTATCTACCGCCGTGAAGGACTGCGCCTGGAGGCTTCACTGAAAGCTGCCAGACAAGCCGGCTACAGCGATATCATAGCCGCACTGCATTATCCGCCTCTTTATGACGCTGCAAATGAATCTGTTTTTGCCGAACTGCTGGAACGTTACGGCGTCAGGCACTGCGTTTTCGGCCATATCCACGGCAGCGATGCAAGCATGGTTTTTGAAGGTATCCGCAACGGCATCACCTATAAGCTTGTCAGCTGTGACACGCAGGGTTTTACACCGCAGCTGGTAAAATAAACAGCGAAGAAGGCGTTCCTATGCCCAAAAATATTTCCGCAGCAACACTGATGGTTTTATCCGCCTGCATCATTTGGGGCGCACAGCCGATGTTCGTCACTTTTGTCGTCCGCGAGTTCGACCCGATCCCTCTGGTCAGTATCCGTTATTTTACAGTAGGCGTAGTGCTGCTGGCAGCGCTGGCTTACAGCGGCGAAAAACTGCTGCCACCACGCAAGGCCTGGCTGCCGCTGTTTTTGATGGGCGTCCTCAGCGTTGGCGGCAACAATGTTGCGCAATTTACAGGCCTGCAATACTCGACCGTAGCCAACCTTACTATTATTGCCTCGCTGACGCCTGCCGTGACCGCACTCTTAAGTCTGGTGCTGCTGCATGAACGACTGCATAAGCTGCAATGCCTCGGTATCGCCGCCAGTATCATCGGCGCCGTTTACCTGATCAGCAAAGGTTCGCTTTCAACGATTATCAACCTGAACTTTAATTTCGGTGATATCCTGTTCTGCGTCAGTATGGTCGCCTGGGCTTTTTATACCATTCTTGTCGCGCAGGTCAGTAAATATATATCTGCCTACAGCGCTGTAGCCTGGGCCGGGCTGCTTGGCTCGCTGACTACGGCTGCTTACAGTATCCTGACCGGGCAGTTTGCACTGCCCTATGACCTTTCCGCTTTAGCCTGGGGGTCCTATTTTTACGTTATTTTTATCGGCAGCCTGGTCGGTATGCTGTTCTGGAACAAAGGCATCCGCGTTATCGGCCCCAGTCAGGCCGCCGTGTTTATGAATCTGATGCCGTTAGTAGGCATCATCTGCGGCATCGCCTTTCTCGACGAAAGCTTCTATACTTCCGAAGCAGTTGGCGGCGCTCTTATCATCGCCGGTGTGTATCTGACTATTCAGTACCGCCTGCTGGCCTATAAACTGGCCAGATATCTGGTCAAACGCCGGCGGCAGAAATCATTGAACGACTGTTAAGCTTTTAAGTTACGGGCAGATGCCCGGCACTTTATAAATCATCATCGAAAGGTCTGTCAGCACTGCAATGCAAACGAACAAGCTTACCGCCTCGGCACTTTTGATCTGTACTTGCGTCATCTGGGGTATTCAACCTATGTTCGCCAAATTCGTCGTCAGGGAAATGTCGCCCATACCTATGGTCAGCATTCGCTACACTATCGTAGCCCTGACGCTGTTTGCCATGCTTGCCTGGCGCGGCGAAAAGCTGCTGCCACCACGCAGGACCTGGCCGGCTTTATTTACCATGGGCATCCTTGGCGTCTGCATCAATAACGTTACCCAATTTACCGGGCTGCAATATTCGACAGTCACCAACTTTACCATTATCGCCACACTCACGCCCATCGTGACGGCTCTGCTCAGCTTTGTGCTGATCCATGAACGTCTGCACCGCCTGCAATGGCTCGGCATCTGCAGCAGCCTGTGCGGCGCGCTGTACCTGCTCAGCAACGGTTCGCTTGCGGCCATATTGACGCTGAGCTTTAATATCGGCGACGTACTCTTTTTTACCAGTCAGGTCGCCTGGGCACTGTATTCTATCATCGTCGTGCGCATCATCGACGATGTTTCCCCCTTTGCCATCGTCGCCTGGTCGGGTCTGTTAGGTTCGCTTACCACGGCAGCCGGCGCTGCTTATTTTGGCCATTTCGAACTGCCCTCGCTGCTTTCGCCGCTGGCTCTTGGCTCATATCTGTTCGTCATTTTTGCCGGCGGGCTGATCGCCATGATCTTCTGGAACAAAGGCACCGGCATCGTCGGACCCAGTCAGGCAGCCGTATTTATGAATATCATGCCGCTGGTCGGCATCGTCTGCGGCATACTGTTTCTTGATGAACACTTTCTCGCCGCACAAGCCGTAGGCGGCGTACTCATTCTCAGCGGCGTCTATCTGACTACACAATACCGTACCGTCGCCTATCGACTGGCAAAATATTTTACGCGTCGCCAGCGTAAACGACAGCCGCTACGCTGACATATCGATGATGAGCGACCTAAGCACAAACAGATCAAAATATCTCTCACAGTCAAGCTTCTTCTGCTCGCGTCTGCAACGGCGGCGAGCCTTTTTATTTTAGCAGGTACTATGTCATCCCCGACTTTATTGACACAGGCTGCGAACAGTGCTATGCTAAAAATGTTTACGGCATATGTCGCAAACTCATAACAATCACAGTAAAGGAGCGGTATAACAATGAAAATCGCAGTTACTTATCAGGACGGCGACATCTTTCAACACTTCGGACACACCGAATTCTTTAAAATTTACGACATCGAAAACACTGAAATCGTCAAAACAGAAATCGTCAGCACCAACGGCAGCGGCCATGGCGCGCTGGCACAATTTCTGCACGAACACAGCGTCGATACTCTGATCTGCGGCGGTATCGGCGGCGGCGCTCAACTGGCATTGTCACAAGCAGGCATCAAGCTTTATGGCGGCGTTACCGGCAAAGCCGATGATGCAGTAAATGCTTTGCTCAATAATAAACTGAACTATGATCCGGCAGTAAAATGCGACCACCACGAACAGGAACACGGCGGCACAGGCCACACTTGCGGCGCACACGGCTGCAGTAGCCATAGTCACCATGGACATTAAGCGCCTTGCCCTGCATGATTTACCTGAACAGCAAAATTCAGTACACTACTTACTCACTGCATAAGCAGTGAGTTTTTCTTTTTCCGAACAGACTAAAAAGGAAAGCCTTCTGCACCACAGCCTTTACGCAGCCGCTGCTGCTCAAGCTCATTCGTCGACAGCCCTACATAAATTTTCTTCTAAAATCACCTGCCTGTAACTTCTTACCATCCAATATTTTCTCCATCGCAGACTAAATACACAGTCCAAATCCCAAGAATCAGGCTGCTTACACAAATGATTTTGCTAACCGCTGTTTTGTAATCAATTCCCTGCTTCTGGGCAAAAGAAAACTGCCCCTGTTATATCAAGAGCAGCGTAAAAATATTTTTAAATTTTGCTTCGCGTACTACTGCAGCAGAATATACCACGATGCTGTAACGTAAATACAAAACGTTTATTTTTTATCTTGTATCTTTTCTTGTTTATTTCTTTATTCTTTTATGAACAAACTAAACAGTGGCGATTTTAGCGACGATGTGGTGGAGATTTATCAATAATATATAAAAAAACTATTCAAAAACATATGGTGAATATTATTAAAACAATTATATCTCAAAATTTCTATTTCAACTATTTTTTACTCTCCATTGCCTTAATTGCAACCATCAATGAAATAGTTTATAATAAAATGTAAAAGTTTTATGGAGGCATTCTACGACAACAGCTGAACAACTTAAAGTACTTTGTATTCAAATGAATATAAGTATGTCTGAACTAGCAAGACGTATTGGCCAGTCGCCTCAAAATTTCAGTGCCAAACTAAAAAGAGGTACTATTACCGATATAGATCTTGTAAAAATTGCTGATATATTAAATATCTTGTATGAACAATCATTTATATTGCCTAACGGGAAGAAAATTCAATTAACTAATAAAAAACGGAGGCTCAGTTTATGAGTTCTAAAAAGACAATTAAATCAGTTGAACCTAATATTGCTGATTTAGCAAATGGTTGGTTAAAAAAATATAAACTTGACTATAAACTTGAACAGGAAAGTTTAAATTCTGAAATTGATAAGGCTCTCAATGATTATCATTCAAAAAGCGGAGGCAATGGTGGAAACATACCTGATGTAAAACTTTTATTACAGGATAAATATTTAAACTATTATCCAATTCTTATTGAATACAAAGGTTATAAAGATAAGCTCGTTAAACTTGACAGCAATGGTCAAGTAGATAATAAAACAACTAAAAATCAACCTAACTATAAAAATATTAAGTCATATGCCGTAAACGGAGCAGTTCACTATGCTAATGCAATACTCCATCATACCAGTTATACAGATATTATTGCTATTGGTATGACCGGCTTCAAAAATGAAAGCTGCAAAATAGAACATCAAATAGGCGTATACTATGTATCAAAAAACAATTTTGGTATTGGACAAAAAATCGGTGAATATTCTGATTTTTCTTTCTTAAGCAAAGAAAATTTTGATAATTTTATAGAGAAAGTGAAATCCATACATCTGTCACAAGAAGAAATCGAGAAACTAAAAGAACAAAGAGAACGAGAAATTGACGCAAGTTTAGTACAACTCAATAATGATATATATCAGAATGAAAAAGGATTAGGAGAAAATGACCGTGTATATCTCGTTGCCGCCTCAATTATTGCGACATTAGGAATCCCAGGAGAAGTTGCACCATTAGAAAAATCAGAACTAAAATCTTCTGCAGAAAAAGGAAACAAAGATGGCGACATAATACTCAGAAAAATCCAAGCGTTTTTAGATAAAAAAGACCTTCCAGAGGATAAAAAACAACTTATTGTTAGAACATTACAAAATACATTGACTACCGAAAACATCAACAAAGTTGAAAACGGTGAAAGTCAGTTAAAAAGAGTTTTTACTAAAATAGTTGATGATTTAGGAATATATTATAAAATCGGATTAACTACTGACTTTACTGGCAAACTTTTTAATGAAATGTATGGCTGGCTGGGATTCTCACAAGATAAATTAAATGATGTGGTACTTACTCCTTCATATGTGGCTAAACTTTTGGTAAAACTGGCAAGGGTTGATCAAAATTCCTATGTTTGGGATTTTGCAACAGGCTCTGCCGGACTTTTAGTAGCAGCGATGAATGAGATGTTGATCGATGCTAAAAACAACAGTACTTCTCCGGAACAACTTGCAATAAAGTCAGCTAAAATAAAGTCTGAACAGTTACTAGGTTTAGAACTTCTACCAAGTGTTTATATGCTTGCAATTCTAAATATGATTTTGATGGGTGATGGCAGTTCAAACATTTTAAATAAAGATTCCTTAAAAGATTTCGAAGGCAATTATGGCTTCGGCAAAACAGAAAATAAATTCCCTGCTAATGCTTTTGTGCTTAACCCACCTTACTCTGCAAAAGGTAATGGTATGAACTTTGTTGAAAAAGCCCTTGCTATGATGGATAAAGGATATGCTGCAATCATTATACAGAACTCAGCAGGCTCAGGAAAAGCTGTTGAATATAATAAAAAAATACTAAAACGAAATACACTTTTAGCAAGTATTAAGATGCCGATAGATTTATTTATCGGCAAATCAAGCGTTCAGACTAATATATATGTATTCAGGATAAACGAATCTCATAAAAAAGATGATATTGTAAAATTTATAGATTTTTCAAACGATGGTTATACTAGAACTAACCGCAAAAAAGCAAGCAGCAATCTAAAAGACACTGACCATGCAAAAGAACGCTATCAAGAGATTGTTGATTTAGTGCGCTTCGGAAAATCTAAGCTTAATATACTTACGGAAAAAGAGTACTATGAGGGTACTATTGACCCTGAAAATGGTGCAGACTGGAACCAGACTGCGCCAGTAGATACTAGGCCTACATTGATAGATTTTAAGAAAACGGTAAGCGATTATCTAGCTTGGGAAGTTTCGAATCTTCTAAAAAATCAGAACAACGAGGACGACCGCCTGGGAAAATAAATGCCTCACTCAATAAAAAATTGCAAAATATTGAGTGGGGCGAATATAGACTTATTGATGTTTTTACTGTAAGAAACACAAAAAACATATTGTCACGAGATATAGTTGAAAACAGTGGAAACACTCCATATTTATGTGCAAGCGCAGAGAATAATGCAATAAGTACATATATTTCTTATGATGAAAGCTATAAGGATAAAGGCAATTGTCTTTTTATTGGAGGGAAAACCTTTGTAGTGACATATCAAAAGCAGGATTTTTATTCAAATGATAGTCACAATTTAATCTTAGATTTGAAGAATGAAAAAAGCAAAACAAAATCAAGTCAATTATTTATGGCGACCTGCATAATCAAAAGCTTAGGCGGAAAATATACTTGGGGCAATAGCATCAGCTATAGTAAGATACAAAAAGACAAGGTTTATTTTCCAACTAAAAAAGGCGAAATAGACTTCGCTTTTATGGAAAAATTTATAGCTGAGTTGGAAGATCAACGTATAGCTGAGTTGGAAGCGTATCTTTCAGTCACAGGACTAAAAGATACACTTCTATCCTGCGAAGAAGAACAAGCATTACGGGAATATAGCAATCTTGAATGGCACACATTTAATCTTGAAGCGTTGTTTGGCAAATCTACTCGTGGCAAACGCTTGAAAAGTGCCGATAGAGTTAAAGGAAATTTGCCATTTGTAACTGCTGGTGAAGCTAATGAAGGTATATCAGATTATATTGGAAATGATGTGGAAATTTTTTCAAAAAACACAACTACTATAGACATGTTTGGTTCTGCTAAATATCGCAATTACAATTATGGTGGTGACGATCATATAGCTGTTGTACACACTGAAAAATTACCAAAGTTTGCTGCGATCTTTATAACAACAGCTATCCACAAATCATCCTACACCGGTAAATTTAATTACTCAAGGAACTTTTATGCAAAAGATGCAGATGAATTGAATATATTATTGCCAACTACGAACAATAAACCAAACTTTGAAATTATGGAAACCTTAATATCCGCAATTCAAAAAATAGTAATAAAAAATGTTGTTTTATATACTGACAGAAAAATTCAAGCAACAAAAACTGCCGTTAGTGCCTCTAATTCAATTGATAGTTGCAATTTCAAAAGAAAAAGTTTAGTAAAATAGTTTTAAAAAGCTCAGAGCTGGAAAGATAATTTTCCAACGCCTGAGCTTTTTGCTCTATGCTGTTTAAATAGTTGTAACTAATTAATTCCACAAATCGTTTAGATATTTTGCCTTAAATATTTTCTTATATGAAGTATATCTTGGTGCCTGAGGGCCCTGCCTTTTATCTCCAAGAGATATTTTTTCTAATTTCTTTATACTCCCACTTTTAAAAATAACCATATATTTATTTGTTTCACGATACTTTTCAATTTTTTCAACTTCTGCTATGTAAGTAATTCCTGATACTGGTGCAACCTGATAAACAGCAATATACTTAATTTTATCAAGCATAACGCTAGAAATTCTAATTGCATACCAGCGTTCATTATCAATAAATTCTGATTTAAATCCATCTTCCCGCGCAGGAACAACTATAGTATCTAACTCATCTGCATCTACATTTTGTTCTAAATCAAGGCTTATCTCATCTCTAAACGGAGTGATTCTGTGTATTTTTTCATTTCCATTTGTATAAGTTTGTACTTCTATAACTTCTGTCGTTATTGTCAATTTAGATAAAACCATATCCAATTCAGGTGTAGCCTCATTAATAACTACAATAGCGGCAATATCCTTCTCAAAAATCACTTCGTCCAATAATTCATTGATATTATTAAATTTTGATTTCTCGAAATATTTTTCCAAAACTTTGTTCTTGTTAATATCCTCAACTAAATTCTTAAGTAATATTGTTTTTATCTTGTGCTTATCTGTTTCAGAACAAATAGAAAATCTTAAAATCTGTTCTCCTATATGTCCATACAAATCATGGTTGTTTAACTCTACTTCTATAAAATACAATTGCGGGTCATGATGAAAAGTAAGATCGAGATAATACCCATCAGGAACGGCTGCCCCTTTCTTAGATATTCCAATTTTCTTTTTTAAATCAAAATAAATACCTTGAGCCCCGAAGATAATTTCATGATTATTAACTATAATTTTCTCAAACTCATTTTCTTTCTGATAGTTATACAGATTATAGATATGCTTATTAGAGTCAACTATCTTATACATTTTCACACCTCGAATATTTTATATAATTATTATACCATATTTAAAATATAAATTAATCATTCATTAGTCAAATTCCAAAGCGTACAACCGCAAAAAAGCTCAGGCTTGGAAAGATGATTTTCCAACACCTGAGCTTTTTTATTATCTTGTTAAGTTTTAAAACAAAATTTATTTATATTGTTGACTAAAAAAGTTGCATCCTTTCAAAGTCGTAGTATAATAGGCATTATAATAAATTTAAAGTTTTTGAGGGGATGCACTTATGCAAACAAAAAAATTAAAATACCTGCTGCTGTTTGCCGTTATCGCAATAGCCGCCGCAGTGGCATGGTACTTTGCCTACTGGGTCAAAACGCCGCAGTATTCGCTGGGCCTTATTGGCAGCGCAGTACAAAAGCACGATTTTGCGGCTTTTGAAAAGCACGTCGATATGGAAACACTTTACAGCAGTGCTTATGACGATGTCGTTGTTGCCTCTTTTGGCAACGAACGCCTGTCAAGCCCGATTCTGGCTGCGTTAGTACAGAATATCAAAGGTGTTGCCGTCCCGATCCTGATCGACCAGACCAGACAATACGTCAACGGCGGTACTATGGAAGAAGCAGATCCAAGTGATGCTGACTCGCCGATGCTGCAAAACAACGGCACTGATATTGTCAATAATCTGAAAAACAAGACAGGCGTCAATTCTATGCAGTATCAGGGTGTGGAAAAGATTCAGAAAAATGGCAGTGTCGCTGTCGTAACCATCAAAGTTTTTGACAGCGAATTAGACAAACATTTTTTAGTAGAGCTTGCTATGAAACAACTTACTGATGATACCTGGCAGATAACCAAGATCAACAATCTGAAAACTTTGATCAATGAACGTGATCAGGCCTTACAAAACAAACTGGCTGAACTTAACGCTCCTGTACAAAAGCAGATCGACGACGCTGTTGCCGTTTCTCCGCAAAAAATCTTTATAACTTCGGCTCCTTATTCCGGCGTTATCCGCCTGTTAGAAGCCGATATTCAGCTGACTAACAACGCGGTGAAGGAGTTGCAGTATTTTACCGGTGTTCTGGAGCTTTACAACGCTGATAACGAATTATTTTACAGTGGCAATTTTGCCAGCAGCAAAGACCTGGCAGCCAAACAGACCGCAGTTTATAAATTCAACTGGGAGCTAAACCCCTTTCTGACTGATGATGCCAAGGTTATGAACAGCGATTTCAGCAAAGTGACCTGGAAGGCTTCTCTAAGCAGTCTGTCCTTTGCCGATGGCTCTACAATCGAACTTTTAACGCAGCTGCCTGTTAAAGCAGCAACTAAATAAAAACGTGAAAGCCGTAACGCCGATCCAACAGCGTTACGGCTTTTTTATTACCACTGACAGCAGGCTTTCGCTTTGCTGCGGATCAAAGCACCGCCATCTTGCAAAGTTCCGTCGGCAGATGCCAGCTTCCACAGATCCCATCTTTCAAAAGTCGTTGCCGGCCCATAATCATCAAGGTCAGCCGCTTCTGCATGGGTCATAACATAATTATCGTCGATCGGTAAATCCAGTCCCCGGCACAAAACAGCTACTACCCGCGCCAAGGTTTCTAACTGCTGCCATGTAGGCGGCACGCTGCCAAAGTCCACACTGCCATCGGCATAAGCCACCGCGTCGGCGCAGCAGCAGATGCTTACCGCAACTGCGCCGCTGTTACGATGCCAGGTATGCTCTTTATATTCTGTCAGTTTCCCGCAGCTGCTCCACACTGTACCGTCACCTGTGATATTCAAGTGATAGTCGTCATAAGTATTGTTATAATGCCCCGCCGTCCAGTGCAAATAAATCCTTCTGATCTCACCCTTTGCGTTTTCAGCCAGCGCCGCCAATTCCTGCAATGTTATTTCACGCATTTTCTATCCCTCCGTCTCAGGCTGCCTGCGCCTGCTGCTCATCATAAAACTTCTCAACAGTTATATCACAGGTTTTGCCATTGCTTTTTATAATAATATCGCCGCATAAAGCCGTATTGAAAACATCGGCCTGTAAATTGTACAGTCTTTGTACCACTTCCGGGCTGGGATGCTTATATTTATTACCTTCGCCGCTGCTGATGACCGCTATCTTCGGTTTGACAGCAGCTAAAAATTCATTGATCGATGATGTTTTACTGCCGTGATGCGCCACCTTTAAAACCTGCGCCTGCAGTGCCGCAGGGTCAGTTTGCAGCAGATCACGTTCTACTTCGGCCTGAATATCCCCGGTCAGCAGCATTGCAAAATCTTTATACTCCAACCGCAGCACCAGACTGTTGTTATTGGTGTCAGAAGGAGTCCCCTTATACAACGCCTGCGGACTCAGGACCTTCAGCTTCACCATTTCATTGACCGGAACTTCCTGACCGCCGCGCAGCACTTCAAAAGGAATCTGTTCCTTTTCAATCTGCAAACGAAAGTCGTTATACATTTTAGTTTTATAGTTCTGACCGCTGTCATAAACCTGTTTTACCGGAAACCTGTTCAGCACCGCTTTCATCCCGCCGATATGGTCGGCATGCGGATGTGTAGCGATCAGCATATCAATCTGCTCGACATGATTTTCTTCCAGCTTAGTCAGCAGCCTGGCAGCTTCGCTGCGGTCGCCGCTGTCGATCAGGATATTTTTCCCCTGCATTTGTACCAGGATACTGTCTCCCTGTCCAATATCCAAAGCAGTAACGGCAAGGATATCGTCAGCAGTTTTCACAGCGTCCTGTGTTTTTGCCTCCGCTTTTGGCGGCATTTCTTTGGGTACTGCAGTATCCATTGCCTGCAACTGCTCCAGCAAAACCGGCACATAACTTTTTACCAGCTCGCTGTCTTTAGTAACAACGCCGGCTGCAAGCACCAGCGCAGCCAAAAGTATCACTAAAAATGAAGTCTTCTTCATATGTTCCGCTCCTTAATTTAAATGCAGATCGTGATGCAGCGGCTTAAAAATACTCATTTTACCGCCGCGCTCCAGCACTGCTGTTGCAAAACCTGCGTCATAATCCGGCAGCTTCGGCATTTTGCTTTGCTGAAGCTGTTCATTGCCGGGCAGCAGCAATCTTAAAGCATAATCTATTTTTACCGCGCCCAGCCACATCAGGTACTCTATCTCGACATCGTGGAAACCGTCCATATCGGTCCTCAGTGCAGCACACAGCTGTTCCACCTGCAATAGCTGTTCCATATTCATTCCCCTGGTTCCACGCTCGCGCCAATATTCTATAATCTTTCCTATCCCACGACCTAAAATAAGCTGCTGATGCTGTTTCACCTCAAAAAGCAGCCGGCGGCGCAGATACACGACCTGATCCAGCCCTACTGCCAAAGTACGGTTGGCAAGCTCCAACTTGCTCATGTGTGAATTATCCCACAAAGGTTGGCTTGCACCGGATGCATCCAGCATCAGTAATGGAACAGGCGATTTCAACATACTTTCGCTGCCCAGATTATCATAAACGCCGCCATCAGTCAGATAGAGCTTGGCCGGATTTTCCGGTTTCTGCGTTCCCGTACCGTAAAGATCCCTGAATTCTCTTGCCTCTACATCAAGCTCCAAAGGTGCGAAGCCTACCGGATAAGCAGCCGAAGCCGCAACGGCAAAAGCAATGGGGATATCGTCGATATCACTGCTGCGCCCCAGCAGATAACCGTAAATATCACTACTTTTAAACCTGAATCTTTTTAAGGTATTGATACAGGTAGCATTGCAGCTCCATTCTGTCGCTGCCTCTGCCTGCTTCATTTTTCTGCCTTCAAACAGTTCTTCGTCCAACACCTGTGGAAAAGCTTTACTCATCTTCGGCCTTAAAGCAGCCGCCAGAGCCAACTGCTGCAGCTTGGGCAGATATGGCAGCAGATAAGCGAGCCAGGATGCTTTTGTCATGATACGCCTGCGGAAATTGCACTGCCCCAGATTGATCAGTTTCGTTGTCACCCGCCTGTCAAAATCAAGCAAACTGCTGAAATCACCTTCTGCCAAAGCGCTGATGACAGCACCTGCCGCAATACTGCCGCCGGACACAGAAGTTATTTCGTTGACATGTTTTTCAAGTCCCAGCTCTACTAATCTGCGGTAAGCCCCAAGACAGTAAAACGTAGCTCTGAAACCGCCGCCGCTGAAACCAAGATTGATCTTATTATCTATTTCCACTTCATTTTCCCTCCTTTGAAAAAAGCCGCCCATAACAGGCGGCTTTCTTAATCTTCCAGCCATACCGGCCTTCTGGCAAAACCAACATGGTAAACTATGTACTGCATCACCACCTGATGCTCACCGATATTCAGCAAATAGAAGTTCTTCTCCTGTCCGATGATCCGTCCGCGCGGAGAATCTGACAGACAGCGGTTCAGCAGCTGACGCTGCTTTTCAATGTCTTCCTCATTTACTGTTTTTTCTGGATCGGTATTGCCGATAACAACACGTTTTACATAGCCCACCGCACTTACATCAAATGGTTTCGTCATCATAGTTACCTGCCTTTACACCTCATCAGGCAACATCATTATCAGCTGTATAATGTTCTTGCCCCTGTGCTCCTGCTGCCGCAGTTTTCTGGATACTTGTGGGGTTGATCGCCGTATTGAGGATATCCAAAACACGGGACAGACCTTCCGGCATCTCGCCCTGAGTAGCGCGGACCTGTACATGATATTTTGCGGAATTATCACTCTTACGGGTATTTTCCTTATGACTGGAGATAGATCCCTTAACTTTGGCTTTCATGCTGAAAGGACCGATCTGCAAACCCATCTCTGCTTCCAGCTCGCCTTTTTTATCGTCGATTTCCGACTGAGTTTCCGAAGATTTTACTTCCATATCGAAGGTAATATCTACCAGATCGATCGACAGAGACGGAACTTTGACCATCGCCAAAAGCGGGATATTCATTTCCACTTTTTCAGAAGCGGGACCATTGCCGTCATCGCCGTTAGCGCTGCGTGTAAAGCTGAACCCTACGGTACGTACGACCTGTTTATCGCCTTCCTTAACCAGGCCGACCTCTTCAATAAAGCGAGCCGTTGCGCCGGCCAGCATCGTCTGTGCATCACAGGCAGCCTGCAGCGGACCGCCGATCAAAGACTCCATTGGCAAACCGCCGAATTCTTCCGCCATTTTTACTAATGCCATAATTAACTACATCCTTTCTGTTTGTACTTTATCAGGGCAGTATTTTCACCATCTGATCATTGATTTTCATAACTGCTTCAGGAGGATCGTTAGACTCAAACAGCAATTCTACATCGACAAAATTATCGGTATCCGTTTTGTTGGAAGACAAAATATTTGCCAGCAGACCGCTGTCATTGCTTTTACCATCATCCCAGCTGCTCAGCTTTACCTTAAACTTCAGCTTCATCTCCTTCAGCTTCAGAGAATTCATCGGTACCAGCGCAATTTTCGGCACCTGCACCAGTACATATTCCAGTTCGCCTGTGTCAGGATTGATACGAGGATATTGGATATCAAAAGTCAGCGGTTTCTGCGACTCGTCAAAATAACGTTTCATAACATTCAAGTGCTGATTTTCGATCATGCTGTGCGCTTTTAAAATTGATTCCTGCATCGCTCCCAACAAATTCTCAAAGTATTGCTTTTTCGCCATCACGGCTCCTCCTCATAATCAAAATTTACGGCTGTAAAGATCGGTCACCTTAACCTGCAGCGCTCTTGCCAAAGCGTCAAGAACCGGAACAGTCGGATGCCGTTCGCCTAATTCGATCGCACTGATCATACTTGTACTGATACCTGATAATTTAGATAAATGCTTTTGCGTCATACGTTTCTCAGTGCGGACCTGGAAACAGATAATAACAAATCATAAGCCAGCCCCCCTTTCTAGGTGCCTTTTTCTTTAGCTCCTCCCCGCAGCTTCAAAAAGTTTTCCATACCGGCTTTGGCAAAATAACCGCTGATGATAACAGAAAACGGACCGTCAACATAATCTATCAGCCTGTCCGGTATTTCTCTGTATATTAACCAAGTGCCGGCCGAAAACATTATGATGCCGACAAATAACCAGGTCACCGTTCCGACAACCTTTTTGGAGAAGCTCAGTTTTTCATCATCAAGTTCCATAGCTTTCACCTCCCTGGCTTTACATTACTATTATCTTTATCCACAATGGTGGAATATTATAAGAAATACTTTATTATTTTAATGTTTTACGAATTTTTAAATTGTGAAACATTTTTATTTTTGCTTTTTATCCTTTCATAAGTCCTCGCAGCTGTATCCTAGTACTTAGAAAGGACAAATAAAAAAGCCCCGCTTACAAAAATGTAAACGGGGCTTTCGCCTTTTTCTGTATTTTTACAGGCCGCAGCATGCAAAAATACCTGTATCAATATTCACTTTATTACTTCAAATTTATTTAGATTACTTAAAGCGTTTTAAACGCAGGGCATTGCTTACTACCGAAACCGAGCTCAGCGACATTGCCGCCGCAGCGATCATCGGGTCAAGCAGAGGTCCGCCGAAAATGTGCAGCACTCCTGCGGCTACAGGTATACCAATAATATTGTAGCCAAACGCCCAGAACAGATTTTCTTTAACGTTGCGGATCGTGGCCTTACTTAAACGCAGGGTAGTACTGATATTGCGAATATCTCCGTTGACCAGCACGACCTGTGCCGATTCTATCGCCACATCAGTCCCGCCGCCAACGGCAATGCCCAGATCAGCCTGCGCCAAAGCCGGTGCGTCGTTGATACCGTCGCCAACCATGGCGACGATCTCCCCACCCTGCTGGAAGCTTTTGATCAGTTCGGCCTTATGACCAGGCATCAGCTCAGCAACTACTTCGTCCACGCCTGCCTGCTGCGCAATATAAGCAGCAGCGCGTTTATTATCGCCGGTCAGGATAACGGTACGGATATTCAGCTCGTGCAGCTTCTGCATTGCTTCCTGGGTTTCTTCCTTCAGCGTATCGGCGATAGCAAAAATACCGCATAAATTACGGCCGATCGTCAGATAAACGATCGTTTTACCAACTGACGCTAATTTTTCGCCAAGTTCTATGGCATTCGGAGGAATCATTGCCACAGGCTGTACAAAGGACAAATTTCCCAACCGTACGTTGGTATTTTCACAACGGGCAGCGATACCGCCGCCTACCGTAGTTCTAAAATCTGTACAGGTCGGCAGTTCCATCCCTGCGGCCCGTTCTTTGACAGCTACTGCCAGCGGATGAGCTGAACCTTGTTCAATTGCCGCCGCCAGCCTTGTTATCGCTTCTTCTTTGGCTCCGTTCCAGCCGATAACGTCTGTTACTATCGGTTTGCCCTTCGTAATCGTACCGGTTTTATCAAAAACCGCCATTGTTACATTATGGGCTGTTTCTAAAGCTTCTGCATTTTTGAACAGCACGCCTTTTTCAGCACCCTTACCTACAGCGACCATGATTGCCGCCGGTGTCGCCAGTCCCAAAGCACATGGGCATGCAATAACAAGTACGGCAACAAAGACCTGAATGGCAAACTTACTGCCAGATCCGGCAAACCACCAGCTCAAGCCGGCGACTAAAGCTATCACCAGCACTATCGGCACAAAAACCGCCGCAATTTTATCAGCTGTTTTGGCAATCGGCGCTTTCGATCCCTGAGCCGCTTCTACCATCTGCATGATCTGCGACAGCATCGTATCCTTACCGACTTTTTCAGCTTTAAAACGCAGATACCCGTCGGTAACTACTGTAGCCGCAAAAACATTTTCGCCGACACTTTTACCTACAGGCATACTTTCACCGGTCAGCATCGATTCGTCAACACTGGCATGTCCGTCTGTGATCACCCCGTCGACCGGTACCTGATTGCCTGGGTGGACGATAACTATATCACCAGTCAGTATCGCTTCACGCGGAATCTCTACTTCTCCGCCGTCCTTCCAGATAAAGCCTGTCTTCGGCGCCAGGTTAAGCAGGCTGCTGATAGCGTGTCCAGCTTCACCTTTCGCACGCAGTTCTAAAAACTTACCACATAAAACAAAGGTCAAAATAGCACCGGCAGACTCAAAATAAAGACTATGGACAGCATGCGGATTTATTCTTGCCAGAACTTCGTATGTTGAATAGCTGCTGTAAATAAACGCAGCCCCCGTACCTAAAGCAACCAGTGTATCCATCGACGGAACACCATTTTTCAAGCTGATGATACCATTTTTGAAAAACGGACCGCCGGCATACAATATCGGCAGCGTTAACAACAACTGTACAAAAGCATAGACATCACTCATCTGATCCGGATCTATCGGTACAGGCAAAAATTTACCCGGCACCATCGGCGCCATCGCCAAATATAACAGCGGCACAAAAAAGAAAGCCGCCACTTTCAAACGTTTCTTTAAATCAAGGGCATCCTGTTCCGCCCTCTGTTCAGCTGTCGATTCTTCGCCCGGCGCATCATGGACGACACCAAAGCTCATTCTGGTCACAGCTGCTTCCAGCTGCTCTATCGTCGCCTGATTTTCATCATAACGCACCAACGCCGACTGAGTCGCCAGATTGACTTCCGCTCTGTCGACACCTGGAACCTTCTTTAAAGAACGTTCCACGCCATTAGAACAGGCAGCACAATGCATTCCTGAAATTTTAATAGTTACTGTTTTCATAAGCTTTATTTTTCAACAGTGAAACCAGCTTCTTTTACTGCCATTTCCAACTGCTCCACTGTAGCCGGGGCTTCATATTCTACAACTGCCATGCACTGCTCCAGGTCTACTGCTGCGTGTTTTACGCCCGGTACATCCTCCAATGCCATTTTTACACTGGCAACACAACCTGCGCACGACATACCAAAAATATACATACTCGATTTTTCCATAATTTATGCCTCCATTTCGGAATTTGATCCAGTGCTGCCAGTAAAATCGACAGCTTAAATTTTAAGGTTAGCAAAAACTGCCCCTCTACATCTTATAACTCAATCTTAACAACCTGTACAGGCTTTGTCAAATAATAACTCTGCCTTACAGAAGCTTGAAATTATACGCAGCAGGCAGCAATTCATTCCTTAAATCTATTATAACATATGAGTCGTTATTCATATATATTTTTCTGCAAAACCTTTGTGAATTATTTTTCTGCCTGCCGCAGTATTACCACATTTACCTGATTTTTCTAACTGTCCTGCTTTATTTTTCAACTTCTGTCCATTTTACACAAACCAGTTTTGTTTTATACTATATTTTGTAGATTTAACTGAAGAGGGTGTTTTTTATGCGTAATGACAATATTACAAGGCTGACACTGGCAGGTATGTTTGCAGCTTTGGCTTTCGTTTGTTTTACTTATCTGCGGATCGAGATCCCCATGGGTGGCGGTATGACCGGCAAAATTTATATCGGTCATGCTTTTATCCTCCTGTCTGCTCTGATTCTGGGGGCAAAATACGGAGCGCTTACAGGTGCAATAGGTCTGTCACTGGCAGACATTTTAGCCGGTTATACCACATCAGCACCGCCGACTTTTTTAGCCAAATTTCTATTGGGACTGGCGGTAGCCTTTATTGCTCATAAAGTTTTTAATCTGGCTGCGGCAGATGACAAAAAAGCGACTAAGATCGTAACTATAGCGGCTGTTTTCGGCTGCCTGGTCAATGTTATTACCGAACCGCTGATTCGCTATGGCTTTAAAGTCTTCGTTTTAGGACTTCCGCACCAGATAGCCTATCTATCTGCAATTAACTGTGCTGTTTCCATGGCGGTAAGCGCTGTGCCCTCTGTTATTTTAGCAGTTTTCCTGTATAAAGCAGTGCAGCATAGTATCCTGAAAAGCTATAAATTTGTTTAACCTTACATTCACAATACCCCTAAAAAAATGAAGGCCGCTGCTTGTTAAAAGCAGCGGCCTTCATTTTTAATAATCATTGTTTTATTTTAATCTATCATTTACAGCAATAACAGCAGTCCTGCAAGGGAAACTAACGAAATACAGCCTGCGACAACTTTTTTCATGCAGGAAATCTTCTTCTCCCTGCTCTGAGCAGGCTCACATAAAGCTGCTTTTTCTTTAGCTGAAGCATCGATAAACGCTTTAGCATAATATCCATCCAACTCAAGCAAACTGTATTCCCCATTCTCAAATTGAACGGCCAGCTGATACACAGATGCTTTAGGAGGTTTTAACACTGCCCCCATGAGCTCCTGACCATATTCTTCTGTCATCCCTTCAAGTGCACAATCAGACTTTCCTGCAAAAGCATCTTTGATAGCTTCATCAGTTACAAATTCCCACGTATGAATTGTTTCTTTGCTGATGATAATTCCTTCATCAGGTTCTTTAAAATGCATCTTCGTTACGATCATACAAACTGGATTTAAGAAAACAGCACTGCCAGACAGATGCCCCAGGATCACTTTATTTTTAGCCATAAAATTTTCATCCTTCTTTACGACAGATTTTTACTATCATTACAGACTTGGCAATTTACACTTTCTCCCCTTCTTCCTGTTATTGATCCGTAATTTTCTCTGCTATTGCTGCTGTTTATTTCTAGCTTTGCGGCAAAGCTCCTGCCTGCCTCCTTTCACTTTTACACGAAATTTACGACAAAAGGCACAGTACTTTATCAGTACTGTGCCTTTATCTGCAAGATAACCAAACTACGCCTGTCTTAATATTTTTTATCTGATTTTTACACCGCTCTGATTATTTCTCAGCTCTGTTAATAGCGCATAGGATACCCAAAAGCGCAGCTACGTTGATATTACTGTCGATACCAACACCAAAGATATGTCCATTACCGGGAATCTTCAGTTCTATGTAACAAATACCCTTCGCGTCAGAACCGCGGGAAATAGCATGTTCGTGATAATTAACAAATTCATAGCCCTCTACGCCGATTCCTGCCAGCGCCTGGAAGAATGAATCTATCGGGCCGTTGCCGACACCGGCAACTTCTTTCATATCACCACAAACATCGATTTTACCTTCAAAACGAGTATGTGTAGTGCCATCCAACTCCCGTTGTTCCAGGAAGCTGTGGGAAGCCAGTTTGTATTTACCATCAAACTCTACATATTCACGGTTAAACAAGTCAACGATCTGTTCTTCCTTCAATTCATCACCAAAAGCATCGGAAGCAGCCTTCACAATATTGCCAAATTCAGGATGCATTTCCTTCGGCAGCCTGTAACCGACAGCATGCTGCAGCACAAAAGCTGCGCCGCCTTTACCGGATTGGCTGTTGATACGGATAACAGGTTCGTATTCACGGCTCAGATCAGCAGGATTGATCGGAAGATACGGTACTTCCCAATAAGGAGTATCGCTTTCCGCCATATATTCGTAACCCTTACGTATAGCATCCTGATGCGAACCGGAGAACGCGGTAAACGCCAATTCACCCGCATAAGGCTGACGCTCGGGCACCTTCATCTTGGTACAGGCCTCATAAATTTTTTTGACCGCCAGAATATTGGAAAAATCAAGCTCCGGATCAACGCCCTGAGTATACATATTCAAAGCAACTGTCACAATATCAAGATTGCCAGTGCGCTCGCCGTTGCCAAACAATGTTCCTTCGATGCGGTCTGCTCCGCCCAGCAGGGCAAGTTCAGCCGCAGCAACACCTGTCCCGCGGTCATTATGCGGATGAATGCTGATAATAGCAGCTTCCCTGTTTTTCATCTTAGTACAGAAATATTCGATCTGATCCGCATATGTGTTCGGCGTTGACATTTCCACTGTTGAAGGCAGATTCAGAATGATCGGGTTCTCATTCGTTGCCCCCAGGGTTTCCATTACCGCCTCGCATATTTCAATAGCAAAATCGATCTCAGTACCGGTAAAGCTTTCAGGAGAATATTCATACCGAATATTCATACCGCTGCTGGCAATTTCTTCCTCAGTCAGCTGACGGATAAGTTTTGCACCCTCCACTGCGATCTTGATAATGCCTGGCATATCTTCTTTAAATACGACCTTCCTCTGTAAGGTAGAGGTAGAGTTATAAAAATGTACGATAACGTTTTTAGCGCCTTTAACTGCTTCAAAAGTTTTTTTGATCAGTTCCGGACGCGCCTGTACCAGTACCTGAATCGTTACATCATCGGGAATATGATGCCCTTCGATCAAAGTGCGCAGGATCTCATATTCGGTTTCAGATGCAGACGGAAAACCAACTTCTATTTCTTTAAATCCAATATCTACCAGAGTCTTGAACATCAGCAGCTTTTCTTCCAGCTGCATCGGCGTAACCAAAGCCTGATTCCCGTCGCGCAGGTCAACACTGCACCAAATCGGCGCCTTGGTAATAGTTTTATTCGGCCATTGGCGATTCGGCCACTGGAGCGGCTGAAAAGGAATATACTGTTTACTTGCTTGTTTCATAAATATTTGCCTCCAATCTGTTTATGCCGGCGCAGCGGCCCAACTTCGGAAGCGGAAATAAAAAATCCCCGCTCCCTACGATAAATGCATAGGGGCGAGGAACTGTTCTCCACGCGGTACCACCCTAATTCAGCTGCCATGCAGCCCTCTCAGCCTCAAACAAGGCCCAGGCGTTTAACGTTGCCACACGTTCTGCTCTACATATCAAGCAGACAACTCCGGGATGAGTTATACATAAAACTTTTGCCATCGACTTGCACCAACCGTCGACTCTCTGAGGCCTGCCAGTTTTATCTTGTTCCCTTCACAGTCTTTGAGGTGAAAATTTTTGAATTGTTAAAAGTTATTATACCTACTTGCCTGATACTTGTCAAGAGAAAATATACGACTCTAAAACGTCATCTTCATTAAAATGATTACATAAACTAAATAAAAAGCATACTTTTACTGCATATTATAACAACAGTATTTATTTTTTTAATCCTGTTTAGTTAATTCAAAGGAGTCTTTTCATATTGACAAAAAGAAAACCCGCACAAATTGTGCGGGTTTTGAACTTCTGTTCCCAATGATTAACGTTTCGAGAATTCATCTGCCTTGTTTTAAGCCATTACCGAGGCTTTTTGTTACATTTAGGTTGCATACTTTCTGTGTTTCTCACGCATATAAATTTCAGTTTTCTTCCATTATATATACTACAAACGGACACTACTATATAATCCTAAATGGACCATCCTTACTCTGCATATCAACAGGAAACAATTCAGGATCTTCTTTAACTACTAACAAAAGCGCTTCTCCATCACTATCACACTCCGCTGATTTTGCTTTTACTCGCTCCTGCAATTCAGCGAACCACGGAACTAACGGCGGCATCCACCTAAACAAACAAGCAGCCAAGTCCTCAAGGCTATCGCCTTCTAAGATATGCCCTCTAATCACAACATGCATCTTCCCTCCTCCTTTTCACACGAACTCTATTATAGCAAAAAGCACAAAAAAAGAAAGCCCCGAAACCGTTGCGTCGCCAGCGGTAACAGGGCTTACTAGTATTATAACACTTTAGTATGCATATGTCATCCATATGCCAGCTTGTTTGTCCTGCCAGTCATATTCACCACGCAGTCCTATGTATTTGCTACCTATCCGGCGGCTCACCCCGTAGCTGATACCTGTAACGTAGTGATCAACATTAATCTTGGCTCCGATCTCCCGCAGTACCCCTGGTGCGGATGGTGGCAAGGATTTCAATATTGTCTGCTGCAATTCTTCCTGCTTCTTCGACGAGTTCAGTACATCTGTCAACTGCTTCTGCAGCTGATCTATTTGCAGTTTGGCTTCGCTCGATGCTTGATCCGATAGCGTCTGCTGTTCCCTTGCTATCTGTAATTCCAGCGCTAATTTCCTGCTGATTTCTAACTGCCTGTTCGAGTTTTGTTCCAGTGTCGTTAGTTCTGCTTCTGTTATCAGATAAACCGACTCGGCTGAACAGGTAGCAGGCAAGAAAAAGAACTGCGCCAACACCCAGACCAACAAGAAAACGATTATTAGATATCCAACTTTTGATTTTTTCATTCATGCTTTGCCTCCTTACGCAATTTTTAATCACACTTTTTATATTTATATGATTGATATCATAAAATATTATTCCCTAGATAATTTTCCTGCCATTATTGTCCTCCTTCCTGCAAAAATGTTATAATAATTATGTAAAGGGCGTGATTTTATGCTAAATTTCTTAGCTCTAATGATAGCTTTCGGCATGTTACTGTGGTTAATAACATCCGTTGTAGTTTTCACCGGTGGGTTCGCATATTATTTTTTCAAATATATATTTAAGGCCATATCTAAAGAAATGGCCATTGCTAAAGCAAGCTCTAATATTAAACCACTAACAATTAACAAAAAACCATTTTTCAAAATTTTATCCGTAATTATCGTTTCGTTTTTGCTTTTTTATATCAGTGAAAATACTACAGACGCTTCTGTTATAGTAGGCTCTATAGTAGGTTTGTTAGCTTTATCTTGTTACTGCTTCTATCAATCCTACAAAAGCTTTCGGCAAAATAAAAAATTATATTGAAATAGCTCCCTATAATGGGAGCTATTTTTTATGCAATAATTTCAGCATAATCTATGCATATAACCACTATCAATATAATAGCTAATTGGTATATATGATAACCATGCCATTATTACCTTATTTTGAAATAGTTACTTTTATAAATTTGCATAATCTGTTACTCCACGTGCAATAGCCTTTGCAATCGCATCTTGTTTATGTTCCAGCAAAATAACATCGTGATCGTTATCAATAAAACCCATTTCGATAAGAATAGCCGGCATATCGGTATTTCTCAGCACAGACAAATTCGGGCGTTCCTTCAACCCACGATCCGGAATATACGGATCAATGCTCTGCTCCGTATCGACCAACTGCTTATGTACACAGGCAGCCAGACGTTCAGCTTCGCTGCCAAAGTTAAACATCAATGTTTCAATGCCCCTCGCATAACCATCAAAGGCATTGCAGTGCAAACTAACAAATACATCTGCACCCCATTCGTTAGCAGTTCTACAAACATTCGGATACGCCGAAGATTCGCCGTTAAGATTATCGCTCTGCAGACGCATTACCTCGCAGTCAGCATTTTTCAGATAATATTCAACCAACTTCGCTACCGCCAATGCTACGTCGCACTCCCTTAAACCGCTGTTAGGATTTGTGGCGCCACTATCGACGCCCGGCATATGACCTGGGTTAATAAATACTTTCATTGCTTCACACGCTCCACTTCTAAGGGATCTGGTATCCCATTTTTATTTCTGTCAGCCAAATAGCCAACGATAAACGTAATAAACCCAACAAAATAGGGATTCGTCACAACCTTAATCAGTTCCAACAGACTCGACAAATCCGGCCTGCCGGTGCTATACCACAATGCCGTCCACGCCACTAAATAAAGCATAATAATCACTATCACAAGCTTAAAATACCCCTTCACAACAGCCATTATCGGCAGCGCAGTCTTGGCAATAGTTTTAGCTATATGCCCTGATAACTTAGGCAATTCCTTCTTAAAAAAATCAATCATTTATACATCACTCCCAAAACCATAATTACAGTAGATATCGCCCATGCAGCAAATCCTAGACCACCACTAAACAGCGACCGGCTTTTTTCTAAAAGCGATACCCGTGTTTCCAGTTTCTCGATCTGTTCAAACTTCATATCACAGACCTTTTCTTTTTCCGAAAGTAAAACCTCTAACCTGGCATTCTGCTGACTAAGCAGATCTAACTTGTCAAAAAGCCTCCTGATCGTTTCATCCGCCATTATCACACCGCCTAACAATGATATAGAAAAAGCGCCTACCGAAGTAAGCGCTTTCCTTATTCTCTTATTTTTTAAATTTACTTAGTCGTCAAAAATATCACTATCACTCGAATGAAAACTATCACTATCTGATGTACCTACATCACAGCTCTTCATCCTTTCCACTTTTATTTCATCAATTGAAACTGGATCTTCATTATTCGCAGCGTGGTAGTTGATACAATTTCGTATTTCTTCCGCTAACTTCCTATAAAACTTTAATGTACGGTTTACGCCACCGGATCCAATCAGATCCAACACTTGTTTTGTATAAGCATCATGCGACCCACAATGATAGACTTTAAACATTCTTTTTTCTTTTTCACTTACTGACAACAAAATTAAAAAATCATCATTTGTTCTCAACTCTTGTTGAGTCACTGCGTTTGTGATGGCAGCAATTATTTTTTCTGGAATGATATGATGTACCTGCATAATCATCTCCCCTTTCTAGCTAAAGGATAACCCACCTTTTTTCCACTATGGTGATTATCTTCATTTAAAATAATTTCCAAACCTCTCATTAGCCCTTTTAGCTACATTCCTGATATACGCCTTCCTTTTATCAATACGCGCTCGCTTCTCATCCGGTGAAAGCGCCGTACTTGTAGTAATATTTCTAATATCCTTATTAGCTTTACTAATAAGCTCCCCTGCCTTACGGATACTCTTTACAACGGCCGTCGGTCTTCCCTTAACTCCATAACCGGCATGCTGTTCGTTCGCTGCAGCCAACATATCATAAAAATCATTCACACTACGATTTTTAATATTATCATTCAATGTAAAATCCCTGATAAAAGTCAGTTCACCAAACTTCTTCGTCGGCATATTCCTCTTCTCAGCTACCAGGGGATCAAACACCTGGGCCAAAAACATACCCATAGTCCCGGTATAACCACGGATAGTATTATCAATCTTCACCGGAGACCATTTCATTACATTACCAATAGCCTTAGCAACTTCGCTCGTACCCGGATTATATTGCAGCTCATCCGGCAGACGCTCAAGCCTTTTACCTGTCAGCGGCTGATCACGGAAGAACGAATAATTTGCCTGCCACTCAATGATCGGCAAAAACAACGTAGGTAAAAAATTAGGTGCAGCATTAGCCACAAACGTCCTGCCGAAATTCTCCATCGCCGCCGGGTCCTCATTGCTCGCCATATCCAAAATCATCTCCACGCCGCTGCCAAAAAAGATACCAGCCTCCTGCGGTTTTGGTATCCTGATGCCGCCCGGCAGACACCAACATGAATTCTTAACATCCGTATCCAGTTCCTTATACCAATCCTCATCATGGTTCAAGCACCAAAGCAAAATACTCGGCACAATAATATACTTACCCAATGCCGTCATAGTATTCACAGGATCATGTTTCAGCAACCGTATCATTTTATCGCCGCCCTGCAGACAAGCATTAAAGAACGGTACTATCTGATTGACCTTTTCCCCCTGAGCACCGCTGCGGCTAAAATCAATCGTCAGCTCTCTGGCATACCTGGCCGCCTCGTCAATACTGATTCCCTGATTCCTGGCCCGCATAAACTCACCCATGCGCGTCCCGCTCTCAGCCAACTCCGAAAGCAAAGCCGGATACTTGAGCAGCGCCCGCCAAATATCACCGGCGCCATAATCTTTTAAATCCTTGCCGCCGATCAAATCGTCCAGGCTCTTGGCAATAGCCTCATTGCTGCCGTAAAAATTAAACTTATTCACGCCAGCCGCCTCGAACTCAGCCCGCAACTTCGCATCCCTAAGCAAAGCATGAATACCCCTCACCGTATCCAAAACCGGTATAAACCCAGTCTTACTGCTGATACCGGCAAACAAAGTATCACGAATCAGATTGCGCAAAATAAACGACGGCGACATCGTAGCGCCGCTGCGCAGCAACCTTGCTGAATTACGCAAAAGCCCAAACACCACGCCTGCCGAAGTTTCATTATAACCCACGATCGGGCCATACAATTCAGGCGTAGTCTGGTACGCAACCTTCTTGCCATCCTCCATAACAGTAAAAATACAATTCTTTGCATCAGCACTGCTGCCCGGCACCTTCCAAACAGCCCCCTCAAGCCCGCTTTCGCCAGCCAGGGCAACAGCTGCCTGCCCTACCTTATTACGTTCAGCCCGTGAAGCCACAACAGCTACAGCCTTGATCGTACTCTCGAGAGGATTCAATACACTGCGCTCGCTGCCCTCAATCGAAATCTTTTTCAACGTCGAACTCACATTAGCAATACCCCTGCCCAGCCCCTGCAGCCCACCGATAAAATTATCAGCCGCAGCAGTATCGCTAAAATCACGCATAAGCGGCGCATAATACTTATACTTGGTATTCAGCAATCTATGCACCTCTGCGCTGATCAAGCCCGCATCCTCCATAACAGTCAGCAAATTATCATTAAACTTATAATACAAATCTGCTGCTAGTTTAAACTCGGTCGGCGACCCATCGATCACAGCCTTTAAATCAGCCTCAGTCAAACTGCCCGGCAACTTGTACGGTTTAAACTCCGGCATCTTCCCCTTGCTGCCGTTAGCCCGCCACTCAGCCAGTTCGGACTCATAAGCATCACGTACTATTTTTGCCATCTCACGTAATCGCATACAGCCTAAATAAGTCCCTACCGCATCTGCCCAATTCTTAAAATCATTACGCTGCAAATAATCAGGATACTTCCTATCCATCACCTTACGGTTAACAGTATCCAGTACCATCGCCAGCGTTACCTTATGCGGCAACTTCTTATTTTTCAGCCGTTCGTTAATAGCCTCAATACTTCTCTCATCACCTTCAATCAAAGCGCTTGCCAAACCAGCAGCATTAGCACGCATCGTCTGGGCCTTATTGTAAATGCTTTCGTCATCAGTCAGCTTGCGACCAAGCCCCATTGAAATCCCTTCATCAAACCCGTGTAGCGAATCATTCTTATCGATCCAGTTCGTATAAGCATTCTTTTTCGCTTCAATCATCCAGTCAAGCACCGACCGCACAGTCCCCTTGCGCTCCGTATTCGTAAACGCCCGTGCCGCCTTTTGTCCGCTGGTCAGATCCTTCGGCTCAGCCTGCTTCTGCTCGTCCTTCTTACTAAGAATAGAATACTTGATACCTCTTAACGCCTCGGCATCATAATTCAGTCCGCCATCCCTGTTTACATAAGGCACACCCTGCCTGTCCTTGACACCCGTCAGCAATTCTGCTACACTTACGGTAGACGGAACACTTTCACTCTGCATACCCATTTGAGGTATCGCTATAGTGAGTGTTCCGTCTTTTATTATGTCATAAAATTTTGCATCTTTAACTTCAAACTCTCCGGCATTTTTATTACCTTCCTTTGCTACAATCCGAAAGCGGGTTAAATTATTCCCATCTTTCACAACCGCATATAATTCTACATAACGATTTTTAGTACCATGTTGTCCGTCAAGATGTTTTTCAATATAGACCGCATTATTCAGCACATTTTCGACTGTAGACAGAGCCTGCCGTCTAACATCATCTGCACGATAAGGATTTTTAGACGAATTTACAATATGCTTACCATCACTTATGCTCGCAACTCTACCAATACCACTAGAACCGATAATACGAAATGACTTGCCAATTAAAGATTTAGCTATAGCAGTTTTCTGAGAATAACTATTCACATCAACTTTAGGCAGTCCCGTCACATCAATAACAGGTATACGTGTTTCACCGGTAATCTGACTATTAGTAACCTTATAGCTGCTATCAGTCTTACCATTATTGCTACCACGCTCCCAAACCTCGCCGCTTTCAATCTTACGGAAAATATCATGCTCAGTTTCAAAACCTAAAAAGTCAGCAACCTTCGCAGCAAAATCCTTCACCTTACGCCACAACTTGCCCCAATCGCTGCCCTCTTTAAGCTCCTTCCACCTGATACGCCACTTCCGGTAAGCCTCAGCCATAGCCTCTTCATTACCCTTAAACGCACGCTCAAGAACAGTATTTTCCCGCTCGGTCAAACCGTGCGTCCTTGCATAATGCAGTGCTTCATGGTCAATCGTGCCTCGCACGTTATCCTGTGCCAGCGTCATAAAAGCATTTTTACCAATGGTCCGTACACTGCCCAAAACCTCCGCATCACGCTCCAGTTTACCGCCGTAATCCGCCTGCGCCCGCTCAAACTCTGCATCATCAAGCACAACCCGCTTCACAATATCAATTCGCATATGCTGTCCATTTGGCAAATCAAACTCCATTACACTGCCGCTTCTTGTAAAATCCTTCATATTAGGAAATGCATCTTTTACTTGCACTTCCCACTCATCCAAAGCAATCGGGTTCAACTCTTCGCCTTTATCAGAAATGCTATATTTGATATCAGAGCTATTATTGACAAAATCAATGAAGCTGTCACGGCTTCCTTCTTCATCAAACAAAAAACCTTTAGCAAACCTGCTATAGTACCCGCCGTATTTTTTAGCATACCCGCTTAACTTTTTATAATCATCACCCGATACCCGCTCCTTGATCTTTGCCCTATAAAGCTTTTCACCGGTCTTAGTATGCGTATAAATATCTGTTTCAAACAAATTACTATCCTGCATAGACGTAGCAACTGTCACCGCAGGCGTTTTATTTTCAACAGCCTTGATAGAACCATCTTGTACAGTCCGTTCCGGCATACTTAAATTTTCAATACGATCGAATAAGTCATTAACATCTTTCGCACCACGTAAGTCAATCTGCCTGCTATCAACATTTAAATGATCTTTAGACATATGTTTATCAATAACAAGAATTTTAGTAAAAATACCGGTACCAGCTCTCTTAAACGCTTCGCCTGGTAACAATACCTCTCCTACCAAATACGCATTGGCCGCTTCTTCCGAATCATACCAACGCTCAAAGCGCTTCGTCATACTCGGACCGTCAGGAACGATTGCAATAATACGACCATTATCGCGCAAATGCTTAAATGCCTTCGCAACATGAGCCATTGCTGTCTTACCACCGACACCAAAAGGCGGATTCATCACAACAGCATTAAATTTATTTACTACATTGTAATCCTCAAAATTGCTGTTAATAACTTTTGCACCATCGGTGTTCATCTGTGCCAAAGCCGCCAGTTTCCCGCTCGGCTCAATAATCACATTCTCTGTATTTGGGCTAAAGAACCGGCTGATTGCACCGTGACCGGCAGAAGGCTCCAAAACTTTGTCACCATCATTCAAGCCTGCCCATTCCACCATCTTAAAACCAACAGGTTCAGGCGTAGCAAAATAGTCTTTACCTTCAGCAGATTTATTCCCGGCATTCTTTTTCTGATTAGCAAAATACAAAGACTTAGCTCTGTCAAAATCACTCAAAGGGCTCAATGTCGCTCTGTCGTATTCTTTCCCGCCGACATCTTCACCATCAGCTCCCGGCTTTCTTTGTTCCCAACTGCCGTCCATAGTTTCTAAAAAAGCATTTACGAAGCTATCCCGCAGTCCTCGTGCCTGATTTCCCAGCGCTAAATTTTCAGCAGTACTCGCACGGCTGGCAATAGTACCGGCAAACAATCGTTTCTCTACATCCATACCGGTACTCAGATACCGTATAATCGCATTACTCATGCTACCCTGCCGGTAAATACGTCCTTCGATCTGAATAGCATAACTCGGCCTTTTGGGAATACCCAAATTAATTAAAACCCGCTGGTGCTTGCCTGTTGTATCATGCAAACTTATGCCGGCATTACCAGCATCAGCCTGCACCAAAATCAAACGTTTTTGCCCATCATCATCGTTAAATTCTCTAACATTCTCACGACGCTTATTTTTAGGAATATCACCATTAAAAAGCATCAGCTCATCGCCAAAAGCACTTTGCAAAATTTCAATCGGTGAATTTAACGAAGCCAGGTTCAAATTAACCAGATCCGGGCGTTCTCTTTTAAAAGCTTCATATTCACGTAGCACTCTACTACGTTCTTCTGGAGCCATTCTATTAAATATTTCAGTAGATATTTTAAATGGATGTGTTAAAACACGTGGTTTGTTTGTGTCATGAAAAAGCACAACTTTCTTTCCCTGCTGCAAATACTCTTTAACAATCGGAATAACCTCACGCGCTTTAATAGATTCGATCATATAATTACGCGTTCTGCCATTAAACTGCTTAGTCAAAAAGTCTCTCAAACTACTATAACGAGCGTGATTATCTTGCAGCCAGTTGAAACCTTCGTCGATGTTTTTACCAACACCCTGTCCAACCAGTAAAAAGCCACGATTATAGTCCTTGTCTATATCCAACTGCCGCCCAGACAAAGCACCTTCCTTTTTCAGCCACTCGTGAAATTGCACTTCCATTACTCTGTTATCAACCTGAGCATCGGGCCGTGTCAGCTTGTTATACCGCATACTATAACCAAAATGCTGCATCATAAACTGTTCACGACCATCACCGCTGTTATAGACGCTGCCGTCACTTTCAGGATAATTAAACAGATAACCCTCTGCATAATCAACATCCTTATCATAAGCAAATGGAGTAGCAGACAAAAATACCGTTTTCGGTTTTTCACTATCTGGAATTTTTTGCCATTCTTCAATAGCCTTTCTGTCGCTTTCGGCATGCTCTTGCGATAATTCACGAAGTTTAGATTGCAGCTTTTCACGCTTTGCATCCAGCTCCACATTGTCCTTATCTTTGCGAAGTTCACGATTCAAGTAGTCCAGTTCTTTATCTAAACGCTTTTCTTCATCTGTCCGTAATAATACCTTTGCACGTTCATACAATCCTCTTTTATTGAAAGTGATTGCCCTCAATCTCTGTAATGCGCCAGTCGCCTCTCCCTTTTCATTATTCATTAAGTTATGGGATTCATCGGCGATAACTAAATCCCAATTTCTTCCAACGACAGCATCATTCTGCTGCATATTGGCATATGTAGTAATAACTGCGCCCTCACCGGCATCTTTGATACTTTCAAGAGGTGTAACCATTAAATCAAAATAATCTTTAGCAGCAGATACCCACTGCGTATTTATCTGATCATTCGGTGTAACAATTAAAATATTATTTTTACCCTGTCCAGATAGTTCTTTAGCAATACCTAATCCGCTGAATGTTTTACCGGTACCTGTACCGTTAGTAAACAGAACTCCTGTTTTTGCCTCATCCTTTAACCGCTTTTCAGCAAAAACAACATCCTCCGTTTGTCCCGCCGTCAAAAAAGGCAGATCCTTTGCAACCCTGCGCAAAGATTCTGCCTTTAAATTTTTGCTATTATTTTTTAATTCTCTTCTTTTAGCGACTGCATCAGCTCGTCCGTTTTCAGCAAGTTTAACAGCTCGTCCAGTTGCTTCTCCGTTAACATCTGGTTGTCTTTCTCTGCTATCATCAATGCGTCCCTGTAATCCAGCACTTCCGGCGCTATCGGTTGTATCATCAGATTTTGCTCCTTGTACTCCTCTATCATCAGATTTTCTGCTAACAGAGGTCCGACTGTCATGTATGCTATCAGTACGTATATGTCCTTCACGCCCGCCGCTTTCAGTCTCTCGCACTCTTTGTCCATTTCCTCCGGCGGATTCTCTGATGCCAGCATTTTCCCGAACTTCGTTTTCGGCGGCGACAACTTCACCATTTCCTGTAGCCAACTTTTCGGCGCTGTCAGTAACATTATCCTCCACTCCTTTATTACCTATTTTTGAAGTATTCGCTTCCTGCTGTTTGAACTCCTGCTCAGTTATAGCAGCTTTTTTATTTACAGTTTCGGTGTTCTCATCTTGCGCACCGGTTTCCCCTTTATCTTCGTCACCTTGTTTAAATTCGGCGTCCTGTAACTGATCTTCCCGCCACTCGTCCGTCTTGCTATCATAACCACGCTCCTCGCCAATCTTATTCAATAGTGCGCTTCGTACCTCAGGAATATAACTGTTAAAAGTATCCGTCGCCGCAGCATCACCATCAAGCATACCCTCTGTTGCCTTTATAGCAACGTTACTATTTACAGCTCGCTCAGCCAGTTTTTCACGTCTCAGAGCAGTCTTTGTTCCAGCCAAGTCTGACTTGGCACGTTCCACCGCCTGCACGTAAGTGCCCGGAGTAACTAACTGCGTATCTGCATTTTCCTTCTTATCACCAGTCAGCCTGCTCTTAATAGCATCAAATGCCGCAAGTTGGCTGCGCATACTATCGAACGCCTGCTTCTGCTCGGCAAAATACGCCGCACTTTCAGCACTGTTATTTTCAAAACCCGGTAAAATATTACGCTGTCCAGTCATAGTCTCATAAGCAAGTTCCCTAAGCTCTGCCTGCGTCGGCGGTCTTTTATACTGCCTATAAAAATCACTGTACCACGGCGCATTGCGGCTGGCGCGATAACCCTTATCCTCGCCATCAGGGCGAATAACCTCAACCCCCTGCTTCATACCGCTGCGCAGCTCCTTCAATGCCGGTTCCAGCATCTCATCATATCGTTTCTGCACCCTCTGCTGCTCCTGTTTCCAGCCCTTGGCCAAATCATCAGGATACATCTGCCATATTCCCTCAGCAGTATCACGTTCTAAGCCACGCAAGCCTCTTACTGCAGCATCACTGTTTAAATACTTCTTCGGCACCTCTATTTTAGCGGCGGCAGTTTCCTTACCATTAGTACGTTTAGCTTTCTCGATCATTTCAATAAACCGCTGATTCAAATAAAAATCCACCGGATTATCATAATAACTCTGCGGCATAAACCCGCTTCTGCCGGCAGCCTCATCCCAACGCTCAGCCATCGTCTCATTTCTTACCCGCTCCTGCTCTGCCAGATAAGCATCAACAGGAGACAACGCCATTTCTTTCCGTGCAGCAGCATCTTCCATCCCCTGCTGCCTCGAAAGTTCACTCACATCATCAACAACAAAGCCACGTCCCCTGCTGATCCTGTCAAGCTGCTTCTCAACCTCTGCCGCATTTCTGGCAGCCACCTCAGCCGGCAGCTCATCATAAACACTATTACTCTCAGCATCCACAGCCTCAGGCGTACCTCTTGTTGTAAATGGACTGGCTAAATTACCCTCAGGTAAAATCAAATGGAAATGCAGCCCCGACCCTTTATCATGGTACATATTCTCGCCATTGCTGTTAAAGCCCATCTCCCTGGCCTTAGCCTCAATCTGCTTTCGCTCATCCTCAGTAAAATTACTCGCATCAACATCAAGAGCCTGACCATACAAATGGTATGACGTAGGACTGCCATTAACCGCCGCATTATGTTCCGCATTCCTATAGCCACCGCTGATAATCAAATCCTTACCAAAATTATCATATGCCCAGCTATTCAAATCATTAACGCCGCCAACCAAATTAGCGTCCGTTTTGCTTAAATCAAAATCCTCAATGCCATCAGCAATCGGCGTCGGTCGCAAAGCAATTTCAGGCCTTTCCTCTGCTGCCTTACGTTCAATAGCGTTAACACTACGTTCACTCTGCATTGCACGTACGCCACTACCTGCACCAGCAAGTACACCGCCCCCAGCCAAACCGACTTCAAAAGCCTGCCTTTGGGCATCAGTCCATGAATAAGGATTAAAGGGATTCCCAACAGGATCACCTAAAGCATTATCAGATAAAGTCTGCTGGAAAAGTTCTTCCCCTGCATTTTGCGTAGCATTGGCAGCAACAGAAGGTAAAACTCGTACTGGTGCCTTCAACGCTCTTGTAGCTAATCCTTCCCCAATTTTAGCAGATGGTCTGAATAACTTTCCTCCTAAAGTCATGTACTCTAACCCATTAGAAAAAGGCAATACAACCATATTACCTGCAAAATCTGAAATTGTATCTAATCTTGGACTTTCGCTTCCTTGAACCTCAGCCTGTTGTGCAGTACTGCCCCATTCGCTCAAACTTTCCGGAACGGCAGTCACCATACCACGAGCGCCTAATTTAAGTGCTTCCTGCCCTGCCTTACCTGCGGCCCATCTTCCAACCTGACCGCCTAACTTAGTCAACCCTTTTGCGGCTAAACCTGCACCCGCACTTGCAGCACTTTCCGGTAACGCATAAGCAGCTGGCGCAAGCGCAGCCATAGAACCACCCATATTAGCCACATCATAAGTAAGACCTTCGGGACTGGTAGCATAATCAACCGACCATATGGAATTAAAATCCCGTTTACGTGCGTTATTTGCCGCCAAATCATCAAGATATTTATTGATACCATCTGCTCCTGCCAAATATGCAATGCCACTACCAACACCAGATGCGCCGCTGACTAAACCACGTTTTGCAGAATTTAAATACCCAGTTAGGCTGGTATCATCCGGTTCATTTGGTTTAATACCATATTGATTCATAATTGCATTCAGGTAATCATCAGTACTATTGGCTGGTGCTGTTTCATTATAAATTTCCTCTGCACGTTTCAACCAATCTTTCTTACCAAACATATTTGCCACATTACCGCCACCTTTCCTTTTTATATGCAAAAAGCATCCTACCAAAAAAACGCTTATAATCTAAATTAGTAACCAAAGGCAAGAATTATTTCAATATTTTATAATACGTGATATAATCTTAAAAATATTATAAATACAAATTTATGCGAAGCTATTGCAAAAGATTTTTAAGAGATCTTCGCAAAGGCAGTAAAAAATATTATAAGACAGGTGTTGTATCAATGAAAAAGCTAATATTTATTGTATTCATGATCATGATTTCTGTTCATTCGATAGGCTTCTCTAGCAATACAAATTGGGTTCAATTGAATGAAAACTCTTATATTTCTGTTGACTCACTACATACAAAATATTTAGGCAATCAATTTTACGAAACTCTTGTAAAAATAGACTACAATATGATGAGAAAAACTCACGGATCCTTGCCACCAGCTTATGACAAAGTATCCTGCATGTTAATGCATTACTCTTTCAACACGGACAAAAAAGAGTATAGAATAGAACGAATTTTAACCTTAGGTCAGAACAATCAACTTCTCGGTGATGCAAAAAGGCCACCAAACGAAAACGGTTGGCAATCTTACCTGAATTCTGCACGTGTGCAGGAAATTTTAGCAATAATGTTAGGCTTAGTGTTGTATCCTAACATGGAAGAGGAAGCTCCTAATATTTAGTTCACTAATTAAAATCCGCACTCAAAAGAGTGCGGATTTCTTTATTTTCTGCTTCGTCCTGCTAAATCCCAAAACGTATAACCATTACTGCCAAAATCACCGGCAGCAACACCAGTTCTTGTATTTGCCGATCCCCAATCTTCAAACAATTTACCTTCTTGTTTTGCTGCCGGCTGATTAGGGGCATTCCCGCCTCTGATCCATGCACTTATAATATTCCTGTACATCGGCCCATCACCCATCTTATCACGTAAAATACTCATTGCCTGCTCTACCGTCGCGCCTCTGTTAAACAACTCCGTAGCAAAATCAATAGCCTGATAATAATTATTCACATCAGGTTCATGAGCATTCTTGTTCCCATTTTGAGTAGTTAAACCAAACGCTGTTTCCCTCGCAGCCTGCAAAACAGCACTGGCTTTCTTCTGTAAGTCTACTTCAGCAGCCGTTAAATCACGGCCAAGCACTTCAGGATTCAATTCCTCAACGATCTTCTTCGCCTCTTTATATTCAACACTCTCCAGCGGCGACTTCTCTGCAGCATTAGTGCGTCCACCACCGCCCCTTCCTCTGCCACCAAGTACATATTGCGCAGCATCCTGATAACCAACGCCATAAATATCCATAACTAACTTTACATCGTCCAGAAACTGTTGTTTTTCTGCATCTCTTTTTAAAGCAAAACTCTCCTGCGCATCCTGTTTTTTGTTAGATCGCGCCTCTGCTTTATCGGTAAGCAAATCCTGTCTGGTCCTGCCATAAACAGTATCAGCCCTGTTCTGATTATAAATATCTCTCGGCGTAATCGAACCGCTCAGCAGCGGATTAGCCGTATCTGGGTCATACTGCTTTAACAGCATCAGCTTTTCATTAGCATTCCGGTAACTCTCTGGCGACGGTGCCACATACTTGCCTTCCTCATTAGTATAGCCATACAAGCCGTCCATGATCTCCGGTAACAAATTATTACGCGCCTGCACCGCAGCTTCTTTGGCTACATCCGGCAAATACATATCAATAACTTCTTGATTCAGCCCACGCTCATTAGCCCTGCGCTTAAACTCATCAACACTAAAATTAGGATTAAATCCCAGCTTTGCCGCCGGCGCATTAGCACTTCCATCTTGCCCTAATGCCCTTACCCGCCGCTCCTCACTTTTATGAATACGTTCCGCAGCTGCATTTGCTTCGTCTACCGTATTAAAACTACCAAGATTCTGACCAGTAGTATGGTAATAATCAATAGCCTGTTGCTCCGTCATGGATTTCCCATCAGCCGTTATAGTAGGTATTAAAATCTCTTTACCATCCTCATTAAAAGACATCGAACGCACCGTAGAAACAGTGCCATCAGTATTTTTAACAACCGGCCTTTTTTCTAAATCAATATTTCCTGACATGCCGGTTATCGGATACGCTCCCATTCGTTTTAAATCCAATACCTCATCTACCGCATTATCCTGCACACTTCTGCCGTCAGGTGTCGCCCTGCTCAACCCAATCGTCGGGTTACTACCAACGCTGCTGCGCAAATCATAACCGGGAATATTTCCTGTTACACTCACAGCCTTCTGCGGCACTTTAGGTGCATCCTGCGGTTTATTCATATTCGCAATCTCTTCTATTTGCTGCTGCTGGCGCATCTCCTCAAGAATATCCTTAGCATGTTCGCCCTGCCGGTTCTTAGCGTTGGCAGCCCACATATTCCCATACGCATTACCAAGCGCCAGCCCCGTCTGAAACGAAGGATCCATATAAAGGCCACCTCTTCCATAAGCCATATTATTTACCTCCTAAATAATTCCAGAATCCGCCATTACCAGCAAGCCCTGTAGCCGCACCGCCTAAGAAGTTACCAAATCCTCCACCTTGCTGGTTCGATACCGTCGTACCATACTTTCCTGCAATATTACCCAACACGCTGTTCCCGCTCTGCTGCAACCCAAGCGAAGCATTCCACAAATTCAAAGCCGGCTGCTGTGCAGCTTCCTGCGCTCCGGCGCTGGCTGTAATACCTGCCGTTGCCCCACCAAGTTGTTGGTTAGCAAGTTGGCTTTGCGTAGCAATATTATTTTGATACTGCTGCGCCATAGTATTAGCTACATTTTTATCAATATCGTTTAATGCAGAATTAGTAACACTACTGTTCAAAACACCTCTGTTTCCCAAAGAGTTCAGTGCTGAACCCACAGTATTCGTCACGCCGCTCTTAATGCTGTCAGTCATATTCTGCGTATAACTCTCAGGTAAGATCCCCTGCTGCAAATTGCTGATATTCTGCTGTGCATTTGCAATTTGCTTCTGTGCTTCCTCGTTCATCTTACCGTAGTCCGCCTGTACTGTTCCGAAACTACCGAACAATAAATCTTTAGCAGCGTCATTAAGTGCCAATACATTAGGATAAAAAGCCTGCTGATATTTAAGTTGCTGTGCAAGCAGTTCTCTTTCCTCTGGTGAAGGTGTATAAGTCGTTGTACTACCACCCTTACCCTTAAACATCTGCAGATCAAAACTGCGTCTTACCATATCTAAATCACCTCGTTCACTACATAATAAGCATTCTCCTGCTTCCGTTTGTCCCACCACGCAGCGAAAACAAAAAAGCGTTTACCCAAATGGTTAACGCCTTCAAGTTTCCAGCCGTCATGCCGGCACGATTGTTTATCTTTCTTCGTTATTTTAAAACGTAATAATCGTAAATACGGAATTAAACTGCGGGTGCAGATCGTAACCATATACGGTATTTTGTTATCCCTGCAAATCTTAACCCCCACATCATACCAGTGTCGGCCATCGCCACAACACTCATAAACATAAAGCCTGTTCATGTTCTTGCCTACTCCATACTGAGCATACCCCTTCTCTGCATCGTATAAAGTAACAAATCCATCAGGCAAATAATGTTCATCGCCAGTTTTTTCCTCATACTTTTTTACCCATTCCTCAAAAGTCATAATATCACCAACCACCTGTTATAATGCTCCTATACAGAAAGGAGCTGTTTTTATGCCAAAAAAAAGAAAACGAATGAAATTACCTAACGGCTTTGGTAGCGTCGTGTTACGCACTGACGGTAACCGCCGTCGCCCCTGGTCCGTAAAAGTCACGGTCAATGGCCGTCAAAAATCTATTGGTGACACTGCTACTGAGATTGAAGGACTTGCTTTGCTCGCAGAGTATCATAAAAATCCTTCCCTTTTCGCACCAACGCTGATCACCTTTTCAGAGGTCTTTGAGTTGATGCGGGCCGAGAGATTTCCCAAACTGGCCAAAACTACACAGGTCAATTACCTTTCAGCGTACAAGCATTGTCAAAGACTTTACAGCAAGAAGTTTGCCGAGTTAAAAATCGGTGACCTGCAGGCTGTTATTCGCGACACAAGAGAATCTGGGGCATTGTACGCTATGCAAAAGAAAGTCCGCCAAATACTGCACCATTGCTACACCTACGCAGTTAAGTATGAGATCATCTCACCTACCGCAGACATCAGTCAATACATCGACATCGATCAGCATAAAGTGAAATACCCTAAAACGCCTTTTAATACTCGGCAAATCAATCGAGTAAAAAGTCTCGATGATAAATGGGCTATGACAGTGTTAATGATGATATACGCTGGTGTCCGCACCTCCGAACTGCTATCTGTCGTCAAAAACGATGTGAAGCTGCGACAGAGGTATTTTATAGTTAGAGAATCAAAAACTGCTGCCGGTCGCAACCGTGCTGTACCTATATCCAAAAAAACTCTACCCTATTTTGAATTTTGGCTATCTCAACCAGGTAAATATCTCATTACTACAGACGAAGGCAGTCAACTTACTTACCATCAATACCGAACACGCTTCGATTCTGTCATGACAGCCAGCCGCTGCAAGCATACGCCGCATGAATGCCGCCACACCTGCGCTACCATGTTAGACAACGCTGGCGCGAACGAAACTGCAATCAAACGTATTCTCGGTCATGCCAGCCAAGGCGTTACTAAGAGGGTTTATACCCATAAATCCCTCCATGAGCTAAAAAAGGCTATAGACCTTATTTGACGACCTTTTATGGTATTAACCCGGCACGAATTTACGCAACAAAAAAGCCTGTATCCCTTGATTTCTCAACTCTACAGGCGGTTTGAATTCGGTATGATATTTTTTCATCAATTTTTATTATAAAAGTGCAGTATATATGCGCCTTTTCAGCCTTTTCTTCCAATGTTAAAGTACAATAGCTTCCAAATCTTCTTTGCTGACAGCCGCCGCAACTAAAGCTTGTTTTGCCCATCCAGCCTGCTTACACCCGCCTATATGGGTAGATAAATCAGCCTGCCATCTTAATACCTGTTCAGGCGTAAGCAAGTATACACTTTTCACAGTCTTTCCTGCCGCATAACCACGTACAGGGCAACCGTCAGGGTATTGTTGTGCAAACTGCTCGCTACCAACGTTTAACGCAATTCCCTGCATCGTCAGCTGCGTGTCTTTATCGCTATCGTAACGTACTGGTTCGCCGCTACAAGATGAAATAAAACCGCCTGTAATCTTTTCAGCAGTCCACATATCTATCTCTGCTAATTTGGCCGTTTTCAACTCATCCAGCGTTGGAACATATGGCGGTATTTCTTTAAATTCTCCGGTCATCGGGTCGCGTAGGTATCCGTTTAGGAGTTTTTCAAATTCAGCTTTTGTTGCTAAAAAACCATTTGCTTTAATATCTTCCGGTACATTGCTGTCCTCGCGATAACCGGGAGATACACGTCTACCACCTTCGTCAAGCATGATGTAATATTTAAATTCTTTAGTCATTTTATTACCTTCTTTCTTTTTGTACAGTGGGGAAAAATCTTAGGAGATACTGTTAATCTTAAGATAATAAACTTCCCTGTTTCGTTCAACGAATGCTTTGGTGGTTTAGCTTTATTCAACGGAGATCCGGTCGCTGCTGCAGAATACGCAACAATAACTGACATAACTAATACTAATTTTAAAATTTATATGTATGCCAATAACGCTGGTACTGGTTATACAAATGCAAACATTTTCTATTTATTTTTAGGCGCTTAGCAACAGTGGGGAACTGCCGGCGGAAGTGCTACATTCGCAGTGCCATTTACAAATGTG
>OWIE01000006.1_pt1 | contig 105816 bp, 172 predicted proteins | sample 1733001 | NCBI WGS metagenome assembly OWIE01 (sample SAMN05065778, study PRJEB22554) | human gut metagenome | biome: ENVO:2100002; feature: ENVO:00000062; material: ENVO:00002003 | host: Homo sapiens | place: USA | reverse complement strand
TGTCAAGGGGCAACATCCGTTTTTCCAAAAAGGGCAAAGTTGATTTTCCTTTCGCAGGTTTCAAATATAAAAAATGAAGGCTTTATAACCGAATGAAAGAGCAATTTCATTCAGAAATAACACTCAATTTTCCTAGGTTTTAAGCCACTTTGTAAAAGTAAAAAAGACCCTGAAAATATAAAAATACATTTTTCAAGGTCTAATTCTATTTGTGCTATAAAATTATGAGACAAAAATCGGTTTTGCCCTTTTGAAGCAAATGGTGTTTGCCTTTTGACATAGAATCATACCTTTGTATTCAGTATATCATGATTCTACAAAATTTTACAAGGGATATTTTTTACCATATCTCCGTTGTTCCCTAAATCGTTCCAACAAACACATTATAAAATTGTGCTGACAAACTATAAATAATTGCTACACCGATCACAAAATACGGAATGTCATATTTATCGATTGTGTCGCCTGTTGATTTAAACAGAGCATATACAGTCGCAATAGATAGAAGAAATAGAATGACATTCCCTAAAACAAATTCAATCATTATATCTACCTACTTTCCTGTTGAGCCAATCCCGCCAGTACGTTCAGTTGTAATTTCTTCTTCATCTGCAACACCGAATGGAACAAATACAGCCTGTACAATTTTTTCTCCTGATCTCAATTCCAAAACATCATTTCCATTATTTTTAATACTAATAAAAATATGTCCCTCATTATCCGCAAAGAAATAATCTGCGTCCACAACAGGAACTGTATTTGAAATAGTCATTCCTTTTTTAATTCCAAGACTACTGCGTGGAAAAATCAACATAACATATTCTTCACTCATTTCACATCTAATTCCAGTTGGTATCATTAACTTTTCGCCTGGACAAAGTTTCACATCAAATGGAGTACAGATGTCATGTCCTGCGCTAAATCTTGTGCTACGTTTTGGCAGATTTATTTCTTTATATTTTTTTCGTATGTCTAAAATATTATCATCTCCAAATGTATTTAAACAACCCCCTACGAATTGTTCTTCACTTACTTTTCTAAAAACTGCTATTTTTCTCATAAATTAAATCACTCTCTTTCTAATAATTTTTTCTTTTACCATCTCATCCATAATGCCAGATAGTCTTGTGTATACTGTTCTATAGACATCATTTTTCTCTTCATTTGTATATTCTCTGTCGTAAAATGCTGTATATAATGTATCATTACATACATCCATAACATCATATCCAATATAGTTATCTAAAGATGAGACAAGAAATTCTGCAGCAATTACTGTCTTTGACTTGTTCTCATATAGAGGAAGAAACAACTTATAATTTAAGCCGCACTTCCTAAATCCAAAATTGATTAACTTATCATGTGTACATTGCCTATGTAATTTAAGCTGTTTCATAATCTTTACTCCTTTAATTTGTCTCATTAAATATTACAATTATTTATCATCATCCGTATCAGTATAAAAATTCTCTCTCTCATCTGATGCGACACACATAGAAATTGCGAATAAGCTAGAAAATGCCCCAATAAAAAATCCAACCATAAATCCTATAAATACACACATTTCAATACCCCTCGTAAAATACTTCATTATTTATTTTCTTTTTATTATTCTCTGCAACGAGAACTTTATCTAACGCTTGTTTACGATCGTGAAACACAATCTCTCCCAAATCAGAATAACTAAATAGATAAGCATGTTTGTCTACTTTGTCGCATCCAACAAAATAATCTTCTTTTACTGTTCTAATTGTTAGTTGGCATACATCAAATATGCCAACCGTAGGAATAATTCTTGCGTAATATAAAATATCTTTTACTTTCACTAACTCTCCCATAGAACCACACTTCCTTGTTCTAATGTTCTTCTTATATCAATTACTCTTTGATTTGTGCTGCCAGCCCAGTGATAAGTAATATCTCGTTTGTCTTCTTCATATCTTCCGTCTACGAGAACATCACATTGCCTTACGATATCTTGTCGCATTTTTACAAGTTTATCTCGTTCTGGATTAAAATCGTCTGTAACAACCGGATACATAATCTGTTCCCATGTGTATCCTGTATATAACCAGATTGTTTTTTCTGGATATGAAAGACGAATTTCATTAACCAAATTAAGAACGGATTCAAGATTATTTTCATTCAAAGGATCACCACCAGTCAAAGTAATTCCAGAAATATAATCTTTTGATAGTTCATCGAATATTTCATTTTTAGCTTTTGTATCAAATTTAGCTCCATCATTCGGATCCCAAGTAATAGGATTCTGGCAATTTTTACAATGATGATTACAACCAGAACACCATAGGCAAACTCTGAGTCCAGTTCCATTTAACATATCAGCATGGGTTATATCATGATATTTCAAATTTAATTACCACCCTTTCTTTTGTGGGCTATCTTTTCAGACAACCCACAATAATTTTACATACTCTTTCTGTCTGCAATTTCAGCCATCTTTGCGTCATTCAATCTTGTATCTCCATGAACTCTTGAATACGACAGATATCCATTCATTCTTTCAATCTTTGTTAAATCGCTACTTCCACAATTCGGACAAATATCCATATTTAATTCTTCATGACCACAATTATTACAGTATGCGAGCGAAAGATTTACTCCTTCATAAAATCCCATTGACATTGCACGTCTTACAAGTGTTTTAATTGCATCGTGATTATATCCAATCGGATATTTACAATATTGAATGCGTCCACCCTCAATATAATTCCAAAATCTATGTTCTAAATCCTGTTTTTGAATCGGAGTAATATCTTCCCAAACACCACAATGAAAACTGTTGCTTACATATTCTCTGTCTGATACTCCTGGAATGATTCCGTACTTCTTGCGGAACTGCCTTACCTGAAGCCCGCAGAGATTTTCTGCCGGTGTACCATAAATTGCATACAACCAACCATCTTCTTTTTTGAATTCCTTAACCTTTGCATCGATATATTTTAGTGTTTCTAATGCGAATTCACCATCTTCAACAAGGGTTTTCCCATTATATAATTGCTGCAGTTCATTTAGTGCTGTAATTCCAAAGGATGCTGTCATAGGTTTTAAAAGTGGTTTGATCTTGTCTGATGGATTTAAATGTCCTCCTAGAAAACCTCCTTCGCAATACCCAAGCGGATTTGTGGACGCTTTCATCTCTCCCAAATAATCATAGGTTCTCTGATGAAGTTTTCTGATCATTTCAAGATAATAATCAAGAACTTCATGAAAATTTTTGTTTTCTTGTCTTGCTTTTGCAAGAATCATAGGAAGATGCAATGATACTGCACCAATATTGAATCTTGATACAAAGATTGGCTCATCATTTTCATCTTCTGGTTCCATTCCTCCTCTCTCATACCATGGAGACAAAAATGCACGACAACCCATCGGGCTAATAACTTTTTCATACTTATGATACATTTTAGACACTGTTGTATCTCCATCTAAACTTAACCAATCAGGATACATTGTTTTCGCGGAAGTTTTAATACCTTCTTCGAATAAATCTTCGTTTACTTTTCCTTTTCCGTGTAAGTCTTCTGTATAAAGGAATACAAGTTTTGGAAACAACACAGGCTTTTTATTACCATCCTTTCCTTGCCCTTCTCTATGAACTCTGAGAAAAGTTTTTGAAGCCATCTTGGCAAATGGATCTGTTCCCAACCCAAATGTAATGGTGATAAATGGATAATCTCCTCGGCTGGAAGAGACTGTATTAAATTTATATTCAAGTCCCTGATAACCTTGTTCCATATCACGTTCTACTTTTTTCATAGCGTAGTCATTAGCTTTCTGTTCAAAATCTGAATGTCTATAATCCAGTAAGTTATCTGCAATATCATAAAATTCATGTTTATATTTTTCATAACTTTTTTTAGCATATGGTACTAATACTTCATCAATCTGAGGAAGTGTAAATCCACCATACTCTTGACTCGCAGCACTTAATGTAATATCTCCGATTACATCAAATGCTGTATCTAGTGTTTTAGGCTCGTTATACCATACATTTCCCATTTCAAATCCACCACGCATTACTTCTGCGACATCAAAAAGGCAGCAGTTCATCGTATCTCTTCTTGCAGACATATCATGAATATAGATATACCCATCATTAACAGCTTGTCTTTCTTCTACTGTTAAGAAGAATTTCTTATATAGCTGTTTATTCAATTCATTTAATACAAGACTTCGCTTTGTAGATACGAGAGCACTATCAGTGTTACTGTTTTCCTTATCCCCGATGTACATAATTTTCTGACTCTCTTCGTATACCGTATCCATCATATGTACAAAATCAAGTTTATAATTACGATATTGCTGATACTGATACCCTATTTTGGGAAACAAATCAAGAAGTGTTTTCTCTACAATATTATGAATAAAGCCTACAGGAACTTCATCATTTTCAAAATCTTCTTCATCAATCTCATTAATGACTCTGTTACAAATCATTCCGTACTCATCTTGTGAAAATGTAAAATTTTCTCTCTGAGCAGATTTATTGATGGCATTAATAATCTTCTGCTCGTTATACTTTTCCAATGTTCCGTCCTTCTTAATTACTTTCATCAAATACATCATCCTTTCTTACTTCTGAGAACTATCTTTTGTTGTCTTTGTTGTAACTCTAGTTCTTTTTGTTTTCTGCTCCATTGTATTATTCACTTCTTTTGGTTCGTCTTCTCCCAAATCTTCTTCACCATCAGAATCAGACCATTCATGACTTTTATTGCTTCTAAACCCTTCCATAGTCACATCTGTACCTTTGAATGCACGAATACATTTTGCAACACCTTCAAACAATGACCAGATTGGAATCCACATTGTTGTCCCAATTGCAAAAATCACTGTTCCAAGTTGATTAAAATCCATACTTACTTTACCTCCTAACAAAACCACTACCACCATCTCTCACGTTTAAACATAAATGAGAGGTGTCATCAATATTTCCATGTGTTTTCGTGTGTCCAATACTATCAATTACATATTCTTCTTCTCCTAATCTAACTGTGATGAAATCGTCAGGATACATCCCTAACTCTCTCATCAACATCCCACTTGTTCTAATCAATTTATTTATTCTCCCTCTCTCGTTTTTAAATATTCAAATATTTCATCTACTAAATCATCGATATTTTTACCGTCGTTGTTATAAAAGATTCTATCTGCTAATTCTTCCGCACCTTTAAAATCTTTATTGTCATGTAAAATCCTACGATCAGCTTCTTCTTTTTTATCTCCACGTTTGGATAATCTGTTTCGAATTGTCTTATTATTTGCGTATATATAAATAGAAATGTGTTCATCTAACTCATCTTTGATATCTCTATAACCATCCGGAGTTAGAATCACGATTGATTTGTTATCAGATCTGGATATTTCATCGAGCGGAGAACCATAATACCACGTTCCGTCTACTGTGTCATATTTCTTCCACTCTGCAAAATATCTTGTATTAATAAGCTCTTTAAATTCATCATCGGTAATAAAGTTGTAATCAATTCCGTCAACTTCACCTTTTCTTGCTGGTCTTGTTGTAGTCGTTACAATCTTTTTATATCCTCTTTTCACAAGCTCATTCACAATTCTGCTTTTCCCGCTTGCTGTTTTCCCAAAAATAATAATCGCCATTATTCAGATTTCACCTCTGATTCTTCTGCAATAATTGGTGCTTTATTAATAAATAATACTCGTCCATTATCGTCTACACACATTGCTTTATATAATGTAACTTTGCATTGGTGCTGTTCTGCATCCACATATCTTTCACATGTATCTTTTACAGGACAATCATTTTCTTCATGTTTACAATAATAAATTGCATCTGACATTATTCGTCCATCCCTTTTCTAATATTAGTTTTATCGCAGATTTGGTTTTCAAATCCTTTAATATATTCCTTTAGTTCCTCTTCAAATGCTTTCGTTTTATTATATTTGCACGTAAACATTTCCGGACACAGACCATTTCTATACACACATTCTTTAACCATTCTGCTTGCTGCTTCTGGCTCAAATTTAACAATTTCGTCTCTAATCATTCCAAACGCCTTCCTTGTCTCATAGCTTGCACAATTGCACAATCTCCTTCGTGATACATTAATCAATGCCTGAAAATTAAAGTAATATGTAGCACTCTGTAATGTATTTCTGTTTGGCACTTCATCATAATCATTTCTGTCACTTCTGAGCGATGATACAAACGGAACGATTCCACTAGGATCAAATGGGATGGCACCATTGGAATGACGTACTAAATGTCCATGCACAAATTGAGGTGCATCGTAAATTTTTACGATAACAGAACCAAGTCTAATTGGAGAATGCTCAGCCATTAAAAGTTTCAACTTCCAATCATGATCAGGATAAGAACCTTTGTCTTTTCCAATCGTAGTCATTGTTGCATCTTTAATCTGCTGCCACATATCTTCAGCCCATTTGATTTCTACGCGCATTTTTGATAAATCGGGTTTATTCATAAATTATTCCTCCACAATCCATAGTTTCATATCTTCTTTAAATTTATTTTTTACATACTCATCTTCTGAATGGAGCACAACTGTGCATTCTCTTTCAAGTCCAATTCCCATAATCCCAAGAATTGATTTAGCATCAATCTGATATCTCCCACAAATATAATCAATGTCTTCTTCATAATTGTCACAAACCGTTGCAAATAGCATTGCATTTTTTACAGTATTTAATTTAATTCTAATTTCCATAATCAAAACTCCTTCCTATTTATAATGTTGTTTCGGTATGCAGAATAACTACATACTCAACATCTCAATTAACTGTTCTTCGTTAATAATCTGAACACCCAATTCTTTTGCTTTTTTATTTTTACTGCTATTGGATTCTATATCGTTATTGATTAAAGCAAATGTGGATTTTGTCACAGAACCTGTCACTTTTCCACCGAATTTTTCAATAGCTTCTTTTACTTCATCACGATTTTTGAATTTATATACTTTTCCGGTAACAACAAATGATTTGCCATTCAAAGAATTGTTTGTTTTAGAATTGTCTTCTGATTCAAACGTCATAAGAGAAGCAAGGTGATCTGCAATATTACTCATATCTTCAAACCAAGAATGAATATTGTTATTTAATACGTCTCCAAAACCGTCAAGCTGCGTAAAGTTATAATAACCAACGCTGGCATCCCTAAACTTGTCCCATGCACCAAAAGCTTTAACCAATTCTTTTGACTGTGATGTTCCAATCCCAGGAATACTTAATGATGCAATAAATTTATCCAATCTTACGGTTTTGCTGTTTTCAATTGATTTTCTTAACTTGTCTACTGATTTCTTTCCAAATCCAGACATTGTAGATAGCCTACCATAATACTGGTCAAGATTGTAGATGTCTGTAATCTCTGCAATCCATCCAAGTTCAATGAGTTTCTTAATTGTTTCTTCTGACAAACCTGATATATCCATACCTTTCTTGGAAACAAAATGAGAAACTCTTCCTAGTAGCTTGCCTTTACAGTGTGGATTAGTGCACATCAAAACTTCTGAATCATTTTCTTTTACAATTTGAGTCTCTCCGCTACATACAGGACATGTTGTAGGAATATCTACATCCACAGCATTTGCATCACAGTAAATAATCTGTGGGATAATTTCATTCTTCTTTACAACTGTTACTGTTGATCCGATAGAAACATTCAATTCTTTCATAATACTAATGTTGTGCAATGATGCTCTACTCACTGATGTTCCTGCCAAATCAACTGAATCAAAAATTGCTACTGGCGTAAGAGATCCTGTTTTCCCCATACTCCATTCAATTTCTCTCAATACAGTTTCTGCCGAATCCTCTGCGAACTTAAAAGCAATAGAGTGTTTAGGATGATGACCTGTCGTTCCAAGTGATTCACCGTATGTAATATCGTTGTACGTTGCCACTAAGCCATCAATCGGAAAGCTCTTTTCCTTTGCACGTTTTCGTAATTGTTCTACCACAATATTAATAAATTCAGCATTGCAATTTCCACGAATAGGTAAAAATGGAACTGTATCAAATCCTAAATCTGAAGCATACTGCAATCTATTGATAAAACTACTTGGCGCAATATCTGTTGGCACTTTCCACGCGATAAATTTAATATGACGCTGTGCTGCAACTCTATTATCTAATTGTCGCACAGATCCAGAAGCCAAATTCCTAGGATTCTTATATTTCTTATCTTCTGGTAAAGACTCGTTGATTTTATTAAAATCGTCATATGTAATAATCGCCTCTCCTTCGATTTCAAAATGACCTTTATAATCAATCGATAACGGAATATTTTCAAACACTTTTGCATTATGTGTAATCAATTCACCAATCTCTCCATCTCCGCGTGTTTCTCCTTGAACCAATTCGCCGTTTTCATACGTTAAAAGACATGTCAATCCATCCATTTTCAGACTTAAAATACAGTCTTTATCTCCAGCAAATTTTACCAAATCATCTACAGATTTTGTTTTATCTAATGACAACATCGGATGAGAGTGCTCTACTTTTTCTAATTCAGATTTCACCTCGTATCCAACGGTTTGTGTTGGCGAATTCGTGTACACGACACCAGTTTCATTTTCAAGTTCTGATAATTCATCGAATAATCTATCGTATTCTGCATCAGAAACATCAGATCTTGCTTCATTATAATAGACATCCCGATATTCATTTAGCTGCTTTACAAGCTCTTGAATTCTTTTAACCTTATACATCAAATCACTCCTTTGCATTTTTTCTTCGTTCATAATCATCAAGCATGAAGTTTAATTTTGGACAAAACCCTCTATCTTCTAATGTTTGAATCACATCATCAACTTCGTATTCTGAATTTGAAGAAATAGTTTCTTCATATACAACATCAGATTTTCGTTCTCCACAAACTGTACATTCGGATACGGAAACAGCCATAATATGTTTACACTCATAATCCATTACGATTGTGTAATATTTGCCGACTTCTTTATATTCGTGATTACATTTAAAAAATTTAAACATTAAATCATCCCTTCATTTTCTGAACTTTATATGCATCTACAACGTTTTGCATTAATGTCAATCTTGTGAGTAATCCTACCCCGCCGGGTACCGGCGTAACATATGTATCATTTAAACTACTCTCAAAACCAGCATTGTTTACATCACCACATAATTTTCCATTCTCATCTCGATTAATTCCAATATCTACAATAAGCTCACAAAAATCTGAAAAGTCTGAAAAATCAAAATAGTTTGGAACTCCAACTGCAGAAAAAGCATAATCTGCATTTCTAGTGTAGTACCATGTACTCGGAGTCGTACTATTGCAGCATGTAACTGTTGCACCTTTTTCGATCAACATATTAGTCAACGGAAGTCCAACAATTTTACTTCTGCCTAATACACAGCAATCCTTACCTTCAAATTCAAAGTCATTGTATTCCATCCAATCGATAATTCCTTTTGGTGTACATGGTTTGAAACAACTATCTCTTCTAAATCCATCCACATCTTTTTCTGGTGGAATCAGATTTTGTAATCTTTCCAAATCATATTTATCTGGAATTGGAAGTTGAATAATAATACCATCAGCGTCAGAATTTGCGATATCTTTGATAACACCTTCAACTTCCTGCTGTTCTGCCGCATTGGAATAAATATTTATATGACGCATTTCAATTCCAATTTCATCACAATCTTTTTGCTTACCTTTAATATAGGAATTTGAAGCCTTATCATCATCAATTTGAATTACGGCAAGGACTGGTTTTTTATCAAGATGTTTGACCTCTTCTTTTAGTTCCTTCTTTTTAATATCTACATAGTCTTTGCAAGATACAATTTCAGTTCTCATTTTCTATTTCTCCATTTCCTAATCTTCTTTTCGAACCTTTCTGCTTGTATAAAATTAGATAACATAACTAGATAAGTAATGATGTACAAACTACAAAATAATAAGATCAAAAACCAAAATATAATTTCAATTTTGTTCATCCTTATTCACCAACTTTATTATTTGATTCTGCTTTGTCGATTGCAATTCCAAGAAGTGTTTTTAAGTAATGAATATCTTGAATTAATAAATCATTCTGCTCTTTTATTAAATCTCGATATTCAGAATAAGTGTTTCTAACTTTTACATTTGCCACAACATTTAAGATTTCAACAATTGCATATATCACAAATAAAATTGAAAAACTTAACACAATAACATTATCTGCGTTCATTGTCAACTCTCCTTTTTTATTTCAAAATATGATTCATTAATGCACTATAACAAATTTCGTAAATCATAAATCCCATGTTCTCTTTCTTAACGAAATTTACATATAGATTCGCCGTCTTTTGTATTCCAAGAATTCTTCTTATAAAAGCTAGCTCATTATATTGTGAGTCATAACGGTGCTCAATGATATCATCTACACAATTATTTTCTATTAAAAGATACGTATTTTTAATATTTATCATACGATTTAATTCTTTGAAGAACCTCTCATCATTTTCTTTTATATTTCCTGCTAGTTCACCAATAGAATTTTTTCTCTCAATGCATAGCTCATCTGTAAAATATGTATCTCTCACAAAACCCAACTCTGGACATGCTTCAATCATAAAACTATAGTCTCCTGTCTTCAGAGCTTTTGCCTTATGCTTAATACCTTTTTTATCAAAATAATCCAAAATGTGTTGATTCTTTTGTTCATTTCCTGTGTGCAGCACAACTAAGTGTGACACAAGATCTTTTAATTGCGCCGCGGTATAATAAAATTTTATAAATCATCATCCTCTCTTTTAATTGTGTAAGCTTTCAACCAGTATTCAAATTTGTCCGGAACATCTGCATAGATTTTCTTTCCTGTCTTTGGATTTATTTCTCCTGTAGGCTCTTTCTTATGTTTCTTTTCAATAACATGTATGTTTAATAAGTCTTTTTCTGAAAATGGATTTCTTGAAAATTGACTTGTCCACATCTTGACTTTACGAGTTTTCCCACTGAATATCTCATATAAAGAAATATTAGTAACCGTTTTCTTTTCATCCAAAATATCGACATAATATAATCTTTTACTAACTTTTGGATTTACATATGTAATGATATCAAGAACATCTTTTTGATTGTCTAATTCTTCTTTTACTGTCAAAGGTTTGTACTCAATCGTATTTATCAATTCATTTAGTAACCCTTTTGAATCAATTTTATTGAATTGTTTTTCCGTTTCATTCCCATATTTATTAAGTAAATCAAAAGTTAAATTATTATCCATTGCCTTTTCTTTAGAAATTACTTTAGTCTCCCCTCCTTTTAATAGGTTATAATATTTAAAAGTGGCTAAAAGAGTGTTGACATCTCCATATTTTTTGAAATATTTTATCTTAATAAGATTTTTCAAAATAGTCTTACTAATAGAATTTTTAAGAGCTGCTGAAATTACTTCTATAAAATTTTCGTAATCTTGTTTTCCAATATTATACAAAGCCTCCGCAACACCTTCTCCAAATCCTTTTATCTTGGATAAATTTGGATAAATAATTTTATTTTCTTCATCTATAACAACTCTTCTATTATCTACCCCAAATTCATAGTCACCAAATTTATAGCCAAAAAACTTAATTGCTTCTTTAATGAGTGCATCGATTTTATCTTTATTTCCCTTTTCTTGATAGTGGTTAATCGCCACCTCATAAAACGTTGCTGTATAATGTGCCTTGAACCACGCCTGATATGCACTGTCCCCTCCCATACTGTAAGCATGAGGAGCATTAAATGCGTATCTGGCAGAGTCTTCAATTACATTCCAAACATTGTTGAAATTATTTTTATTATGAAACTCTTCTACCCAGGAATCCGTCAAATCATTAAGTAAGTTTTTCTTTTTTTCGCCTTTTAATTTCTTCTTTGAAATAGATTTAATTACTCCATATGTTTCCCCCATTTCCAATTTAAGGAATGATAAAACTTTCATAATTGATTCTTGGTAAATCATAAAATGAGCAGTATCTTGTAATAACTCATCAATTTTAGACTCACCTGTTGTATAATATTCTCTATTCAAAAACGTACTTAAAAGCGAAGCAAACCCTGGTCTAATGGCTGCAATGAAGCTACTTAACTCCGCCAAAGTTTTTGGTTTATATTTCTTTACTCTATTTGTAGTAGCTTCTTTTTCACATTGATTAATGCAACAAGTGATCCCTTTTTCATAGATATCCCATGTCAGTTTATCTCCGTCAATCATATGTCTTAGCTCATCAAATGTAGGAACTTCTCTTCCTATTGCATTAAAGAATTTATATGTAAGAGACACACTATCTACAATGAGAAAATCTTCTTTTACATATCCAAATTCATCCAGCATTCCACCTTCTATGGCAGCACATAAAGTTCTCTTTCCAGTTGTTTCAGATACTGCACTGATCAATCCTACTTCTCTTCTGATATCTCCATCAAAAATAAAGTGACCACAAGCATGAACCTTTAAATTTATTGTAATCCCTTGATACTCATTACTTCTTTTAAATAATTCTACATATTCATTTGGAATAAAGTCTTCAACATGGATATCATCTTTCTCATCATCTTCAGCGTATTTTAATGCTTTATTATACTCATCAAGATATTTCGAAATTTTATTAGCGTCTTCCGGACTAACATCATTTACTCCCGCGTACAATTGCCACGCTGCTTTTTCTTTTAATTTTTCTATAGCCATCAACGGGTAACAACCATGTTCTCCTAATAGCTTTTTTGTAGCTCTTACAAATGGTTCCTGGGCTGAAACATTCAAATCAATATCGGGCATTTGACCTGCAAGCACACGCTCTTTTGTTAGGAATCTTTCAGGATAAATCGGTATATCTGCATTAAATCTATCGACTGTTGTTAATCCCAGTAGCTTATTTGTAATAAATGAAGCAGCACTTCCTCTGGACGTTCTGGTCAAAATTCCACCTTCGTTATTAACCGCATCATGTACTATTCTTTGGCTTGTCAAAAAGTAATCAACAACATTAGATTCTATTACTTCTTTCGCTTCATATCGAATTCCATTTGCTTTTTCTTTTGATTTTTCTTTTTCTTTTGCATAAGCAACATTTAGAAGATTCTTATATACTCTGCATTTTTCTTCGTAAGTTTTGCCTTTGTAAACACTTGGGATCTTGAACGTTCTATCAAGGACAATTTCATCGCATTCAGAAACAAATATGTTTGTATTCATAATGGATCTCATGATTTCTTCATCTGATAAAACTCCTTGTTCTTTTAATCTGCAAATTACTGTTTTTGTGTCTGGATAATCCATATACCATCCATACTCATCTGGATAAGATATATCTTTATATTTTAAAATCTGATCTCTTTTAACAGAATTTTCATCTTTTACATAATGACTGTCCAACCCACAAATAATTTGAATATTATGTTTTTTTGCTAGAGATAAAATTCTTTCATTTAAACGTTTTTGCTTTTCCGTATTATGATATTGTATTTCAAGAAAAAAATTATCGCCAAAATAATCATGTATTTTTAGCCAGATTTCTTCAGCATCCTCATAATTCCATCCAGATATACATGCTGAAGTTACAATCACATTGTCTTTTGGGATATTAAAAAGCAAATCTAAATCAATTCTTGGTTTATAATAATACCCATCTTCATTTGCAATAGACAACGCATAGTTTATGTCTTCTCTTCCTTCCGCATTCTTCGCAGCAATAACCATATGGCAATTTGCTCGATCTTTTTCTTTTCTGTCTTTTACCCAATATGCTTCACAGGAATGTATGTATTTCAGTTTTTCATTTTCTGCAACTTTATATACATAGAACTGATTTCCTTGGGAACCATGGTCTCCAGAAAATAAACACTTTGTTCCAAATTGATGAATTCTATTTGCGTAATTTTCAATTGATTCAGCACAATCTGCCGTACTTACGTTACTGAAATCTTTATGACAATGATAATTTTCTAAGTATAAATTTTCGGCATAATCATCGACTGAATACGGAAACTTAAATGTTAGAGTTGGAATAATTTTTTCAATCAAATTTTTATAGTTCATTTATTCCACCTCTTCAATCTCATCGCAAATTACTTTTAAAACAAATTTTCTTCCTAAAAATCCAGAATCAATTGTCCCGACAACTCTTAATTCATCATTAACTAAACTATGATCTTCCATCTCTTCAAAAGAACCATTGTAATTCCACTTTATAATAAGAAGATAGTCATTCGGTTTAATAGTCAAATGTTTATAGTCACTCATATTGCCAATTTCATAATCATAGATATTATCAATATATACTTTTACAGACGGGAAATTTGTCCCTGAAATTCTGTCAAGTCTTTTAATCAGATCTACCATCTTTCTTGTAATATCAGAAATGTCGAGTTGAATATCTATATTCGTAGTCGAATCGTCTTTTAATTCCGGAAGAGTTTCTTCTATATATATTGTAAATTCGTTCAATAACTCTTTTTTTATTTCGATACCACTGGCTAACTCATGACCATCTGCTTTTGCAAGTCCACTTTCATTACAGATTTTTCTAAAATCATCTACACCAGTTGCTCGCATAGAACCTTTATATGTATCACCACAATCTTTTAAAATCAAAATAGGTCTTTGATATATTTCAAGAAGTTTATTCCCAAGCAGTCCACTGATTCCATAATCTGTATCTATAAAAACAACAATCATCTTCTTGTCTTTCTGTTCTTCACACGAATTAATAGCCGCTGGTAAAATCCTATCTACTTCTTCATTTTGCAGTACTCTACATTTCTTTAGTTCTCTCATATACTTTAGAAGGGTCTTATTATCATCTTCAATAAATGCTTTCATGGCAATATCATTCTTACCTATTCTATTACTTGCATTTATAATGGGAGCAACACTGAAAGAAATGGCAGTACTGTTAAACTCAAATCCACCAACAATTTTCTTAATTGCAGGATTATTGATCTTAGATAAACCTTTGGAAACAATGTACCTGTTCTCCATAACGGTCATATCCATCATATCTCCTACTAATCCACATGCAGCAAGGTCAGCTAATTCGTCAGCATAATCAGTTAAATACTGCTCGTCCATGTATTTACAGAATTTCCATGTTACTCCTGATCCAGATAATTGTGGATTGCTATATTTTCTCTGAGATGAAACCAAAATAGAATAATCATCATATGGTACAGATTCTTTTATTGCATGGTGATCCAAAATGATAACATCCGTTTTGTTTTCATATAATTTCTTATATTGATGTTCGTTTTTATCAAGACTGTCTACGACAATTAGTAAATCTGCATCGAAAAATTTCTCAATATCTTGTCCAATAAGACCATGCTGCTTCCCTTCATCGATATATGTTTCAATATTATTTGTAAAGTTTCTTAAATAACGTGTGATAATAGCTCCAGATGCTGTTCCATCAAGATCTGTATCGAATAATATAGCAATCTTTTCATCTTCCTTTATGGCTTTATCTAGTCTGTCAAATGCTTCATCAATTCTGTATAAGTTATCTAACGGAAACAAATCATCTTCTGTTGGGTTAAAAAAATGCTCCGGATCTGCAATTCCTCTTTGTTTTAGAATCACCTCAAACACTTCATCTTCATACATTTGTCTACAATCATTTAGCACTTTATAATTCTTCTTCGATGTCATCATCCCCAATCTTATGAATTTCATTTTCTATAATGTGTTCTAATGTTTTCTTCCCCATATCTGATGGAGACACTTTGTCTTTATATCCCTTATTAAAATAGTCCCAATACCAAATTTCCATTTCTGAAAACCTTGAATAATTTCTAAGCATTGTAATATTTCTTTCTATAGATTCAATTTCATAACCAACGTCATGCATGAAAACAACTTTCTGTGGATTAAGTTCAAGGATCATTTGACATTGCTTTTTGCTTATTGTTCCACTTCCCAAGGCAACACAGTTCCTTATTCCATACGTGTAGCATTGCATAACTGACTTCTCTGCTTCAAATATGTATACAGTACCGTTTACTAAAAAGTTGTAATTATGAGAATATCCATACAATGTTTGTGACATGCTGCAAGGAAGACTATAAAAATACTTCATTTCGCCATCTTCAACATCGTAATTAAAACGTTCTTTTATACCTATTATTTGACCAATTTGATCATAAATTGGTATCACAATTCCTTGAGACTCTATATCATATCTGATTCCAAAATATCTTTGAGCTTCGAGTGATATATTATCTTTTAGAAATTTCAAATTACATACTGGCTGATATTCACGTAGAACAGATTCATCATATGTAAAGTTCTTTCCAGAACTTCTTTTATAAATCTTTTCATAAAATCCACCAAAGATTCCCCTTCTCTCAAAATGTTCATAATAGTCAACAATATTTAAAGCTTGTTTCACCTCAGATAAAACGTCTGTAAAGTCCACACGTTTCTCTTCCATGATGTATGAGAAAAAATCTTTTTTTACTGCTTTGGGATAATCATGAACATATAGGAACCTATTATTTACTAATTTGATAGATATGGATTTTTTAGAAGATTTTGGGTTGTTGTCTCTTCCAAATTGCATATATGTATTTCGAATTACAATGTTTCTGAATCCAAAATGTTCCAACACTTCTTTTATCTTTTCTGGATTATTTAGCAATTCTTTTTTAATATCTTCAAGCATATATCACTCCAAGTTTCTTATCTTATTTCACCATGTTTAAATCGCGCTTGTGAAACCTCTCTGAAAATACAGTGATCTCCGTCAAATTTAAGCAAATATCCAATCCCTGTGTCTGAAGAGTTAGAACCGCTTCGTGTCTTTTCTACAAATAATGCTCTCCACACTGCATTTCTATCTGGTTTGTATTCTTCCTCTATCCATTTATCATTTACTTTTTTTAGTCTAAATGGACGACAATAATATTTACTTTTTTCATCAAGTTCTTCATCATATACTGTTCTCATAAGGAAAAGATTCTCAAGCACTTCCTTTATTTGTTTTGAGTTAGATAAAACTGAGCTGTCCAAAAACAATTTGCCTTTCATATATTCTGCCAGCTGTACAGAAGCCAACATAATGATTCCGTATTTTTTTGCCATCTTATCAAGCTCGCGACTATCTCTTACAAGAGATAAGTCTTGTCTCTGACCCTGAAAATCTCCGTCTTGAATTTTAAATGTATCGTAAAGAACCGTATCGTATCCATACCTCAATACATTCTCACGAATCTTCTTTTTAACGACACTCATATCTGCATCGCTGATTGCAATAAATTTTACTTTCCCCTTATAATTCTCTCTCCAAAACTTCTGAACATCTGATAACTGATCTCTACTTTCTTTGCTGATATCTCCAGATCCCATTTTCTTTTTTGTCAATTTGAAATATCGATTTCTCTTACCAAGAAGCCATACCATGAATTTAATTTTAAATTTTTTAATATTCTCCTCATTCGAAATAATCAATACTTTTTTGTCATAATATAAAAGCGCCATAATTACAGTAACCCACCATGTAGATTTACCAGCACTTGAGAATCCTCCCATCATAGTAAACGTGCCTTCTAACAAACCCATTGTCTGTCTGGATAAAAAAGGAAAACAATTTATTTCTTCACCATTTTTGTCATATCCTGCAATATCAAATGGAACTCCATTTTCTTCTCCGCTGCTGCAAGACTCAATAAATTCATCATCGAAATCAATCTCTTCTTCCTCAATAATTTTGCTTGAATACCCAGTTCCATATGTACTCATCCTCGCTTCATACCAGTCCGTCACTTCTTCAGCAGACATTTTTCTGAATAATTTCAGTGGAATAATTCTCTTTCCATCAACGTCAATTTCTTGCAGAAGTCCAAATCCATCATCGTGCATATGCAACAAAATATTCTCTCTGTACAAAATATCCGCATATATATCAAAATTATGTATATTGATAATGTCAATCTGGTGCTGAATGGTTTCCCATCCTCCCATATCTTCAAAACGATCAATCACTTCCTGTTTTAAATTTGACAAAATGGTAATTTCATCCAGAGAATAAAATCCCTTTTTTCGCAATAAATCGAGCATTGAAAAGTAAAATCGTCCATCTTTTGTTACAAAATCTTCTTTTTGGAATTTCGTATCATCAAGTAGCAACATATCCTTAAAGAAACAGCTAACTACATTCCCCTCTGCTTCTATTCTTTTCTTTAGAAGCTGTGCTGGATATTTTTCTTTAACACCTGTAATAAATTCCCTGTCTATAATTAGTCACCAACTTCCGCTTCAATATCTGCTAAATTTCTTCTCTTTTTCTTCCTCTTATATTTCACTTCTGGTAAATCATATTCAATGCATTTTTCATGCTCAACATTACTATTCCCTGATATATTGACATAATCAGCCAATGAATTTTTTAGAATGGCTGCAAAGTATCTTATTTTCCCATACTCTTTAGGAAAATCTTTTCCTTGAATTACTGATGTTAAATACACTTCATTTTCTTTTAAATAGGAAAGTAGCAGTTCATATCCAAACACATCTACCAATTCGTTAACTTCCTTATAAATACATGTATTTGTAACTTTATAACCGAAAATATTATAGATATAAGAATATGCTTCATCTTTCAATTCTTTGTTTCGCAAAATCTCATTATATTCATCTTCATTGCAGTAGTAGGTGTTCTTGCCACCCACTACTACTTTAAATGCTTCATTGCGTTCTACTTTTTTATTACATTTCCTGCATTTTACCAGCATCTATTTCTCCTATTTCATCATGTCGTAAATTTTCTCAAGTCCCTCTCTATCGACATCATTCAATTTTCCATACTCAGAAATCACTTCTCTTACTGATGCTTTTAAATCAGGATCTGTGCATTCTTTAAACATTTTTCTAATCACCGTGTCAAGATTATCCGGATATTCAGAAATAGTTTCACTTTCTGAAAACGTTTCATCTAAAATATCTTCCTCGAAAGGTACTTCATCAATATTTTCTTCCTGTACTGTTGGAGTTGTATTTGGTTCTGATACTACTGATTTAACCATGGTGTTGCCGGCTTTCTTCTTAGAATTTTTAATAGCATCTTTTAATGCTCTAAGAAGTTCGTCTGCATCAAGAGCAATCTCTGGTTCTATTGCTGACAAACGTGACTTACTATCGATAGAATAATTATCGTCTCTAAACACAATCTTTCTCTTTTCATCTTTTACTTTACTGACTGTTACCTCTTTCTTTGTGACAATATTTCTACGACCAGTTGATTCAACATCAATTGTTCTGTCAATACAAGCAATACCAATTACATGGAATTTTGTTTTAAATCCCTCAAAAATTCTCTGAGAAATGTCTGTAGAAAGAACAGAATATTCTTCTTGTGTAAGAGGATCCACTTTATTTCTCATTTTCACATGACCTGTAAACCATGTATTTACACCAACCTTTTTAAGTTCCCAAACGCGATTAAGTGCTAATTCTACAAGTTTGTCATCTGCTTTCCCAAAACCTGACCATGCTGCATTCATTGTTTTTGCTGGTTCAAAGTTTTTCTTTCCCATGTTCTCCATATTCCACAGTTTGATAACATATGGAGTCATAATCTCTACGAACTGATCGAGCGTGTCGATAACAAGAATCTTTAAGTCATGGTAATCTGTTTTCTTATTTTTTATAATATCTTTTGTTACTTCATCAAACTTCTTCCAATCTTCACATGTCTCATATGTATAACCCTCAAGGGCTTCCATACCTTGTTCTTTCCCCATGTCAAGAATCATATAGCCATCCGATCCAAACTCTTTTTCACAAGCTTCTGCAATAGTGCTTGTCTTGCCAATTCCTGCTTCCCCAAGCAAGCAAATTGTAAAGTCATTTAAGTTCTCGCTGATTGTACTTCTTTTCCCAAATTTAGCCATTAATATAATCTCCTTTTTAATAATACTCATCTACGTTTCTACTTTTTAGAAATGCAAACTCATCATGATATTTTTCTGTTCCTTTGATTCTAATTTGTTTTGCTTCTTCTAAATTTGAAGAAGACCCAAGGTATATTCTTTCTTTATTGTGACCTATATACCCCTCATATACGCCATGATGAAACACAATGCCAGGAACACCATATCTATTATTTTTTTGCAATTTTCTATTTGAATTATTCTCTTCTCTTGAACAATATCTTAGATTCGATTTTCTACAGTCTGATTTATTACCATTCTTATGATCAACTATAAAGTTATTGTCCAGGTCATCCATAATCAATTTATGTAATGCAATATGTTTATCTGAATACTTTTCCCTTGCATAAACATATCCGGTATGATGTAAAAACCAACAATAATCTTTCACTAAATCATAACAATCTGAGTCGATTATTATTTCGTTATCATTAGAATCATATAAATATGTAATGTTTCCATCGACTTTAAATTTGTTCGCCTTCGAATTCGTCTTTTTAAAACGCTCTCCTGCTGTATCTTTCGTTTCTTGCCATCTACATCCGCATGATATTGTTTTACCTTTTTTCAGTTCTTGACCACAAACAATAACATCTTTTGTTCCGCAATCACAGTCGCAACACTAACATACTCTTGGGTGTCCACCAGAAGAATATCTATCTTTTGCTCTATACTTAACCGTCAGTCTACCAAATTTTTGACCTGTTAAATCGACCAATCTACCTATTATTTTCACCATCTTTCATTAGTACAAGGGCTTCAAGCCCTTGTACTTAAAGAATGTTGTCATCATCAACGACTTCTATAAATCATCATCATCATCATCGAATAAGTCTTCGGTTCCTTCTGGAAGAGTTTCTTCGATTGGTCTGATAACCATGTCTTCTACTGTGTAAACAGTATCCTGTCTTCCTTTTGTAAATCCTCTTGCAGGTTTAACAAATTCATATTCACGAATTCGTTCACCATAAACACTTCCTCCAAGTTCAGCCCTAATATCATCCATTGTAATAAGACCACATTCAAGATCATCTCTCTGTTCATCTGTAAGCATATCCTCTGTGATTTCTGTTTTCTGTGCGCCGTTCAACATATTCACTACGACTCCGTACTCTTTGATAGATTCATCGTCTACTGCAAATTTATGTTTCAGCGACTCTACTCTACGTTTTGCTTTCTGATCTGCGTCTTCTCCCGGAAGTGGGATTGTCACAGTAACCGGAACCGGGATATTACCTCTTCTGTTATTGTCGTATTCCATCATCCATCCATTTACGTAATATTTCTTCTTCTCGTCTGCACTCATTGTGTCAAGACTCTCACTATTAAACAGAATGTTTACGGTAGCAGTTGAACTCTCCTCTGCATCGTCTGCGGCAAGATAAATACGGGTAGGAACATATGATTCATATACTCTTTCGTTGTTTTCAGAGTAAGAATACTCTCCATTTCCACGAATAAAGAATTTTGCATCTGAATACTTTCCACTATCGATTACTTTTTTAATAAACTCTGCATAATCCCATTTTGTGATAAACTCATGGCGTTTCTTTTTACTCTTTTCGAGTGCTTCTGTAACTTCTGATTCATTCTCAAGACCCAAATCTTTCAGTTCTTCATCTGTTAAATTTCTTCCTTCTTTAAGTCTTTCAGAAGCTTTCTCAAGACTGTATCTTCTTCCTGGTTTCTCAAGATCGAAAATATATTTTTTAAATTCTGCTACCTCTGCAATCTTCGGAGAAGTAAGTCTCTCTTTAAATGGAATAATCATTGATTCACCTTTCTTTTTATTTCCAGATTCATCAATTGTTGCTTTGCTAAATGTGTACACATCACCACGTCCGTCTGAAAATGAACCATCATCTACAGCCAACATGTGTCTATTATCTCCGCAGGTAACATTAAATAGCAAACGTCGTTTCACCCATCCAGAATCATAAGTTTTCTCTTCCCATGGTTTAAACTTCTCTGTTTCCTTCGAGATGCTAAGTCTTCCTGTCATTTCAAAATTCATAAAATAAAATCTCCTTTTGTATGTATATTTATATATGTGAACGACCGCGCAGCAGCCGGAACATAGAGTTACTAATATGTAAATTTCTATGTAAACCCCCGAAAATGGGTGCATTTAAGAAACTGTCGCTCTTTCACGACAAATTTTAAAAATATTCAATTCTATAATTGTGATTTATAGAAACTATTGATTTGCAATTTTATATGTGAATTATCTTACTCAATTGATAATTCTCTTAGATCTGCAACTGTCAAATCAGTTACATAGAAGAATTCTGTGTGTGATCCAAAATCTATTTTTAATTTATCATTCTCAAGATATAATCGTTGGTAATATGTCTTGAATCTTCTATCTTCTAATACTTTATCTATATCTCTCCAAAGCTCTTTCTTGTTTCTCGGATGAGATATGACCTTAATCTCGTTTTTGTTTGTATGAAATTCCAGTTTCATTCGATTTTTACCCCCAACAAACGTAGCAACCATGCGGGTTCGTGAAATACAAATTTTTGAATTTTTAAATTGTTGTATCTCTTATTCGCCATTTTATTCTAATTCCCTCCTGTCAATTCTTTGTCCACATTTCGGACAAAAATCATATTCATCATAATCAATTTCATAATGTTCATTACAGTTTGGACAGATCCATGTATCCCATATAAATGTTCCATCTGGAGCATACCCGTCTCCCTCGATACTTGGTTTCTTCGCTGTATCACGGGATTCCAATTCATGTATATGTTCTGTTGTAGTCCCCGGCATGACTCTGACAAAACGGATAATGTCTAACAATGTTCCATAATTTTTAGGAACCTCATCATCATCTTTGAAGCCATACAAAAGATTCGATACATCTTCTTTTTTTATTAACTCATTTCCCATTTCTTATTCTCCACAATCAAATGCCCAATTCTGTTTTATATGTAAACCTGTCCATATTACACATCCTGTCTTTCTGGTAGATTTGCAATCTGTCTTGCTAATTTTGCTTGTTCTCTCCAATCTGATTCGTAACAACATAATGCATACAATCCTTTGCAATCATTGTCTTCATATTTATCAAGACACATAAAATATTCAACCTCACTTTTCCACTCAATAGGACAATAATCACAAATGTATTTTGTATTTTCACAACAAAAACAATTGTTTCTTATATAATATCCTTCTCTGTCACAATATTCTTCTTTTAAACCTTCGATATATTGATCTCTCTTTTCTTCTTCAATTCTATCTGCAATCCAATTCCACATTTTTCTATGCCATAAAATTGCTTCTTCTCTTGTTAATTTCATATTTCTTATTCTCCTTATGAAATAATGCTTCTTTCAATTTTTACTATCAAAAAGCCAAGTAAATAAGTGCAATCACATAATGTATAATTTGATCCTGAGTATAAGTTATTTTATTCCATCTTGCTTTTAATGCATCTGTTACTACATGAACAATAAAAATGATTGGTAGCTGCCATGTAAATCCAAACACAATATAAAATGGGAAACAATACAGAAAGCAATGTACAAACAAGTGATACCAGTTCTGACCTTTCGTCTTTGCAATAAAGTCACATTGTAAAACGTAATCACCAATCAAATGACACATGATAATATTTAATATCGTCATATTTCTTATTCTCCTCTAATCTAATAATTCATCAAGAAATCTTGCAAGTTTATAAACATCAAATTTTGATCCTGCTGCTTTTGGATGACCACCTCCTCCATATTTCTTTGCAATCATACCCATGTCAACATCATCTTTGATAGTTCTATAAGAAACTGAACGTGTACTCATATTTACAATTGCAATATAATCAAGTTCTCTATTCAATTTACATAATTCATTACCTAATTCACTGATATATTTATCTGCAAAAACAACACCATACATATATTCTCCATTGCACTTAACAATAATTGTCTTATCTTTTTCTTTGATATATTTTTCAATTTCATTCCTATTAAATGACAACATCAAACTTGACTCTTGGTCAAAATGAGGAAATTTGCCAGATTCAATACTTCTAATACACCACGTTTCAAATCTTTCTCTTCCATATAAATACATCAAGTCGTTTACATCTTTTGAAACTTGTCCTTCTTTACCAAGTGTTGACCATCTCCATGAGTCGTAATCTGTTACAATTCTTACAAAATCACTTACATCCACATCTAAATATTTATGGTCAATCAGATATTTACTAAATAATTCTGTACCGCTTGTCATAAGACCTGTATCATTATTCTCTGTTTCAACAGTACACCAATCATATTTATTGAGTTCTAATGCTGTTTTGTGATGATCAAATAATTTAAAATTATTTTTATAATCATTATCAATCACAGAAGCCAAATCATCCTTAATACTAATGTCTGTTATAAAACATGTATCATGACTTTTATCCATTTTAGTGATATATTCTCTTACAAGTGTATCTACTTCATCATAGTTACAATATGTAATGTCTACATTTTCACTAAATGTCAATCGTGCCAGAACCGCACAACTAACGCCATCCAAATCCAGGTGTGTGAATAATTTAATCAATTACATTCTCCTTTCAATTGCTACTTCTAATAATTTTTCTTTTTTATTAGGACATTCTTCATCAATTACTAATCGTAATAATTCATTTAGTGTATTGCCTAATTCTTTGTTTTCTTTATAACCAATACTCATTAAATCGTTGCCATTGACAGCTAAATCTTTAAGTGTAAAACATGTTTCTTCTCGTAGAACTTCTTCAAGAATTTGTTTAATATTATTAACTTTGTTAATCCTATACTGCTCATAAGATTCTTTCTGCCCTAAAATATCTGCTTTCCTAACTTCCAATAGTCTTCTAAACTGTTCTACTCCAATCTTATTGATCCATCTTCTCACATATTTTTTACCAACCTCAAAGGTTGCATCATGGTAATACACCAATTCAACCACATTATTTCTTGTCTCATTGTCAAATTTGAGACGTTTCATAATATTGTCTGTAATGTCTGCACTAACTTTTCCATGTCCTTTAAAGTGTCTAATACCGTCTTCGCCATCTTGAAATGAATGAGGTTTTCCAATATCATGAAAGAAAACCGCCAATCTAACAGCCAAATTATCGGATTTACAATGTTCAATTGAATGTACTGTATGACTGTAAACATCATAATCGTGATATGGGTTATTCTGTTGGAATTCAAACATATCTTTTAATTCCGGTATAAACAATGCAAACACATCTTTATATAAAACCATTTCTACACAGAAATCTCTTGATGCGGCGATTTTGCAAAACTCACTATTTATTCTCTCAATCGAAATATTCTTCAAATTTTTGTATTGTTTATTGATTTCATAACTTGTTTCCGGGGTCATCACAAATTCAAGTTGAGAAGCAAAACGAATTGCTCTCAAGATCCTTAAAGCATCTTCTCCAAATCTATCTTTTGCAGAACCTACACATTGAATTTTTTTATATTCAATATCTTCTAATCCCCCAAATGGATCAATTAATCCTTCGTCATCATTATATGCCATAGCATTTATCGTGAAATCCCGTCTCTTTAAATCTTCAACTAAATTGCTTGTAAAAGTTACTGAGTCAGGTCTACGACTGTCAGAATAGTTTCCATCAATACGAAATGTTGTTAATTCATATGGCTCTCCATTAACCACAACAGTTATAGTTCCATGTTGTAAGCCAGTTTCAATTACTTTTTTATCTTTGAAAATCTCTAACATTTCGCTTGGTGTTGCAGATGTACAAATATCCCAATCGTGAATTGATCTACCTATAATACTATCTCTTACACAGCCACCTACTACATAAGCGGAATGTCCGTGATTTTGAAGTGTATTAATCAACTCATTTGCGTTAGACGGGATGTTTATTTTCAATGGAATATTACATTCTTTACAGAAACGACCTTTCAGTTTCCCAGAAATTTCCATTAAATATCTCCTTTCACAATTCTTTCATTTACATACATTTTAAACTCTTCAATTCTCTTGTAATCCGGCACATCTGGCAGTGAAGTATTCTCTTTAGCATAATCGAATCGTTTTTCGTATTCATTTAACAAGTCATAAAATTCAGAAGTTGGTTGCCTGTTACTATCTAAATATTCTCCGTTTCGTATGCTCATAAGTAAATCATGTTCGTTTTCTCGATAAGTAATAATTTCTTCTTTTTCAAGAATATCAATGCACATCATATATAATCTAATCAAATGAGCCATATGCTTTCCAAGTTTGTCCTTGTTCATTGCTTTTTCGTTTCGTCTACCGATTTTGTTATAGCTGCTTACAATTGCTTTCATTTCATTCCACATACCAGTCCAATCTCTTAGTGGATAATGCTTTAAATCAATGTCCATAAAAATTTCAGTATCATAGCCTTCCTGTACTGCTTTATCTGTATAAAGATTGAGCGATCCATCATTCATTGGGAAGTAACGGTTTTTAAAATCATAGCTTGCATTATTGATTGATTTTAAAATGTACTCTTCGTTTTGTGCCTGTCCAACTAATCTAGCAGCTTTGTTCTCCATACGCCTTAATTGACTTGAAGCGTATCCGGCAAAAGAATTAATACAAATCTTGGATAAGAACATTTTTCTATTATTCAATAATTCTCTTCCAACATCAGACAAATATAAATAATGTTCAGGTTTACATCCTAAAATTTCAATAGTGTTAGGATTATTTGATTTTAGTAATTGTAAAATTTTATTGAATGAATAAACTGTCGTATCTGTATTTGTTTCCACAACCTGTTCAAAGTCCTTTCCAAGAAGGATTTCTTTTTTACTGTTTAACGCAATTCCTCTTACGTCTAAATCACTATCCTCTTTATCCATTCCATATGCGTGACTACCTCATAATGTAAGTAAAATAGTATTGCTACCCAAGTGTTTATTCTCTTTTAAAAAATCATATTCTTTTTGTTTTACTGCTTCTTTAATTTCCCATAGATTCATATTAAACCTCTTTTATAATAAAACTAAATTTTCAAATCTTCTGAATTTATTTCTATCTTTCCACCAGATTTTAAATCAACAAGATAACATTTTTTTACGGAGAGATTTCCAAAACATTTAATTTTAATAATCTCATCTTGTCCATCGATTTTTTCTAAATCATATATACAAAAATAGTCTGGGATTTTTAATTGATACTCTTTTCCATTAATATACACGTAATATTCACCATCACTATATGATCTACATGTTATTTCTCCATCTGAATGTTCTAAAATTCTTTCGATACGATCACATTTTTCTTCCAGCTCCTTACATTTCTCTTTTAATTCCTCAAATCTATACTTACTGATCCACACTTCTATTAACACCTCTTTCGTTCTATTTCCATCTAACACCACAAAAATATCCAATAATCTGAAAAGTTTTACATACTACAAATGTCGTAACCGTTAATTCCAGATTAAAATCAATATTTAAAATCATAGTTAATAATTTCATTATTCCACATACAATCAGACATTGTATTGAATATAATGCAGCTATTAGAACTAATGCTGGAAGTCCTTTAATTTTAATTTCATCTTTCAGCATAATTAATCCTCTGAACAATATCTTTTAACATCATCTAAGTCAATTTCTACTTTATCCCCAGAGACTAAATCAATGACAAAATTACAATATACAGGATCATCATCTGTAGTATTTTCTCTACTCATGACAATAACAACATTTTTATTTTTCGTTCTTTTAACATCATATATTTTTTGTAAAAACGGTACTGAAATTTCATACTCTAAATTATCCAAATAAATGTAATATAACTCATCCATAAGATAGACATTGATGCTGACACAAGATCTATTTTTTCTTACGTAAGTTACTTTTCCATCCCTTGCATTTCTCATAATTCTTTCTATGCGATCTATACGATTTAAATAATTATTTTGAGTATCTTGTATTTGTTCTAATCTCTTGCACTTCTCTTCCAACTCTTTAAATCTTTTTCTGCTAATCCACAATTCTTTTAACACCTCTTTCATTTTTTATTCCCATCTAAATCCAACAAAATATCCAATAATCTGAAATGCTTTGATTGCTACAAATGTCACAACTGTTAATTCCAGGTTAAAGTCAATAGGTAAAATCAACGTTAGTAATTTCATCGCTCCACATACAAGCAAACACTGAATGGAATACAGAATGTTGAAAAATATAAACGCTGAGAATCCTGTAATTTTAAAGTTCTTTTTCATATCATTCTCCGTTTTAAATCTTTACACAACTGCAGCTTTTTAAATTAATTACATATTTATTGACATGCTTCTCTCTATACTTATCCATATAGGTTTCTTTCAACTTAATAATATCTTCGTCATCTTTATCCTGCTCTGCTTCAAAAACAGCTCCTGGATCATTATCTTTTCCACCCAAAAGAACGCCTTTTACTTTATATTCTCTACCATTCTTGTAGATATAAAAACAATCATGAACACATTTTCTCCCTTTATCTGTCTCTACAAAATGATCTCCTTTTGGATTCACAACAACAATATCCTTTACATTTCCATACTTAAAATGTCTGTTTGTTTCATCAAACTGCTCTTTTAATTCTTCACAAAGATGAGTATAATACCACAGATCATTATAAATTTCTCTAACCAATTTATTTGTATCTTCTACTGTTTGAACTAATGTACAATATTCCATATTACTAATCCACATAATCAATCCTCAACTCCAAAATAATATTTCTTTAAACGCTTCTCGCCAATAGATTTAATTGCCTGTCGTGCGATCTCTTCTGACGTAAAACAAATATTACAAATACAAAAATCATATACATACATTGGATTGATGTTTTCTTCTTTACAATTATAAAAAATGAACCATTTCTCCTGTTTCTTATCTTTCCAATCAATTTCGTATTCATTATTCTCTTCTGCAAAACGTCGTAATTCTGTTTCTACTTTTGCTTTTTCTAAAGCAAACTCTGCTTCTTCTTCAGTTTTAAAGCAATTACCAATTCCATAACAACCATTATCCATATAATCATTTTCCCATGTATTGTTCACGACAGAACCGTACTCAGATATACAGAAATAAAACACATTATATTCTGGTTTCCAAACCTTTCTCTTGCATCCATTTGATTTCTGAATCAGCTTCATCAATTGTTCTCTTTCTTCCTCTGAAAGATTCTCCATATTTACTGTAATATTATTCTCCATAAATACCTACTCCTCTTCGTTTAAATCAATTTTTACATTCTGCCATTTTTTATAAGCGTCTAAATACAATTCATTTTTATCACCGTTATATGTAAGTTCGTAATACATACCGTCAGAAATATTTGTGCTTATTAATGCTTTATGATTCTGCAGCGTTTTACAATACCACACAAGATAGACATCTTCCTGTGTAATAAATACATTGTCTGTTTTATCAGTATTTTCATTAAAATACTTCATCACATTTTCTTTACATAATTCAATAAATTTTTCACTACTCATAATCTTATTCTCCTTTTTTCTTTCTAAATTTCTTACAATTTCTCTTGTGTCTTCTAATATCTTCTTTAATTTTAAATAAGATTCATTTGGAGCATATTCTTCAGGATGATCTCTTGTAAACGATACACATTTACCATTAGTCTTGTCTTCTACAATTAAGAATTCACCTTTATTTTTAATAGCTTCAAACTGTTCATGCCAAACTTTTACATGTCTTACATTACTAAAATCTAACCCTGATGGTACTGACATATTATTTACCTCCTACGAAACGAAAGTTTCATCTTAATATTTTTCTAAATACTGCATATAGCTGTGACACCATATGCAGCTAATATATTATTCTCTTATTTGTCCGTTACAACAGTATTTGCTCCATTCACTGTTACAAATCCATGTTCCATGTGAGCTTCTGCTTCTTTCATTCTGATCAGTTCGTCTGTAATCGATTCTGACTTTAATCTGTTAGCCTCTGCTTCTGCTTTCGCCTTTGTAATTTCAATCTGAGCGTCTGCTTCTGCCTGAATCTTCTCAGTTTCTTTCTGAACTTTTACCTTTTCCTGTTCAGCTTCTGCTTGCTGCTTTTCCTGGAGTGCTTTTACCCTTGCATCAATAGACTCTTTTAACTTGTCATCTGGGTGAACATCAATAATAGATGCATCTAACACTTCAATTCCATATTCTTTTCCAAATACATTATTTAAATATTCAGTAATTTTATTGTTGATTTCTGTTCTACTTCCCGAATATACATCCATCATGGAATATCCAGATGTCACTTCTGAGATTTTCGATTTAAGTACAGATTTCACTCTCTGGTCAACGATATCTTCTCCGTCCATACCGCGGAACCTCTTATATGTAGAAACTACTTCTTCTGGTTTATACCGATATGACATCTGAAAACTTACTGAAATACTTGCGTCATCTGAAGTAGCAACCTTAATTGAATTGTCTTCTTTGCCCTTTTCAAGTACGAGCTGTTCATTACCAATAGAAAATTCCTTAATCTTTAAGAATGGATTAATAAAATGCCACCCCTCAGACAATGTCTCTTCTTTAATTCCATTTACTGAATACTGCACTCCTAATTTACCAGTTCCAATTCTCTCTACAGATTTAATTGTAAATACTCCTCCTACAACCGCTGCAGCTACAACAATTCCTACTACTAATCCTTTTTTACTCATGCTTTTCTTTCTCCTTCTCGTTTGTTTTTTCTTTATTGATATCCTTGTCCAGTTTTATATCGTCTCTTTTCATTGCATTCACAACTTTATTTCCAATGTAAATTACTAGCAAGGTAGCAATCGCAAATCCCATTGCTGCAAGTAAAAATACTACCCACATTTTCTATTCTCCTTTTTCTCCTCTTTCTTTATGTAAATCACCAATCTCTTTCATGGCACGTACATACGCTTCTTTCTGAATATTAATTGCTCTTTCACGTTTCTTCTTATCTCTTTTTACTTTTCGCTCATGAGCAAGTCTCTTTTGCATTGCCTCTTCATATTTCTTGTTCTCTGCTTCAACAAGCTTTCTATCATGTTCTTTTATTGCCTTATCGACCATCTTTACATATTTCTTTTGATAAGAAAGTTCTGTTGCCATATGCTCAATTCCTTCTAAAGTATATTTGTATTTATACATGTTTTTTGATAAAGCAACGAATAAACCTCGGCGCAAATCAAAAGTGTCCTTATCATCGCAAACAACTTTTTGAGTTGTTCCATTTGCAAAATTTACTACAATTACCTTTCCCGGTATAATAATTTTGAATTCTTCGATAATTTCACCAAGGCACTGTAGATCAAAAGTAGATTTTGAAAGATTTATATCAAATAATAAATTACATCCCATTTCCATTTTTTATTCTCCTTTATATATATGTTTTATAATATCTATAACAAAAATTAGTCAAAAAATAATAAAGTTATATAAGTGTTTTAATCATAATTCCGAAAAATCAAATCGCTCTCCGCAGCTACACTCAACTGTTCCAAACACTCCAATTGATGTTGGCGTAAATTTATATGTATAGCTTCCGCCAATTGTTCCACCATATCTCATCTTTTTAGAAGATTTTGTAATTCCATGAACTTTTTCTTCGTGTTCATTCTTCCATGTCTTAATTCTCTCATTTTCAATCTCTGTAATTGGAAATCCACGCCGAAGATCTTCTCTCATATTATCTAACTGTTGATTCATCTTCTGAATTTCTTCATCTTTGCTATATTCGTCCGTTAGACTTTTATTCTCTTTTACAAGACGGTCAATGCGCATATCTTTGTTTTTACATTCATCCATAATGAAATCGACTGCGTCCCGTACTGTCTTACACGTTTTCTCTGATTTCACAAGCATAATTAATCCTCTTTTTTCTTATTCTCTTCTTGATTCACTCCAACATTCGCTATTTTATAAAGAATATCATATAACCATTCACGAAAACTACACTTTCGTGATTCAAATTTATCAGCTATGAAACAAAGTAATATAATTACAAATATAATCACAGGTGAAAACCATCCACATAAACATATACATAATAAATCTCCTACATTAAAATAGTCCTTTAAATCTTCTTTGTTATATTCACTTTTCCTTAAAGTACTAAGAAGCAAAAACAGCCATGAAAGAAAACCTACAAAAATCCACGATGCAATAATAAAAATAATTACCACCTCCGTTCTGCTACGATATAAAACCAAGAATTTATCTTACAATAATAAATGATTCTCCATTTTGGTTCATAGCACTGATACTATGTTTTCCTTTTAATAACCGCATGATACTAGCAACTTCTTTTTCACATTCATGGCACAAATCTTTTTGCTTAGAATTAGGTGTTACATTTTGAAAAGATCCAACGGATAATTCCGGTAATACATAATTAGGTGTATGTTCACACTCTTTACCACATAGATCACAATAATATTTTTCTTCAACTTTTTTCATGATTTAATTCTCCATTTCTTCAAGTATTTCTCTTATCTCTTTATTTTGTTCTTGTCTTAATTTTGATTTGAACATTCTTCGGTTTTTCTTTTTCATTTTAGACCATCCATTATGATTATTCGCCCAACATGCATACCGTTTGCTAAACCACGACTGACCATATTCTGAAAACTGTCTTCGAGAGACTTCATTCGACTTCTTCATTTATTCACCTCAGATCTCAATATAATTCCATCTTTTCTTATCTTCGTACTTCCATTGAATTTGCCCTTGGTAAATTCTAGTCTCAATATTCTCTACATTATCCATACCTAGAATAAATTCTCTATACGCATCAATATCTCTTTCTGATAAGTCATGAATTGCTTTAAAAATATCCAGATTCCTACAAATATGCTCTACTGACCATTCATAATCTGTTAATGAAAGCTGTCTTTCAAACTCTTTCACATTATCATCTACTTCAGATTTTGCTTCTTCATATGTAAAATAGACTTTATCAGGACGAATTGAAACATAATCAATATGATGCTGCCACATAGGATATTTCTTTACAATTCTATATCCTTCTTTTGTAATATCTGCTTCAATAACACCATGGAAAATTGTACAATCCTTTACCAAATATCCAAAATCATATCCTTTCTTAATCATTTCTGGTTTCTTAAAATCGATAAGAAATGAAATTTCTTCGTCTGTTAAATCAGAATGTGTAATTTCAAATAACCTAGTATCATATGTCCAACCTTTTGGAAGCTTCTTGTATTTTGTTTCGCTCTCAAACTCATCAATTGGGATTCCATTTACTAATCTTCTTTCCCTTGCAGTTAAATGATCAATCACAACCGCATCAGAAAACTGCTCATCTACCATTCCATATTTTACTGTGTATCTTCCATTCCCTTCACTATGACACCAATAAACAATATCTCCATTTTTAAATCTTTTCTCAAATCCCTGTTTCATATTTCACCTACTTTCTAAGAAATCTATACGGATCTCCAATTCCACATAACTTTACAATCTCAATAGCAATATTAACTGGAATATAAACAGTTTCATCCATTGAATTATCTCCGCAAATATATTTTCCATTTAATGCTGCGTATAATCGTAATTGCTCAATAACCATATCCATGTCAAAAGCTACCGGCTGTTTATCGATCAAATCGTCAATGTATCCAACTCCAATTTGACCAGGAGAAAATCCTGTTTCTTTTACAAACTGCTCTGCCAGTTTTTGTTTATCAATAAATTTATTATACATGTTCTTTATTCTCCTGAATAAAAGTTCTCTTTCAAATTATTTCTCCACAACTACATTATTATCTTTAGGATTATTTGCAATGTGCAATTCTGCGTAAACCTCATAAACATCCGACTTAAAAAATGAATTACCGTAAACAAGCCCATCTAATAAATTTACTGCACAATTTTCTCCGATATCTGCAAGTTTCATATAGTAAGTTTCTCTGAAGCAAAATACATGTCCTGGCTTAATATTCATTACATCTGTCATCATTTTCTTATTCGATACAATTTTCATATAATCAGTCATCCTTCCTATTTTTATAAATGACACCATTTATTTACTAAGTCCGCCTGCTTTTCTGTGAGTTCTGTAAGAAGAATCTCATTTAATAAATCAAGCTGCAATTCAGCCATCTCTCTGCAAATCTCTCCGCACTCTGGCTCCGGTTTTTCGCTACATTTTTTACATGCTCCTGTACAAATCTTCATATTTAAATCGCTCCATTTCTTTTTTCTGTTTCTGAATCTTAATTGCTTGATCACAAATAATCTCGCGTAAAATTTCAATATCTTTTTTATGCATATCGGTAGATGTATTTGCCATTGTATTTGTTTTTATCAATGAACAAATACACTCTATACATTCTGTCATATCATCAATAGTAATATCTGATTGACATCCATTTTCTACCATTAAATATAATTCACTCAAATTCTTGTTATATTGTCTAATTGTATCTAAATTTTCTTCAGATAACTTTCTCATTATTCACACCTCGCTTTATCACACTCATGAAATCTTAATAACATGTTATATTTTTCTTCGCCAAATATGTTTTTCCATTTATTTTTAGTTTTTTCCGTGTTCCAATTAAAAGGCATCATGTGATAATTAATTAAAAAACAACAATCTAACAAAAAAACATCGGTATTATATTCTTCAAATGGATTATACAATGTTGTTAAAACACAATACGATCCGACATTTTCGTGTCCAAAATAATGAGCAATCCCATTTTCATCAATCGTCTGCGTGCACAATTTACCAAAATCATGTATTTTTGCACCAAGAAGAAAACCGCTTTTATATACATCATAAGGATGAGCCAAATCTGAAAACTTGTTATATGTAAAATCACAATGGTCTTCTAAATACATATTGTGGTGCGGATTTTTTTGATCAAATCCTGTCATTGATATCGTAACTGCATTTGGAAGGATTTTTTCAGCATATGTATATCCCATATCATGAATAATAATTTCACTAAATCCTTCTTCTTTAAAAGGAATTTGAAATCTTCTTAACTGCTTTTCGAGTACATATTCTGGTACTGTATGTTTTCTATTCTTATTATCTTTAACACAATCTTTGTATTTCTTAGGTACAATATAACAAATCTTCTCAACATCCAATTTTTTCACGTGCTCAACAATCGCGCGTCGTGACTTTATCGTGATATTCGTTGCATCTGCAATTACATTTTTATTCTTATTTAATGATTCTCTTATTCTTTTATTAAAAATATTAAACACTTTTTCATTATCAGATTGATTTTGGCATGATCCAAACAATTCTTCTCTAATTGCATCTGAAGATACAATCTCTGCATTATATTTGACAGCTAAATCTTTTGCAATGCTGGACTTTCCACTTCCAGAAAGTCCACACATAATAAATAATTTTGGCTTCATTTACATTGCATCCTCCATCAGTTCTTCAGCCTCTTCCATATCCGGAACATCTGAAGTATCTTTGATAATTGATTCAATTACCTTAAACTCAAACACTTTGTCCTTATAAGCTGTGAATGATTCTCTATTATCAATACGTACAACCACACCTTCAGCAATATGTGTTCTTCCAATTTCGTCTGCCGGCATACCAGATAAATATTTATTCACTCTTTCCATTAGATCTTCTTTTGTTGTAAACATAAATTTCTCAAGTTCTGGAACATGTTTAACACCAAGTTTATCGCACCAAATTTTAACCACTTCCCAAGGAACTTCCATTACTGTTCCATCACCTGTCGTCATAGTCATACGGTAAACATACATCTCAGATTCTCCAGGTTGACAACCGTAAGAAAATGTAGTCTCTTTTCCAAACTTCTTTGTGAACTCTTTATCTTTGACCTTTGAATTTGATACAGATCCCATAATCGGCGTAGTTTCATTTACATACCCTACAATTTCGTAAAACACTTCACACCCTTCAGGTAATTTATCTTTTAACAAATCATGATATTTTTTTCTGAATGCATTATCAGAATAATATCCATCTGTGCTATTCAAATCTTTAATTACAACTCTTCTACTTCCAGACACAACAGAAATTTCTTTTATCTGTTTCTGTTTCATATGTAATAATTTTCTCAACTTACTATTTTTCTTTGTAATTTTTAATGTCTTAGCAGTACGAGCAGAAGTTCCATGAAGCTTACGTGTAATATACACTGTATCGCCAGGCTTAAAAGAATTTAAATTATATGCAAGCTGTGCAGTATCTTTATGTTCTTCAAAAAATGGATAGGAAATATTTTCTTTATACTTCTCTTTCTTTTTATTAGAGTTAATATTGCTTCTTTTATTCCCTCTTGGAATATACTTTTTACAAATCTCGCTTCCTCCAAGAACTGTAATTTGATCCCCATCTTTCAGTTTATTAATATCAGTATATTTCGAAAGTGTATCAATTGGCAAAATCAGCCCTTCAGATTTTTCACCTCTTAATCTGATTGCAGTTACATTTCTCTTATTTGGATCCATATAACCACCAACGTTATTACCGTTTTCATCCTTTACTCTCACAAGTTTGTTGTCATTTGCATACTCTTCAGAAAGCTGTCCATCAGACGGAAAAAATACAACCCTCTGTCCATCTTTATAACTCAAATCCACAATTACATTCTGTCCGAATACCTCTACACACTGTAAACGGTCAGCATTACTATGTTTTCTTAATCCTTTAAGTGTTGTAATATATCCACAATACATAATATTTATCTCCTTCTATCTCAACATCTCACATATTCATCTATGAATTTCTTCATTACTCTCGAAACATGTGGCTGAGAACATCCAACAATTTTCATTATTTCCACTTGCTTATATCCTTGCAAAAATAATGAGATAATAGGTTTATGTTTTTCTTTCATTTTATTAAATGCATTTCGAAGAGCAATTTTATGAATACAATCGTACTCAACATTTTGATCTGACTGTATTTTGTCAATAAATTCTACCTTGTTTCCGGATTCGTTCTCATACTCTGCGTTATAATATAGAATCTCATTTAATGGAATTCTCCTTTGACTCAATTCTTTTTTCTTTTCGCTATACACTTCATTAAACATACATTTGAATGCATATGTAGAAAATTTGGATGTTCATTCATTAAATGTTTTCGCCGCTTTACACATTCCAATTGCAGCCAAATCATACCAATCTTCCATGTTCAATTTTTCTTTCTGTAAAAATCTATAGATCAAATTATGATTGTCAGTTACTAACTGTCTCTGATAATCTGTCAATTTATCACCTCATTTGTTTTTAATCTCCCATTCAATCTACCACAACAGTTAATCCACTCTTTATATTCTCTTCTGGTTTACTCCACTCTTCATATTCCAAGACTGTGTCATCTTCTTCATAGGTGTCTCCATCCAGGGAAATCAGTTTCCCATTCTTACTCGCAGAGCAACCAATGAATATGGATTTTCCGTAATATTTCTCTTTGTCTTTTGGAATCTTTAATCTATATGAGATGTAATCGTAATCTTTATTTTTAATCAGATCTTTAACTGTCAAAACTTAATACACCTCCAAACGAAACTATTCTTTCATTTCGACAAGCCGACTGATACAATATCAAAATCACTCACAATACCTTCATGAATTTGATTTAAAATACATTCAGTTCCGCCAAAATATAATACCCCATCAATAATTATTTTGCATGTTTTAGCTTTATCATCCCATGATACAGAACTTAATCCTTTCATAGTATTCCCTATAACAACACCATTTTTTACAGAATCATTATCTCTATAGATTATCGGTAGTTCTGTTTTAAATTTGTTTATTGCATTCTTTACTGCGTCTTTTGTGTATATAATCCCATTGCTATTCGGTTTGTCAAAAGGGATTGTAATATCCAATGACGCTTTTATATTTTCTAAACGCATGTAATCACCCCATAAGAAATTAACCTTTCATATATTTGCTCAAATAGCAATTGTCTTTTCCAATATTTGTCATCATTCTGATATATATTTTTTGCCACCACATAAGTTTTATACCCAAATAATCTTCTACAAAATCTTCTGTTCTCATGTTCCTAAATTTCAATATTAGTGAAACTTTTTCATCATTTACATTCAATCTCAATTCACCATAGTAGCTGCGCAGCTTTACTCACATGTGAACATTTATCCTTTCTTCTGTTTTTATAATTACTGTTTATGTATTCTATTACAAATTAAAAAGTTTATAATCTTCCCACTGGTATCCACTTCCATACGGAACAATATTCAAATACAATTGAGAAATAGTCGTGTTATTCGCATCAATCCACGCTTTTCTCCATCTATATCCTCTTGCTCCGGCATTAGGATTAATTATGATCCACTCTTCGCCGTCACTAAATCTTATTTCTGAACGGATATAGTCTGATTTTGAAATACGTTTAAATACAGTTTCAATCCCAGATTCGTTTTTCTCGTTTTCAATTTCTAATAATTTATTTATTCCAACTTCTATATCACTCGTATAGATAATACATTTTACGATCTGATTGCTACATGCTCCTTGCATCTTCTAAACACTCCTCAATAAAATCCATTTCACCATTTTCACAAAGAAAATTATATTGGTCTATCCAACCCTGTGCAGATAAATTGCCACATCTTTTCAATTGTTCTCTATAGTTTCTATTAAAGACAAGTCGTGATATCCCAAATTTATGCTCTGCAATTGTTTGTATCATTTTATATGTAAGAATAGAATTTTTGTAAGACAGCCTTCTGATTCTAGGATCTGAATATATAAACGCCTCAGTATTGTCTCCTACTCTTCTTTCATTAGTCAATGACCTATCATATAGTTCTGTTGTCGCTATGTAATAACATGTTAATTTAAAGCAAATATCCTCTATATTATCTTTTGATATTTGTTCTATATATTTAATAGTCGGCTGTTCATCAATCGCTTCAACAATAAGATCTACCGGAAATGTTTCACGTCCATGATTCATACTTGCTCTTAACGAATCAATCAACTTATCTGCATCAATTAGTCTTGCTTTCATTCATTTTCTCCTTATGAAACGTGAGTTTCAATTATTTATCTCTGCAATATAATTATCTTTTTGAACTGTTGTTATTGTATTGCTGCATCCATCTGTCCTGAATGTGTATTCTCTCATATTGCATCTACGTTCTTTAATTTTGCCTGCTTCGTATTCTTTTCTAATCTTTTTTGCATATTCAGTTCTCTGGTACTTCAGACAATATACATCTATAACTTTTGGTAAATTTCCATGAAATTCAGCAACAATCGTAGGTGTATATCCATATGTTATTTGTGGCTTTTTATTTATTTTTCCTTTATCGTTTATACAAATATTTGACAAATTAAAAGTTCTGTTCCCACAAACAGATTTTACTCTGTCTGTGGATTGATAAAATTTCCAGAATTGATGCCTTTATACAATCTATCAAGTGCAATCTCAAACGCGCCAATTCCCGAAAAGAAACTACTCAATTTTAAATCATCAAACAAATAAGGCATAACTTTATATAGCTCTACATATATGTAATAAAGGACATCAACTACAATAGAATTCCCTGCTTGTTTATATAATTGACTATTTGAAACTCCGGCTTTCTGTGCAGCATCAAAATTCTCATCAGAAAACCCCATAAGTCTGAAAGTTTCTCTTGGTGTCAGCTTGCGGATTCTGATTGGAGATTCAATTTTGCAAATTCCAGTTTCTGTTGCAGTAACTGTTGGACATGTATTCCCATTATCCTGAACTCGTCCTCTTCTAGTTTTGCTATCAGGATAAGACAAATCTGCAACACCACCAACTTCACATTCAATATACCCCTGTTTGGTTGCTTGTTTGATTGCAACTTTATTATTTTCGACTATCAATTGTCTACGATGTTTATTCATATATTGTTCTATTGTTGTTCCTTTGTAATAGTTAGAATCCAAACAATAACTAATATTTGGAGTTTCTAAAACTGCTGTGCCTTCGGATTCCCTATTTGAAACACCACGATCTTCTCGTGAGGTAATACAATTTGCCGTTTCAATGAATTTTGGATTGTTATATGACTTATCAATTCCTGTAATAACCTTCGGTTCATGACCACCACCACTACATGTATTCAATGTTGGGCTGCAACCACTTACATCATAAACTCTCCCTACTTGCGGATTGTCCCATGCTCCATTACAATCGGAAATATTTCCAACTTGTCTTACAACATTTTCATTTACTAATCTTGGATCTTTATAATCTCTCGAAGTTAATGTTGGTGCATATTCAGAATATTCTCTGCTCTTTCCTTCTCTTTTCACTTGGCATGAATCATATAATAAAGAATTTTTGTCATTTAAATTTGTAATAAATCTTTCAACTTTCTCATCAGAAATATAAAATTTATCATCGACTTCATCTTCTAATAAATCTTTTAATCTCAGACCATTATCAAAAGGTTCCGGGAATTTAAACTTCCCATTATCCAAATCCTTTTTAATAAATAACAGATACACACGTTCTCTGTTCTGTGGAATTCCATAATTTTTAGCATTCAGAACCTTCCAATATACGTTATATCCATGTTCCTCTAATTCATCAGTAAATAATTTAAAAGTTGTATCTTTAAACTGTTTTCCAACAATATTTTTTACATTCTCATAAATGCCAAAATTCGGTTTATTTGCTCTGACTACTCGTAAATACTCTACAAGAAGAGACGACCTTGTTTTATCAATATTTTCACTTCCGCAATTTGGGCATTTATCTCTCTCATTCCAATGAACTGTTAATGGATTATATTCATGCCCACACTCTTTACAAGTCCATACAGAACCTTTTTGTTTCCCGGCTACTGAAAAATCCTGGCACGGCGATCCTCCACAAATCATATTAAAATCATCTAATTCAGTTTCATCGATCTTTGTGATATCACCAAGATTTTTACTTTCATCTACATCGTGAATTGCACAGTAGCTTTTTGTTGCATACTTATCAAATTCACAAAAATTTACAAGTTCCCAATGTTTATCTGAATTATATTTTTTATCCTTATTTTCTACCATTTACCTCTATATAAGAGGTGTGTACACACATTTTACCTAGGATTACTCATTTATCCTTTCTTAAATATCTATGTAATCAAACTATTTGCAATTAATCTGATTCAAATGAAAAATATATTTCAAATGACGTTCGCGACCGTCAATATATCATTCTCTGCTTAATTTCTAAAACCCTGTTTGATGAGTTTCAAAATTTATATTCCCTCTTCCAACAACGATTACAGAATCATCTTCCCATCTGTCTTCTTTGCTGTGGAACTCTGTATCGTCTTCATAGACACCCTCTGTATGGATAATTTCAAAATCAATTTCTCCGTCAAAATCTTTAATCAGTGTTGTTGTCCACGGACGTTCAATATGATAATTAAAATCTGGATTATACTTTAAAACTTCATCAAGTAAAAATACTCCTACCATCCCAGCATCCGCGCAGAACTCTCCGATCTTTTCATGCGTATCAGAATTGTAAGTAGTGCAAGACCAATCACCATACAATGTGTCTCTACAAATATAATTTTTGATTCCTAACACTTCCATGTCGCTTCCATAATTAGACAGTTCCCAATCAGAAATATTATTTTTTCTATATTCCTGGAGTGCTGCATCATATTTTTTATTCTCTTCTTCATACTGATCTGATTTATGAATCCATTCATCTAATAAAAACTCTTCTGGAAAACCAGTATCTTCTTCTAACGCTTTAATTTCGTTTTCATCCATTTTTCTATAATCTGGATAATTCTCTTTCTTATCGTAAGAAAAATAGTCTTTTGCTTTAGGATATTTTCTAACATCTTCCTTTTCCTTGCAGATATAACATGGATCCGTGATAATAATGTCTCCTTTAAATCTCATAGATTACCTCCATAATATTTGATTGAAAATTGTATTTTATCTTGTTCCTACACCATCCATATATAAAACTGCTCCACTCGGAATATACAAATCATATTCGTCTCCATATACTAAATGAGTTCTTTTTATTTTTATATAAGGTGTTTTATTTGTATAATTGATAGTTACTCTTCCTTTTAATGTGTATAATCTGTTTCCATAACATACATTGATAATTTCGTAGTTATGTGCTGGAGTATTAGATGATACAGTATTATATGAAGCGTAATTACCTTCATCATCTATAGATTGTAGATCATATGTATAATTTTCACTCCATGTCATGTAGCTGACACATTTTGTAAATACAAACGCTATTAGAATTATGAGTACCATATTTCTTATACACTTTTCGATTTTCATAAATTTATTTCGCCACTTTCTTTATTCAAAACAAACTCATAATTACCATTCATATCTGCTCCAATATCTAAATAATCATCTGCATCAATTTTAATTACATCTGCATTAATTACTCGCATTGCTTTTAAAATGTATCTATCATAATGTCCTCCTGGAGTAATAGTAGTTATAATATTAATATCATTTTTGTCTATGCTATATGGACATTCTTCCATTTTATTTCTTTCATTGTGCATATATCCATAAACTCTTATTGTATCTAAAATTAATCCTTCTACATTTTTTATAAAAAGGCTCCCGATAAATTCTTCGCTACTATAATTCACTTTTACAAGTTTATTTTTCTCTATTTTCATTTTCTACTCCTTTACATGAAACAGACATTTCATCCTTTGTATTTGAATAATTTCTGATTTAATTTCTATTTAATAATTTTCTTTGTCGATATATTTGAACATTTCTGTTGCACCATCAAAAACAATTTTTACCAAATAATTTGTGCCGTTCACATATAAGTATTTATAAGAAAGAACATCGTTATTTTCTATTCTATATTTAATTCCAAAAGATTTTACCCATAGTTCCCATTTCCTTAAATCTGTCATATTTTTAATATCCGTCAATGTTTCAAAATTTCTACAAAGTTTCATAACATTCCATCCGTCGCTAAACTCTCTTAATGTATATTTTTCAGACAAATCATGATACTCAAGCCATTCTGAAACTGATTCTCTTAAACCATCTTCATTAATCTCATATGCTCCTCCGTTATCAGAACCATGTACAATAGCTTCTCGTATAACACTGTTAATTAATTCAATCTCTTTTTCTTCATTAAATTCAGTATTCATATAATCTTTATTTCTCCTCATCAATCATATAATGGCATTTCTGCAAAAGATGTAAACACAAATCCATGTAATCATTTACTTGTGATTCGCTTGGTAATCCATCTTCGTATTCGTTAATTGATAACAAAGTATCACAACCGCTGCACGAACCATAATAAGTATTCGTGTACACATAGTCTTCAACACTCGGCTGATACTGATCCCTGTGTAATATAAATACCTGAGTTCCTTGATAATCACCATCATCGATAACTAAAATATTTTCTGTATCGAACCGGTAATGGTCACATTCTATAGATGGATTAATAACGATATCAAACAGCAATTTGACGAGATCTTCATAGTTACCATACTCGTCCTGTTTTATGGATCTGAAATACTCCTCGAGTTTCCATTTATTTTTCTCCCATGCTAAACAAAATTCTTTAATCATTTCTTATTCTCCTTCATACTTCTCCGGCAACTCCATCCAAGCAATAACTTCATCTTCCACTTTTGTTGTTCCGTCATTCACATACCAATAAGTTTCTTCTTTATACTCTTTGTATTTATATACTTTTTGACAAAAGGCTACAAACATTTTTTCATGTTCTGTCTGAATCAGAACTTCTTTAGTTCTATATATAGACATAATTTCATGTTCCATTATCAATTTTAATTTTGGTAATCCAACCTTTTTAATTGAAGTCCAATCTTTATTCATTTTCTATACCACCTTCTCCCATATTAACAAAACTCAAGCGCATACCAATCATCTGCAATTTTCACTATTTTTAATTTGTTTTCATATTTATCTTTATACATATCAATTAGTTTCTTTTTAGCTTTAGACAAACTTGTGAACCATTTTTCACCATATAAATCATAATCCCATTCCCAACTACTCGGTACTGTCGATAATCCATAACTTTCAACTATAAAACTATCTTTTCCAACATAGCCAACACAATCGACCATAATTCCTGTTTCATAAATGCAGTATACTTTTCTACCAAGTTTTGGTTTCATTTTTGTTCCTCCAGTCTGTTTGAAATCCAGTTTTCATTTGATAACTTATCCATTATTCGTTTTATTCCTCTTTCAATTTCTTACCACACATAGGACAGTAATTGAATCTAGCAACTAGACCATTACTTCCGTATCCATGAATATCATAGCCGTAAGTATTTAAACTATTGGGATATTTAATGGCAATACCCTGATCATTTATTTTTCCAGTTACTAAAACTTTTCCACCTTCGCAGTATTCACACATATTATTCTCCTTTCTTATTCCTCATCTCGCCATATATGCTTGTGATCTGCGCTTTCGGCGTTTCTCTTCTCTCATACTTTTCCTTATCTTCCCTACTCCAGAACACTGGTCTCATCTCAACGCCAGCATCTCGAAGTTTCTCCCAAATTTCTCTAAATTGCTGACGGAATATGCGTAGTATTTTGTTTCTAGGCGGCTCTGTAAAGTCAATCGGATTATCATACTGTTCTTTATTAAATAACATCTTAAGTATCTCGGAGGTTGTTCTTCCCATTCGCCTAAATCCTTGGTGTAAAATATAACTCTTCTGCCAAGCAAACAGACGAAAACCCAGGGCTTTTTCTATAGCGTCGAAATCTACAGAGTCATTATTTTCTTTAGGTGTATGGTAGATCCATTCCAAGTTTTCGGTTTTCTTTTTCTCGTTTTCATAATCATCCAAGATATACGAAATACAATGTCCTATTGGATAATTAATACCTTCGCACCATCCAGAATATGATGGGCATCTGTCTTTGAATTTACAACCCATAGTAATCTCCTTTCTAAACCAGCTCGGATCAACCTTAGTTTCTGTTATCTTAATACCTTTAAAATCTTTCGCAGCTTTGTTTTTGATTTCGGTTATTAGTTTTGTGTCACTCAATTCATGAGTAAATATCGGTCGTCCCATAATCTCTTCAGCGTAAGCCTGGAAATCACTAAACTCTCCAATCAAATATCCTGTGTAAGCGCTTATAATAGCAGCCTCTTTTTTAGTCATCTTACAGACTCCTTTCCATAAAAGTAATTCAATAATTTATTCCCCTTCACACCATCTTTCTTTTAACCATTCATATATCTCATCAAATGTTTTCGTATTCTTGTACACCTCTACTAACCAATCGGCTAATTCCTCATCTGACATTGAACGAATCATTTCTCCATTTGTCATGGAACTATCAAACATTTCGTCCGTCCATAAGAAATCCCCGTAATCTTCTTCCATAAGATAATATTTATTCTCTGTGCATACTTCACTGATTTTCATAATCTGTCCTTGCAGAGTACACATTTCGTCTACGGCTTCGACACAACCATACTCGATATTAGATTTTAAATCAGGACGAATTCTAACTTTATCTCCAACTTTGTGTTTCATTTGATATACTCCTTTTCGTTAATATTTTGTATCCTGGACAACTACTTTCTCCACAATTGTAGTTGTCCTTTTTTAATACCCAACATTTGCATATTTCTTTTAGTTTTGTTCCACACACAACACAAAAATTATCTTCTTTCTTTATTCCCGGATTCCCACATTTATGGCATATCATCTCGCTCCACCTTCTACTCCTCGAATTCTGTTTCATCTGTCACTGTTGAATTATCACAAATTTTTACCATTGTATTTTCATTTGGAATAATGGTCACTTCTTCATCTTTCAAATTCCAAAACGAAATCTGGCGCCCTTCTCCATGCAACAATTCACCATCCCACTGAAGAATGTCTGTTGACAATTCAACTTTTCCAGGAAGAAGTGTCATTAACTTTGCTATCTTGCCTGTATAATCAATATTCTCTACCAATGACCTGATTTCCGGATAAATTTCACACACTCTTGTATACATATCAGGCATAAATCTTTTAAGTTGATCACAGAACTTTGGGACATATTCTTTCTGATAAGAAGAAATTTCTCCACCCATGAGCGCACATGGTCTATATTTAATAAGTTCCACAATAAATTCAGGTATAAAATCTTCTTTCTTAATCATGTCATCATCTGCAAAGAAATCACTATTTCGAATCGGATTATTATATCCATTAAGATGTGGCAATCCAAGATAAACATAATCTCCAATTTCGCATACAAAATTTAATGGTTTTAACGCATATTCAACATCTCCGTATTTTCCCTTATATTCACTTATTAAATATCCGCATTTACGTGCTGCTTTTGTAAAACCTTCTTTCTTTTCAATTGTGCCATAAGGACAACTATGCCCCCATATCCCATTCAGCATCACGCATTTCTTTTTCTTATATGCATTACAATTTTCGCAATTGCTACACTTATAAACTGAAACACGTTCTCTAGCACTTTTCCCAGATTTAAAAATGCTAGTTCTCGGATCATAATAAGTAAAACAAATCGGTTTATAGTCTCCTATAACAATCACTCCTATCTATATTCGATTTTTAAATTTGGAAATCAATGCTTGACTAAGCACAAAAAGATATGTAATATAGTAGTTGCATTGAATTCCAAATTATTCAATGTATTTGTGTTTACAGACACACATCAAAGTTTGGTCGCGGAGATGTGTGTCTATTTTTATTTACTCTACAAGCAATTTCTGCAATTCTTCTACTGACATATTATGTAACTGTTCGTCCTGCTTCGCAGCAATAATAGACATAATTTTCTGATTACGTTCTCTAGCCAAGAATTTCTTTTCTCTTGTTTCTTTTTCTTCCTGTTTTACCGTTACAATATGTTTAACAATTTCAATTTTTAGTTCAAGCACTTCATCATCCTTGCTCTTTGTACTCAAAAGACTTTCTTCTTTTGTTTTCTTCATCTCAGAGTTAAGCGTCTTGAATACATTGTCAAGACTCTCTACACTTAAATCCCATAGATCTTCAGTAGAAATCATACCTTTAAATGGAAATCTAAATTTGTTTCTAGCAGCAATTTCAAACATGTTCGTACTCATATCAATATTCTCCTTCTTGATTAAAACTTAATTTTTAAAATTCTCTCTGTTGCGCCTTTTACTTTTACAATCAGCTCTGCTCTTTTTGTCATACTAAAACCAATTCCAGAAAGTTGATCATCAGAATCTTCTACATGGCATTTTGATCCAAGAGCTTCAAATACTCTTTTATGCTTTTCTAATTCACTCTTTAAGAATTCATTATAGTATCCATTTGGTTCTTCATCATTTTTACATCCGTTCAGCATAAAGAACAAATGTCTATGACCAATACCATCCTGTTCATCAAAATAATTTGGACTATAACAAACCACCGATACCGGCGTAAACTCATTTGTTGAAATTCCCCAAACTGTTTTACTTGAGATTTTAGAGTTCCCAGAAATTTTTTCCTTAATTGTAAATTCCCCATTAGTATCCAAAATTACATCAGCTACATGAACATCTTGTCCTGCCATCATCGAATTGCTATAATCAAAAGAATGAATCTCTCCGTTAAATTCGATTTCTGCTCGGAATCCATTCCGAGCACTTCCTGAATACTGATTTACAAAAAATTTATAAACACCTGGTTTCATTTTTGATTTATCTGACCATGTAATATTTTCCACAGCAACCTTACCATTTGGATGAATAATATCTACGTCAAGCTGCCCAGTCATGGATGACAAAGATGGTTTTCTACAATTGCTAAAGTAGATCTCATTTCTATTTGGCTCAATACAATGTGCGTCCAAGTCACAGTTGTCTCTTCCATCTTCATTCCATTGGATAGAGAATCTAAGAACACCATCCACATTTCCACCTGCAGCTTTTACATTCTGCTTCATGTCAGAATCCGTAATATTGCCTGAATAAGCCCAACTCAATCCATTGTTCCATTTAAACATTGATTTAGAATCTTTGTTACAAGGAGCAATTAGAGAAACGAAATTATTCGAATGCTTATTTTCCACTAGCACCTCTACTTCTTTCGCTGATGGTAAGACATTTTTAATGAAATCATTTGCAGAAATTTCTTCTACTCTTGAAAATTTTCTTGGATTAACTACAACCTGTTTTTCTAATTCTCCAAAGATGTCAGATGAATCTGAAATTCGTTTCGCTGCATCTTTATTTGAGAACAAAATATTATTCACCGTAATATCATCCAAAGTTGCGAATCTTCTATTGAGAGAATCCATATATCCTAATTCAGAAATTGTCTTCTTTGCATCTTCTAACATTTTTTTCGTAAAAATTGCTTTAGGTCTTTTATAATTTGCCGGTGCTACAATCTGTTCATATTTTTTTACCGCTGTATCAAGATCCATGTCATTACTTACATTCACAAGAAGTGTTCCAATGCTGTGATTTCTAATTCGTCCAATTGCAATACCTGCTTTTACAGAATTCTCCCATGAATATAAATCACGAGCATCATCAGAATTTAACTTTTCATATTCTTTCTTATATCTCTTAAACTCCATCAGGATAGACTTCCACTCTTCTCCTTTGTATAGAGTGTTGGAATTGATAAGCTCAAGTACTGTCTCTAACGCATCCATAGAAATTTCGTCAAGTGATCTTTTAAATACATTTTTCGTGTCTCTAAATCCACCCTTAATATCTCCAATTGAACGAGCGGTTTTGTCTACAAATTTATCATCTAAAATAATTTGAAAATGTTCCCACTTTTTCATTGTTCCATCTTCATACTGTTCATAATTATGCTCTGTTCCAATCTTTTTAAATTTGCTTACATACACATCTGTCACACAGTGTCTTCTTACAAAATCAGACATAGCCTTTGTAACAGGTTCAAATTTATCATCATGAATATCTAAATCCCAAATTGTCTCTAGTTTATTGTCTTTAATTACTACAGCATTACCGATTTGCTTAATAAACTGTCTACAACAACTACAATCATATTCTCTTCTCTTCCTATAAATCTCATTTGTTCCCGCCGGAAAACTATCAAGATATACATTCCACATTTCATCCTTATCCACACCAACTTCAAACAACCATTCAGTGTCTTTTGTCATTGTTTTAAAATGATCAGAAATCATATTTCTAAATTCTTTAAATTCCATATTCTCTTCTCTCCTTTTATTTACTTATCTTTTATGCTTCATTATGTATTTTCGTCTAGTTACTTCTCTCAAAGCATATCCACCATGCAACCTTCTGTAATTATTTGTAACTCCATATAAAGCCTGAAAAATTTCCTTCATATTAAAATATGTAAGTTCATATGTAAAATGTGGTGTTTTAGAAATATCCAGCTCACCAGTAGGTTCCCGCTCATGAACATCCTTGCTTTCGCTCAATGTCGATACTTCTGCATTTTCTATATTTATCTTCTTTCCAGTTTTAAGATCTACAAAGCTTACATTTTGAATTCCACGTATTTCAAAACCACTCATGAATTTTACTCCTCGTAGATAATATCTAATCCGTAAGCAACTGCTGCATCATGCTCAATACGACAACCTCTGGCGTTTTCCCAGCCCTTGCAAAAATATACCGCATGACACAAACTCATATTCTCTAAAGATTTTGCAAGGAAACCAAGCGCAATCTGAACAACACCACGTTCTTTCATACTTTCGCTGCTATACCACTTATCTGTAAAAAGAGTATTCACGATTTCGTATCCTTTTTCCCACAATACCTTAATTGCTTTCTCACGCGTTTCTTTGATTTCCTCATCTGTTTTTCCTGCCATCGGTTGGCTTAACATTGCTCTCATAAATTTATTCTCCTTCATTATTTAAAATTTCTTTCAATGTTACTGGTGTATAATTCCACAACATACACCCTACATTTTTTGCTACGCACTTAATTTCATATTCACTGTTTAGTTTTTTGATATACTCTTGATAATAATCTTCTTCCATAGAATTATGTACGTGCCCATATAAGTGAACAGACCACACTTTATGCTCTTTCCCATCTCTTCTGTAATGGTGCTGATGATTCCAAAAAGCCAATGGAAAGTGAGACATTACGACATGATACTCTTTTCCGTCAATCATATCTTTCGCTTCTTTATAATTTGCTATTTCTACAAATAACTGTTTATACCTTTGATCTGTTGCTTTATCGTGATTACCAAGAATTAGATGTTTATTACCTCGTAATGTACTCACTAATTTAATCGCATCCTCATTTTCTTTCCATGCCAAATCTCCTAAAATATACACATGATCCGCATTTGTAACTTTTGAATTCCAATTTTTCTTAATCACATCATGCATTTCTTTCATTGTATTAAATGGTCTATTATCAAAATTTAATCCTTCATTCGTCACATTTTTATGGAATAAATGCAAGTCACTAATATAGTAATTCACTCCCTCACCTCTATTCTTCTGGAAATTTTAATACACTTCCAACAAATCGCTTCAGCCGCTCATTTATATCTTCGGAAAAACATCTATTCTTAGACATTACATCATCATAAATACAACATTCTGTAATTACATTTTCATCATTAAATCTAATACATCCAATTGTTGATCACGGCATACGTATTACAACTATGTTATTACAAAAACTTCTTGAATCATATATATAACAGAACGAATATGGATGTACATCTCTAAAATTATATCTAACATTGTCATTTAAATATTCTGTAATCTCACAGCAATACTCTACATTGATTATGTTTGGTTTCCTTTTTCTCAAAATAATCTCGTTCATTTTAATTCCCCTTCGATTGAAATCACAGTTCTATTGGCAAATTTACGAATACCATTTGGGAATTTTTATATATGTCTCTACAACATCCATATATCCTAAATCTGATAGCAATTCCAATAGTGTATTGTCTGCATATTCATGATCAAATTCAGTCTTACACTTGTTTAATTCACTTACATACTTATCCGAAAGCTCTTGGTTAAATGCAGAATTAACGTATTTTACAAACTTTTCTTTGTCTTGATCAAATATCCATGTTCCAACACTTTTAATATCATAATATCCGCTAAACCCTGTGTAATCAGCAGCGCAGTATAAATCTATTAGTTCTTCTTCTGAATGAACGATTATTTTTGTAAAATTAAAATATGTTTCATCATCTAAAGGATTGGTTAATTTTTTACCATGTCTATCGTACAATTCAATTGTTTTTAAATGTGGATGTGAAATACAAAATTCATAATTCCTACATTCATATTCATCCTCAAAATTTTTTCCGTCATCTGCAATATATACTGTTTTCATATGTCACACACTCCATTATTTTATTGCTTGCTTTTATCAAAGCTAAATGATGGCATCATTTGTAATTTAAACAAATTCTTTTCATGCATCTGGTCAATTTTATTCTTTAATTGTACATCTTCAATTACACCTGTTCTGATATATTTATCAAGAACTTCATATGTAAATCCTAAGTTATCTTCATCTGTTTTATCACAAAGACCATCAGAGGGGATTTTCTCAATGAATTCTTTTGGAATACCAAGTGCATATCCGACTTCTTTAACTTCTGCAACAGTCAGATTGGATAATGGACTGAAATCACCAACACTATCTCCCCATCTCGTACTATATCCAATCCAATCTTCAGATAAATTACATGTGTTCGCCACTCTTCCATTTACTGTTTGAGATACAGCATATAATGTAGCCATTCTGATTCTAGCTGGAAGATTAATAGAAGACTGTTTACTCCAATGATCATCTAATTGCGATTTCACTTCATGCTTGATACACCTTACTGCATTAAAAATATTTACTTCAATGCTTTCAATTCCAAGATGATTAACCACCTTCTTTGCAACATCGATATCTTTTTGTTTACCGTTTGGCATTAGGACTCCAAGTACTCTTTCTTTTCCTAGAGCTTCAATGCAGAGTGCAGCAACAATCGTAGAATCCTTTCCTCCTGAAATACCAACAACTGCTTTACAACCACACCCGTTCTCTTTAAAGAACTTCTGGATCCATTCAATAATTTCAGTTTTAATTTCATTTGCATTAAAATTCATTTCAATCTCGCCTCTCTTTTCCTAATCTCCATAATTCCACATCACAGTTTGAAAAAATTTCTTCAATCATTTTATAAACCTCATCCCAATTTGCGCCACCACGACAGCATCCAATTTTATATGGCATTGCAATTTTATTTCCATAATGACCATTCTTTAGGAATGTCAAAATCCTCAATGATTGCATGCATTTCCTTAATGCATTAATATTTGTGTACTGTTTACCATCATATCCATAATTGTTTTGGGCGAACATGTTACATATAAATTGTTCGCTCTGAGGAATTATAATGCTACCAGTGTCATAACCATTCCATCTGCTATTAATAGGAACAACTTGAATTTTTCCAATCATTTCTTCTGAACATACTTTTATGTACTCATTATATACATTTGGATATTTCTTCTTAATCTGAAGTGCAACTCCTGATCCCATTTTCTTTTGACAGTTTACCTGGTGCGCGATGATTCGAGCATCTGATTGGAACAAATCTCCATTGATAATTTTTATAGGCATTAAAATTCACCTCCATGTAGTCTGTCTCTGATTTCTTTTAACGATTGTTCTTTTAATAACTCTCCGTCTTTAAATACCGGAATTAACATATTCACGCGTTTTTCATAATCAGTAGCCTGTTCCCATGTAAGCTCGTCCTCATAATAAATGCTTCCATCGCATCGGGTATATACTCTACAACATCCTTTCTGGGATTTCTTAAATCCTCCATCTTTTGGATTTTTAAAAATTGGGAATGGCTTACCGTCAATTTCACAATATGTTGCTTTAATACATGAACTGAAAGTATCTCTTGTAAATGGTTTTAAAAATCCGTCTTCTTCAATACACTGAAACGAAAACGAACCAACCCCCAATGCCACATTAGAGCATGAAAATCCGTTTTCCATAAGAATTTTGTAAATTTCTTCGCACCTCTGTACTGTAATTGAGTCACCGTAAATTGCTTTTACATGTGGATCTAACACTTTATACCCCTTGCTATTAACTGTCCCGCCAAATTCTTCCCATAATTTAAATACAGTTTTTGTTACAACTTCTACACAATCTCCAGAATCTCCGCGCATTAACATGCATCCGTTATGATTCATAATTTCTGTTTTTAACTGAGGAAGAATATTATCGATGATATTCCAATAATCATAAGAGTCAAGAACTGCTGAAAAACTTGTGTTTGGATAGATTTCGGTAAGTAATCTTCTTAATAATGTAATCTCATCTCCATCGACTGCATAATTACTACACATTACGGAATGCTCTGTACTAGGACTCCCATATGCAACAGATTCTTTTGTACAATCACAAAAATAATTCTTCTCAAGATAAGGGATAGTTGGAACGGTTGCCGTATTTAAAAATGATAAGCACCACCCAGCTCCTGCTTTTACCGCTGATTCTAAACACTCTTCTCCCCGGAAGTCAAATGCACCAAGGGCTTTTGATCTTGGAATATTATCTTCACAAGTTAAATCATAATAGTGATTAACAATTCCACGGTATGTCATTCCTACTGTTGCTGCCAACATTGGATGCCACATTTCTGCTGAGATAAGACTTTCTAAACTCTGAGGTAACCATGAAAAATCTTTATGTGTATTTGTAATACCAAACATAGGCACATGCATTGGAACAATTGTACCTTCTGGCAATGCAACAATCTCAATTGGCAAATATCCCAATTTATGTAGACTCTCAATCTTGTCAATTTTATACGCGTCTTTCCCAAGTGATGCATCCATAATTCTTTTATATTCATAAATAATTTCTTCAAAAGGCTTATCAAAGAACTCTTCATTGAAATAATCAATCAGATACGTTTTAATAAACCCCTGTAATCCAAACATTACTACTTTATCCCATCGTTTTACACGACTCATTCTAGGAGTAAAATAGGAAACTGATTTTGTAATATTTTTAGGCAGCATTTCTGCATGAACCGCTTTATAAAAGTCAATTAATAACATTGGATTTGTCTTATTCGTCATATTCAAATACCTCTACTTTCTCATGTTCTTTTGTAAAAATACTATTTGTCGTGAACACTCTGTCTATCAATCCACTACTCAATACTTCTCCGTCGAGAATTGTATTTTCACAATGAGATACATATAGATAAATTTCTTTTGCACCAAGTTCTTTTAGCTTCTTTGAACTATGATAGAATGTGCCACCACGACTTGAAATATCGTCTACAATTAAAATCTTTCTGTCTTTGATTAATTCTGTCATACCTGAAACATCTAATCCTTTAATTTCTCCTGTTTCCCAGTCACGCTTTTTAATGCCAAAAACATATGGAAGATCAAACATTGTAGAATAACGTTTCATAGCTCCTTCATCCGGAAAGAACATTGTAAGATTATTTGTGCCACCGATGTATTTGCTTTCGATTGCTTCCCACACATACTTGTCCGGGTGCTTAATTACGATTTTATCAATAAGAGCTTCGCTTACAGATGAATGTGGATCTAATACTGTTACAGAATCAAAATTCAGCCAATTAATAACTTCTGAAAAATACTTTAATGTAAATACATCTTCTGTCGTTTTAACACGATCTTGACGACTGTTTGGAATATATGGCATATTCAAGTACAAATTTGTAATACCGTGAGAATTAAGATGTTTGACAATATAAATCAATGTCACCAATTCTTCATTATCCTCAAACAACCAGGTAATAGTTGCTTCTCTGTAATTTTTAAAAACATAAGGAACATCCTCTTTGAGCAAGAGAGTTCCATCTGGAAACTTCTTTACATTTAATACCTCTCCATTAATTTTTATCATAAGACTTCTCTCCAATCACATTAATTTGACATGATTTCATTACTTCTAATGCAGCTCTATGCTTTTCAGGAGTGACACCAGCGCAGCACGACGCATCGACTGTAATTTCCATTTCTGGCACCCATGCTTTAATTAATAGAGCATTCGACACTACACAAATATCAGTACATACACCAACAAGTTCAACGCTATCATAATCATTACTAGCAAAACCGCCATGGATACATTCTGCAAGGTAATTACTTCCAAATCTATTTTTATTAATTACGTGTTTTGCGTAAGATTTTAATTCGTCTACAATTTCCCATCCATTTGTTCCAATAACACAATGCTCTACAGGCAATTTTTTACCTTCCTGAGTATCTAAATAACCATCCAAATGTGTGTCTTTTGTGAAGAAAACTACATCACCGTTATTGTAATATTCTTCAATTTTTTTCTTTACATCCGGAACAATTGCAACTGCTTCTTTTGTTCCCAAATTTCCACTCACAAAATCGTTTTGCATATCTACTACAACTAAAACCTTCATATTCCCTATTCTCCTTCTACCAATTCCAAGCATTCTTTCAGAAAGTTTCTTACTCTATCACGCCCACTTTCGCAATATATACCTGTATAACATACCGGCTTATTCCAGAACGCCATCCATGCTCTTTTAAATCTTCCAATAATTCCTTTAAAATCTCCACCGCAATATGAATCCTCAAAAGAGATTTCAAAATCAGTTGAATTTTCCGTTATATATTTAGAAAACACAACTGCTTCTGCATTATCATCACATCTGATGGTGGCTGTTTTTACATTGTTTTTCTTCATATATTAGCTCTCTCTTTCTCCTTTTGAAATTCTGCTTTCATTACTTAACTAAATTATCAATACTTACCGAAAATCCATCAAACTTTCTTGTTTCAACATATTTATCTGTATCAAAAAACATAATTTTATTTCCTGATATCCCCATAGAAACTCCATTATCTATCAATGATTTTCTCAGCAAATCAAGAACAATTTGCAACTGCTGTTTTGTATCTTCTGACATTACGATTTCTCCTTTGCTTTATATGGTTTGGGTTGCTGTTGCCACGCTGTTACATATTTTGTCCAAAAAAAATTTTCAATATTTTTTAACCCATTGGTTTCATATCGAATGTTATCTACAAATTCTTTTATTTCTGGATAATAATATAAATCTCTAACTATATCATCATTCCAGATTCCTTTGTCAGAACATGTACATTGGTACCAACCCTTTTCTTCCGGAAATTTCTCACTTACCGGAATCCAACCGTCATTGTCACTAGCCACTTTAGTTTTTCCACAAAACTCGAAGCATTCGTTAAACCAACTAATGACATTATTTAAATCGTACGATCCGTATCCGACATCATACTCGTCTTTCCCGGTTTCCTTATATTCAATCTCATAATATGACTTTTCATCAATTTTACGTGTTATTATCCTTGCTCTTGATACCTTTTTCCTCTTCTCAATGTGAGATCCGAATGGTTTATCCTGCATATTCTACACCTCTTGCATATCCTTTCACTTCGTCAAACTGTAAATAGTTTTCTTTCATACATTTATGCATTTCTTCGTGCGCTAATTCTGATTCATATTCTAACTCTTTAAGAATCTTTTTCAATATACTCATCTCCCACTCCTTTTTTTGAATTCTGGTATGTTAACTGGTTTCCAATAATGTACTAAGTTTAAAGATGGATAATATAAACTAGGAGCTTGATCTATATAAAATTGACTGTAACTGTTATCATTTCCGTTTTCGTCATCCGATAAAACCCAGTCACAATATGCAAACTTCACAGATAAATTCACAGAAGATCCATATACGATCCAGACTGGTTTCTTATCCATATCTTTTGTTGGCATAAAATCCTTACAATCAATCCAATCGGTATCTCCAACATCTTGCATCCCATCTTCATATCCCATCTGATACCATTTTCTCCGGCTGCATTCTCCACACTTCGGAACATCGACCATGTGAGAACGGATAATGCTACTAATTTCGGTTGCCATACCTGTAGCACCTAACGCAAATAGTACATTGTGTCCAACCACATATTTTTTCTCAATTTCTCTTATCTCTTCCAAAATCTTCTCCAGTACGTTCATAACATCTACACCCCTCTCAATGCTTTTTCATTTCTTAATCTATGCCACAAAGCAACACCACTGTTATCCGTGTCGATTTCATTTTTCCATTTATCCCAATTTGCCGGAATAAATTCAATCCACTCTTTGTCTGGTAAGGAAATGGAAAGATTGTCTCTCGCTTTATCATCTACATTTAAAGGCGGTTTCCACAGATTTATGTAATATATTTCATATAAATTCATATCTGCTTCAGTATTGAACTCTGTATATTCAATCTTTGTCACGTTATGGATATCTATCGCTCTATGCATTGGTTTCGCAAACATATGTCCTCTAATCCTAGCTTGTAATGGTTGCTTGGTTCTTCCAACATACGCCAGACAATTTCCATACCAAATTCGATATAAAATAAAACCTTTTGGACTTGACATCACTCCACCTCCAAATCACCTTTTATTAATCTGTTATACGTCCAATCAAGCAGCATCAATAAATCATCTTTCGTAGTTCTGTCGTGTGTTTCAAGTGCTAATTCTTCATTTACAATTCGCAACTTTTCTTTGTCGCTACAATCGCAAAACTTTTGTCTGTTATACTTCAGCCTGTTATACTTCATTACTCTTCTCCCAACAACCGGACTCCCAAAATACTTTCTTGTGTCTCAACATATTCCTTCGCTTTTCTCAAAACGTATTCTGGAATTTTTCTCTGCATTGCTCTCTTGCCATTTAAAATATCACATACATCTAATATTGATCTTGCGCCTGCACGAAGAAGATAATTGTAAGTCATAGTGTCCATTCCTAAATATTCCATTTTTAGATCCATCTATTCCACCTCCAACAGCTCTGGATTATCAAAAATGTTTCCACAAACCTCAAAATCCCTTTGATTTACTACACCTATTCTATATCTTGCGCCGGATTTTGTTTCAAGCATCCATGCACCTTCTTCTAAATCAAATACGACACGATATTTCATAGTGACAATACCTTTGTGTTTTTCTACAAGAATATCATTCTCCCAAATCTTCTTACTGTTCTTGTCGGTAAATCCGGTGTACTGGCAGAGGGTGTCGGGGTCAATCAAGTCATTAAATATATTAGTTCCGTTACAAATCAGATGTTTTATCGGTTTACCATCTTCTGTTAGCGGATTGGTAATATATACATAATACCCTTCTACCCATTCACCGTTATCTTTTCTCTTTGCTTTAAAAAGGATTTCTCTATTCATCTTCCTTTCCTCTGTTCTGTCGCATCTGCTCTATGTAAATATTTGTGGCGCATCTCACAATTTCTGGTTTCATTCCATCGTAAACAGTTCCTTGTGTAAAATGTTTGTCACACGATCTTTTAATCATGTATAGGATATCTTCAAATGCCTGTTCTTTCATTCTTTCACTCTCCTATTCCATGCTTTGATTGCCAGTTTTTCAGTGGTAAAATTACTTGTCTCAATAGGTGCTATTGTCATCTCACATTCATGTTGCACAAAATATCCTTCGTAATTATTATTCAAACAAGTTGTTTAATAAGACTTGCTTCTCCGCCACAAAACGGGCATTTCTTTAATTCTTCCATTTATATTCTCTCCTTGTTTTCAAGTTTCTTTCCACAATAAGGGCAGTAATTATAATTACTTTCGTAGCCATCTATTAAATCATTAAACACTGTTAAATAACTTGATGAATGCCTTTTTCCGTTCAAAATATCGCAATAAATATAAACTGTTCCATGATTGTTTTTATACTTCCAGCACATTCCATTCCTTTCCTGAGTCAATACAAGTTCTAAAGAGAGTTCTCAGGAAACCCAACTCAATTTGTTTTGACTCGACTCTAACGCACTTTTAACACGTTCTAACGCTTCCTAACACGTTTTAATGCGCTTCCGACCAATCAAGCATCTGTGTACAATGACTGCAACTTTTATTCCTATAAGAATTAACTTCTTTTCCACAATTAGGACAAAACCCATCATAGCATATTAATTTATCGTTTAAGTCTCTGTATTCTGTTCGCATCTTCACTTTCTTCGGCAACTGCTTTTCCAGTGCTTCGATTGCTATTTCATGCAACCCAATTGCCAAATCCAATGTTTCATTATGTACAGGATTGCAATATTCGTCGTATTCTTTTTGTGCATCTAATGTGCAAATTTTTCTTTGCAGAAACTCTATCGCTTCTTTAACTTTCTTTTCGTCCACTTTCTGCACCCTTTCTAACCCTAACAACCTCTTTGTCTGTCTCTTTCACTACTCTTCCACTTGCACATTTCACGCATTTTATTCTCCAACCGCCATTGTGTCTTTCAAAGTGTCCAAATCCAGGTTCTATCCATTGACCACAACAATAACAACGTCCTGCATATTTATTTCTTGCCATCTTCCATCACCAAAATCCCTTCATCAATCAAATTATTTATTGTTTTTAACAACTCTTCCTGTACTTTTAAATCATTTTCACACTCAATATCTTCAGGTCTAAAAAACTTGTCAAATTTATAAGTACCCATTCCTCCCCAACAATTACAATAAGCACGAATTCTACTATTGCAATATGGTTTATCATATATCCCTATCCAAAATTCATTATATGTACAGTACTTTATATCCTGATACGTTCCAACAGTTCCATTAATACACCATGCATTAATAATATTATTTCTCCAAAATAAGGGTTTCTTAATTTTGTACTCATCACCAATTTTGAGTTTTTGGATTTTCTTCATTGTTAAGTTGTATTTATTTTCTACTTTAGGTTTTCTCATCTTTTCTTCCCTGGCTTTCCACTTAATAAACTTCCTTCTTCATTTCTATCATATTCCCACATTAAGTAATTACACCAATTATCTTTGTACTCATACATATCAGAAAGCTGATCTGGATTATTGATAAAATATTGCTTATCAAATCCCCAAATTTTTACATTTACATCGTATACAATAACTCGTTTTGACAATCTACAAATCCATTTCATAAATTCTTGAAATGTATCTTTAAACTCTCTATCACGTAGTGATCCATCAACAACGAGAATATATTCGTCTTGCGTTCGTAAGAATCCTCGTTTCCGATTTCTGTCTCCATATCTATCTCTCAAATTATTTGTTCTCTCAAAAAATTCATCAGAATAACGTGTATGATTATGTCCTCTTTTTTGAATCACATATACTTCCATATCTCTTTCTGATCCAGTTACAACAGGAAGATGTCCCAAAACTGTTTCAAGAATATATCTTTTCTCATGTTGTGTTCTCCCCAGTGGAGAAACCACAATCGTTCCATTCACATAAGTCCAACTACTCATTTAAAATACCTCACTTATATAATTTGTATTGCATCAGAATTTACCGGGTTATATCACACATACCAACAAACATTTTCAAATAGCGACAAATGGAATTGTTTGCTGAATCTTATTTTACAGTTACAAAATATCTGTAGATTTATATGATATCCACGATGTAAATTCTGATGCTAAATGAAATATCATATGCGAAACTATATATAAATAATTTCGGTCTTTTGGAGGTTTAATGTATAGGAAATTATTTTCGCATATGAATAACTAAACCATTACTATTTAAGAAAATCTAAAATACAATCAGTAAGAAACTTACAAAAAAAACAGTTTAAAATTTTCAATATAAAATAGTAATGATCTAAATGGATCATCCGGGACTTGAACCCGGAGCCGATCGGTTATGAGCCGATTGCGCTAACCACTGAGCCAATGATCCTTATTTGTGCTACCATAGCAGCACATTTACTTAATTAAAACTTCTGTAAAAATCTCCTGTTTTGTCAATACTTCTACAGACCATTGAGTCAATTTCTCGTTGCATTTCTTCTCCGCATTCAGGACACATGTGTCCTTCTCCTACGTATTCTTTCATTGACATTGTAATAATTTCTTTGTGTCCGCATTTAGGACACTGAAATGGATAATTCATATTATTTATTTCTCTCCTTTTAGCCTTCTAACATTCTCAATTCCATAACAAGATTTGCAAGTTCTCTTTCATTCTTTTTGATTAACGATTTAAGTTCATTGATTTTATTAATACGTTTTTCCTCTTCTTTTTTCCTCTTCATATATGCATTCATATTGACAACGCCAACTACCTGAGCTGTAGGATTTTTGCCATATACACTCACAGGTAAAACCACTTTTACTTTTCCTAATACTCTCCTATCTTTACTTCTTGCATTTACAACCACAAGTGTATTATTAAAATTTGCTGTTCTAAGTAATTCATATTCTTCCTTATATAATGCAAATCCATAATCTTTTTTGTTCTGGTCTTCTAGTAAGTTCACAATTGCTACTAAATCACATACTGTCATAGTTTTATTCTCCTTTTTAATCTAATAATGCTTTGTCAATAATCTGAAAATTAGCTCTATGTATATACAATGCTTTTCCGTCAATCATTAGCTTTGTCATTTTAGGTAGATCATCCGGGATTTCCCAATATACTTCTTCCCCGGAATACGCTGTAATAGGTTGTCCAAGCTGCGATTTAATAACGACCACCCGCGACTTCCCAAACATATTTTTGTATTTATTTACAAACTCAGCAACGAATGTATTATCAGAAAATGAACCATCTGTCATACTTTTAATTCTCTCTTCGGTAAAATCAACTTCGCTATTTAGTCCATCCTGTACAAAAATACAAGTATCTCCGCAACTTTCAATTTCTTTACCGTCAATTGTAATTGTAATTACAGATGATAAATCATAATTAGTGGATGTAGATCCATCACTACTGTAACTTGTAGTCTCCACTTTGTTCCCAGAAATATTGATTTTGTCTCCTGATGTTTCTAGTACCTTTGAACCATAATTATCATATGTATCAATACGATATCCATTTCCAATCAATGAACCTTTGATATCGTTAAATTCCGATTCCAACATTGCACATCCAGATAGAGCTGTAATAAAGCAACACATTGTTACTATAGTTACAATTTTCTTAATTTTTCTCATTCATCTATTCTCCTTCAAATTTTTATATGCTATATATGGTATTTAAACAAGTCACAAACCACTATATATTGTATCAAATTCCGAATGAAATCGAGATTTTAACTTGATAATATCTCATCTATCATCTTATCCATCTCATATGTAAATTTGACACAATTACCATGTGAAATATGATTCTTCCAAGATTCATAAGATTCTAGGAATTTTTCTTTTGATAACTTATTCTCTTTTACCATCTTTGCCATTTTTCGATATTTCTTTTTCGCTTTTCTCTTTTTTTCATTTGTAAGTTTTCTAATTACTTTTCCATCTTTTGTGACATATGTATGAAAACCACAGAATTTAATTCCGTTTTTAAAAGGTATAATTTGAGTTTTGCCGTTCAATTCAAGATTTAGTGTGTTTACAAAATCTTCTATTGCACAAAAACAATGTTTTGCATATTGCTTTGATTCCACAATTAAATAGAAATCATCCATGTATCTTCCATAATATTTGACACCCAACTCTCCAGTTATAAAATGATCAAAACCAGACAAATATAATAAAGCAAATACCTGACTAACTTGATTTCCAAGAGGCAATCCATTTCCGCTTGTGCTATCAATAAATTTTTCACATAACCAGTACGTATCTGGATTAGATATAAAATATGAAACAATATCTTTCAGAATATTATGATCAATATTATAGAAAAATTTTTTAATATCACATTTAATAATCCAACAATCATATCCGTATTTCTGATATGCTAAATACATTTGATATTTCAGACAATCCAAACCAAACAATGTTCCTTTTCCTATTTGTCCGGCATAATTCGTATATATAAATTCATTACTTAAAATAGGAAGAAGCACATTATCACATAAGCTGTGCTGTACAATTTTGTCTTTAAAACTTCCTGCTTCTATAATTCTCTCTTTCGGTTCATATACTTTAAATCTGTTATATCTATCTACTTCATATTGCTTTGATTCTAAAAGTTTCTTAATTTGATAAATTCCATCAAGAGCAGATAATTCAAATTTAATTCTACTTTTCGCAAAACCTTTGCCACTTTTTGAATCTCTGTATGCTTTATATAAATTTTCAAAATCAATAATCTTATCAAAATCTGTGTTATCTTTTATCATGATATATTTTACCTTTGTATTTATCCTGTCTAGTAAAAGACAGGAAAGGTTGTTTGCTCTTTTGATATCGGGACTCTAATTTCAGCGTTTCTCTTACTTTATTTCGTCTTCCGACCCAGAACGGACGAACTCCATAATCGTTCCAATTGCAATCGTTGTAGTTCACGTTACCATTACTGTTAACAATCTGAACATAGGAAGTCATATAGCAAACAACCGTTAAGAATCATCTTGTTTTATCTTTGTTTCTCCAGGCTATTGTCATATATTTAATATCACATATCTTCTTCTGCCAATGTTCAACTGTATCAGATCCTATAAGATTTAGATTCATTGACAATTCAACATAACAAGATAATTTATCACATGAAGAAATAGATCTAGTTTGCAAATCTAATCTCTTCTGTTTTTCTGCATTTATTTGTATTCTATTTGCGCTCATCAGGAAATCATATATATTCATACATTCATTCTGAATTCTTTCTATAAGCGTTTTGTATTTTGCCGGATATCTCTTTTTATTCGCTGTCACGGAATATGTATATTGCATTAAGTCGATAGCTTTTGTAATAACTTCCATATAAATCACTCCAATCTTGCTGAGTTTTGCTCTTCGAAGACTTACGAACAACGCTTACGCATTGTTCTGTCTTCATCTCCACAAAACGTTATCGACAAGATAAACAGATTTAAGATTCGGTGATAAAAAACGGACGAACTCCACAACCGCGCCAAAGGCAACCGCCGTAGCACACGCCACCATCACAGCGAACAAACTGAACATAGGAAGAATCTTTTCTTGATTTCGTCTGATTTGGAGTTGACAGCCAGTATGGATAATTGATTAATGGAAGTTTTTCACCACATTTTCTGAATAAATCAAAAGTCGGAATGGACAATACATCATCTTTTACAACACCATAATCATTAAATCCATCCATACTAAGCAAATTATTTTCAACTGGAGTAATACTATTTCCATATTTACATTTAATGTCTTTTGCAAGCTTGCACTCTTTAAGATACTTTCTTACAGAAGATTCTGCGTAGTTATTATTGCTGCCAAAACTCTTATTCGTAAGAACTCCATACATAAAATGATATATCTTTCCATCCATTTGAATGTTTGTCCAATAGTATCCAAATTCCTCTTTAAAGTTCTTATTCATAAAATCCTTAACGGACTCTCTAAATTCTTCTTCATATCTTTCTGGATCGTTACTATACCATTCTGGTACAATGTCTTGATCGACTTTATAAGTCCATTTTGAAATATCGGAAGTGATAACATATTTCTCTGGCGGAATTAATTCTGCTCTCACAAATTTCTTAGAAGCATTAAATTCATTATCTTCTACATCCAATTTTTCAAGCAAACTTGAATGACTTTCGTTTCCTAACGGTGCTAATACCACTCTATTCTTAAAAATAATTCCACTTTTAAATTCACACATAATTTATTTCTCCTTTTCTTTACTTGTTCCATCTAAACAATCTCGATCTGTTCTCCTGTCAGCTCTTCAAGCTTCTGTCGCATTTCTTCCACTGTCATTTTCTTTGGTTCTTTGCGCTCCCAGATGAGTTCAAGGTTGTTTTTAATAAACACATCTTCTATGCATCCGAGTGATCCCGGAGTAATCCTATAGACTTTAACGATGTCTCCTCCTTTATAACCTGCCCATTTCAAGCCATCAGTATAACCGAATATACTATTGTGTTCGCCTTTTCCCACTGCCGTCCCAGCCAATACAAGATACATACCCCCATCTCTCTGCTCAACTACCATCCCGTCTCTCAAATCTGCTTTCGTAAATTCTTTCTGCATGTAATCACTCCATTCTAGGATTTCATACCCATTGCTTTTATAGTACTGATACGGCGAAAACTCTCCTTTGATATAACATATTTCTTCTTCGCAGAATTCGTAATTTGTCTCTTTCAGGTAGCTTTCGCCTGAACACCACTTCATTCCTTGCTTATGCATTCTTTCGCAAAAGTCTTTCGCTTCCTCTTCTGTCTTGCAGTGTACTGCAATCTTATTTTCTTCATTTTTAAATTCGTCCCAGTTAAATTTTCTCATCTTTCTTACCTCATTCTTCCTCTTTTATATATTTTGCTACAAACATCAATGCTCCAACTCCTAGTACAAACCCGTAGAAAAATGCCTCTTCTCCAAGTTCATATAATCTGGCACCGGCTAAACAGGATGTAATTAATCCACCGATTGACATTATGTTCCAAAATGTTTTATCCATATATTATTCACCACCTTATCCTATAAGTTCATACTTGCGTCTTAAAAATTCACCAATATCATTTACCATGTATGTATAATTCTCTTTTTGATCTTTAATATATGTAGAATTTCTGTTAAAGAAACTTCCCATCCACTCAGGAATTTCTAAATCTATGTTTGTTTCAAAGCTGTACGCAACAACAGCAAGTAAAGAATTCATGTTTTCAGGCTCAAGAAGCTTAGATGAACCGTCAATTTTTTTGTCCTTCCGTAGTTTTTTTACCCAATCATTTAAAGAAATCTTGTAAATTTCAACATCTTCATCAATCACATCTTCTTTAACATTTTCTTGGATAAATTCAAGAGCGTTCTGGTCTAAAGAAACATTATCTATTACATTATTCTCTCCCACTTTGACAAGACTTTCTTCATCTTCTTTAATATGTAAATACTCTTTCATGAGAGCAGTTAAGATGTTAATTTTCTCTTTTAAAATAGCCTTGCCTTTTGTATGTCGATCCTCATTTAATTTGTCAAATGTTACTCCATTTACATCTTTTTTATATAAAGACTTTTCAAATTCTTCTACAAAATCTTTAAACTTAATATCATCTAATCCAAATTTTGCAAACTCTTTAAACACAGGAATCCAAACAATAACATTTTTTGGCACAAACACTTCTGTGAAATTATCTTTGCACACAGATTCAATCCTGCTAAAATATTCATTTACAGTATCAAAGTGTTCTTCCGTTGCGTTCTCATTTAGATATTTGCTCATATTCTTTATTGCACTTTTCCAGTTATCAAAGAAAAACGTTGTCATGACAGACTCACATACAAGTCTTTCTCTAATACCTTTCGATTGCTGCTTACCGGAACAAGACATGCAGTTTTTAAAGAATTTATTTTTCTCAGATATTGTCCTTATTTTTCTTGCATGTAAATCAATATAAGTAAATGCTTTCTGAGATGTATTCATTCCCAAATGATTGTTATATCTTCTCACCAACTTACTAATCTGTGACATCGTACAGTGCTGATGTATTGTAATATCAATCTGATAATCATCAAACATTTTTTTTAATTCTGGTGGTAACATCTCATATGTTTTTCTTCTCAAATCATATTCAACAGATTCCCAAATAACTTTTCCGTATTCATCTTTACAGATTTTATTATTTTCATCTTTCTTTTTTCTCTGATATTGGATAATCGGATCTTCTAAAGTAGCTGTAATTTTATAGTTTTCATGCTTAAATTTAATCAACGCAGAACTTCTTTGCATCCCATCAACAATGTATTGCTGCACAACGTCTTCGTCCAAATCTTCTTCTCCTAAGATAATTGGTGGAATATAATCATCAGTTAATACAGTTTTGATCAACTCATTTATCATCCCGTTTTCCCAACAAAATAGTCTTTGGACATCCTGATTGTCACTAATATCTTCTTCCACAATTTTCTCTAAATAAGAATCTAGTGATAATGTCTTTTTCCTAATTTTCTTTGCCATGATTATATTCCTCCAATTTTTTACTTACGTAGTAATATTTTTACATTTTCATAACGCTGCATAGATCCGAGTATCTTATCTCTATATTCTCTCTCTGTCATATGCAATTCTTTAAGAATCTCCTCCTGAGAATATCCAGAACAAATAAGATCAACCGCTTTTTGTTGTTTGTAAGATAAATTACTCTTGTACATTTCAATCCTATCTGTAGTAGGACAAATATTATTCTCTACTTCATCCTCCAAATTAAACCCTGAAGAGATGCTTTCTTCCAATGTATAATCTTCATCTGGGTCAACTTTCATATGTATAGAAATGTCTGTAATAATTACAGGATTTCCTTTATTATCTCTTTTAATTTTCCCTTTTTTGTCTGTTTCAAGATTACACCGCTTAAACCTGAAATTATCTCTTTTCCACGTTTCTCTTCGTCTTATAAGGTTCCCATAATAATATGTATTGAATTTACACTTTTTTGATTTATCGTATGTTTTTATGCTCTCCACGAGAATTTCTACTGCTTTTCCATAGTAGTCATCCAAATATCCTTTTGGTATATTTGTACTAGAAAAAATCTTGTCACAAATTCTTCTGATTTCCTTCATGTTGTTTCCTACATAAAATCTACATATATCGTCTATTTCTTTTTCGTCCAGTCTACTCATTTTAATGTGCCTCCTTCAGGTTGTAATTCATCAAAGAAATCATCGTCTTCCACAATTCTTACTTCAAACCGCCTAGTTCCTAGTCGATTGAATGTCTTTTCAATATTCTTAATTACAACAGAACATTTCGTGTTGTCCAGAACAGATTGAATGATTATCAACTCATCTTTAATCTGTCTTCTCTTTTCTAAGATTTCTTTTTCTCTCTTGTAAAGTTTGTATCCATCGCAACCAGATTTCCATTTTTCTAGTTCTATCTGATGCATACAGTTTGACAATTCACGATCAATATTTGCCAATTTTTTATGTAATACTGTTCTTCTTCTCGTAGCCTCTTCCACAAATTCGCTGCACTGTTTTGATTTTTCAATCCACTGTACAACCTCATCGCACGGTATGTACGAATCTTTTCTTATGTATTTCTTCTCTTCTGATTGCACATTATCTGTTTTTGTTTTGTCCTGAAGAACTTCCTGTTCAGATTGTGGAGCAGGTTTTACTTTAAAATGAAAGTTCTTCAACACTTTTGGAAGATTCTTTAGAATATTATCCGCCTTGTCCTTTTCAAATACTTGAGCGTTGCGTTTAGAACAAGTTACAGGAGAACCATCAGAACTTAACCTAATGTACAATTTGTCGTTCGTCACGACATAATTCATTTCAACCACCCTTTCTTTTTTACTTTTCATTGCGTTATTCACTGTTTATTTCACTCCTATTTAAAAAATTGCATCAGAAATAAACGTTTAGAAACTTGTCCACACGAATAAAAAGTAAATTTCAATATTCAATTTTCCAATATTTGGAATTTTTAGCTGATACGCTTGACTACTTTAAAAAAAATATGTATTATACTAGTAGGGATAGCGCAAGCTGTTCTTAGCACTCCCATTTTGGGAAATGCGTTTTTGGTTTTAGAAGAGTCGGAACCGGAGGTGTTGGCGCACCTGTGATGGATTTCCGTCTCTTCTTTTTTATTATGTTTACAAAAAGTATATTAACACGAACACTTGTTCTTGTCAATAGTTGACAGAACGTTTGTTCGTTTTTTTGTTCTTTTCTGTTCTTCTGTATCCGGGAAAGGATCATGAACTAATATTGTACTCATAGTTCCGATAGGTTTTATGTTCATCAAATCTAATTGTTTTTCAGAAAACACTCTCAGCTGGTTTAAAAAGTCATCACAAATTTTTGCTATTGTTTCAGATCGCTCGATAATATCCTTGCATTCCTGAAAAGTTTTTCTTTCAAAACCTACCACCTCATTATTTTCAAGGTCTTGTTCTGCAACTAAAACTTTTTTTCCTTTACAATGCTTAACAGCTTCTTCAATGTCCATCAATACATATCTCATGCCACATCATCTCCCCACATAAAATTTGCGTCACATGCAATCTTTATTGCACGTTTATCGTCCATAGATGTTATCTTTCCAAGGTATTTTTCTATTCTTAATTCTGAAATATTTCTTATGCATTCACACAAAACAATAGAATCTTTTACCAACCCTGTACCTCTTCCCTTTTTGATAAGAGTATGCGTAGGTTGGTTTATCTTTTTTAATTTTGTACTAAATGGTATAACGATGGTTGTTGCAGCGAAATGATTACCTATATCATTCTGTACAATAATTGCTGGTCTTTTCCCGCCTTGTTCACTTCCTATAGTGTTGTCTCCAAAGTCAACCATTACAATATCAAATTTTTCAAATTTAATTTTCATATTACGCATCCTCCTTCCTCTTAATCTATGTACTTCTCTCTTTCGATATCATAAGTATATACTCTTTACAGTATATTGTCAAGAGTATATTCGATAAAATATATTTATTTTTTAAAGAATATATGCTAAACTATATACTGTAAACAATATATAACGAACAGGTGGTGAATACATGCGCTTAGATATTAAATATCTGGTAGATAAAAAATTTCAGAATAAAAATCAATTTGCAAAAGCAATCGGAGTCGGGTATCCTGCGGCATGTAAACTTTACGATGGAGATACAAGCAAAATAAATTTTGACACACTCGAAAACCTGTGTATAGTATTAGAATGTACCCCATCTGACTTATTCGAATCTGACGACAAGAGATTAAACAGGTTGCTTCAATACTATAAGGCGCTTACCATTGAAAAAGACGATACCAAATAAGTATCGTCTTTACATATATCTTCAATTATTCATCTGTAAGATTTTCAAAAATTTTAATAAAATCTGATTTACTTAATTCTTTGAGCTTCGCAACAAGTTTCTTATCTGCAAAATCATGAGTCCATGTTGATTCACCAAGCAACCTATCTGCATACTTCTGTGCGTAATCAAAATTGCAGCAAACCGTGTCTGTATGTATTGTTATAGCTGCTGCTTCTTCTGAGCTTAAATTATCACATGTCGCAACAAAATCCGGCTTGATGTATTCTTTCAATGACTCAATAATATTCTCGTTTTCATAATCTTGTTTCGTAATTTTTTTGCCGGCAACTTCCTCCACGTACTTTTGCACATCCTTAAAATCACAGCATAACTCTCCTGTGTATGCGCTGATCACTACTGCATCTCTTTTCTTCATACATTGCACCTCTTCTTTCTTTGAAATTATTTTTGAATTGTATCCTTTGCTTTTCTAACTGCTATGTCCCAACTTACTTCTATTCCGGAACCGATACTATACCATGTATCTTGTTTTTCACTGTATTGCAAAACATTCCAGCACCACAAATTTGTCTTTTCTTTATGAGGTTCCAGGATAACTTTTCTTTGATTATACATAATTTTACACCTCCCGGATGAAAGTTAAATTTCAACTTTTATCTACTTGTGACAATCACCATTCCTGCTAACTGTTCTGCTTCTAAAATGCATGCCAAAGATTCTATTGTATTAATTTCTTCTTGTAAGTTTGTATATATTACCACAATACTAATTGGAAAATTCTCTGCACTAAGACTTGACATATTTTCATATACAAACTTACAGAATTCATCAACAGAATACTCATTAGAATCTACATGATAACTTTCCATTGTTGGAACCATATACTCATTGTATGAATATATTCTTAAATTATTGAACCTATTCTGTATTGCTTCGACAACAAGGCTTTTCCCAGCTTTACCAGTTAATTTTAACATCTAATCATCTCCTATCCGTCCATTACCATCATTAACAAACTTGTCTTTTCCAACCTCTTTTTTTGAGTTCTGAATAATAATCTGCTTTCTCCAGGCACCTACATTTTTCATAAGAAATCATATCAATCGTTGGTTTATGAAAGCATTCTTTTTTCTTTACATCATTTTCAGATAGCCATACTTGATGTGATCTGCACCAATATTTTGGTTTAATACATAATTTATTTCCTAATCCCATTCTAGGATGATTAGCATCTGCTATTTTATACTGCAATTACACTCCTCCAATAAAACCACTTTACTCTATGCTGCAATACCCAATACATTGAGGCACATCATATATATCTTTTCCAAACCTTTTAGTACATACATACCGCAGTTCTTTCCAGTTGATTCTCTCGTCTCTTCCGAAATCTTCCGAAACGCTCAAATCCTCTCTGTCAAAAATTTTGTGTCCAGTATTCCAGTCGCTTAAAATAAAATCATACATATGATCAATAGTATCAAATTCTTTTGCTTCATCCATTGATTCACTCAATATACCTTTATGCGGTCTATATTTAACCATACATCCTCCTGAATAAAACTTAGATTTCTTTAGCTTCTCTGTTCATCTTCATCAGATATCTTACAAGTGTATACCTGAACACAATCAACTTCTATCTCAAACATATATTATTCCATTCAATCAATCGTTTAAGCTAATTTGATAAATATCTTCTACCCAATCTGCTATTTTATTTCCATATCCAATTAATCCGTTCCATGTGCATACTGCGTTAAAAATTTCTTTTCTGCTCATCGAATAGATTTCCATATCTCTGCTCACATCTATTTCGTCTAAGTCTAAATTCTTCCTCACACACCTCATAATATATTCAGGGTATTTCATGTTATTAGAATCAATATGCTCTTCATATCTCTTTATTTTTTTTACAATATCCTTTGCACCTGCAATTAACTGTAACTCTGATACTTTGTCAAACTGTTTAATATTCAAAGTGCAAACAGGCAAATCGTTTTCTTCCAAAATCTGTTTTACAATATTAAATCTTTCTTGTGTAGTCATATTATCCTCACTTTCTGTCATCTAAACCGGCATGAAACCTATATTTCTTCAGCATATTCACATTGATTTAATATTTCTTTCTTATCAAAATCAATATCTTCTGCGGTGTCGCAACAGATTGTTCCAACTTAACTATCTATACCGTCCATATCTATTGCGCATTTTCGTAATATTCGAAAATACTATTACCATTTAACCATAATTGTTATCAACATTTCTTATATAAGATCACCAGCATCTATTTGTCCTGAATTATATTTTCTAATTATTTCCTTAAATTTCTGTTGATGTTCTTCAAAATATTTTCTTTGTTCTTCTATTTTTAAATTACCATAATCCAATTTAGATTTGCAATGGTTATATCCATTCAATATTTCCTCCGCACTACGTTCTTCAAATTCAGACCATCGAATATCATTTGTATAACTGTCAGACTCTACATAATCATTATATAAATCAATTTCCAATTCAGAAACAGCTTCTACAATAGCCTCCTTATCTGACATAAATTTAAATTTTTCTGGATTATTCTTTATATAGTCTTTTATTCTTTGTTCGTCTTCATCAGAAATGGTACAAGTACACACATTCACACAATCAACTTCTATTTTAAACATATATTTCTCCTTGTATATCCTAGATTATATATTACTCAAACATCTTTCTCGGAAGTATTTTATCACAGTTTATGCACCTTCGCCTTTTACTACAAAATTCTGTAACATCCTCAGACGCTCCACATGGCTCATCATTGTAATTAAAAAACAAATCTCTAATTACTCTTTCTGTTATATAGTATCCCTTTTCTGAACCACAAAACGGACATATTTTTTGTTCCTTCATAATTCCCCTCGCTTGAAATCAATCTTTCAAACCATTTAATATTTCCAATCGTTTCTTGAACATTCCAACATATTCCGGGAAATATTCAAACCATTCATAATTCACTTCTTTGATTTGATTTAATCCAATTTTTCCAACAGCATACAATGCAGCTTCTTTCTGGCTGACCTTTTTTCCAAAGCAAGTCTGACAATTAGAACCTTCTATTCCATCATATGAGTTAAACGTCTTATTAAAATCCATCAGCGGATGAAGTGAAACTGGCTTGTTGTTTGCATTGTTTACTAAAATCCCCCAGTTTCCCCAATGACGATCGGTATTTCCTACAAGATAGTCAACAATATTCATCATATAATAATCGTGTCTATCTAATGACAAAACATATTTGCGAATATTTCGGTCATGATTCTGTGAATAAATTTCAAATGCCTCCATTGACACAATAGAAAAATCCTTTGATGTAATATTATCACTCATCGTCACTGGCTCTCCATCAAATAAACTTTTGCTGTATACGACTTGTTTTACATCAAAGCACTGACAAATTTTACTTGATAGAAGTTCCTTTTCAACAACTTCTACTCCTCCATCTTTCAATAAGGAAAATCCATTTTCTGTTCGTTTCCACGCTTTCGGAAATACACCGTTTGTTGAAAGATCTTTTGCCAAATCTTCATTATCTACAGTGTATTGTTTTCCACGAAGGGCAATATCAATAAATATATTTTCCAAATGGTTATCATACAAATTGACTTCAGAAAATGTTATCTTTTCACCTTTATTTCTTACCCAGAAAACATCTGTCAAGGATGTACACCTGTATGATAATGCTACTTTTGCACGATCCTTATCTGTTACAGCTTGGCTCATCCCAATACTATTCAATATTTCTTTTGCATATTTTCTATCTAACGTCAGCACTCTTGTAGCGCACCAATAGTTAAAATTCGTAATATTATTTACAAGAGCATCAATATCTTCCTCTTCTTCGAGATATAGGTTATACGGCATAAAACTTTTATAATATATTTTACATCTGCCAGAAGACGAGTCAATCCTTGCAACTCTTCTATCCTTATGCATTATTTCGAAAATATTATTTGTCATATCATACATTCCTTTTCAAAATTTCTGTTACTTGCTGCACTGTAACTCCATATATCTTTGCCACTTTCTTCTTATCTTTATACTTCTCAAATTCTTCTATAATATCATTCTCCGTCCAATTATACTCAATAGGCGTATTCATAAAGTTTTCCATCATAGTTTTCCCAACTCCCAATTTTCCAATATACTTTCCACAGAATCATATGGACAAAACAATTTCCCACTACGCACCATGATCACATCAGCCTTTTTCTTATCTCCGTAGATTTTCCTGACACTCCAACGGCTAAAGCACGTTGGCTTTTCGCACCTCTCCTGTAAGTTCTGTGCTTATCTCATATGTTTGTCCTGTACGAAACCCCATACTTCCGTCTCTTCCAATATATTTTCCTCTCAATTTTATTCCTCCATTGAATATTATTTTAACACATATTACAAATCAAGTACAGCATTTGCAATTGTAGACTCATCCATGTGTACATAATATCTTGCTGCCGTTTCAAGGTTTTTGTGTCTTAATTGTCTCTGTACAATCATAATGTTGTTAGTTCTATTATATAAATCTGTTCCAACCCAGTGTCTAAGCATATGTGGATATATTCTCCCATCAGAATATCGTTCAAAAAAACTTGTTATTGCACCTTTGCTCATTCTCTTGTTTTCGTTTGAAAGAAATAGTGCCTTATTAGTTATTTTTCGTTCTCTAATAAAAATATCTCTCATGGTCAAATATTCTTCAAGATACATTTTTGCACGTTTTGACATATATACTTTGTCATACATCTCTATATTTCCTTTACCCAAAATCATCATGTATGGGCGATCTTCTTCATATAAATGTAAGTCATTAATATCCATATTAATTAGTTCTTCTGATCGAATACCGCTTCCTTTTATTAATTGTACAATCGCAATATTTCTGATAACATTAAATTCATTCTTGTTTCCATCATTAACCCTTTTTAAGAATTCTTCCACTTCTTCATCTGTTGGAATTTCTACTTCTTTGAATTTTTTCTCTGACTTATACAAATTTTTAGGAATATACGCAATAACATTCTCATCTACACATTTGTTCTGTCTTAAATAATTCCAAAATGCACTAAATACATTTTTCTTAGTATTGATTGAATCCAGCGAATTGGATCTGCCTAATATACCATTCTTCAACTCATTAAGATATTTAATCACATTATTACTCGTGATGTCGTTCATATCTTTTACTGTTATGTCTGAAATACTGTCCTTCTTGATCCATCCATTTGATAACATCCAATTAAGCATGTCTCTAATATAAATCCAGTTAATCTTTTTTGTTGCTGATGACTTGTATCTATCAAAAAAGTCTGCGATAAAATCTGGAACGTTTTTTAATTCATCAGCTAATTTTTGTTCAATTTTTCTTTGCTTTTCAACTTTGTAACACATACTTATTCCCTTCTCTATAATACACCTAATGCTTCTGCCAGATCCAATTTGTTACCCAAATACTCTAATGCATCCATTCTTTTGCCAAATTCTTCTGATTTTTCATTTTCAAAATGACTGATTTCCCATAATTCCCCATCATCTGTCCTATAATATCTTTGTTCATCTGGTTCATTGTCCCTTGTCAAATATTCGTATACACTCTTATGACATAATTTCTCATATTCTACTACAGGAATATCTTCTCTACTAAGTTCTTGCATATGCAACACCACCTACTTTAAAATTTCCACCCATGAAGAACTCCTTCTGATTTTATTTCTGGAATACTATTATCATCATCGCATGATAACTTATAATTATTCCAAGTTGAATTCTCCATATCTCTTATTCTCTCTTTCGTTTTTCTGCTTTGCTTCTTAAAAAAATACTCCATATTATTTCTTGTATCCATAATCGCGTATCCTCCTTTTTTGCAATAAAAAAACAATCCGAAAAAATCAGACTGTCTCTTCTTATATACACTACAAAAGTCACCAGGACAATTTCTGATGACTTCTAACTATACATACACTATCTTCCTTTTTTTGCTTTCTTCCATTCATATTCCCATCGTTCATCTTCTGACATTTTACTTGTCTTATGATCTTCCGCCAATGTAAACAAACCTCCAATAACAAGAACAATCAACCCAAAAATAATTCCACCCATAATATTTACCTCCAATTATTTTTTTTATTTTAAACTATCACTAAGATTTTCCAAAAAAGCACATAACATCAATAAGAAAATTCCTCCAATTAACGCTCCCATATATATCCCTCCTTCATTATCCATTATATATGTAAGCACACTTATGTGCGACACCACTCTGTGTTCTTCCTAACTCTTTTGCAACTTCTCTATAAGACATTCCTCTGCGCAACATGGATTTTGCATATTTTATTTCCATATCTGTCCAGTATTTTCCTTTGTTTGGTCTGTCATATGAGAATTTTTCACACCTTACCCACGCCGGCTCCAAAGCCAATGTCATACAATCATACCTAGACCAGTTGATAATATCCTTATGCTGTTCAGCCCATTTCCAAAAATTTTCAAGATCAATCATATATTTTGTGCAGCACGAACATTTAAATTTCCGACATGGAAGATCATATTGATTTATCCACTTCATAACCACTTTATGAGTAACATTAAAACACTCAGCAAGTTTATTCACGCTTAAAACATCATGCACCTTGCTCAAGCCTATATCTAAAGCCTTTTTAACAACTGCATATTCTGTTCTATTAAGTCTTTTTGCTGTAATTGACACAGCCTGATTCAAATATTTTGATTCCAAGTAATTTATTTCTCGTTCTGTCCATCTTCTAGCCATATCTACACAATCTCTCTTGGGATATAATCTGCTAAATAATCCACCTGTCGTTCTCCAAAACGAATTTTCAATTCGCCAACATAATGATATTTAATGTTATGTTCCTCAAGAAGTCCTTTGAAAATGTCTCCAATCGGTTCACACACATCCGTACATAAATGAAACCTTCTTGTTGCTTCTTCGGCAAGACTCTCCACATCTCTCTGTTTGTCCATCGGAATCTGATATACCTCTGGTTTCAGTCCATAATCTTCGTCATGTTTGTTACCATAAGTTCCGTCAAAATCTAACACAAACAATGTCCACATCATAATTTCAAACTCCTTTATTTTAATCTATTATCTTTCTATTATCTTATCAGCATAACGATCAAGAAAATCCGTTCTGCACAATAGTACATGATTGCATTATATTCTTTGTCACAAAATTCTGTATCATCTTCAATCTGATCAATTTTCAGTTCTTTTAGATATTCTCTTAATGACATACTATTTTCCCTCTTTCCAATGTTCCATATCTTCATTTTTCAATGCGATCATTTCCAACATTTGCAGCGTACTGAAACATTCATTTTGTTTTAAAATTTCCAGTTCTTCTGTGATACACTTTACTTCTTCATCTTTGTATTCTAAAGAGTCCGCATAATCCATATCTAAAGACAGATTATATAATATTTTCGCAATTTTCTGTGTGTCCATGTTATTTCCTTCTCTAAAAATCTGTATTTCAATTAGAATCGCTTATTGCACACGAATCAGCTATGAAAAGTTTTCCATTATATATACTTACATTTGTATCACTGTCTTGATACATTCTTTCATTTTGAAAATCGTAATTACTATATCCCTCACAACAAACAAAAACTTGCGTATCGTCTGACATATCTTTAATAAATTCTCTTAATTCCCCTACTGTCACTATTTTCTTATTTTCGTTCATAATCTTTCCATCCTATCATGTAAATTTTATAAAAATTCATTCCCGGTAATCACAAGCAATACATTATACAATACTCTGAAATAGTCATTGTTATATTTATTTTCCGCTACTGCCTTTAAGTAGTATAAAGCAGCTTTTAATTCTTCCTTCAGATCTTCCGGCATGTCTAAATTAGATAGTTCAATCAACTGTTCTGCAATATCTTCAACACTGTAATAATAATTTTCCTTGTACTGCTTTAGTTCTTCCAGATTTTCTTTATTATTTTCATCTTTTACCAATGTATCCGCTAATTCATTAAGCATTTCTTGTATTTCTTCCGCATCTTCTATGAGTTCTCTAATACTATTAGGAACACCATTAACTCTTCCTCTTGCCTCAATCCACATTTCTGCGTGTTCATCGGCATCAAAGTTATTTGCGTATTCTCTAACTGATTCTGGAAAATTTTCCACCTCAACAATAATAGAAAAATCTTCTCCAAGAGGCGAATACTTTCCAATTTCAACTCTCCCATCTTCTGTATAAGAAGAAACATTCCAATCATTTTGTTCTAAGATGTCTATGTATTTTTGTTCTAATTCTTTCATAGTTATTCCCTTCTGCTTGAAAGAGTTCTTTTATTGTGTTACTGGATATAGGCAATCAGATTATTTTCTGTTTCGTCTGCAATCTGATAATCTAACCACCATTCGTGTATGGTTTCTTCTAACTGTTCTTTAGACATTGTACGCTTTAGATCATCCACTTTAGGCTTTAATTTTTCCGTTTCATATTCAACTACGAGACGTTCCTGTTCTAACGTCATGTCATCGTATGTAATAGTTTTTAATAATGATTCAATTAGTTTTGTTTTAATTTCTTCCATAGTAATATCTCCTTTCAAAAGATAAAGCAGCCGTTAAGCTGCTCTATCAAGTTGTGTTCTAAAATTTATAATATAATTTTCTCCGGCGATATTGATCGGAAGAATCAAGAAATTGTACTCGTTTCCATCAATGTACATTGGAGCATTTCTTTTGCTTCCTCTGAATACCGGATTCTCTGAATCAATAACTGATAATACATCCACAAGATAATGTGAATTGAATCCAATAAATAAGTCCTCGTCCATTACAAGATTTTCCGTTTCAATCTCGTCAAAAGTTTGATATCTGGAAGTCTGCAAATATGTGTAAAGTTTTCCGTTCTCACTATGAAAGATAGTAGGCTCCTTTTCTTCTTTTACCATATCTGCGTTATACTTCATAATTTTTAACATTTCTTCTCTATCAGCATTGAATACAAAATCTCTGCTATCACACAACATCTGTTCAATATTGAAATATTTTCCATCAATTCTTCTGATAACGTATGTAAAATCTTTTCCGGAAATTCTGATATATTTCTGATCCTGATATACTTTGACTTCCGCATCTGATTTTTTATCCATGATTTTCTTGAATACCGGCAAGCATTTCACATGGAGTTTTACAGTGTCAAATGGATTTTCTGTTTCTGTGATAATTTTCTGATTCTCAAGTGATCTTAATGCAATTCTGTGATTGCCCAACGCCTCTATACGTTTCCGCTTTGTGTTAAAGTTAAATACATTCAGCATTTTATTAACGTCATATCCTGCCACAAATAAAGAAAGATTAGCGATTGTTTCCAATAACCAACTCTCCGTTGTTGTAATAATATGTGCTTCTGTATCATCCATTGCTGGAAGAAAAATATCTGTATTCGCATACCGTGGAATAGTAACAATCTTTTTTCCGCACTTTATGTTTATTCTCTGCTGCATTTCCGTGCTAACATCTTCTAGCGTAACATCTCCGTTCATTTTTGAAATGATCTTGATATCGTCAATATCAATTCCCAGAACACCTGGGCTTGTGTCAAATGCATTATTTGTTCTTATTTCTGCAAAATGTTCCATATCGGTACCCCACATTTTCACCGTTCCATCTTCTTCGACCTGCATATATAACTTTTTCAAGCTGTCAAGTGTTACTTTCTTATCAATGGCTGCCAATCCTTTTTCCATCATTGCTTTTAATTCTTTTGCGTTCATTGTGAATTTCATCATTGTTTTATCATCCTATTCTTTATATAAAATCGTGCTTTCATTTACTCAACACTCTAATAAATTCAATTAACATTTCTAGTTTCTTTTGTTCATGTTCAATCATCAGTTTCCATCCATCAGGCTTTTTCTTCTCTTTAGAAAGTTCTTTCTGATACTTCTTTATTCTCTCTCTACACAAACCTGCTATGCTTTCACAATGATTTTTGACAGATTCTTTTGTGCCGCATTGATTTACTGGCAATCCCCATTTATCATTAAAATCTGCTACAGTCCCATATCCATAAAAATCATTTTCAATCTCCGCAAGAACCCATTTACTCCCCATTCCTGTAGGCATTTCTGCTAATATTTTCATAGCTATTTCCTCCGTTTGAAATTATCTTTTTATTCCTACAATCTGATAAATGTTTCTTCTGTTATGTTTCCAGTTAAGTCCAAACCAAATGAGACGCTATCAATAATTTTCTTCTTTATACAATCATCTGTAATAATGTGCATTGCGTTTTTCTGTCCTTTTGTCATCTTGTAATACGGCAGCGTAAATTTAAACCTTTTAGGATAACTTTTGATTTTTTCTACTACATCTTTATACTCTTTCGATTCTTTAAATTCCATTCTATTCATCTTCAATCCTCCCAATAAAATCATTATTTGTTTCCATAACATACGGAACAGCTTTTGCTGTTCCTGGTTGTTCCAAAGTTCTACGTTATTCAACAGATACACAGATTGAAGATTCTAAAGAGCAAAACGGACGAACCCCAAAATCGTCCCAAAGGCAACCGTCGTAGTCCACGTCACCACGACAGCCAACAATCCGAACAAAGGAAGATGAGCATACTTCATTTGTACTGTTTGGTGTGTCTAACCAAAACGGTTTTTCATTTTCTGTCCTAAACATACCATTCTTTCTTGCTTTTCTGTAATCATCAAAAGTGCCTAAATGTACCTTACAATCACATGTTTCGTAGGTGTCCAACCCATCCATAGATAGTAAATCAACTGTATCAATCAATACATTTTCTTTTCCAAACCCTTTATAGATATCAGTCAGAATATCCCCATTTTCATCATTCAACACATTCTTGATTTCAGAAGTTCTAAAATCATTTAATTCACTGTCGAATCTATAAGTTTTTTCAAGAAGTTCTTTTCTCCAAACTTTGGTTCTATTGTTCTTAATATCCTGTTCCACCACATACCATTCATTTCCAATGTTGTCTACAATCACGTTTCCAACCTTGCATTCATAAAGTGACTTACTATGTCTCATTCCTAAAGACTTTCTTAATTCTTCCGTCAATTCAATTACAAGATTATTTCCTTCTACTTTAACATTTGTCTTATTTACTTCAATATTCATAATATTTCCTCTACTTTCTTTTAACAACTCTTATTTACAAAATGGTTTCCAGTATGCAATCAGTGCAGCACCTAATGCAGCAACATACAATTTAGCGTCCGTTTCCACAATAAACAATGCAATAAGTAATAACACTAATCCAGAAAATTTCTGAAAGTTTTGTCTACGTTTCCACCGTTTAAACTTCTGGCTCGTAGTAGCTAATACATATCCTTCTAACCAGTCTTTATTATGTTTCTTCCATTCTTTTTCCGTCATTACTGTTTCTACTACGCCCATTTCTATTTCCTCCAATTCTTCATATACTTGTTCTTTGCATTGTTATATTCCCATTTTTCCATCACAGATACTCCACCTTTTGTTTTGACTGTACAATACTTCTTTCCGGAAATTGTAAATTCACTCAAAATCTCCATTGTCTTATTCTCCTTTATGTTGTGTTTATTTGTTGTAATTTTAGAAATCATTCTGCGAGCTGTGACACCCGCAGAACGTAATATGTAAGTTGTATTAAGCAATCTTTGCTACTGCTTTTCTTGTTGTTCTTTTCCGTGTTGTTGTTTTTGCTTCAATTACAGGAATATCAATATTTTTCTCAATTACATCTGAAAGAAAATCAAACAACGAATCTTGCCACTTCTCTGATAAATTATCATTAAAATATTTACTTCCTTTACAGTTATTCAACAGAACCCTTTCCATGTCTGTCTCTCTTCCAGAGTAGTAGGCATATAATTTTCTAAATACTCTAATTACTTTTGCACTAAACGCTTTTCCGTCTCTATAACTTTTTCCACCGTTCCATTGAAGATTTACAATAAGCTTTAAAATTCTATCTAGTAAATCTGGACAAAGTTTTGCCATTTTTACACCATCCGAAAGTGATGTTAATACACCTATAGGATTGTCAACAGGGTTTCTGTCTCCTTTAATTGCAACATGATTTCTATCACATATAGATTTTAATATCACATACTCTTCTTTTCTTAATACAAGTGCTGCGCTATAAGTATCTGCAAATGTCATTCTTTTTCGATCATTTTGTTGTGATAAAAACAAATCAACTGCATCAGCTTCTGTAATTCCAATCAATACTTCAACTTGTACAAGTTTCATGTTTCCAAAATACGCCCCTATAATTCTGTGCATACCGTCTATTACATAGAATTTTCCGTCCCTAAGAACAACTTTAGGAAGATCCCATTTGTATGGATTAAATTCAGATCCGATTTTCTTTGCAATAGATACCCTTAATTCTCTTTGCCAGTTTGGTACATGGATAAGCAATGGATTTATACTGATAATTGCCTTTTCTCTTCCATCATGTTTCGATCTTGCTTCTTCCATCTTGTCAGATACGATCATTCTTTCTCCAACTTCAATGATATTGTTTAGCATTCTTGCTTCATTCATCATTTCTTCTAATTCTTTTGGCAACATTCTTTCTCTTTTGCTCATTTCTTCATTCTCCTTTAATATGTAAAATTTTCTATAATAAAAGCACCTGTATAATTACAAGTGCTTTCTATACGTATACATCTATGTTGCATTGTCGTTCTTCATTTTCGATATGAACATCTATCCATGTTCTACCGCGTCTGTATGAACTGCTTCCCAAAATATCCAGTGTTACGAGAGGATTCTCCAGAATCTGCTCATACTCTTCATTCGTTAGTATATTCTTATCCAAGGCTTCCAATTCCTCAAACGTATAATCTGCTAAAGATTTTCCTACTGTTATCATAATCATGACTCCTTTCCTTTTGCTTCGTTCCACTTCTTTCAACCGAGATCAGCTCAATCTGGCGTTTCCTCTGTGTGATATTAATTAACTGTATCTGATGCTTGTTATAAAAATTTTCCATCATGTCTCTTCCTATTCCATTCTTTCCGCTTCATAACTCAAACCTCTTTCTATAAAACCTTTACGTTTCTGACTATTTCCCAATCAGTTATTGAGTCCGTTGTATTTAGCTTTTCCAGTGGCAGCCGTTCAATGTTTCCATTTCCTGTATTGTATGTATATTTGTATTTCCGTGTATCAACGATTGATTCACTGACAACACGTCTTAAAAATCTATTTGTCATAGTTTAGAACACTCCTTATTCAAACGCTTCTTCTTTGCAATTTAATTTAACGTCTGTTAAAACATAACTCCAAGCCGTTCCATAGTGTGTAATTCCCCAGACATACATGTCAAGAGTTTCATTATAAAACAAAGGATCTTCTGTATACTGTTTAATCATTTCCGCACCCTGGTCTGATACGATATAATATTGAAAAATTTCTTGATTATATAATCTCTCCTGCTCTTCCTCAAGCTCTTCAATTTGTTCTTGAATAGAACCAATTTTTTCTTGTAACATTTGAGCTTCTTCTATTTCTTCATCTGTCAAAAATTCCAAACGATTTTCAATATCAGTGATTTCTTCTTTTAGTGCGTCAACTTCTTCAGAATTATCGATGATTCCATTTTCTTGCTCCCAAAATCCAACTTCACAAGTATTTTCCATAATATTATTATTCATTACTGCGTCAAATGCTTTTGCAAAAGTCGCATAGTCAAGATATCCTTGCTCTTTTGCGTAGTCGCTTGTTTCATTTCCACAAAATGTTGTTCCGTATAATTTGTTTCTTTTCATATTCTCCACCCTTTAACCTTTCTTGTATGTATCTGTTTTTTATTCTCTTCTAGTTTCGCTCCTGCTCGTCAGTATCGGACTTTTACCGATAAACTAGGTCGCCGTTATCCTTCCTGTGGCTTTCCGCTTTATTCGCTAAGTTCTTCCACGTTTTATTCCAAGTTTGCCCTTGTGCCACTACGCACACGTTAGCTGGGGCGGTTCTGGAATATCCTTCACGGCATTTCATATTGAATTTTCAAGGTGCTGTTTGTTAATGTATTCATGTTTTAATTTATGTTTTCATTAACTTTGTAGCTTTAATATATCACCGTTCCTTTCTAATGTCAACATGTTTTTATAAATTTATTTATGTTTTCATAAATTGTTTTTGTAATAAAAAAGCACTATACATTGTACAATGCTTTTAGTAAATCTTCCCATCTGGAAACTTAAAATAAGATACATACTCTGCACCCATAGCTTTCCCCATTTTTTCAAGTTCTGCTTTGGTAAACTTTCCGTTTTTCATTCTTTGAATCAGTGATGAAGTAGACATACCTATTTTTTCACAGAATTCTTTCTGTGTTAATCCACTATGAATCAAAGCCGTTCGTAATTGTTCTTCAATAGTTATTTTCCTACACCTACTTTCCGTATAATACTAACTATAAATATATCAGATTTCCCGATACGATGCAATATATTTCTTGACAGTGCCGGAACGTGTCCGGCTTATTCTGTTATTTCTTCCTTCATAATAATAACTGTCGAATGATGTCCGTTATTCCAATCGGTTACCATGTGATCAAAAAGAACTTCTGCTGTAAATTTATCCGTTCCTAAATTTTTAACAAACCATTTTCTACCGTTTCCAACTTCATATACAATATACTCTTTCATATCTTCCTCTTTCTCTTCACATCCGATAGGCTGGATATTCTTTAAATTTCAATCCCAAACTCATTATACAACAGTTTAGCAAAATCTGGATCCAATTCCAGATACCTTTTTAAAAATTCTTCTTGGCTGCATGGCGCTAGTTCAAAATGCACCTGTTTTCTTTTTTCATCATCCATATATGTTGCAATTGTGTCCATAAGCTCATTTGTTAATTTAGTCGTTTTTCTTTCTTCCTTATGTAAGATCAGTCCACTTTTTAACATATCCGAAAACCATTCATGGAAGTCATGATATTCTGTTTTGTCGATGATGTCTCGATAGACTTCTTTCAATTGATTTTCTGTAAATGATCTATCCATTATTTCTGGGAGTGATTCCCTGTTATCTTCTGAAAAATAATATCTGTTTTCAGCTTCTTTATAATTTTCAACAAATTCTTTCAGTTCATCCAGTGTGTCAAAACGTTTATAAAAATCTGTTTCAATCCATTTACCATTTTTATTGATATATTTTATAGCTGTCCATTTATGTTTACAACAGTCACAATATACAGCAGAAAATGCAATGTTTTCATTTAATGTTTTAAAAGTATACATTTTTACTACCCTCCTTCTTAATATCCAAAAGCTAACCAGTAACCAACCATTCCGACCGTAAAGACAACCGGCATTAACAGCGTTGTAATTTCGTGGGTTTTTGTTTTCAGATTTCTTTTCTTTCTTCTCATTTTGTTTACCTCTCTTATTCTTATCTGATTGTTTATTCTCTGTTACAATAAATATCTGTCAGAGTCGTGAACTCATGCCGGACTGGAAAACCGTCTACCGATAACAGATATTAAGCATAATTTTAAGCGGTTTCAAAGTTTGTTGTAGATTATTCTACACCAGTGACTAAGGCGTGGCTTAATTTTTGCTTATTATATCCATATTCTATAGGATTGATAAAGTTTTTACGTGTTGCCTACTAAAGTACTCACGGTCTGTTTTTAGTTCTATTTCAGGTACAGATACAGACATCATGTCAATTTTAGACTTCCTGCTCCAACTATTTTTAGGATAATAGTTACTTACGATAAACCTTGTATAATCTGTTTTTAAAAGGAGATATACAAGCTCCTTAATGTCAGCACAACTATGAGGCATTGCTGATCTTGAGCCTTCCGGAAGTATAAGCCGTTCCGATGCTTTTGCAATTCCTAGTTATTTTTGTGTGTACTCCTTGCCACCGTCACACGTCTTTCACGTTGTTTTTCTTCCTGGAAAATCTTAATGCGGAAGTGTTGCACTTGATAGGACTTATTCTCGTCGTGCCTATACAAGGTTTTAATTTTGGTTTTTGTTATTCCGTATTATTATTTCAGGACTTGCCGACTTGACAAGTCCTGATTTACAAGTTACAATAAATTTATGAGTTGTCGTGTATATATTCTTTTGCTTCTTGTTCCGTTGGACACTTTACAAGTTGCTTGTGGTCAGAATTGTACACGACTGTTTCATTGTCGTATGTTATATAGTACATACGTTTTCACCTCCTTTCTTTTGGAAGTGAAAAGTTATGTGTGCTTATTTCTTTTTAGTTCCACCGCATTGCACAATTTAAAAATGTGTTGTATAACATTTTTTAGCGGTTTTTATGTGTCTACTCTGTTTTTTCGCCTATCATCTTATCTCATGTCCTTTACATCCAATTAACAAGCTAGATGCTATATGCTCAAGTTTATACAGATACGGCTTGTTATTGTAATGCTATCCCGAATTATCGTCAGCGATACTTAACTTTTTCGATTTTTCAATGTACAAAAGTTTTTAAAAGGAATTTCACTGTCAGAGTTGACAGCTATTCAGAAATGTGATATATTCTAATTGTTCAGATTAGAAGTGCGTTATCGCATTTGTGTCAGTGTCACATTTCTGAAGTCCTTATTCATTTTGAATGAGGACTTTTTTATTGTCCTCAAAAGGCAAGTTAGAATTGAATCTGTACGGCTTTACCGCTTGCCTGTTTTACTGTTATCTCGTTTCGTTGTAATTATAATATCATATGCTCTCGATATTGTCAACCTTTTTTTATGCTTTTTTTAATACTTTTTTATTTCGTATTTTTTTATATTAACGCTTGCATACATTTGTAAATGATCTAATATTAAGTTAGCATCATCAAGACTAAATTGCTTTTTTTGTAAGAGCTTATCAAACCCTTGTCTGCTCGTGCCTAACTTTTTAGCCAATGCAGTTTTAGTAACACCAGACTCTTTTATTGCATCGTTTACTGCCTGTCGCAACTCGTCATTTGTTTTTATCATATTATTACTACCTACCTTATAATTTATTAAAAGGTGTATTGCCTTTAATAACTTAACAAGACTTTACACCTTTTTATTTTAATGTTTACATTTCATACTCTTCAGACGGGATGCCTAAAGAAGCAAGTTTATTTTTTACAACTTTAATTTGATAATCAAGCTCTGGGTTGTTGCCTGTTTCAGCCTTTTTAATACGTTGCAAGTTAACATAATAGTCTATTGTCACTTGTTTTAATTCGTTTTCACTCATGCCTTGTATCATTCCTCTCACATCCTTTTTATAATATAAATATTGTGGTTTACATTTATCTATATTATAATGGATATAGTTATGGGTGTAAAGCCTTATTAAATTATCAAAGTACATTGTAAAGTAAGTTTTTAGATTATCAACTATCGGAGTTTGCATTGCCTTAACCGTTTGTTGTGTCTCTCTTAACTTGATTATATCTTATCACTTTTATTTATGTTTGTAAATAGTTTTATTTATATATTTATTGTTTTAGTACATATTTATAATCAAACACGCTATTGTATTGCTTTATTTTAGTAAATATGTATAATTATATTTATAAACAAAATATGGTATAATAAAAGACTTTAAAAGAAATGAGGTATAATCCATGTTAGAATATAAAAATACAGAACAGTTTTTAAGTGATTATAGAAGTTATTTGATCGAAAAGGGAATCACTAATGCTCACGTTGCGCGGAAAATAGGAATATCTCCTCAGCAATTACAAAATGTTTTTAAAAAAAAGGAATTAACTGTCAGTGATGTAATAAAGCTATGTAATGCGATTGATTATAATTGTAGGGTTGTGATCGAGTAAGTAATGTTAGGTGTATAAAGTTTTTTGACCGCATATAATAAGTAGTAACACGGTTTATGAGTGTGCAGCTTTTATTTGATTGTGATCTATGGTATAATTATCTGTAATAATAAGTAAAGGATTTATAGATAGTATGTTTAGATATAAAATAGATATATTAAAAGCACTCGCAGATCGTGGATATAATGCTACTAAAATACGCAAAGACAAGATTATGAGCCAGGCTACCATGCAAAACATACGACAGGGTGAATGTATTACTACTGATACAATCAATATGATCTGTATTTAGTGTTTGACTTTTCACTGGTGTTTGCATGTATGTTAGTTTATATTAACTTGTGTTATGATTGTATGGTTACAGTATGTTATATAATACACATATGATACTTGTGTAACAATAGTTAGTATAGTTGTGTGTTTGTGTGGACTGCATCACGTTGTTGTGTAGGATGTTTATGTAAACTAAGAATTATTACTTTTATTAATGTAGTATTGTTTTTGATAGTATGGTATTTTTTTGATGTATATTTATACACAGATTATTGCATAGTTATACACGTAGTGTGGATAAGTTTGATTTTAAAAAATGGTATAAAAGTGGTGATGTGGTACTCATTTATAGGTCATTTTGGATTGCAAGTGGGGAATAGGTGTTTGTTTTTGTTTGATTTCGTGTGTCTGGTGGGAAATTTTGTTTTGAGGTAAGTTTTAAGGCAAAAAGTTATCCACATATTATTTTGAGTTATCCACATTGTGTTGATAACTTTTTTTAGTATAAAAATTTTCACTCCAAAAATCGAACCCGCCCAGAAATCCATGGATTTGAGTCCAAAATCCCACCTGGTGAAATGTTTCGTTGCTGCACAAAATCCGCATCATAAAATCAACAGATTGTCCATAAACCCCCTATATCCCGCCCCCTGTTTTCAGATTTTCACAATTAAAACTTTTGCATTTTTCATCAATGTGTAAAAGTCCATAAAATAGCATAATAGTGTAGTATTATGCCATTCCATAATAGGGGCGGTATTAAACATTTTTGACGTATGTTATGCATCAAATATAGCAGGTATGGGTTCTATCCACACCTCACTACCAAAATTTCGACCTCCGATTTCCATACCAAAATTTTCATCTCCCACTTTAAAAACCCCCAAAATTACCCAAAAATACTTCGGGAACTCTCTCGACCAACAAAGCATAAACACTGCATTTCTAGCATTCTAAACAGTCCAAAAATAACCCAAATCCACCACAATATCCATTCAAAACCCAAACAAACTCTTACCGTTACTGCATTTTCCCGAACTCAACTTATATTCCAAAAAATTACATACAAAACACCTTATCAAAATCCATAAAACCACATCACCTTATCCCTCAGTGTGCCCACATAAATACTGGCATCCCCCGGTATAAAAACATCACACAAAATTACCTCTCTACCGAAGTACCATATTTTCAAAATTACTAACACAAAAAAATAAGCAGCCAATTCCTAAGATAAGTCCTTAAGAACCAACTGCTATTATTTATAATCACCCTATAATCATCCAATACCTTCAATAATATTTATTAAATATATCCCCATCTATATCACTAATATCATGAACCGGCACCTCAGTTCCATTTTCAAATATTACAACATTTCTATATTCGTGTACCTTCTTTACTCTCCCACTAACTGTAATATACTTTCCACCATCTTTCTTTAAATCTTTTTCAAAATATGTGATTCTAACATCCAGATCAACATCGCCGTCATCTAAACATTTTCTTAAAATGCTCAATCTCTCATTCAGCCTATCTAAAACATCCTCATCAAATTCAATCCTTTTATCTGTTAATCTTGCAGTCTCTTTAATTTCTGCATCATAACCTGTCAATGCAGCAAATGGAGAAAATTGTGCTGCTCTATCTTTCATGCTCATTTGAGGATATTTTTTAGATACAAAATGCGGAAGATCAATAATATCATCGTATTTACCCATAACACGCTCCTATGCTTTATGTCCACCAATTTGATTATTCCTATCTATTGCCGTAGCTCCTTCTTGTAGACTCATGCCTTTTAAAATTGCATTCTTCCCAAATTTTTTCTTGATATCCAAGACAGCTTTCTGGATATCTTTTTCTTTTTTAAGTTGTTCCTGGTCTACTGCATCTTCCTTTTCAGTAATCATATCAAATAAATTAAGCTGTTCATATCTATCTTGCTTTGCCTCCTTTTCATTGATCACATGATTCGCAGACATATTGATTCTTCTAACAAGTAAATTTTCATCCACAATTCTATTAAATAATTCAAGCACTGCTCTTACAATCACATTAGTAGACGATGTATAGCTGTCTAGGTTTATTGTCCCATGTGCATGTTTTGGAATTTTTCTTCCGTATTGATCAATAGAATACTCCCCTTTATAATTTCTCATTCTCACAGGATCCATTAAATTTTCTCTATCGTAGCCAATCGTTAATACAATCTGATCCGTTACAAGATTCTTACTAACCAAATCTAAGACCAGCATCTCAGTCATTTCACGCACAATAATTTTCGTTTTATCAAAATCAGTTCCACAGTGTAAAACCTGTCCGCTTCCAATACTATTGCTCTCCGGCTTATATGCTTTTATATCTGAAATTGTAACCGGTTCATAACCCCATGCATGGTCAATCAAAAGCTCTGTATTTTTACCAAACATTCTACGCAGTAAGTCTTCATTATAATAATCTGACTCTTTTCCAAGAGAACATCTTGCGATATCGCCCATTGTATATAGTCCTACAGATTCTAATTTTTTAATATACCCTCTACCTACTCGCCAAAAATCAGTCAATGGTTTATGTTCCCATAATTTCTCTCGATATGACTTTTCGTCCAATTCTGCAATTCTCACACCATTTTCATCTGCAGGTATATGTTTGGCAACAATATCCATTGCTATTTTACAAAGATACAAATTAGTTCCTATTCCTGCGGTTGCAGTAATTCCAGTTGTATTCAAGACATCCAATATCATCTTCTGTGCAAGTTCTTTTGCGGACAATCCATACGTATTCAAATAAGAAGTTACGTCCATAAATACTTCATCAATAGAATACACATGGATATCTTCAGGAGCAACATATTTCAAATAGATATTATAAATCCTTGTGCTATATTTCATATAAAAAGCCATACGTGGTGGAGCCACAATATAATCAACTTTTAAATCCGGATTTGTATCAAGAATTTTTTTACTATATGACTGTCCGGGAAACTTATTCTTTTTCAATCGATATAATCTTGTTGCATTAATTTCTTGCACCCGCTGCACAACCTCAAATAATCTTGGTCTTCCAGATATACCATATGATTTCAAAGACGGAGTTACTGCAAGACAAATTGTTTTCTCTGTACGACTGTTGTCTGCAACAACTAAATTCGTATCCATTGGATCCAAGCCACGTTCTATACACTCTACTGATGCGTAAAAACTTTTTAGATCAATCGCAATATATGACTTATTATTCATGCAGCACACCTCCTACTATATGTATCATAACAAAAAATTTAAAATTTATCCATATAAAATCGAAAGTATGTTTGCTTTGTTATGTGTCTGTATCAAATAAAACAAAAAGAGCAGATTAGAATTCTAATGAATTCTTCTGCTCTTTCTGTTTTTAGCAACTATAAAATAAATTATAATTACTATTTATTACTACTCTAAAACACCCACAATTTATAATTATAATACTACACTTTCGTGTTTTTATCAAGATATTTTTACATATTTCGACAAAAGCTTCTATTTTTCTAAAAACACATCAAATTAATCAGAATGTATTACTATATTTAAAACTCAATTCTACAATGCAACATTATCTTTAATGGTTTATACATTTTTGAATGAAAAATTTGCGGATCAGGAAGATCAAATTCTTGATCCACTCCTAAATCTGTTTCTCTAAGTAAAGTTCCTACAACCTTCATTGACATTCCATTTTCTTCAGCTAATTTATTTATATGATGAACATAGCCATCATAATATCCGATTCCTTCAAATTTAAATTGTACTTTTGTTTCTATCATTCTGTTTTCAGAAAATGACAAATCCTCTACAATAGGACGAGAAAATTTATTTAAATAACATTCCTCATAGAAAGAAATAATCCTTTTGCCATCTTCTGTAATATACTTACCTTCTTTTGCCTTTTCTTTTATATCGCTTTTAACTTCCATGAAATCATATTCAGCAAACTTCATACCATATTGATAATCATCTTGATACTTTTCTGTAACAGCTTCCTCCGGTGTTTTTGATATTTCATTTAATTCGTCCAAAAAACTCATAGCACTACTCTCCTATTCCTTTTGATATTTACATAGTAGCACAATACCATGAATTTTTATAGAAATTTTTAAATCGTTAAGAGAATTAATACATGAAACAAAGAAACCGTTCAAATATTTTTAATAATAAGGAGAGAAATGATATGAGCAATTTAAAATTAGTAACAACTGAAAACTTTGGAAACCTAGAATGTAACTTCTATAGAAACATGAATGATGACATTCTTCTGACTCGTGAACAGATTGGACAGGCATTAGAATACGCAAATCCTGCAAAAGCAATTCAGAAAATTCACTTAAAACACAAAGATAGACTTGAAAATTTGTGCCTCAGAATGTGGGAAGTCCGCTACCCCAAGAATGGGGGTGTCGGTGTGAATGTAGAAACTGTATATTACACGCAGCGAGGAATCATGGAAATTTGTAGATGGTCTAGAAGTTCAGTAGCAAACAAATTTATGGATTGGGTTTGGAATATCGTAGAAATGTATCGCAGTAATGGAATTACGGATGTATCACTCGTTGCAAATTCATTGAACAAATTTACAAATATCATGGAAAAATACGAAGAAAGACTTGGTAAGGTTGAAGAACAATTGTCTTCGCGGCAAGAACAGGTTAAACAGATTCCTACATATAAGAAGCCATATAATCCTTGGTTCGCTAAAATGAATCCTAAATATAAATTGCTGGAAGAATATTTTAATATTACACGAGGACAATTATATAAAGAAATTTTAATGGAATTAGAAAACATATATGATATTGATACCGTGCAGATCCAGGCAGATTATTGTTACGAAAACAATGTAGAGTCGTGTTATCCTTTAGAACCATATGAATTTGTTCCAAAATACAGAGAAATGATTGAGCAAATTGTAAATAGTAATCTAATAAAATATGGAATTGCTGCAGAAAGCGATCCAATCGCATCAACAAAACACGTAACTATTTTTGATACTCCTGTAGAGGAAACAGAGATTAAAACAAAATAAAGCGAATTATAAGACAGGTGATTAATTTCACTTGTCTTATTTTTTTAATCAGAAATATAAATAAGAGAAATATTCAATAGATTAAAAAATTCAATGGATAAGAAGAAATGCAATAAGATGAGATTTAGAAATTTAAAGAGAGAATATTTAAATAAGAGAAAAGAATATGAAAAGATGAACAGCCTCTTGGAACAAGAGGTTAAAGAATCATTAATACTGAATCATTAATATTGTATTAACTTAAAAAAGTGTGTAATTTTTGTCAATTTTTTCTCTACACTTGCAAGACGATATGTCAAAAATTACACACTTTTTACACCATGTAGATTTTATAGGCTTTATGGGAGGAAGAATGAAAGAAGAAAAATGGAACAATAAAATATCCTTATTTATACCGGAGCAGTTGTTGGAAGATAATAATTTTTCTAACTATGCTTTGGCGACTTACTGTGTATTGCAAACTATGTCAGTTCCGGCGCAGCAAGATCAATTATGTATTACATATCAGCAAATTGTTTTTTATCTTATCGGAGACATTCCAGATAGACGAAATCGTATTTTTGATTATATAAAGTGTGGAGTAAATGAACTTATTGATAATAAGATGATTCGTTTAATAAAAGAAATAAACAAGCATCTAGTTCTGGATTGTTATGATTTGTATTTAGACACTAACAAACATAAATTTACTATTATTACTTTTCAAGAAGTTCAGAAAATTTTTCAGATTAAAAATGTGAACAACTTTTTACTACTAAAATATTTTGTAATTCTTATTGGAACTATAAGTAGTCAAATTACAGTTTATTTGCCAAATGGCGAATATAAAAACAGAGTTGTCGGTAATTTTACAATCGATTATCTTTCAGAAATATCCGGTATCTCTACTAAATCAATTATTGATTATAACAAATTATTAGAAGAGGCAAACCTGATTTACATATTTAGACATTCGGATTTTGTTTTTGATAAAAATAAAAGTATCAAAAGATTAGCAAATATTTACGGAAGACCAGAGAATAAAAAATATGTAGATACTTTTGCTGAAGATCAACAAGAATATACATATTCATATAAATATAGTGAGAAAACTATACACGAAACAAACAACAAAAGAAGTCTTGCTCAGAAATATCAGCAATTATTAAAAAATAAAACAGTGAATTATTCAAAAGATGAAATCATGGAAATTTATCAATACGTAGTTTCTGAAAATAGCAAATATAACAAATTATATGAAAAAGAAAAATACACTTCTTATCTGGACAAGATTCGAGATATTAGTGTTTTTGATAAATTCGATTTCATTAAAACAAAGGATACAAAGAGAGAATAAATAAATGTCCTACTAAATGGAATTGCAATAATTTCATTTTAACAAACAGACAATTCTATTTTTTGTAGAAAATATTTCTAAATGGCGAATTAAGATATGTCCCCACATTCAATAAACATCATTTAGGAATTTGTAACTTGAAAACCAAATTTCATTTAAAGAAAGGAGTTATGTGAATGAAAACATAATTATATTTTCTATCACATTAAAATTGCAGCAAAGATATCCCTAGAAAATATCTTCCACTGCATAAGTTATTTTGCGGATGTTTCATCCACGGTTGCTTTGGATTATTGCGGCAAGTCAGAATCTAACGTTCCAGACTGCTGCTCTGATCCAAAAGAAATGTAGTCGTTTGCGACTACGGCATTGTCTACTCCAGCGTCGAGTAACATTTTAAGTTCTTTTACCTCGTAGTGCTTTTGCACTAAATATTTAACCATGCTTACAACTTGGCTAAATACATACTTAGCAAAATAAATAGCTGTTACTAGGACAACTGGAGAACCGACTATTAACAATTGTGTCATTGACGCTCCTCTCGTGTATAAAAATCATACCACACCAAGGAGGTCTTCCTAAGATGATGCCACTTCCTTTCCGTACCTGATCTTGTATCAGTCGTGGTATTGGTTAACGGGTTCCAAAGTGATGCATTGAGAGTAATTATAGCAGAGATGATGTAATTTGTTAATAGTCAGACTTAAATAAAGAGAATAAATATATGAAACTTATAGTCATCACTCAATTAAAGGAGCGAGTCCAATGACAAATAAAAATTATGAAAACAGAGGAGATTTAATTTATGAAAACAAGTACATATGTAACACCAGGAAGCCATAATCTTCAGATTCCAAATCGCAGTGAATTTCACAAATATCTAATTGACAACATTACAGTTGGCGATTTTAGTACAGGTGGTTGTGCAGATGGTGGAACAAAAATTAAGAAAATTGCACGCGCAATCAATTGGTCAAAGGCTATGCATAATAAATACTATATTAAGAAATTTTCAGAAGAAAATAGAAAATAAGTTTAACTACATAAGAATGAGGTGAGCAATATTAGCGAATTTGGAATTAAAATTAAGAATATTGAAGCAAGTACATTATACGAATATAATAATGGTGTAAGAGATCATTATGAATACAAAGACGCAATGTTTACAAATAGTTTATTTAGTGATTTTTTAAAAGATAATGGTTTAAAAATATGGAATGAAGAATCAACACGCGATCTTATTTGTATCGAATTTAACTTTGGATCCAGATCATATGAAGAAGAAATAGACCATTTAATAAAGATAGCAAAAGCTGCTCGTATGGAATACAAATTAGCCAAATCACATAAATACAAGACGCAAATAGTAAAGAAGAAAAACAAACGTAATAAAATTGCAAAATTAATTCAAGAAGCCGGCAAAAATAAAGATAATTACCATAAGCATTCCAAAGAAGATATTAGAAAAATTTTCTATAATGAAGGTGTAAATATAGAATACATTTCAAGAAAAAGAAATGGAGATATTAAGAAAAAAGAAACTATTCATTACAAGATGCTTTATCGAAGTACCGGAAAAGCAAAAAAAGGTTCTTGTATGTTTATTAGAGATAAACTATATAAAAAAGCAATAAATTTTTTATATATGGGAATTAAATTACCCAAAAATAACGCTCCTATTGTAGAAATAAGTGCTTATGCTCCATTAGTATCCAGTGCAATTGTAGGAAGAGTAAAAATTAATCCAAAAAATATTTTGATTTTAAAAGATGTAGATAGGTCTTTTAAAACAAATGTAGTTAGCATTGATACTGATAAAAATAAAAATTGCATTGCAAATCATGTTCAAGATTATATACTAAAAAATACATTGTTTGATGGACAAGCTTTAATAGATAGTAGCATTTTCCCATCTTGGGGGAACGGGTATATCTTATTAAGACATCATTTTTGCAAAATGGCAAGTTTTAGTTGTAATATTCAAAAATTCTTTAAAGATTATTTTGGAGATAACTACTACTCTGCCACAGTCAAAGACATGTTTGGAAATGATCATTATGTAAAGGACATTGAACTTATTACAACAGACAATGCAATGAAATGGTTGAAATTTGATAAAAGCTATGATTATTGGTGTGAAAAAGTATATGAAAATAATTGTATGTTTGGCATTGTAAAAACAGCTCATGAAAGTAAATTAGGAAATGTACAGCGAATGAGTTATCAAATGGTAAATTCTTTAAATGAAAACATAATGGACCACGTAGTAAAAGAAAGTATTGAATATGTTATTAAATTGAAACAAGATAATGAAGCGTTTTTGAATTTCTTAAGAAAAAACAGAAATTTCTCGAATGATTACGAGGTTTTGATTGCTCTTTGTGAACAAAATTCTGACTTTTTCAGAAGTTCATATTTTAGACATCGTAAACGAAAAATAATTGAAAATTATGTATTCAATCTAAAAAATGGAAAGATTATTCAAAATGCAGATAACCTTGTTATCGTAGGATCGCCATATGCAATGCTACTCTATGCAGCAACAGGAAATGAAAAATCTGTTGATGACGATGACACTTTTTTTGTTGAAGATGGGACAATACAATGTTATACAGATCGTTTTAACAGTGGTGAATATTTAGCATTTTTCAGAAGTCCATTCAATTCTAAAAATAATTTAACATATCTACATAATACTTATAATAAGAAATTTGAAAAGTATTTTAATTTTGGGAAACAAGTCATTGCTGTCAATATGATTGGCACAGATTTTCAGGATCGAAATAATGGTTCTGATCAAGATTCTGACAGTGGATACACTACAAATCAACCTGATATCGTTGAACATGCAAGAAAATGTTACATCGATTATCCAACAATAGTTAATAATATCCCCAAAGAAAAAAATGTATATTCAAGTACAATGGACGATTTTGCAAAATTGGACAACAACCTTTCCAATTCACAGTTGGACATTGGAGAGTCTAGTAATCTTGCTCAAATTGCTCAAACCTATGCTTGCAATTTCCCCGACCAAAAATATGTAGACTATGTTTGTATATTAAGTGTCATCGCACAAATTGCAATTGACTCTGCTAAAAGAAGATTCGATATAGATACCAGCCAAGAGATAAAACGTATTAAAAAGGATATGGATATCTCGGAACACAAATATCCTGCATTCTGGAGTGTAATTAAGAAAAATTTTAATAAAAATAATCTTAATTATGATTTGAATTGTCCTATGAATTACTTATATAATTTGACAATACCAGAATTTCATTCTTCAGAATCCACATTGCCAATGACTCACTTTTTTTTAAAGCCGCAGGAAAATATAAATCGAAAAAAATGCAAGAAGGTTGAAGAACTTATTTCAAAATATTCAATGCAACTTTTTGAATATAATGTTGGAGAAAGTAATGATGATGATTATATTTTATTGAGAAATGATTTTGATGATATGATAAATGATATTATCAAAATTAAGATATCTAAAAATTACATCGGACTTTTTGCATGGCTCATTGATCGGGCGTTTATGATAACACCTCAAGTCTCAAGGAATAATGTTAAAATCAAATCTTGCATAAGTAAGAATAAATCAATTCTGTTGAAGACCCTATACCAAATTAATAGTGCAATTTTGCTAAAATGTTTTTCAAAAAATTGTTAAAAATGATGTTTTTTTGGTACACCTAAATTCAGATTACCCTAATAAATGGCTTAAAATCGTTGTTTTTTAATGTTTACTAATATCCCCTTATGAGGGAGAAAGTGCGTATTTGTATAAGTACCCTCCTCGCTAAAAGTTGTGCAAATGCGAGAAATAAATATGCAACGCGCGTATTAGATAAAGCCCCTATCGAAAGGGGCTTGGGCTTTGCCCAATATAAGCTCTTGCTTATAAATACAAATAACTCAGTGCAGATTGGCTTGTCACCATGCTGAGAATATATGAATAGTGAGTTGCGGTATAATGCGATAGTTTTATACTGCAGCTTCTGGAATGATGTGAATCATAAACAGAAAGACGGAAACCGTCAAAACTAAATATATGTACAATAATATATTGCCGTAAAACGCAATTGCCAGATCGCTGACATAATAGACGACTCCAGTGGAGTAATAATCGTGATGCCTGTATCGGTGGAATGTTACAGAGAGATAAGTAGCGGAAATCCAAATAAGTCAGTTGCGTCGTTGATCGGGAGAAATCCCAGTATAAGATCTGTCGAATGTACGAGTAGCCCAAAGTGACGTGAGATTAATACATAAAGAATAAAAAAAATAAATCTTATTATGAATTTTCTTAATACGCTGAATGACATGGGTGAAAGTTTCTCGTAATCAGTCGAGGCTACAATTGCTGTTTATCAGATGTAAAGGAAGTCTAAGGGTAGCTCCCTTATTCTCAGCCCTTTATAGGTAGTGGCGGAATATTATGACGATATATTTGAGTAGGAAGAAGTTCCATTTGTATTTATAATCAAGTGCTTATGCGCGCACTTGACGATTTCTAATCTCCTTTTCAGTTAGTAATAGCATTGCTGTTCTGGTAGTGCTGTTGCTAACATCTTAGGAGTATTTTAGCCCGTTCGCCAAGTGGTAAGGCATAGGGTCTTGACCCCTACATTTCAGTTGTTCGAATCAACTACGGGCTGTTTCACCTTAAGTGTTGCGCTGACCGTCAATCAGTGGCGCACAAAAACCTATCCCAGTATAAATCCAGGTGACACTGGTTTATATGAAGATATGCTCTAGGTTTACTACGTTTTATATAACTATTCACATAACAATTATTTTGTCGTCCTTGTGGATGGGTGTTTTGGACGAGCAAACAATAAGCTGCATTAATCCCCTGTGGTAAGGGGTCGATCTTGAAAAATCGATAGTAACCGCTTATGCGGTGTCTAAGTTCAAATCTTAGGTGCAGCGTTATATGCAGGCGAGTGGAACGGATTACCACGTCAGACCCATAATCTGAAAATACTGGGTTCAACTCCTAGGCTCTGCAATACTCTCCCACTGTGGAGAAATATACAACGAAAGGAATGTTTTATCATAGTTCTTATTACAGACAAAGAATGTAATTTTTTGTTAAGCAAAGGCTGGAAATGGCGAGATCATATTCATCGCACTGTATCCGGAGCAAACAAAAAATACGCAACAGAAAATTATCGATTAATGCAAGATCTGGAGAATTTTAGATCACAGTCGATTAAAGAAACAATTCAGATTAAAAAACGTAAAAAATAACTAGAATTAAACTAGAGGAAAGGTGGTTTTTACAATCGCCAAAAAGAAAAAAGATTCTATAAAAATTTCTTTTATTGATTCCCCATCATCTGAAGATGTGACGGGAAGTCTTATTTTCATATCTACTCCAAATCATAAATTCATTGTAGATGCCGGGCTTTATCAAACAAATGATAGATATGAGGATTTCTTGGTAAACAATCGCAAATATAAAGAATTCAAACCAAAAGAATTGGATTATGTATTTATCACTCATAATCATGGAGATCATTGTTTGTTGCTTCCTAAATTGTTTAAAGATGGATGTAAAGCAAATGTAATTATTGCAGATGGTTCTGCAGAAGTTTTAAAAGATATGGCTGAAGATTGTGCAGAAATAAACGAGTGTGATGTACTAATTATCAATAATCAGCACGATAAGCATTATGAATCTTTATATGATTTAAACGATGTTCATAATATGATAAACCATACTGTAGAATTCCCAATGGAAGAAAAAATAAAGATTGATGATGAATTATCATTTGAGCTAATTCCTAGTGGTCATCTGCTTGGAAGTTGCCAAGTTTTGCTTTATCTTACAGTAAATAACATTACAAAAACTGTTTTAGTAACTGGAGATATTGGGAATAAAATTGTCGGAAATCGATTTGTTGGAGAATATAAACAAGTCAAAAACGCTGATTATGTTATTGCAGAATCTACTTATGGAGATAAACCAGATATTAAAACCGGTAGAAAAGAAAGAAAAAATGATTTAGAAAAGTTTAAATCAATTATCGATGCGCAGATTCATGATTTAAAAGGTCGTGTGATTATACCAAGTTTTGCACAGTCTCGCAGTGCTCAACTTGTGCTTATGGTTTATCAATTATATAAAGATAGTAATTGGAAACCGAAAGTGTACATCGATTCACCATTAGCAATTAAATTGTTTAAGGATTATGAAAACTGTCTGGATGGAAAAGATAAAGAAGACTTCGATGAAATGCTGCATAGTGGAATGTTTCATTTTGTAAAAGAACCTGTGGATAGCAAAACACTTGTAGCAAGCAATGAACCATGTCTGATAATCTCAACGAGTGGTATGTGTCAAGTCGGTCGTATTCGCCACCATTTAAAAAAATGTGTAATTGATCCAAATGCAACTGTTCTGTTTGTAGGATTTAGTACAGATGGAAGTTTAGCTTCTTTACTTAAAGATAATAAACGAAAAACAATTACAATTGATCAAAAAGAATATCCTTGTAGATGTGCATCGTATTCATTGAAATCTATGAGCGGACATGCTCCGTTCAATCAACTTGTTGAGAATTATACAGAAATAAATTGTCAGAAAATAATTCTACATCATGGTTCAAAAAAGGCAAAAGAAATTTTAAAACAAGCTTTAGAAAAAGAATATGAAAAGAAATGTAAATCAACTCGTGTTGTAATTGCAAATTCGAGTCTAAAAATTACAATTTAAATTTTATATTGCAGGTAACGCATATGAAAAAAAATAAAACATTATTATCATATATATTAGGTGCATGTACAATCGTAATATTTCTTCCAATTGTAGAAGAAATAGTTAATGTAATTCTGTCTTGGATTGAATATCTGAAAATTCTTCCGGGAAAACTTGTTATAAAAGGCAATGCAGAATTACAAGAGTTGCAGTCGGATTTTGAGGTTGAATCGACAGATACATGCGCTATCGGGTTTCATTATGAACCAGAAACTGAAGAATATTATGACGAGGAAGAGTAGTCTAATACTGCTCTTCTATTTTTAGTTTAAAGGAGATAATTAGAAATGATTAAAATTACAAAAACAAAAGAAAAATTAACGCCGGCAAAACAGAATATCCAATTAGATGGTATTTATGTAAAAGATCTAAAATTTGTAGATGAAACAGGTGATATTACACAGCAAGTTATTGAAGCTCTTCCGGAAGGAACGGAACAGGTTGGATTTAAAATCACTGTGGAATTACCATCGGACTCCGAAGAAGAATAGAGAGTAGGTGGACGCTATAGTACATAACTATAAAAGATTTGATGGTGAAAGTGACGATGAGTTAATTCTTAGAATCTGTAATGATAAAGAAAATATCGGCACATGGAATGATGTTGCTGCGGTTCTAAACGATCTTCTTAACTGTAATTACACTGAATCTGCTTACAGAAAAAAAGTTCAGTATTTTCAAAAGGTTCTTGAAGCAAACCAGTCAAAATTTACAGACAGTGCTGCACAGTTGCAAGAACTAAAAGAAGAACGAATTCTTTTGGAAAAAGAACGTGTCAAGACACGCGATGAACGAAACGAATATCGTAGATTAATTCGTGAGGAAGCTCGAAAAGAATCTTATAAAGAACAAATTTTGAGAGCGATTTCAGAATATCATGGTCAGCCTCTGGATTATGATAAATATAAGCAGTTCACGGGAATTTTAAATTCGAATAATGACATGGTGATTTCTGTGACTGATATTCACGCCGGAATAGAAATTAATAATTGGTTCAATAAATACAATACAGATGTTATGTATGACAGATTTAGACAATATCTGGACAAAATTTTTGAAGTTTATTTGCGACATGGATCAGAAAATATCCATGTAATTCTAAGTGAACTGATTTCCGGTTTAATTCATAACTCACTTCGCATTGAAAGTAATCAAAATCTAATTGAGCAATTCTTATCCGTATCGGATTGTATTTCACAATTTTTATCTGAACTTAGTTATAAATTTAATGAAGTTCATGTTTATGTTTGTCCTGGAAATCATTCTAGGTTGCATGCGAAAAAGGAAGAATCTTTAAAAGGTGAGAACATGGACTGTCTCGCTATTCCATTTTTGCAAGCCAAATTGCAGAACTTTAAGAATATCGAATTTCACGAAAATAAAATTGATGAATCAATTGCAATGTTTTCTGTTAGAGGAACAAAGATTTTTGCGGTGCATGGAGATAAAGATGACCCTAAAACGGTTGTGCAGAAACTATCGCTTATGACACAAATACGTCCAGATATTTTATATATGGGTCATCGTCATGTAAATGCGATGTCAACTGTTTATAATGTGAAAATTTTACAATCAGGTTGTATTTCTGGAACAGATAACTATTGTCTGGATAATCGATTGCAGAATAAACCAGAGCAATTGATTTCTGTTATTACTGACAACGGATTAGATTGTGTATATGATGTTAAATTTCATTAATAAGGTATATAACTGAATACAAAGATGAATTGCCAGTATTGGATTATGAAGAACTTGTTTCTTATATCATGGAGAAAAGTCAATATCCCAAAACAGATATTGAGAGAATTATAGATGTAGAGACAGAATATATGAAAAAAATCGGGATTATTTCCGAAGAATAAATTTTACAAAATACTTAAAAAGTTAGGAGATTATAAAATGACAAGATCAGATTTAATTAAAACAATTGCAGAAAAAGTAGACGGAGTAACACAGGAAAAAGCAAAAGAGATTGTTGCTGTAACTCTTGATTCAATTGCAGATGCACTTACTTCTGGAGATAAAGTACAGTTCGTCGGATTTGGAAGTTTTGAAGTAAGAGAAAGAGCTGGAAGAACTGGACGAAATCCACAGGACGGAAGCGAAATTTACATTGAGCCATCTAAAAATGTAAAATTTAAAGCAGGAAAAGAATTAAAAGATAAAGTAAATGCTTAAGATTGGCGGTGTGTCTATTTGAAAAAAGAAATGATTAAGAAAACATATGATAATATCTATGAATTATGTGAAGATGTTGTAGATACATATGATGTACTAGAATCAAACTATGACAATAATATTGTTTCTATTATTGCTAAATACGATGAGGCAAGTCTCATTGTTTCGGAATTATGTACAATGGACTTCTCCCTTTTTTTATGCGAATTACATGATCCGGAGTTTGCTGGATATACTGATGAGTATATAATTGATATTATTGAAGATAAAATCTTTTGTGTGCCGGCAAAACGAAACGGTGAATATATTGGTTCTGATAGTTCTATTGTATATGTATTAGATGACTGCAACTCGAAAGTCATCTCTAAATTTGAAGCAGACTATACATATGAAGTACATTTGTATGATGAGAATGATGAAGATGATATGGAATATGATTGTGATGGATGTATCTTCTGTGATGAGTGCGACGAGTATGATGATTATGGTTTTTTGTTGGATGATGATTATGTAGAAAACAAAGACATGCATGGCTTTTCTGCTAGTAAGAGTGATGATTATGGTTGTCACTCCGTATCATTTTATTCAACAGAGCGAGTTAATCATGATGATATGATGGATTTACTTCGTATTTTTGGATTATAAATTTTCTGTTATATATGTACATTTCAAAGATCCGTAGGTGTCAAAGCTTACGGGTCTATTTTTGTGTTCTCAGTTAGGAGAATAAGAATTAGAAACATCAGCGAAAGGAATGTGTCGGGTAAGCTCCGACCGCGCTGCATGTTCCAATGCAACATTGGATTTTCAGGAGAGATACGGTGGTTTAGCTACCTACCGGATAAGTGTAACCTCATTCGCACTTCTCTCCTATTTCTATGGAGTGAGGAGAAATAAAATATTTGAATAAAAGGAAGTGAGATTATTGAGTGAAGAAATTGCAAAGCGTTCAGAGGACATAACTGATGAGATTTGGAATCAGGTTAATGAATTCAATAGAGAAATGGTTCAGGATTATCTTGATAATCAAACTGACCTTTCACTAAAGACTCGTCCGGCGTATCGCTCTGGATTAAGAGTCTTTTTTGTATATGTAAAAGATCACTTGAACAATAAAGATTTTACACAAATAAAGAAAAAAGAATTTCAAAAATATCTTAATTGGTTGACTAATAGAGGTTTATCTGATTCAGCAATTAAATTTAAAAAATCATGTGTAAGTGCATTTTGTAATTATATAATGTTAATGTATGAAGAAGAATATCCTACATTCAGAAATTTTACTGTTGGATTAAAAGTAGTACAAACAGGATATGTTCATGAGAAAAACCCGCTGACACCGGAAGAATATTTAATGCTATGTAAAGAATTAGAAAAACGTGAAGAATGGCAAAAATTAGCATATTTAGTTTTTTCTTATAGCACAGGATGTAGACGAGCTGAGGCACGTCAACTTTTGAAAGAAGTTGTTGAGTATAAACCAAAAGAGAAAGAAACAAAAATTAAAGGTGAAGATGGTGTAGAGCATGTTGCAATTTCTCGCCAATACTTAACACATACAATTAGATGTAAAGGCGCATCGTTGGTTGGAAAACAACGTAAACTAAAATTCGGAGAAGATGCTATGTATTGGTTAAAAAAATGGATTGAAGCGCGAGGAGAAGATGAATGTCCTTATATGTTTGTTGTAAAACAAAGAAATGGAGAAACTCGTCAAGTTGGCGAGAATACGTTTAATGATTGGTGTAGTGGACTATTTACAGAAATAGTAGGTAGACGCGTACATCCGCACCTGTTTCGAGAAAGTCGCGCAACTAATCTAGTAGTTTACGAAAATAAATCTCCAGAAGTTGCTCAAAAACTTTTAGGACATAACGATGTTAGTACAACTACAAATCATTACATAATCAGAAATGATGATTTTGACGAGTCTGATGAAGCATTCATCTAACCATCTTTAATTTCCCATAATTTACCAGATCAATACTCTTCTATTCTGTGTTATACTGTTTCCGAGAATCATAGCACCGGAGGTTTATAGAATGGAAAGACTGGTAAAAACAAGATACGTCAAAATGATTGCAATTGATGTTCATGATTTGGAGTCAAAAATCTTAGATGAACGGAATACAAATTTTCTGTGTGATATAGAAAATTTTCAGAATAAGTATTCTAATATATCTACAGTAAAATGTGTGTACATACATATGGACGATAATTATGATATCACTTTCTTAGATTATAAGAAAGTCCATCCACATATACATCCATTTGATTATATGAGAGACATCGTCAAAAAGCATGATGGAAAGTTAATCAAGGGAAGTGATTATTTGCGGATCACACACGAAGATGATTATGTAGAATTAATCGAAATAGATTTGAGAGATTAATGGAGGGCTGTGCTGCTCTCCTATTTTTGTATACAGAAATAGACAGTGAGTATCGATTGCCATGAATTTCGATTAATAAATAGTATGATTTTTAAATTATTTCGGATGTGAACTTACTTATACAAGTATATCGCTACTACTCAACGGCGGTTTAAAATTTACAAACAACTTATTGAATTAAAAGACAGTTTTCACAAAGAGGCTGTCTTTTAATTTTGCGTGAAATGTGACTGTCAACTCTATTACAGCAATCAGTAACCGTCCCTTTGTGGCAAAGGCGATTTGTTCAATTTCAACTTCACGCA